>Ga0316190_10004203_pt1 | contig 10467 bp, 8 predicted proteins | sample Eddworburrow2_MG_FD_204929 | JGI IMG/M metagenome (GOLD analysis project Ga0316190, IMG submission 204929) | Coastal sediment microbial communities from Maine, United States - Eddy worm burrow 2 | ecosystem: Environmental > Aquatic > Marine > Coastal > Sediment | place: USA: Maine | collected... | reverse complement strand
TTCGGACAAAGAGGGCAACTCGGCAGGTTTCAGCTGAGCTTTATCCACCACTACCAACTCGCCACTGGAGGTGAGAAGTGTGATCTGATCACCGGCTACTTGCTCCACCCGGTTGCAGGCACTCAATAGGCTTCCACCGCTTAAAACACCTGCTGCTCCTACTGATGCACCCAGGGCTTTCATGAAATTTCTACGGGACTTCTTCTCCATTATTATCAGGTTTTATGAGATCTCGAGATAGCGTCTGAAATTAAAACTAATGGGGTTCAGAATCAATCTAAATATTTTCATATTTATGTGTTTTCTGAGTGCAAATCATGCACCGTAGTTCGTAAATTCTGGGTAAGCCATCGTATTAATTCACTACTTTTGAGCTTATTATCCAAATGCATTTAAAATGAAACGATATTTCAACTCATTTTTAAGCATGGTGCTGGTTGTAATTCTGGCATCTGCATGTACCTCGCCCACCAGGCGGACCATCACCGGACTCAATTCGCTTCTGGTTTCGACTCATCAGCAGTTTGCCCCAGATGATCGTATCGAGTTGTGGGATGTTTCTGTTCATTCAGATAGTGGCCACTTCCAACTTATAGGTAATCTGACCAGTCAGGAAGCTTTTAATGTACTGGACGAGGCATTGAAGCAGCAATTTCCTGAGGTGGAAAATAGAATTATTCTGCATTCTGAGGGTGGGGAGGGACCACTGGTAAACGGTCTGGTCAATAACTCGGTGATTCATTTACGCAGGGAACCCAGCAGCAAGAAGGAGCTGGTTACCCAGGCAAGGTTGGGAGCTCCGGTCAGGATCCTGAAAACAGAAGGCGGAAAGAGCCTGATCCAGGTAGCAGATGGATATCTGGGATGGGTCAACACTACTGAGTTGCATGTCCTTAGCCCCGAGGAGCTGACTGCATACAAAGCAGCAGATAAGGTAGTATTCGCGGCCCAATACGGGATGACTTTCAGTGAGCCAGATGAAAATTCCATGCCGGTGACCGACCTGGTGATTGGGAATATCCTGGTGAAGATCATGGAAGGCCCGCAGTTTACTCAGCTAAAGTATCCGGATGGACGATTGGGCTGGGTTCGAAGTAGTGATATTGTCCCGGCTGGAGAGGTTTTTTACAAATCCACTCAGAAAGAGAACCTGGTGCAAAGTGCCATGAAATTCCATGGCATACCCTATCTCTGGGGAGGAACCTCTTCCAAGAACATCGATTGCAGCGGGCTTATATGCAATGTCTATTTTATGAATGGTATGCAATTGCCCAGAGACGCAGATATGCAGGCACTGATCGGAAAGGAATTAACTACTGAATTTGTAAGCGAAGGATTGGAGCCGGGAGACCTGCTTTTCTTCGGACGGAAGGCAACTGAGGATAAGGAGGAAAGCGTGACTCATGTGGCCATGTACATTGGAGGGGGAGAGTATATCCATTCAGCTGGATGGAAGGAGCGGGTGAGCATCAATAGCATGGACAGTACCCAGGATCATTTTATTGAGCGTTATCCGGAGATATTTGTCAGATCGGTGAGACTCCTGGGAGAAGAGGCGGTGGGTTTTCGTCCCATAGCAGAAAACAAGTTTTATCAGGAAATAATCACTCCCTCAGAATGAAATCAGGAAGAAGGAATTTTATAAAGGGCGTAGGAGCAGTTTCCCTGGCGACCGCACTTCCTCTGGCAGGCTGTAGTACACCGGCCGCCCCGGCAGTGATCGGGAACGGAAAAATCTTACTGAGTTTCAGGCCCTATGAGCTTCAGCTTCGGCATACCTTTACTGTGGCCGGAAACTCCAGGAATACCACCCCGGTGATATTGACCGAAATTGCATTTGAAGGATATACCGGCTATGGAGAAGCCTCCATGCCGCCTTACCTGGGCGAATCGCAGGAGTCGGTGATGAAGTTCCTGAACAAGGTGGATCTGGAGCAATTCAAGGATCCATTCATGCTGGACGATATTCTTGCCTATGTGGATTCCATCGATGAGGATAACCGGGCTGCCAAAGCCTGCGTGGACATTGCCCTTCATGACCTGATCGGGAAGCTGGTCAATCAGCCCCTTTACAGGCTATGGGGCATAAATCCCGGGAATACGCCCCTGACCTCCTTTACCATTGGCATAGATACTCCCGGGGTGGTCAAAGAGAAGACCCAAGAGGCTTCGCGTTTCAAAGTATTGAAGGTGAAACTGGGTGGAGGAAATGACAGAGAGATGATTTCTACGGTACGTTCGGTGACCGATGTACCTATTTATGTGGATGTAAACCAGGGATGGACAGTGAAAGAAGAAGCCCTGGAAATGGTGCACTGGCTTAAGGAACAGGGAATAGAATTTGTGGAACAGCCCCTTCCGAAAGAAGCCGTGGATGATATGGCCTGGCTCACAGAACATAGTCCCCTGCCCATCATTGCCGATGAGGCCTTCCAACGGCTGGGAGATGTGGCCTCCTTCAAGGGAGTTTATTCGGGGATCAACATCAAGCTGATGAAAAGTACGGGTCTCCGGGAAGCCCATAAGATGATTACCGTAGCCCGGGCACTGGACATGAAGGTAATGATTGGCTGCATGACCGAAACTTCCTGTGCAGTTTCAGCTGCCTCTCAGCTTTCACCCCTGGTGGATTGGGCCGATTTGGACGGGAATCTACTGATCAGCAATGACGTTTATGAAGGCATGCAGGTAGTGGAGGGCAAGGTGACCCTGAACGAGCTTCCGGGCATCGGAATTAAAAAACTAAGTACATAGGTGAGCAGCAGAAGAAGCTTTATTAAGAAAACCGGGGCCCTGGCAGCCGTAAGTGCTGCTTCGTTTTCGGGATTGAAGGCGGCCTCCCAGGAGCCTTCCCGGGCATCCATGGTTCCACGGATTCTTCCCAAACGACTCAGCAAAGGCGATTTGCTGGGACTGGTGACCCCTGGCAGCTCGGTTTCTGAGGAGGAGCTGGCAGATTGCATCTCCAAACTGGAGAAGCTGGGCTTTCGAACCACTTACAATGACACTGTCCTTTCGGAATATGGCTATTTTGCCGGTCCCGACCAGGAACGCGCCGATGAACTGATGGATATGTTTGCCCGCGAGGATGTGGATGCTATATGGTGTGTAAGAGGGGGTTACGGATCCATCCGGATCCTGGATCTGCTCGATTACGAAGTGATCCGGCAAAATCCCAAGGTCCTTATGGGCTACAGCGATATTACAGCCATACTTACAGCTGTATACCAGGAAACAGGTCTAGTTACTTTCCACGGACCTGTGGGAACTTCGGATTTCAACAGCTTCAGCAAGAAATCCATCCGCAAAGTACTCATGTATCCTGGCGCTGACTATAAATACCCTTACAAACGGGAAAAAGAGACAAAGGAAAATCCTGAGTATGACCGTTACACCCTTACAGGAGGACAGGCAGAAGGAGAATTGATCGGGGGCAATGTCAGCGTGCTTGACTCCATCATAGGAACCCGTTTTGAACCCGATTTTGAGAACAAAATTGTCTACCTGGAGGATATAGGGGAGAAGACCTACCGGGTCGATAAAATGGTTTTTCACCTGCTATCGGGAACCAACCTCAAGCAAGCAGCCGGAATTGTGATGGGGATATTTGCCGATTGCAACGTCAACGAGGAGCCCAGCCTTTCGCTGAAAACGGCACTCGACGACCTGCTTTTACCCCTTGGTATACCTGTTTCCTATGGTCTGTCGTTCGGACACATCAAACGAATGGTCACCATCCCCACAGGGATACGTGCTGCCATGGATGCAGATAAGAACACTTTCAGGCTCCTGGAGCCGGCCGTGATTTAATTTCACTATTTTTGGGATATGAGCGATTTCGGCGTCCTGTCCGTCTTACCCCCCTTACTGGCAATTATCCTGGCCTTGAAAACCAGGCAGGTCTACATCTCCCTTGTGCTGGGAATATGGCTGGGATGGTTGATTATCAGCGACTGGAATGTTCTGGATGGCACCATTGCCACTCTGGAAGGATTTGTGGAAGTGTTTAAGAATCCGGGCAATACCCGGACCATCATGTTCAGTGCCCTGGTGGGAGCCTTGTTGATTTTCATTCAGTATTCTGGAGGGGTCAAAGGCTTTATTCTGGGCATCGACAAGATGCTGGTGAAGCTCGAAAAGAAGCGTGCTGGCAAAAGCAGGGTGGTGGTAGAACTTCTCGCCCTTGCCACAGGTCTGCTGTTGTTCATCGAAACCAGCATCTCTTCACTCACCGTTGGAACCTTGTACCGGCCGGTGTTTGACAGGCTGAAAATCCCCCGGGAAAAGCTGGCATACATTGCAGACTCAAGCTCAGCTCCCAGTTCTGTCCTGATTCCATTCAATGCCTGGGGTGCTTTTATCATGGGCTTGCTGCTGACCCAGGGCATAGAGTTTCCCTTCAGAACCATGGTGGGTGCCATGGCCTTCAATTACTATCCCATGATCACCATCCTGATGGTATTTGTGGTAATCGTCTCACGTAAGGATTTCGGTCCCATGGCCAGGGCTGAGAAACGAACCCGGGAAACAGGGAAGCTGCTCAGAGACGGAGCCAGGCCCATGGTTTCTGATGAGATCACCTCCTTTGAAATGAAGGAGGGGATCAGACCCAGGGCCATGAATATGGTGGTGCCACTGGCTACCATGGTGATTATGATGGTGGTGAGCCTGGTCTATACCGGCTGGGGAGAGGTGCAGGACTCAACTTCCTTTATGAATCATATTACCCGGGCAATGGGGAGGGGATCGGGTTCGGCTGCAGTCCTTTATTCGGTTACCTGCGCCATCATTGTGGCCATGATCCTCTATCGGGTCCAGGGCCTGATGAAAGTAAAAAAGATGGTGAGCCTGATCCTGAAAGGAATCAGCGAATTGATGCCTCTGGCTCTGCTGATGATGCTGGCCTTTTCCATCTCTCATGTCTGTAACAGCCTGGGAACAGGGGTCTATGTGGCCGGCATTACCGAAGGATGGCTTTCGCCTGCTCTGCTGCCGGTCATTGTTTTTATTCTCTCCTCCTTTATTGCCTTTTCCACAGGAACTTCCTGGGGGACTTTTGCCATCATGATTTCCATTGCGGTACCCATGGCGGACATGCACGGATCCAATCTTTTTCTGGTGGTGGCAGCGACCATGGGCGGGGGTGTTTTTGGCGACCACTGCTCACCCATTTCCGATACCACCATTATCTCTTCCATGGCCTCGGCATCCGACCACATCGATCATGTCAGGACCCAGTTGCCCTATGCATTGCTCACTGGCACCGCCACTGCATTGCTCTACCTTTTGCTTGGGTATATTATGAATTAAAAAGACGGAAGGCTTCTTTCAGGGCTGAGGCAAGCCTGACAATTTCCACCTTTTTGTGTGAGGAAGTGACCACAATTCTGAGTACACCCTCCGGTAAGGCTCCTTTGTAATCGGTATACTGAATATATATACCTTTCTCCATCAGGTGATTATGAATTGATTTCATTCTCTTGGCATCCCCGTTGGAGAAGGAAGCTATGGGGATGGTTCCATGCATTTCGGGAATGAACTTATCTTCGGAGGTAATTCCCAGTTGCCCGAGATTCTCAATCAGGAATCTGGCGTTTGTCCAGAGCTTTTTCCGCATGCCTGGATTTTCCTGGACCAGCTCCAGTCCCTTCATGGCAGCTGCTACTGCAGCATTCAAGGGCGAGTTGGAACCGGTCATCACACTGCCTGAACGGACCTGGTCGATAAATTTTCCGGGCCCCAGGATGATACCCCCGTAGGCGCCAAAGGCTTTTGAAAGCGTTGCCCCCAGGTAGATCCTGTCTGAGCGGGCTCCCAGCGCTTCGCAGGTACCCCGGCCATGAGATCCAAGGATTCCAACCCCGTGGGCGTCATCCACCCAGAGCACGCCCTGATGTTTCAAAGCTATATCCAGATACTCTCCCAATGGGGCCAATTTGGCTATCACCGGGAAAAGTCCGTCGGTGGCTATCAATGGACGCTTACCAGAGTCAAGGTTTTCGGATATTTTTGATTCCAGACTCTTCAAATCCCTGTTCCGGAAGGGAATTACTGGTCTGCCGGTGGCAATGGCTCCTTCTATCAGGCTGTAGTGGGAGCCTTCATCCAGAAAGATTAGGTCATAGGTACCAAGCTCATCCAGAGCCTTCATCCCGGCAAGGCTGCTCAGGTAACCCGAAGGAAGATATACTGCGTCTTCGGTATTGAAGTAGTTGGCCAGTTTGTCCTCAATTTCCTGAAGAAGGGGAGTGGTACCGGACAGGGAGCGGGTAGTTGCACTGCCCATCCCAAACTTGTGAGTTGCATCCACAGCTGACTGTACTACATCGGGATGGGTGTGGAGCTGGAAGTAGCTGGTACCTGCAAAATAGAGATATTTCTTCCCATCCAGAATCACTGTGGTACCGGTTCGGCCTTCCATGATGTGATATTGCCTGTGGGATGTCATGACTTCACTTTTTAGCTTATGAAATGGTGACTTTCTCCATGTTTTCCAGGTAGCTTTCATCAAATCCGGCCCCGATTCCTGGCCGGTCCTCCAGAGTCCATAATCCACTTCCCTGATATTCGATGCCGCCGGTAACCGGATCTGCATCCAGCATCAGGGAGGAGTCCATGTCGTAATGAACGATGGCATCCCTGGCCAGGACCAGGTGCATCAGGGCAGTGAGACCAAAGCGCGACTCTGACATGCAGCCTACCTGGCATTTGATTCCTGCCGATTCGGCCACCGCCACTATCTTCAGTGCCTTGTAAATCCCGCCAGATTTGGAAAACTTGATGTTGAAATAGTCGCATGCACCCATGCTGGCCAGTCGGAATGCATCGTGGTGATCAAATACAGACTCGTCAGCCATGATGGGAATGGGGCTGTTTTCGCGCACCTTCACCAGTTCGCGGTTGTTCCAGTGGGCGATGGGTTCCTCACAATGCTCAATATGGAAAGGTTCCAGGGCCTTCAGGGTTTCGATGGCGGTAATGGTATCCCATCCCTGATTGGCATCGATCCGTATGGGATAATCTGCACCTACAGCCTGGCGTATGGCCTTTATTCTGGCTACATCTTCCTTCATGCTGGTCCCCAGCTTCACCTTGATGGCCGGGAATCCTTCCTTCTGAAAGGCGAGCGCATCGCCTGCCACCTTTTCAGGAGGACCAATACTGATGGTCATATCGGTGTAAATCTCCCGGTTCTTACTGCCTCCGAGAAGTTGATAGAGCGGCATCCCTGCTTTCAGAGCAAGAAGATCATAAAGTGCCATATCAAAAGCACTCTTCATGGTTGGGTTACCATGGACGGCCCTGTCAATTTCATAAAGACGTTCGCCCAGGGCAAAGGGATCCTTCCCCAGCAAAAGCTTGCCCACCTGCTTGGCCAGTTCAACAACCGTTTCCTGGGTTTCCCCCACAATGAAAACAAAGGGAGCACATTCACCCGTTCCACTAAGACCCGAAGAAGTGTGAATTCGGACCACTACATTGGTGGCTTCTGGTATCACTCCCAGGGAGATCACAAAGGGCTCCTTGTAGGGAATGTTTAGCTTGATGATATCGATTTTTGTAATGACAGTGCCGCTCATAGGTATAAAGCTATAGAGCAATATAAGCTATTAGAGGGCCGGGCGCAACAGTTTTGGACAAAAACGGGTAAAAGCTTATTCCATGTGCACCGTCTTTTCGCCGGCTTCAATGGCCACATCCAGGATGTTTTCTCTGGGGGGCATCGGACAGGTAGCAAAGGGACTGAAGGCACAGGGAGGATTGTAGGCCTTGTTGAAGTCCAGGATGATCCTTCCGGTGGAATCGGGCATGGCATACATAAATCTTCCTGCTCCATAAGTATCAACGGTAGTAGTCTCATCAGCAATCACCAGAAAATAGCCCTTGCCTGAAGCAAAGGGATGCAATTCCAGGTTTTTCCCACGGAGTTTAAACTTCAGGAGACCCGGTACCTCGTACGACTCAGTATAGCCATCCAGGGGAGTAGCCACTGTCATGGTAAGCGGAGAGTCGAAAAGTTCCAGAGTGGCTTCCACCACATATGAGCTTTGGATGGGGTAGGATGGGATATGATCCAGTTCATCGATCCGGGGATGTTTATGGTCCCGGAGGCGGATCCCGTAGCGCTCCCCTCGCTTAACAATATACCACGCAAGGTCGCCCTGCTGTAGTTGGGTGCGATCCTCATCATGATCGTTCTTCAGCACAGTCTTTGTCACCAGGGAATCGTTGGTGGTGATCTGTACTCCTTCTGCCACAGTAAGTGTAACAATGCTGTCTTCAAGCAGGAGTGTGCCACCGAAAGCATCGGCCTTTTCAGGGAAAACGATCTTGTTGGAGGGATCGGATCCAAAACTGTTTTCACCCTGCTCGAGCCAATACAAACCAGCCAGGCTCAACCACCCGTTTTTGCTTTTCAGCCTTTCCAGCCTCTGCTGCTGCCATTCTTCAATGCTTTTCACATAGGCAGCCTCATCTGTAATGACCGGATTGCTTCTATTGCATCCAACAGAAAAGAGGAGTACAGCCATGAGCAGGGAAAAGGAATAGATTTTAAGCATGTGATAGTTTTTTTTGGATGGACCAAATATAACTGTATTCCCCGAATTTGACCACCTGTGTTCCGTTTGAACACATAAAAGTGCTACTTTTGCAAGAGTACCGGAGAGATGCCGGAGTGGTCGAACGGGGCGGTCTCGAAAACCGTTGTGCCCGCAAGGGCACCGGGGGTTCGAATCCCTTTCTCTCCGCAATACAAATCTTATCCTCAAGTCGAAAGGCTTGAGGATTTTTATTTGCCCGAAACGTTGAAAGCTTGCTTTCATAAGAGACCGGGCAAATAAAATCCATTTTGCATGGTAGTGCAAAATGGGGATAAGCTATGTATTGCAGGTTCTCCCCCAAGGGATCACTTAAGTAATCCCTTTTGAGATGGTCTCCATTTGTTTAACTTAGTCAAGGCTGATATGATGAAGTACAAGTGCATTATTTTTGATAGCGACGGGGTTCTGGTGGATAGTGAGATCCTTTCTGCCAGGGTGTTTCAGCAGATGGCGGTGGACTTGGGTTTTGATCTCGATTTCGAGTCAGCGGTGGAGCACTTTGCCGGGGTTTCCATGAAGGAGAACCTCAGGTTTATAGGGGAAAATATCCCTGGCGAAATACCCAAAGGTTTTGAGAAAGAGTACAGAAGGCGCAGCTACGGGCTTTTTAAAACAGACCTTAATGCAGTGGAAGGAATACATGATCTCATTGAAAAACTAAGGGTTCCGTTTTGCGTGGCTTCCAGCGGTCCCGTCGAGAAAATCAGGCTGAACCTGGGTCTGGTGGGCCTGCTGGACTGGTTTGAAGGCAGAATCTTTAGCTCCTACGACATTGGCAACTGGAAACCTGAACCCGGGATATTTCTTCATGCTGCCAAAAACATGGGCATTGCACCGGAAGATTGCATTGTGATTGAGGACAGTGCCGCTGGCATAAAGGCGGCCAGGGCAGGTGGGTTCAGGGTGTATGCTTTAGCCAGTGAAAAGAAAATGGAGTATTTTAAGCTCTTGGGTGCTATACCCTTTGGGAGGATGAAAGAATTGGAATCACTCCTGGAACTTTAGTACAAGCATGAGGAAGTCGCGTACCACAGTCTGCCAACCCACCTACGAATTGGGCATGCTTTCGGTGGAAATGCTGATGAAACGCATCCAGTCGAAAGGAGGATTAGCGGGACCACGGACTGAAACCCTTTACCCGGAATTGGTAGTCAGGGGTTCTTCCAGATAAGATTGATTCTCAGAAATATATCCTGAATTTCCGATCGAGTTTATGCAAACCTTTGCATAAAAATTTCGGGCCCGAATGTTGTGTAGGACCTGAATAAAAGACTAAATTGCTTTTGAACTACCAGTTAAATCCGAGAGCTACATGCTTGTTTCGAGCAGGGATCTTTTCAGTGCGTGTTATGGCAAATATGGAATTGCCGCTGTGAATGTCTGGGACATGGAGCAGATTCATGGATTATTTAAAGCAGCACAAAGGGCAGGAGCCCCCTTTATCGTTCAGACAACACCGGCCGCCAGATCCTATGCGGGTCCGGAGATGCTGATTGCAATGATATCCGCAGCCGCCAGAATTTACCCCAAAGCAGTTTTTGCCATACATCTTGATCATGGAAATGAGGAACATGCCTTTGAGAGTATCGAATCAGGGGCCTACACCTCGGTGATGATTGATGCCTCTCACGAGTCTTTTGAGAGGAATGTATCTATCACAAAAAACGTTGTCGATCTGGCTCATGCAAGGGATATAGTTGTGGAAGCCGAGCTGGGAGTGTTAAGCGGTGTGGAAGATGATTTGTTTGTTGAGGGAAAGCATGTAAGATATACCCGGCCGGCTGAGGTGGAAGAGTTTGTGAAGCAAAGCGCATGCGATAGCCTGGCAGTAGCAGTGGGTACCAGTCACGGAGCCTATAAATTT
>Ga0316190_10004202_pt1 | contig 10468 bp, 9 predicted proteins | sample Eddworburrow2_MG_FD_204929 | JGI IMG/M metagenome (GOLD analysis project Ga0316190, IMG submission 204929) | Coastal sediment microbial communities from Maine, United States - Eddy worm burrow 2 | ecosystem: Environmental > Aquatic > Marine > Coastal > Sediment | place: USA: Maine | collected... | reverse complement strand
GATTATCTCTGCGATCTCTGCGGTGAAATATTGCTCACAACGTAGTTTCATATAAGCACGGCCTCTGGCCAAAAAAACGGCCAGTCTGATCAAAAAAGAAACGTAAAAAAGCGAAGATTAAAATACGGCAAAAATAAGGAATGGATTCTCATCTTTAAAAGAAAATTGGACAGGATCAACAGGATCATCGGGATAAAACGGCCTTTGGCCGAAAGGGCTCCTCGCCGAAGGCGAAAATATCCCGTAAATCCTGTCTAAAAAAATAAAATCGAATCCATTCCTCTGAAGTTTCATATAAGGGGTTAACTAAAAAATGAACATTGAACATACAACGTTCGATTTTCGACGTTCAATCTGTTCATTGTCCCGGCCAGGCGGAGTTTCATATGCGGTTTGGGGTTATCCTTATTTCGTTTATTTCAAGCAATATTGAGAGAAATTCGATGAACAAAAAAACAATTGGTATCCTCGGCGGCATGGGGCCGGAAGCAACCCTCGACTGCTTCGGTAAAATTATAAAAAACACGCCGGCTCAAAGGGACCAGGACCATCTCAGGGTGGTCATAGATTCCAATCCCGCGGTGCCGGATCGAACCGCGGCCATCGTCGAAGACGGCCCATCACCGGTACCGATGATTGTTGAAGGGTGCCATGCCCTTGAGAAAGCCGGTGCTGATTTTATCATTATTCCCTGTGTCTCGGCTCACCTTTTCGTAGCTGAAATTCAGCAGCAGGTCAATTTGCCCATCCTGTCTATTTTTGATGCCGTGGCTGAAACCATTATACGGGGTTATCCCCAAATAAAAACCGTCGGGCTTCTGGGTACAACCGGTACGGTCAAAGGGGGACTGTTTCAAAAACGCCTGGCTCGCGAAAAAATAAAAACCGTGGTTCCCGATGAAACCGTGCAGTCCACGATAATGAACGCAATTTATGATATTAAAAATACAGCACCGCCACGCGCCAGAGCCGAGATCACGGCGGATTTGGTTGCCGCCGCCGAAGGCCTTAAGGTAAACAAAATCGACGGCGCCCGGGCCATCATTGCCGGATGTACCGAGATACCGCTTGCTCTCGGTCAGCAAGATCTGTCGATCCCCTATTTCGACTCCTTGACGATTCTGACTCGCGCAGCCATCCGCCGCGCCGGAGTGACACCGGTTGCTGTGTCATAGAGGGGGTACTTCATGGGTCTAAACGACAAAATCGTAGGTTGGGTTAAGCCTACGATCTGCAACCAATCTTGTTGGGTTCGCTAATTTTGTTGCTATTCCAAACTTTTGAGGTGCATTAAGATAGGCGAACCCAACATAAATTCAGCCTTCATCCCGCTTAACCCAACCTACTATATACGCAAGGGCAGCGAGGTGGATACCCCGCTTTCATATTATTTATTCAGCCATGAGGAAGAACATATGGAAGAAGGAATCATCGATAAATTTCAAAAGCAAAGAGAAGAATTGAATCGGCTGGTGATGGAATATGCCGGCCAGGGCACCAAACGTTTTTATAGCCTGGATTCTCAGGCCTACCGGGAAGGTGCACTTTCCTGCAAAACAAAAGAACTGTTAGGCCTGGTGGCCAGTTTTGTGCTGCGCTGTGACGACTGCATCAAGTATCACATCATCCGGTGTTTTGTAGAAGGGGTCAGCGATCAGGAACTTGAGGAAGCGCTTCTTATCGGGCTGGTTGTCGGGGGGACCATCACCATCCCTCATCAGCGAAGAGCCATTCAGGCATGGCACGAACTGAAACAAAAGGATAAGTAGATATGAAATTCCAGATTATACTGATGCCCTATGACTGCGGGTATTAAGATCGACATGGATGCCTTAGCTGTTACATTATATCCATTATATGATATGTCATCAGCTAAGGCTTAGAAATACTGATTTTATTTCTGCCAGTCTTTTTGGAGTTATAGAGGGCATTATCGGCTTCAGATATGATTTCAGATTTTTCTTTTTTACCGAGTGAAACGATATAGCATGTCATTCCAACGCTTATGGTGGCATTAATACAATGATCATTGGCCGTGATTTTTAAGAGTTCAACGTTCTTTCTCAATCTCTCCGCCACTATTGCTGCTCCTTTAACCTCTGTTTCCGGCAATACAATGGCAAATTCCTCTCCACCATATCGGGCGGCAATATCGCAATCGCGGATCGTGTCTTTGATTACCTTACTGACCTCCTTTAGCACGATATCACCAACCGGATGCCCGTAATTGTCATTGACTTTTTTAAAGTGATCTAGATCAAGCATAATTAAGGAAAAAGGTTTTTTATATCGTTGCGCCCGGCTTAATTCATGATCCACTGAATCCTGAAAATAGCGATGATTGTATAGGCCGGTTAACCCATCCCTAACAACCATCTCTCTTAGTTGCTCATTGGCATCCTTCAATTCCTGAGCGAATTTTTCGGCCTTCTCTTTGGCCTGCTTTAATTCAACGGTAAGCTGTTCGTATGATAAATTTAGCTTTCCGAGCTCATCATTAGCTTCCTGAAGAATTTGAGAAAAGGGTTTCATGTCACCGGACTCAATTTCAAAAAACGATAGAACTTCCACGCTTTTATTGGCGACAGAATCTATCATAGATTCAAGTTCCTCTTCTTTCACCCCGTAATCACCGCAGATTATGTTTTTGATATCCTGAAATCTTTCAGCACTGTGCGTTCCATGGTATATTGAGGAAATTTTATCCGATAGCAGGAGTAAATGGGAGGCTATCTGGAAACATTCAGGGATATCATTATAACTGTGGTGATAACGAACAGGATTGTAAATCGTGCCGGGTATTCCCCAATGTTTTAATACCTCAGCCCCAAGCTCCTGATGATCAAAGCCAAATACTTTTTTCTCAGCCTCTTCAATACTTAAGGACGAGGCTCTTTTTTCATCCAAGACCTTTAAATAGTCTTCGGTTCGACAAAGATACATTATGATAATACCGATATCTTGAAGAAGGGCGGTAACAAATGTGTCTTCATTTTTAGCAGAAATGACAGGTGAAAGTATATCGGCACCAACAGCAGCAGTTAGAGCCCTTCTCCAAAAGAAATCAAAGTCGAACCTATCTTCGGAAGTTCCCCGAAGCTCCTTGGCAATCACAAATGATAATGCAATATTTTTAAGTGTATTTGTGCCTAATATTGACAGAGCCTTTGAAATGCTATCGATCTTCCGGGGTAGGTTATAAAATGATGAATTTGCTACCATCAATATTTTAGCGACCAGCGCAGGATCGGATGATATAATATTGGCAAGTTCATTGAATGATGTCTCATCTTTTTTGACAGCGTCAAGAATTCGAACTGCTATTGATGGCGGTGATGGTATTCGAATGTCTTCTTTTAAAAAATCAGTGATAGTCGTCATTTTTTCCCTTAATCTCTTGTTTAATGGGTTAATATTGAAATGCTAACCGATCATTTTCGAGTGCTTTTATACACTCAATATTTTAGCTTGAGACTTAGTTTTGATTTTGAGCTGTATCGACCCTCCGCTCATCTCCCACAAATTCAATCAAATAGTTTACAACCACCGGATCCAGTTTATTATTACTTGCTTCTTGTTTTAAAATATCAACAGCCTTTTCCAATGGCATTCCTTTGCGATAAGGTCTGTCAGTGACAAGGGCATCATAGATATCAACAACCGCCATGATACGGGCGGCAGTGGAGATCTCCTCATTCTTTATGCCATCCGGATAACCGGAACCATCGAGCTTTTCGTGGTGATGTCGAATGACCTCTAAGGCAAAACCCAGGTTCTTTTTCAAAGGCAGACATATATTATATCCTGCCACAGGGTGATTTTTCATCACTTTCCATTCTTCATTATTGAGGGGACCGGGTTTATTCAAGATATGGCCGGGTATGCCAATTTTGCCGATATCGTGCAATATACCTCCATACCTTAAGGATTCCATTTCTTTCTCCGATAGCCCCATTTTTTTCCCCAAAGCAATAGCCAGCTTGGACACCCGCTCAACATGGCCCTGGGTATATTCATCCTTGGCCTCAACCGTTTTTGCAAGAGAGAAAAGTACATTCTCAATACTGGCTAATTTGTCGTTCAGCCTTTTGAGTTTGATTAAAGATTTTGTTCTTGCGAGAAGTTCCATTTTGTTGGGAGGTTTTGTGATAAAGTCGTCTGCATCGGATTCGATGCCTTTTATCTTGGATCCCCTGTCATCAAGAGCTGTTAAAAGAACAACTGGTATAAGTCGTGTAGCCTCACTTGCTTTCAAATGCCGACAGACTTCATAACCATCCATCTCGGGCATGATGACATCCAAAAGGATTAAGTCAACATTTGTTTTATTGACAATGTTTAAGGCATCTATGCCATTGGTGGCTTTGATTATTTCACAAGTTGTCGGCAAAAGTATTGCTTCCAGCAGTTTCAAATTTCTGGCGTCATCACCAACAATTAAAATAGTAGGCGGGATATCGGATCCGCTATTGGTTTTCTTTTCAAAAAAGTGGATATTATTTTTGCCATGCAGCTTCGCTTTTGTTAAGGCCTCGTTCGCCTTGCTGATTAGTAATCTGCTGGTAGTAGCATCATCCGGACAACAGGCTATTCCAATGCTTACCGTTGAAGCGCCGTTAGATTCTTTTTCAACATCATGTCTGATCCTCTCAGCAACATTTAGTGCCTGCTGGCTATCTGATTCCGTCACAATAACCGCAAATAAATTGCCGGAGTATCTGGCCGCTATATCGACTTCGCGGATATTTTTTTTGATAAATCCGGCAATCTCCTTCAGTAACAGATCACCTTCCAACGGACCGTGTGACATATTGAAATGAGAAAAAGAGTCAACATCGATTAATACAATTGAAAATTTATTGCCATATCTTTCAAACCGATTTAGTTCAAAGTCCAATGATATCTGGAAAAATCCATTGTTATATAAATCTGTAAGACGATCGGTGAAGGAGACACCGATTTTATTTTTATACTTTTCAGCAAGCAGAGCATCCATTTTAGTTATACCTTTTTTCATTAACTAGAGCGTTATAGACAACCGCGTAGATTGTTTTAATCGGTATCATAACATACTAATTATCGGTATTTATATGGAAAACTTAAATGGATAAATGCCCAAACAGGCTAATAGATTCGAGCTGATGGAGGTGATCTGACTGGTAGGTTGAAGATTCAAACGTTGATCAGTGATTAAGATTTTTGCTCTGAATCACCCAATGGGCTTTTCAAAAATCCGATAGGTTTTCGACGGTTTGGCACCCATCATTTCTACGAGGCGAATGGCCATCGCATTGTCATCCAAAACCCATCCTAAATCGCAGTATTCATATCCCCGTTTGCGGGCATAGATCTTTTGCTTCCATAACATGACGCCGTCCAGTCCAAGACGACGGAATTTAGATTTGATTCCCAGATAACCCAGCCGGAAGCCTTTTTGTTAAGGAATTGATTTGTCAATTAAAAATATGAACAACCCCTGATGGTCTTACGGCACATAGCGTGGGTCAATGACACCATGGGCCGGCATTTGCCAGGCGGATAGGTGTGGTGCGATGCCGGTAATATTCATGGCGTTATAGAGGTAGAGCCAGGGCGGGTCCTCACTTAACAGACGGAAGCATTGTTGGTAAATAGCTTCGCGACGGCGGTTGTCCGCAGTCGCCTGGGCTGCGTCCAGCAGTTTTTCTACCGCCTCGTTGTGATATCCCTGCCACCAGGATCCTTCAAACCGTGCATCCACCTTTTCCTTGAGCACGCGGAAGGTGCTCAGGGGTGAGGAATCGAAGATGCACATGTCATGGATATCTTTGCGTCGCACCTTGTTTGCGTATAGCTCGCGGTCCTCGGTGTACACGATGTTGATTTCCACACCGATACGTATCAATTGATCGGCTAACGCTTCGGACAGTCGCACCGCCTCGTTGGGCAAAGACGTAGGGCTGTCCAGGGTGAGGTTCAGACCTTCGCTGTATCCGGATTCCTTGAGCAGCGCCCTGGCCCGGTTTGGATCAAAACGGATGGGCCTTTGGCCCGGATCGAATCCGAAATGAACAGGACTGACAAAACCGCTCAAGGGATAGCCTGCGCCGTTCAGGACGCGATTGATGAGCGCCTTGCGGTCAACACCCAAGTTCAGGGCCAGACGGACGCGGGGGTCCTTCAACGGACCGCTTTTGGCATTGAAAATGATGATATAAACCGTCGACCCGCGGGAACACATATAGTTCAGGTCATCGTCCTCAAGGGAGGCTGTATAGGGTGGGCCTGCGGCGATATGGGCCCGGCCATCCTTAATCATACGCAGGCGTTCGTCCGGGTCTGGAACCAGCAACCATTCGATGGCTTCGTAATTCGGCAGGGCTTGAAAATAATTAGAATTCTTTTTTGCTCGAATCCGAACCCCTTTTTCATGTTCGACAAATTCGAAGGGGCCACTACCGATCGGCGCGGCTTTAAACCCATCGCCCAGGCGTTCGACGGTTTTCGGGGGCAGGATGTGCCCGGTGACCAGTATGTCCAACAGGTCAGCCATGGGTTCGCTCAGGGTCAGGCGGACCGTTTGTCGGTTCAGAATTTCCAGTTCCATGCCTGCCAAGTACTGGTTGTAAACACCAGGGGCTCCCAGGGTGGCGCCCATATCGGGCCGGGCCATACGATTGAGAGAAAACACAACCGCTTCGGCGTCCGCAGATTGGCCATTGTGAAATCTCACGTCCGGCCGGAGCTTGAACGTCCACCTGCAGGCATCTTCCGAAACGGTCCATGATTCGGCCAGTGCCGGAACGTACCTCATTTTCGGATCATAAGCTGCAAGAGGGTCAAAAAGTGAGGTGAATATCGTCAGGACATCCTTGCCGTCTGTGCAGTTGTGGGGTTCTTCTATCCAGAGCTTCGATTGGGCGATGGTCAGTATTTTATTCATAATGTACTATTCCGATGTTTAAGGGTCCAGGAGGTGACAGGCTTCCATGCGACCTGATGTGCGGGAAACGAGCCGGGGTCGCTCCCGGGCGCACCTGTCAAAGGCAAAAGGGCAGCGAGTTTGAAAACCACAGCCGGTAGGCAATTCCAGAGCCGTCGGCACTTCACCTTTAATATCCAGGGGTTCGATATGCAACTTTTCGTCGACGCTGGGGGCGGCTGATAACAGCGCTTGGGTATACGGATGCCTCGGGTTCAGGAACACCTCGTCGCTGGGGCCGGTTTCCACCAGGAACCCGAGATACATCACCCCAATCCGATCGCTGATGTGCCGTACGACGGAAAGATCATGGGTGATGAAGAGATAGGAAAAGCCGAACTCGTCTTTAAGATCCATCATCAAATTCAAGATTTGGGCTTGAATCGAAACGTCTAACGCCGAAACCGGTTCGTCGGCGATGACCAGTTGCGGCTCAACGGACAACGCCCTGGCAATGCCGATGCGCTGACGCTGGCCGCCGCTGAATTGGTGAGGATAGCGGTTGACGTGTTCCGCTCCGAGTCCTACCCGCTTCAAAAGTTCCATTGCTTTTTCACGTATTTCGGCTTTTCCGTAAGCTGCTCCTTTAAGAGCCATGGGTTCGGTGACGATATCCATCACTTTGAGTCTGGGATTCAGCGAGGCGTAGGGATCCTGAAAGATCATCTGGATCATTTTTCGTACCGGCATCATTTTTTTGTAATCGTATGAGGTGATGTCCTCCCCGTTGATCTTGATGCGCCCGCCGGCCGGTTCATACAGCTTGATAATCGTTTTGGCGATGGTGGATTTTCCGCAGCCGCTTTCACCCACCAGGCCGAATACTTCACCGGGATCGATTTGGAAACTGACCCCGTTTACGGCATGGACGATGCTCTTTTGGTACCTGAGTCGGCCGTTTCGAATCTTCAAGCGATCGAAAAAACCGGGACTGACGTCAAATCGTTGCTCAAGCTCGCTGACTTCCAACAAGTGGTTCATCTTTCTACCGGGTAGTAACAGGCGGTTTCATGACCTGGTTCGATGTCCGCCAGTTCCGGATGCACAGTCCGGCAGCGGTCTTTGGCATAATCACAGCGCGGCGCAAACGAGCATCCGGGCGGAAGATTCATGATATTGGGCACCATGCCGGGAATCTGGAAGAGCCGATTTTGTCGGGAAGCCAGTTTGGGTATCGAACCCAAAAGTCCTATTGTGTAGGGATGCCGGCAGCGGTTGATGATATCGTCCCGGGTCCCTTTTTCCACGATGCGGCCGCAGTACATGACCATGATTTTGTCGGTCATTTCCGACACGACCGCCAAATCGTGGGTAATGAGGATCATGGCAGTTCGGTGTTCCTTGACCAACCGTTTCATCAGTTTGAGTATCTGGGACTGGATGGTCACGTCCAAGGCGGTGGTGGGCTCATCTGCGATAACCAACTTGGGATTGGATGCCAGAGCGATGGCGACAATCACCCGCTGTCGCATACCGCCGGAGAACTGGTGGGGGTAATTTTTCAGCCTCGTTTGGGGTTGGGAAATCCCCACTTCTGTCAGTAGCTCGATGCAACGGTTTTTTCTCTGTTCCGCCGTCATGTCGCCGTGGAGCTTCATCACCTCTTCCATCTGATCCTGAATTGTGTAAAGCGGGTTGAGGGAGGTCATCGGGTCTTGAAAAACCATAGCGATCTCTTTGCCCCGTATTTTCCGCATTCTGCGCTCGTCCAGATCCGGGAGATTGACGCCATTGAAACGAATTTCTCCGGTTTCGATTCGGCCGGGCGGTTCGGTCAGGCCCATAATGGAGAAGCCGACCACGGATTTTCCACATCCCGATTCGCCCACCACGCCTAAAATTTCGCCCTCGTCCACGGAAAAATCAACGCCGTCGACGGCTTTGATCACGCCGGCGAAGGTATGGAAATAGATTTTTAACCCGCGAATGGACAACAATTTATCGGTCATGCAGCCGTTTATCCCTTATTTTAGTCGAGGGTTTAACTCATCCCGCAAAAAGTCACCGAGCAGGTTGATGCCAAAAACTAACAGCATGATGAACGCACCGGGAAACACGGATGTCCACCACAGGCCGCTAAGCAATACGTCAAAACCGTTCTTTACTAACAAGCCCAAAGACGGTTTGGTAATGGGTACGCCAACTCCCAGAAAACTCAAAGATGCTTCAATCAGGATAAAGGTGCCGATCTGAATGGTGCCGACGACAATGAGGGGTGTCAAGACATTGGGCAGGATATGCCGCACGATGATCAGCCGGTTGGGCAGCCCTGCCGCTTTCGCCGCCTGGACATATTCCTTCTGTTTCTCGCTCAAGGTCGAACCGCGCACGGTTCGGGCGTAGATCACCCAGCCGACACAGGTCAGAGAAATCAGAATATTGTCAATGCCTTTACCGAAAGCGGACATCAGAAAAAGCGCGATCAAAATGGACGGAAAGGATAGTTGCACGTCCGCAATCCTCATGATCACGCCGTCCAATCGGCCGCCGTAGTAGCCTGCAATGAGACCCAGGGCTGAACCGATCAGGCTGGAGCAGATCATAGCTGTCAAGCCGATGAACAGGGAAATGCGCGTGCCGTAAACGATGCTGGCGAGTACATCCCGGCCCTGACCGTCTGTTCCCAGAATATAGTTTGGGTCTCCGTCGGGAAGCCAGACCGGCGGCTTGTAGGCGTCTATCAATTGAAGAGACGCAATGTCGTAAGGGTTCTGCCGGACCAGGGACGGGCCGAAGGCGACGATAAAGATAAAAAAAAGGATAATAACGCTGCCTATCATCGCAGAGATGTTTCCCCTGAAATTGTGAACGAATTCGGAGGCCCAAATTGCCCCGGTTTTTTTCATGATGCTTTGCATGAAATCCGCAGTTACCTCAACTTAATCCTGGGGTCGATCAACGTGTATATGACGTCAACCGCGAAATTGATGATCACAAACAGGAATGCCACAAACATCAAGTAGACGACAATTACGGGCCGATCGCCCATATAAATGGAATCGATCAAAAGTTTACCCATGCCCGGCCAGGCAAAAATGTATTCCGTAATGGTAGCAAAGCCGATCAGATCGCCCAATTGGAGCCCGAAGATGGTTACCACTGGAATCATGACGTTTTTCAGGGCATGTTTGAACAAGACACTTCGGAAGGTCGCGCCTTTGGCCCGGGCGAATTTTATGAAATCCTGCTTCATGACTTCCATCATGCCCGCCCTGGTAATCCTCAACAACATGGCCAGGGTGGCGAAACAGAGCGTTACGGCCGGCAAGATAATATGCTGAAAACCGTCGGCAGTGATGATGCTCAGATTGACACCCATCATCCGCACGGTGTCACCGCGTCCGGAAGAGGGAAGAATATTGAAACGCACGGCCAAGACGAAGATCAGCATCATGCCCACCCAGAAATTAGGCAGCGAGATGCCCAGAAGGGAGCCGGCCATGATCCCCCGGCTGGTCTTCTTTTGTGGATACGCCCCGGCAAAGACCCCAAGCGGAATGGCCAATA
>Ga0316190_10004201_pt1 | contig 10469 bp, 6 predicted proteins | sample Eddworburrow2_MG_FD_204929 | JGI IMG/M metagenome (GOLD analysis project Ga0316190, IMG submission 204929) | Coastal sediment microbial communities from Maine, United States - Eddy worm burrow 2 | ecosystem: Environmental > Aquatic > Marine > Coastal > Sediment | place: USA: Maine | collected... | reverse complement strand
TATTTTTTATGGCAACGCCCCTGGCAAGAAACCATCGGGTAGATTTATTTTTGTGAAACATGCGGTGAACAAGCTCATACTGTTCATTGACGCCACTTAAATGATTTTTAGCATCCTCTGTCACTTTATTCCTGTCATCGGGATGAATTTTATCCATCCAGTCATCAAGCGTGGAAATATCTTCACCGTTTTCATAACCAAGCATGGCCTTTAAACTGGAATCGAGATAAAAACCATCTGTATCGAGATTCCAGTCCCAAACGCCTACCTGCCCCGCTCTTGAAGCCAGTTCATAGCGTTTTTCACTCTCCCGGAGTTTTTTCTCCATTTTAAATTTGTAAAGAGCCATTTCAATAGTGGTGTGAAGTTGCTGCTCTTCGAAGGGCTTGATCATATAACCAAATGGGCCCGTTGCTTTGGCGCGTTCCAACACCGCACTATCGGCATAGGCCGTAATGTATATAACAGGAATATCGAGAATGGAGTTTATTTTCTGGGCTGCTTCAGTACCATCCATATCACCCTGTAATTCAATATCCATTAGTACAAGGTCAGGATTGGCTTTTTTTGCGCATTCAACAGCATCATTACCGGTTGCAACAACATCGGTAACTTCATACCCCATATTCTCCAGACTCATCTGGATATCACGGGCAATAATAATTTCATCTTCAACAACCATGATTTTAACTTTACTCATGATTGTTCTCCTTCCTTTTCACAGCAACTTCTAACAATGATTCGTCCTTATTTATTCTTTAACGGCAAAAAAACTATACTCTTTATGAGAAAATAACGTTCATATTCTTTCTCTGTAAACGACCTCTTTAAAACATATCCTGAACCGGGTCCCATTATCTCTTGTAATTTCTATATTGCCGTGAAGCTGATCCTCGACAAGCGTGGAAACAAGTTGTAAACCCAGTGAATCACATTTTTTAATATCCAGGTCTTTGGGCATCCCAACACCATCATCAGCAACAATAAGTTCCAGCACTTCTGAATTCTGTTCTGACGAATCGTCAAATCCCCGTCTATTTTTTAACTGGGGAACGTCATCTCCCGTAAGTTTATTAAGTGTTATCCGTATTTTCCCACTTTTCCCATCAGGAAAAGCATATTTTAGTGAATTGGATACAAGTTCATTTAAAACTAGTCCACAAGGAACTGCAGAATCTATGCCAAGGAGATAATCCTGAGCATCAATATCAAGAACGACTTTATGTGTAGTCATACTATAAGATCTAAAAAGGCTATTTGCAAGATTCTTTATGTACTTACTAAATTCTATAGAACTGAGATCATGAGAACGATATAGCTTTTCATGAACCAGAGCCATGGAACGAATGCGGTCCTGGCTTTCTCTCAGCATATTCTTGTATTTATCGTCATTTATGTAACCTGACTGGAGTCTGAGAAGACTGGAGATAACCTGCATATTATTTTTAACCCTGTGATGAATTTCCCTTAAAAGAACTTCCTTTTCTTTAAGTGAAGCATCCAGCTTACGACGCTGATTATCAAGACGTTCTGTTTTTTCCAGAAGCTCCCGGTTATTAAACTCGATCTCCTCATGGTGGAGTCTTATCTCTTCCTCCCTTTCCAGCAGAGCACCGGTCATCCGGTTAAAAGAGTTAATAAGGGTTCCCACCTCATCGCTTCTCTCTATCTCAACTCTCTTCGTCAAATCACCACCTTCAATGGCCGAGAGGGCTCTGGCCAGTTGCCCTATGGGATCGGTTATCATCCTGGCAAGAAAAAAAGTAATAATAAAACCAAAAAGCAGGAAGAAAAAGAGAATGGTAACACTGGAAATTATGACATCTCGGATTATATTATTTATTCCTTCAAGAGAGATTCCTGCCCGAACAAAACCAATGACTTCATCCCTGTTTTTTCGCAGGTTAGCCAAAGATTCCTCATCTTCAAGAAAAATAAATTCATCATCGGAACTTTTTGTTGTCAATACAGGCGCCCAGAATTCATAAACTTTCTGCCCCATAAAGCGGCTTATCCTGAAAAGAGGTTCATTTCCCCGATCCGAGGTATAAGGCACTTTATAGGGAATAATATTGCCTTTTTCGTAATCGGCAATGTTTTCTGCCGGAAATTCCGACTCAACAGCCATGGCCTTGCCTTTCATATCGTAAACAACGGCGTATAACAAATCGGCCTCTATCTTGAGGGATTCAAGAGCTGGTTTTAAGAATTCCTTATCTTCAGAAAAAAGACCAAGCTGACTGTTATGAGCCAGACTGACGATCATTGATGAGCCCCTTTTGATTAGCTGTTGCTTCAGGGTATTGCTATGTTGATAGATAGATACGACAGTAAAGAGGACTGATATTGTAGTGACGAGAAATGTAATAATCCAGAAGACTCTGGACCTGAAACCAAAAAATAGTTTCTTTAACATAGAAAGTCTTTTAAGTAATTAATAATTAAGGAAATAAACTATTTCAGCAATTCACTTATAAAGTTTACATGTTATTTGCTGAGATCCATAAATGCAAGCTTTTATTCATAAGTTGGGCGAGAGAAACTTTTTATTTTTAAGCTTAAAAAGCTAAAGGCCAAAATCGTCATTTATCGATTGCATGGCTCTTAATGAAATTTCCGCAAATTCACTAAGAGAAATTCCAATGAGTCCACACTATTTAATAATCTCTCTATTACAGGCGGCATTATAATACTCCAGTAATAAAAACCTTATAATTCAGTCAATTTAAAAAAATAATAAATTCTATTAAAAAGTAATCGATATATCAAACTTTATCTTAAATCACTGACAGATATATTAACAAGGATTAGTTCATAAAGCCGGAACATGTTATCAATGATCACTCATCAATATCTTTTATTGTAAGGGATTGATTTGAATCCCCAGCGGGTGCATTCCCCGTGGCTTGCAGCGATAAAGTGGGAACATAGTCTCCGTACAAATACGCCGCTGCTTGTGGCAGAGTGGTTGATTTTCTGAAAAAACTGGTTGAACCGGGAAGGAGGCTATGTTAATAATTGCTAGTTCATTTTTAGTTACTTGGATTTTTCTGTACACTTATTGCGTAAATTAGTTAGTGAAGATACCTGCTGCACAAAAATGAACAAGAAAATTCCGGTCAGTCGGGTTTGAGAAAGGACAATGAAATGCCACACAGACATGCCGTAATCCTCCTTATTTTAATTGCCTTTGGTGTTATTTCCGGTGCTCTCTGCGGATGGTACTTTGGAGAGACTATGCGGGAAATGGCCTGGATAGGAGAACTCTTTCTCAACGCCCTAAAAATGATGATTATCCCTCTCATTGTAGCCGCCGTCATAAGTGGAGTCGCTTCCATGGGAGATATTAGAAAGCTCGAAAGGCTCGGTGGCATTACCGTACTGTACTACCTCTCTACGACAGGCATAGCTGTTCTGGTAGGACTTATCATGGTAAATCTGATTCAACCGGGAGCCGGTCTCAATATTATGGGAGGAGAAATCCCTCAAAAAGTCATGGGAAAAGAAGACACTGGCATAAGCGATATCATTATGTCACTCATTTCCCCTAATCTTGTTCAATCAGCGAGTGAAACAAAGCTCCTTCCTATCATCTTTTTTTCCATCCTCTTTTCTGCGGCCCTGACAACTATCGGAGAAAAAGGCAGGATAGCCATTGCTTTTTTTGACGGCATTAATGAAGCCATGATGAAGCTTGTTACATGGCTAATGTATCTTGCTCCGATAGGTATTTTTTCTCTGGTAGCAGGCAGGCTGGGCAGTGCAGGAGGAGGAGAAGCATTCTGGAGAGAAATCAATGCAGTAGGCCTCTATGTAGTCACTGTTTTGTCCGGTCTTGGACTTCACTTTCTTATCCTGCTGGCCATTCTTATATTCATAGGCGGAAGAGGCTTTAATTACCTTGTAAACATGCTCAGAGCCTTACTTACAGCATTTGGAACAGCAAGCTCTTCAGCAACACTCCCTCTTACGTTGGAGTGTGCCAGGGAAAATGATGTTGATGAAAGGGCACTGAGGTTCACAATCCCCCTGGGCAGCACCATTAACATGGATGGAACGGCACTCTATGAAGCTGCTGCCGTTATGTTTATTGCCCAGGCATATGGAATAGAGATGTCCTTTAACGAACAGGCAATCATCTTTATTACGGCCACCCTGGCAGCAATCGGTGCTGCCGGTATTCCCGAAGCAGGACTTGTCACCATGGTTATTGTTCTACAAGCTGTGGGGCTGCCGCTGGAAGGGATAGGTCTTCTACTTGCCGTTGATTGGTTCCTCGATCGTTTCAGGACAACTGTTAATGTCTGGGGTGATGCCGTAGGTGCTGCCGTTGTCCATCGCTTTCTACCGAATAAAGGGTCGAAAGGAGAAGCTACTTAAAAAAGGTATTAAAGCGCAGGTATGAGAGAAATTACCGAAAAAGGATGTATTAAACCACCCCTTCTCCTCCATTATAAAGAGGAATAGATATCCATTTTCTCATGGCGACTAAAAGGGAGTTCATTACTGCATCAGGAGCCTGCCGTTATTTTGCAATAAGAGTAAGCGTCTCTTTTTCGGGTGGGTTTGATAAAGAGGGATTCTTTTCAGTCCCTTCTCTTTTTAACTGCGGTACTTCTTCTGTTTCTGAATAATCCATGCCATTGCCTTTATAGATATACCGTTCAAAAAGGCGATGATAACCAGTCCAGTTTGTACCATTGCCGTTTTCACCATCAATGAGCGACTGAATACTATTTACCTTTGCATCAAGATCATCAAGGTAGCTTAACATGGTTGCTTCCAGGGTTTTTGGCCTTTTGGGAGAACCATATTCATATTCACCATGATGACTGAGTATCATATGCTTTAAAAGTATGGACAATTCAGAGGGGAAACCGTCGATAGATCGGATCAGCCCATCGAGAATCTCCACGCCGATAGTAATATGACCAACAAGCCTTCCTTCATCGGTATATCCAAAGGATCTCTTGTAAGAAAGTTCTCTTGTCTTTCCAATATCATGAAAAATAGCCCCTGCCAGCAAAAGATCCCTGTTAATCCTTTCACCGTAATGGGCGGATACAAGATTAATCAGGCGGCAAAGAGAAAGAACATGTTCGAGTAGCCCTCCAATATAAACATGGTGCATGCCCTTTGCAGCAGGCGCATTTTTTAGCCCCTGTGAAAGTTCCTTATCTTCAAGGAGAGAAAGAAGCAGCTTTTTTATAAAAGGATCCTCGACCGTTTCAATAATCCCTGCAAGGTGGGAAAACATTTCATCAGGTAATACGACCGACGAAGGTAGAAAGTCCTCAAGACTGACTTCATTATCATCAACCCGGGTAACACTTGAAATCTTGAGCTGCAATTTCCCCATATAGGAAGAGACCCGGCCCTTAACAGTAACAAAATCATCAATTTCAAAATTTTGTGAAATCTTCTCTGCATCATCCCAGACCCGGCCTTCAAGATCACCCGTTTTATCCATTAATGAAACGACAAGGTAAGGCTTTCCTGTCTTGCCCACAGAGAGGTTTTTCCCTTTCACAAGAAAAAGGTCTTCAATGGCATCATGTTCCTTCACATTGGCAGCAAAGAGTTCCTTCATCTAAAGAACTCCCTCTCTACTTAATTTTCTGTTATAAAGCTGCTCAATCATAATTAAAATATCGATGGGCTTTGTTTTCTTCGGCATATGTATGGTTGAACCCATTTCAGGAGAATCATGCTCGTGAGCATCTTCCTTAAACATGGATGTTAAAAGAACAATAACAGGATCTTCACCGACCTCTTTGGCATAAGCAGAAATATCTGTACAGGTACTAACGCCGCCTTTTTTGGGCATAATAAGATCTGATATGACTACGTCAGGAAGAAGTTCCTTATATTTGGCCACGCCTTCTTCCCCATCTTCAGCGGTAACAACATCAAAACCACCTTCGATCAGCGTATCCTTGATCATCTCCCTGAAAAAGAGTTCATCGTCTATTACAAGTACTTTACCCACTTTTGAACCTTCCCCTTGCATAACTCATCCCTGATTGAAATTTAATTAACAACATATACCATTGTCAGCTATATTTTATACATCCTTATGCATTTTTTTGCAACTAATCGATTGCCGTATCCAAAGTGCCTTCCAGTTTCCGTGATAGCTCTTCAACCTTTTTTTTGGCATATTCACTTTTTCTTTTATCTCCACTTTCAAGAGCAACTTTCTTAAAAAGCTTGATTGCTTTGTCATATGCCCCTACTTCCTGGTAAGACTGAGCCGCCATATACCTGGCAGTAAGTGCCCACATTGATTCTCCGGGATAAAGGTAGGTAACTTTCAGATATTCAACAATGGCCCGTTCAAGCTCACCCGATTGCTGGTAACAATCTCCTATCCAGTATTGAGCCTCTGCTTTTATTTTGACATCCTTCGAAATTTTTACAAGCTCTCTCATTGATTTTATGGCCTGTTCATAATCTTTATGATTTTGAAAAGCCAATGCAGCTTTAAGCCTTTCTCCATCGAGTCCTTCAATTAAGGGATAATAATCAAGAAATTTCCTGTAATTTTCAAGTCCCTTTCCAACGAGGTTAAGGCTTAAATAAGACGATCCCTTTAGAAATAAAGCCCGTGCCACCATATAGTCGAATTTAATGAATACCTTGAGTTCATCATCAGAGGTTTTCTCTGATGGCAAGGCGGCATTCATCTCTTCCAGTTCCATGACAGCGCCCCTGTAATCTTTTTTCCTGTAGGCAAGTTCTCCTAATCTGTAAGAGGTAAAACTCTTCAGTGAGCCCGCAGACAAAACATCATGAGCCATAGTAAAATATCTTTTAGATTCCTTCAGCATACCTCGTTTAAAATAGATTTCACCTGCTGTCAGCATAGCTCTTGCCGAGTAGGACTGTGTGGGAAACTGATTGACTATTTTTTCAGATAACTTAAGTGCATCACCGAAGCTCCCAACTTCAAAGAGGGCAACCGCTTCATCGCAACGCTTCTTCAAATCAACCGTTTTATCGGGACTGACATCAAAAAATATGGAAGAACTCTCCAGGGCACGCTTAAAGTCACCCAGTGCAGCATAACTCTTTCTTATCATGACCTCACTGTCACGGTGACTGTCAGGAAAATCAACGGAAAAAGCCCTGAATGTCTTTATTGCATCCTTATATTCACCAAGCATAAACTGATTAATTCCTACCTGCCATTTAACATCTTCCACAATGGGAAGATCATCAAATTTTTTAAGCAGCCTCTTATACTCCTTGTTGGCTTTTTCCAGCATCTGTGATTCCTGCGCCAACCAGCCCTTCAAGTAGTAAGCCGTCGCTGCTTCACTGCTCTCGGGATACTTTTTTATTACCAGATTGAGAATTTTTTCCGCATCAGGTGTACTATTTAGCTTTATATAGCCCCAGGCCAGCTTTATGGCATTTTTCGGATCAAAGGCTTCTTTTCCTTTTGAATCAACGATTTTACCGTATCGCTTGATCCCTTTTTTATAATCACCAAGAAGGTAGTCAATTTCTGCGAGGTAAATGTTGGCTTGCGACACCTTATTTCCTTCGGGATACTTCTTAATATATCTGGCATAAGCCTTTGCTGCGGCCTTTAACTCATTGCCTTTCCTGTAGGCCTCTGCCATTTTCCATTGAATGAGTTGTCTTTCCATCTGAGGCGCATTTTTTATCACTGAATCATAAATTTTAGCCGCATTCTTATATTTGCCTGACAGCGCTTCTGAATCGGCAACACGAATAGCGGAACGAACAGCAAGCTCAGAGCCTTTATATCGCTCCATAATGTTGAAGAAATGCCTCTTCGCTTCATCAATTTCTCCCCTTAAAAAGAGTGATTCTGCCAGATAATAGGAAGCATCAGCAGAAAGAGGCCCCAGCGAATCATTTTCCAGGTATTCATTAAAGTAGTCTGCTGCTTCCCTTAAGAGACCTTTTTTAAAGTTGAGCTTCCCCAATGAGAAGAGGCTCTTTTTTCCTGCCGGAGAAGAACCGTAGCGCTTTATGATTTCCTTGAATGTTACTTCCTCCATATCCTCAAGGCCAACGCCATGGTAGGCTTCAGCAAGCAAAAGCATCACTTCTCCATCAAGGGGATCTTTACCGAAAGCTCGTAGAGCCGACTCAATCAACTCAACAGCCTCTCTGTAATCACCGAGAAGAATAAGCCTTGATGAGGTATTAACGAGATCCTTAACATCACTTTCCGGCAGATTACCATGACCACTTTCCATATTATCCAGATAGGCGAGAGCTGCCTGGTAGCTTCCTTGCCTGTAGAGAGACCAAAGAAGTGTATTTCTTGCCCTCACAGTTAACGCATGATCAGGATAATCCTTTAAAAAACTATTTATCATTGCAATGGCATTTTCATAATCTTCAAGGTAATACCTGATTAAAGCGAGCTGGAACCTGATGCGCCCCTTTAGTTCATCTTTCTCAACATATTTAGACGATTTTTTGTAGGACTCTTCAGATTCCGGATATCTTTCAAGATATAAAAGAGTATCCGCTTTTTTGGTGTAAAGTTCGGAAAGTTTGACATCAGTCGATTGAAGCTGCAATACATGATCAAATCCACGGAGAGCATCTTTATACTCACTATTTTCAAGGTGTAAAAGACTCTCCATATACACTATTCGACCAAGTTTATTGTTCGTATCATGGAGAAGTGATGATTGAGGGTAGAGATAGATAAAGTGTTCAAAAGTCTCTCTGGCTGATTCCATGTTCGAGAGTTTAAAATAACTGTCACCCAGAAAATAATAGGCACTTTCCTGTTCAGAAAGGGAACACCTTTCCTTTATTACCCGTTTCAAAGGTGTGATCGCATCTTCAAAACGGTCAACATAATAATAGCTTTTTCCGAGAAGACTGCTATATAGGCACTCCTCTTCACCAGGCAGGCTTTTGGCACCATATTTTTCCAGTTCATTTACTGCAAGACTATACAAACCGTCACGAAAAAAACCTTTTGACATGGTGAGTTCTTCAGAAGGAACAAATTCATCTTCAGAATAAGATTCGAGTGGCGAAAAAAGAATGAGTATTGCCAGAAATGCGAGTAATGTGCGCAGGCTGCAGCTCTTTTGTTCAAGCATAAATATGTAAAGTAATATTCCTAATAAGTAAACGTAATATGACCTTTGGCGATCACTAAAAGACACCTTTAAAATTCACAAGATATCACCATTTAGAGGCGCTTATCAAGAAAAAAGAGGCAAAATAAAAGCTCAGCCTCTTTCAAAAAAACAACACAAAGTTCTAAAAAAAGACAATCACTATGGCATGGTAAATTCCTTCCCTCGACACCTTACCGTCAGCACGGAGACAGGAGACTTTCTTACCACTTTTTCTGCCGTACTACCAAAAAGGACATGATCTATCCCCGTCCGGCCATGAGTTCCCATTATAATCAGATCTGACGTCATTTCTCTTGCAGCTTTTATAATTTCAATAAAAGGCGTCCCCTTCCTGGTATAAATTTTATAATTAATACCGCTGGCAATATTTTTTTCACAAAAACTTTTCATATTATTAAAAGCGGCCTCTTCCATCTCTTTTTCAAGCACATCATAAGAGATGTGTGGCACGTAAAAACCCGTAATATCGGCAAATTCATGGATAACATGAATAATGTCGATAGACGCATTAAACTTCTGTGCCATAGAAAGAACATATGAAAAGACTTCATCTGAACCTTCCGAAAAATCTGTTGGAAAAAGAATTTTCTTTATTTCCTTCATAGGTAGCTCCTCCTTAACAGGATATTGAATCCCTAACATGTGCATTCCCCCCGTTTCGGAATATAGCGGGAAACTGATTTGTGCGCTTATACTCTACAGTTTACGGCAGGGTGATTGATTTTAAGTATAACAGTTGCCAACATCCTGTCAAGAGATGTCAGAAGAGGGAATAAGGTGGCCCTGTCCATAAACCGGCATTCTCTATCTTTGACTTGTAATCAACTTACCGGTGAGACTATATTATCTTTTATGGACGAAAAGAAATACTGCTTAAAGCATTCCTGTATTGAGACAAAAGAAAGTTGCATCCGATGCAAGGCACCTTTATGTCCCGATTGTCGAATAAAAAATGAAGAACAAACCTATTGCTCTAACTGGTGCCGTTTTCATGATAAAGTCAACCATTCAATCAAGACTTATGCTAATGATATAAATTTCAGAAAAACAGAAGGCACAGAGAGACTGGTATTCCTGTCAAACCTTATCATCATTATGATCGTTTTTTCTTTTACGGCAAGCGCTCTATATTTTTTTGAGGATAAACATAACAGGCCTTCAGCCATAGTCGCAACAAAACCTGAAACAGCAAAAATGCAAGAAACTATCATTGTAAAAAAATCACTTAAAAAGCCCTCTGTTCTGCCCAGGTTAATGGAAGAACCAAAAAATAAAACGATAAGGACGTCACTTCTTTCTGCAAAAAAATCTATAGAAAAAGAGGCT
>Ga0316190_10004200_pt1 | contig 10471 bp, 18 predicted proteins | sample Eddworburrow2_MG_FD_204929 | JGI IMG/M metagenome (GOLD analysis project Ga0316190, IMG submission 204929) | Coastal sediment microbial communities from Maine, United States - Eddy worm burrow 2 | ecosystem: Environmental > Aquatic > Marine > Coastal > Sediment | place: USA: Maine | collected... | reverse complement strand
ACTCCTTGGTGACGTGAGTCACCAGGTGTACAACGGTACTTATGGGCCGCAGAAACCAACATGGCAAGAGCTTGAAATAGCTGAAATGTATGCTGAATATGATACACCGTTCTAATGAAGTCATATGAATGTAAGCATTGTTTGCAGTATATTATTGCAAATAATATGATCTATGTAAAAGAAATAGGTTCATTCTTTTGTAGACCTTGCTTCAAGTCATATAACATGGAAAGAACATGAATATCAAGAAATGGTGGAAGCAAACTAAATGGCAATTCTAAAAACAACTGAAAAGTATGTTTTAGAATGGATTGGTCAGCATCCTCAGGGATTTGGCCAATGGTACACTATTTCTAATAAGAATGGTGTAATACACACTGGATGTAAGACTTATATCTACATCAAGTGGGCATACCTAACTAACACAAAATACGAACCAGTACTTAGTAGAGTACAAAAAGTTGAAAAGAAAGATGGCACGCACTGAGACGCGTGTCTGTGCTGTATGCCATAAGCCCTGTGTGGCATACAAAAAATCGCCTCTTCGGGGGTGTTCTTTCTGTTTGCGATTATTCTATAGAATGCTTGAAATGTCAAAGGAGACATTGAGATGACTGAAATAACCGATAAGAAACTACTTGAGCTTCTTGATAATTATCGTAAAAAGAGACTGCTAAAGAACGAACTAAAGTTTGATCCTACAGTTCCTCTTGCTCAAAGAATTAGTCATTTGTCTGAAAAGTCAAAAGCTAATTTGGCCAATCCTAATCCTACACCTGTGCAAGAAATTGCATTAGCTATTATCAAGGAATTAGGAGCTGATAATGGTGGCTGGTGTCACAAAATGTACATTTCACAGTACATGGGTGGACTTAGAGGAAGTCATGTGAGTTACATTCTTACTAATTTGAAGTACAAACTTCTTGTCACCAACGATGGAGTTGGTAACTGGCGTCTACTTGAAAAGGAAAATTAGACATGACAACTAATGACAAATTGTGTACTGGATCTAATCATATTTCTGCTTTTCGAGAAAAGAAAGTATCTAATACAGAATTTTGCATTCTTTGCCATGTAATTACTTATGAAACTATTATTGTTCACGAATGGCCTCGTGATCTAATCACACCTGAAATGATGCAGGTGTTGAGAGATGAAAATAATGATTGCAACGAGTGTAAGGCACACGCTGGTGTGCATGAACTCTTCTGCTCTAAGCGAGAGTGGGAATCATTCGAGACTCAACAAGAGTACATTGAAAGGCAAGAGATAAAGAATGACACTTGAACAAAATGTGATAATGGAAAGACTAAAGCCTCATCTTAGAAGAAGAGATCTCTATTGTGATACAATGAAAGGATCAGTTGCTGCATCAGGTATTGATGCATACAATGATATCTTTGAAGATAAAGAGGCATTTCATAAATTATCTAAAAATGATCAAAATATGATCATAGATATGCTAACAGGATATAAAAATCATGTTAATCAACTAGCTATTAAATACCCTAAAGGTCCTCCAGTATATATGTGGTACCCTGGGGAGGATGCCATTGAAGTAGACGAGCTACTTACTACTGATAGTACTATTAGAGCTATGATTGATAGCGCGATTCCTAATATCACTATTGATAAATGGGAAATCTGGACTAAGAATGTTATAAACAATAATACTATCTATGTTACTAATAAACAAGGCATAGTAAGTATGATTATTATGCTTTTCGTTATCATTTTTCTTACTATTGTCTTTGCTATGCTTGGAATGAGTTAAATAACACAACTTACTCGTAAAGAGAAAGAGACACAAAGAAATGCCGGAAGTTCAGAAATCTAGGCTTAATCGTACTCGTGAAGAATATGCTCAAGAAGTTCTTGATCTTCGTGAGAAAAATAATAAACTAAAACAAGAGATTCTAAGCATAAGATCTCGTAATATTCAACCGCAGCAGGAAAATGTCATTCTTTATACAGGTCTATCGCAAGCTAAGAAAGTTTTAGATAAACTTAGCATTACTAAATGTAAATGTGGTAAAAAGATTAATGTTAATGCTCCACTTAGATTTGTGGACAATGCTCTTACTTGTTATGAAGAAAGAGAAGACTAATGTCTGTTCATATCAATTTTGATACTATTACTAAAGCATCTGGTAAATCAGGTGCTGCTATTAACGTTGTTACTACGCTAGTTAAACTAAATAGAATCGATCTTATTGAGCTAGCTATCAGTAAAGGTATTACTGGCAGGCTTTTGCATACTGTATGGATTGACTATGCATATCAAATGGATCATGCTCTTGAGCAAATCCTTACATGTGATAATAATGATGTTGTTAATCGTATTAAAGAATTGATGTCACATTAGAAAAAAGAGCGTAATGATGATTGAAATTGAAATTGAAGATGGTGACAATACTATTGCAGGAAGAATAGCAGTTCATGTTAATGATAATGGACAAGTGTCTTTGAAAATTATCTCCGATGATGGCTATCATGATTTATCTAGGTCTTTAGGACATATAACTACTGTATGTAAAGCATTTGATGTAGCTTGTGAAGAATTTTTAAGAGAACAGGATGAAAATGTCTGATACTAATCAAAGAATATGTGCAACTTCTATATGTGATAACATTATAGATCTTGGAGATAAGCCTAAGCTAATTGCTGGACATTATTATTGTAAATCTTGCATAGATATCAAGATGTTAACTTGCCAAACTCTAACGTATACAATCAAGTTTGATGAAATGATTGAAGAATGTGATAATGATGACCTATTTGGTGGACCTAGTAATCAATGAATGAAATTATTAGAGATATACTTACTGTTAAAGAAAATAGTATTATATGTCATCAAGTAAATTGCCAAAAGATAATGGGCGCAGGTTTAGCTAAAGCTTTATCTCATAAATTTCCAAATTTATATCAAGAGTATGTTGACTTTTCTGATAAGCATACTATGTCTATGCTTGGCTCTACTCAAATTGTAACAGTTAGTGCTCGTAATAATCTTCATGTAGCTAATGTATTCGGTCAATTTGGTATTGGTTCAAGTAGAATACAAACTAATTATAATGCTGTAGAGCAAGCTATGAATAGTCTTAGAAATAAAAGCCAAGAAATAGGACTTTATGATTGGCAAATATATTTTCCATACAAAATGGGCTGTGGGCTAGCTGGTGGCACATGGCCAATATATAAAGCAATTATTAAAGAGTACTTTCCTAATGGTGTGATTTGTATACCATGAAATATCTCCAATTTATGGCTACTAATGTTTCGCGCATAAATAGAATAATTACAAATATTGTTAGAAGGAGCACAATATGAACGAAGCTATTCCAGCAGGGATTAGAGGCGATCTAATAAAAAACGTAGGGACATTGTTGGATAATCCCAACAATAACGCTACACTTAGAAGGCTTACATATGGTGATATTGTTACCAAGCATGAACTTGGCGAAGCATATCAAGAAGAACTTCAATGGTTTAACATATGTCATGCTTGTAGAGATGTATATCATGATATGTTGACTAAGTCTAATGACTTGGCTACATTCATTGAAGATGAAGATATTCCTGATACCCCTAGTGCAGCACGTGCAATGCTTGATAAGCTACGTGATGTAAAATGGATACCATATATTGAGAATAAATCAGCACGTAGAAAGTATAATACTTGGCTTATAGAAATTGAACATAGCGCTATTAGACTTAAACTACTAAGAGAACTTGTTGATGACAAGTACCTTACGTATACTCTAGGTGGTGAGATCAATGATTGTCATGATATTGATCTTGAAGCATATAATTTGACTAAGAAATGGAATATCGTTACCATGCTTGGTCATGAAATGATTGAGCCTCTTGGTACAGAAAAAGATCCTGATATTCCTGTATGCCATTGGAGAAAAGGAATTTATGAACCTGTATCATATTCACGTTCACTTGATGGCAAACAATATTGGATTCCCAATATTCGTGTTAAAGTTAGTCCTACTTGCTTGATTGATCCTCTTGGAGTTCCTGAAAATTGGAAACCTTTGCAAGTCATGGATCAGTTTACTACTTATCTTCAAGAACCAGATTACAGTAAAGGCGTAAAAGTACCTATCACATATGTAAAAACTGCATGGGTTAAAGTTAATGGTAAACTTAAGCTTGTAGAATATCCTATGGGTAAAGGTGAGAAACTTGAATGCCCTAGTAAGAAAATATATGAATCACGTTGTTATACAATAATAGAAAAGTATACACTTAAAGAAATAAAAGGCTCGATGATAAATCTTAAGTACAATGTCGCAAAGGATATTAATGACGAATACAGTTCTGTCTCAGTATCTGATGGCATAATAGACGAAAGTAATTCAGACTTGTCTACTGGCATTGTAGTATTTTCTACACTTCCTACTAATACAGTGTTTACTGTTACATATATTGCAAGTAAAAGACCTTTGTCTAAAGTCATTACATACGTTAAAGAAGGTGGCATTGACTTTAGAGGTTCTATGCAACTATATGCACCAAAGGGATTGGCATATAATGATAAATATTGTCTAAATTATGGCATCTTAACCGATAATGACTGGGCATATAATCTACAAAAAAGATTCATGCATGAACTATTCTTTGGCAGTGTAAATGTTATTACTGCTGTAGAAAAGGCTTCTTGTGAAGGCATGAAACCAATTAGAAAACGTCAGGCCTGGAAAAGAATGCCTGTTAAACTAAAGCATGGTACAAAAACCATTACAAAATACGTGGTAGTATTTTGTGATCTAAGAAAACAATGATCTTTGCTCTTTGGGCTTTGATTACTTGATCTAAAACAAAAATTTCTTTTTCTAAATCATACTTTTTCTTTGGTCCTTGATGTTCTCATAGGACCCACAATCATACTTATACGAAAGAAGTTCTGCTGTGTACAAAGCAAATCCGCAAGTTCTTGAATACCTTCGCCAGTTCCTTGCTAACGCCAATGGCGTCTTGGCTCTTCCGAATGATAAACTTTCTCCTGGCCTGGATGTGTTCACACCATTCAGTTCTGCAAGACGCATCAATCCAGAAGGTGATGCGATTAAGTTCATTCAACCTAAAATGCAAGCTATTCATGCTTTGAGCGTGAAACAAGTCGACGATGTCTTGCATAACGTTAATCGTCTAAGCTGTGATGATTTCACTCCCAGTGATCAACAACTGGGTGCATGGTGGAGCATTTGTGCATTTCAGATGAATTCAGCTGAAGAAACACAAAATGCATTGGAAGCAATGTATGAGAATGGTAGCGGCTCTGCGTTGGTAACTATGCAGGAAGTCTATGACTACTGCAATATCGAAAGCGAAGACGAAGAAACGCAAATTCTCAATGAGCAAGCTCTTGAAACTATTCAAGCATTTCTGGAAGTTCCACAAGTTGGCCGTAAAGGCCTGTCCAGTGTTGTGAGTCAACAACCTTCACGCTTTGAAAGCTTGGATACCGTGATCATCGCGTATGATCCGAGCGGTAGCCCTGGCAGTAAATGCCTTTGGAGCAACGAGAAGCTTAAACGTGAAGCTAAAAAGACTGAAGTTTAGACGACTTCAGTAGGAAAAGAGAGGCTCTTAGCTGCAAGCATTAGCATATGCACTGAGAGTCTCTCTTTTTTATATTGCCTTTTTTTTATTCTTAGACTATACGACTCAACTAGATGAGTATAAACAATCTTAAGTCTAGTGCGTTACACAGTAATGTGTAGGTGATTGTAATATACTGTTACTAGCAAAAATTATGAGCTTTGGTAGGCTTAGAAATCTTTGTATAAGGCTGTATCGTCGAAGATCGCCTTAGTATCAGATACCATGTATTGCACGGTAGTGACAATCGTAAGGTGTCATCAGTAGGTAATTGCTGCGAATTCAATATTATGTCAATCTGATGTTGCAACATGAAAGATTGACGGGAGTAAAAGAGATTACCCTCTTGCACTTCCTTAGATAACTCCTAACGGCTGTTAGGAGGGGAAAGGGTAACAGCTGAAAGTCTAGCGCTTTATCTCGCACATGTTATAGAACTAACATGTATGCGAATCTGCTATGAACTTAGTCATAAATGGAAGTTCTATTCTGTTTATGGATCACGTTGCTGGTAAACCTTTCCTACCTTACAATCTCACGACAAATACTGAAACGTGAGATCTTACAATTGACGACATAGACCAATCGAAGGTAGCACCTTCTAACTTAGAGTCAGGGCAGCTTTTAGCGAAGCTTATAAAATCTCGAAACCCCACAGTATAGGTGTGAATCCTGTTGTCGTCGCCATGCACCCGGCTTTGTTTAGCCGAAGTGTGCCTCTTCTGTAAATCATAAAATTGTGTAGCTCTTAATAGCATTGATAGGAATTCATCATCCCTATCACTCCTATGTAATGCAGCTCCAAAGTATAATATTTTTTCTGTACCTTTAGGTACAAGCAAGCCGGTAGCGAATAATCGTTATCGGCTTGTTTTATGAATAAAATTAATTCATTTTTCATATTTGACTTTTTTATCTAATGAACATAATTATGAGGCTCTACTAAATACCTCTAAAAAAAGTGTTCATTAGATTATTAGTGCTAAATATAACATGTTTACATTCTAATACATTTGTTTCATCACACATATATAAGATAACATAGCATAAAATACAATATAAGGGGAGACTTATCTCATGCTTAGAAAACTTCACGGGTTAATAAGCAATGTGCATCATAAAGCTTGTTGCTTTTGATACATAAAAAGCACATAACGAGAACAGTCTCCCCTTTTTTTATTGTGTTTACAGTTTATCTGCAAAGTAGCATATGGAAGCAACTCCAATGTGAATGACCTGCCACACTATTGTGCTCCCCACCACCCTAGACTCCTAAGGTTAGTGTGGATCGTGCGTCAGCAGACGTGACACATATAGGTAAGGAGGTTAGATCCTCCTTACCTATTTTTTTTATCCTTCAGTAAAATAAGATTTAGATATTATGCCAAGATTTGATGTAACTTATGGTACATATAAGAAGACTCATGGAAAAAGAGTCATTGCAAATAACGTTAAAGAAGCTTACAATATTGTTGACCGCTATTTAGCGAAGACAAATAAAGAATCTGATGAGTCTCTAAGAGACAGAATCGTTCAACAGATATATAATGAAGATCGAGAAAATGTTTTTGATTACTTAGGTAATATGACTAAATATAGAAATTGGAATGATGCATAATAAACAAAGGAACTTCATATCTGCTCTACCTGTTGAGACTGAAATGACAGAAGTTACTGATGAAAATATAGCAAATAATACTGCCCCTTGGGACAATATGACTGTTACTGTACTTTATTATAGTCCAAAAAGAATAATACTAGCTATAATTACAGGTTTTCTTGTCTTTATTGCTTTGGCAATAATAATGTAATTCATTTAGAGTATCAATGAATCCCATTCTACTCATATCTATTATTGTTTTATTGGCAGTTTCTGTTACATGGCATAGATATCTATCTCGTAGTAGAGCTATAGATAAGGTAATTGATTTTTGTCCATTGAAAAATCGTACTTCTAATGAAGTTATCGCTAGTATTAAAAGGAACAAGCGTTAATCATGAAACGTAACACAGAACAATTTTTCCTTATAGCTTGTATTACTTTCTTTGTAGCCTCACTTGGCGCTTTTACAGGGTATGAACAAGCTTCAAAAAAAGGTCATGATAATTTTGAAAACTTAAGTCGTCTTCACGAAAATGTAGTTGAAGATAGAGCTAATCTTCGAACTAATTATATAAATACTATTGATAAATTAAAAGATCAACTTGTAATTATTCAAAATGCACTTATTGATTATAATGCAGCTGGATTAGATATTAATACAGTAAATCTTATGTCAGATACTATTGAAAATTATAGTATTAGACCTAATTTAATGAGAGCATTTGCAACTGTTGAAAGTAACAATAACCCTAAGGCTTATAATAAAATAAGTAATGCAAGAGGGTTATATCAAATTACTCCAATTTGTCATAAGGATGTAACAGAACGTATTGCTCCATATTTAGATGGTAATTTAAATGATCTATTTGACCCTATATATAATACTGAAATTGCTACTGCTTATATTTATTGGCTTTCATGTAGCTTTCGTCGTTTAGACTATGTTATTATTGCATACCATTGGGGGTATGGCAATGCTATTAAATGGGATGGTAAAACAAGATCTTTACCAAATAGTGTAGCTGATTATTATCAACGAGTATCTAACCTATATATAAAATATGAATTTGAAGAAGAACAAAGAAAAGCTGGAAAAAAAACGGCAAAAACAAATGTTATTGCAGAACCGGCTTACTTTAATTATTGATAAAGCTAGAAAACGAGGCTTTCATCAAGCTACGAACAAACAATTACTAGACGAAGCTACATCAGCTACTCACTTACGTAGTTTGATTGGTTGGTATCAAGATAACATAAAAAACAATGACTAAGACAATTGCTGAAGAATCTAGAGAATTTGCAGAAGAAATAGCTACTAATGCAAATTTTAACTGCAGTGGATATAGTAGGAACCCTCTAGTTGGTTCAAACTTTATTCTTAATAATCTTCATGGAAAAGAAGTTAAACTTTGGAAAACTCCTATAGCAGAAGTGGAAACTTTTACAGATAAAGGAAATAAACAAGCTGTATTTAACATTTTTGAAGAAAAACGTGTTCTTACTAAGACCACTAAAGAGACTATGTACACTAGTCACCTAGAAGAATATCTATCTCTTTCTGAAGTAGACTTCAAAAAGAAAATAAATAGTTTATGGATACATCATAATCCAATAACTACTTTTACTCCAGGAGCTAAATCAACTAGTTCTGTTTCTTTAACTAAGGAAGAATTAAAGGCAAAGGTAAAAAGGTCAGAATCAAGATACGATTATGTCTTAGTTCCTGTTAATCACAAAGTAGTTGTGCCAAAAACAGAGCTTACTGTTCTTGCAGGAATAGATGAAACTCAACACTTTATATGTGCTCTTTCAGAGAAAGCAACAAGTGTTGCTCATGCACATAAGCTCCTAAGACCTCAAGGACTTAAGGGGTCTACTAAAAGACAAGGAGAATGGTTCTTTGAACCATGTTTCATTAAAAACTGTAGAGAATTAGATCAAAGATTAATGTCTGATCTAACAGGTCCTAAATACAAAAGAACTATTAATGTACTTCTTGAAAGAGATTCTACGCATGAAGCTCAATTACTTGTAAGAATTGGTAATGAAACTTTTGTCAGAGGAGAAATCAATGATCATAGAAAAGGACGTCATCATCCATTAGTCCTTGAAGATTGGCATAAAGTAGTAAGAAATAACGAAGTTGTAATTCCTTTTGAAGAACAACTTAGGGGCCGAGCAAGATATTGGGATTAATTAATAAAATGAAAGCAACATTCTACACGCCTGAAGGTATCAAAATTCAAGAATTAGTATTTTCAATTACACATATTAAACATGATTGGGATCCATGTGGTGGCAATACTATTATTGCCTTTAATAATCCATATGATAAAGAATCACGCGTAAGACAAATTGTTTCTCGGTGTCATTCTAATGAGGCATTCAATAGACGCGTAGGTATTACTGCTTGTCTTCACAAGTTTATTGATACATACTTTCCTAGCCTAGAATATAGGCTTGTTGATATTCATACTGATTCCCATGGTGATTATCATCTTATTGCTATCAGCAAAGATGAAGTCGTGGGCTCTCCTAGTAAAAAACAAACTAAAAAGCAAGAATCAGCTAAACAAAACCAATATTGGCGTGATCTAGCTACTACTATCGATTCTCCTACTGTTGCACAGCAGATGAGAATTAGATTTCACAAAAAATTCTGGTGGTGTAAAGTACGTGGTATTAGTACCGCTAAGGCAGTTGATAAGTTTGTAAAAACTGGTTTTCAATTCAATATACAAAATACTCAATTATCATTGTTTACTGCTATGATTGCTGGTAATCCACGTATTATTGCTGAAATGGGTCAGGCTAATTACTCTGACGATGACGACTTTAAATTAAGTGATGATAAACTTGATGCTTTTGAAAGAGAGCTAAGCGATACTATTTAATGATCAAAATATTAGGACAAATTCCTAGATATATCCATATTGCTGTAAGTGGCGGTTCGGATAGTATGGCATGTCTAGAATTCCTAAGAAATAGCAATAGAAATATCTCAGCAATATTCTTTGATCATGGTACTGCTGAGAGCGCAGCAGGTAGAGCGCTTGTAAAAAGGTATTGCTATCATAATGATATTCCATGTATTATGGGGCATATCCAAAGGTTCAAAAAGAAAAATGAATCTTGGGAAGAGTATTGGAGAAATGAAAGATACAACTTCTTCTCCAGTTATCATGTACCAACTATCACATGTCATCATTTAGATGATTGTGTTGAAGAGTACCTTATCAATACGATCAAAAGAG
>Ga0316190_10004199_pt1 | contig 10472 bp, 10 predicted proteins | sample Eddworburrow2_MG_FD_204929 | JGI IMG/M metagenome (GOLD analysis project Ga0316190, IMG submission 204929) | Coastal sediment microbial communities from Maine, United States - Eddy worm burrow 2 | ecosystem: Environmental > Aquatic > Marine > Coastal > Sediment | place: USA: Maine | collected... | reverse complement strand
TACAACTATGTACCAGTTCACACCTGAGCGTTATTTATCAGACCTGCATCCGGACTACTTCTCCAGCAGGTACCTTTCTAATAAGGAAAATGTGCACCACATTCAACACCACTATGCCCACGTACTATCCTGCATGGCCGAAAATCAATTAGACGGAAATGTGCTGGGTGTCTCCTGGGATGGAACTGGACTGGGACTTGATGACACGATATGGGGTGGTGAGTTTTTGCTATGCGATCGCAGTTCATTCAGGCGTTTTGCCAGCCTCACCCCCTTTCTACTTCCGGGTGGTGATAAAGCTGCAAAGGAGCCACGTAGAACGGGATTAAGCCTTCTTTGGGAAGCATTTGACAAGAAAAACATACCCAAACTCGATGCGTTCAATGCTCCTGAGCAAGAAATGATTATCTCCATGCTGGGAAAGAAACTGAATTGTATTGAAACAACAAGTGCAGGTCGCCTCTTTGATGGGCTCGCGTCACTTCTGGGTCTTTGCCATTACAATGGACACGAAGGCCAAGCTCCCCAAGCACTGGAACTCCAGGCTCGATTGGCTGAGGAAATCGAACTTTTCCATATGACGGTCAAGCGTTCATCGGATCATTTACTGCTCGATTGGCGTCAATTGATTATCGATCTCATGAAGAAAATCCACCTTGAAAATAAGTCCGCCAATATCCCTGCTCTGTCCTTAGGTCTGCACCATGCATTGGCCAAAGGTATTGTGTTGATTGCAGATGCAGCTGGTTCGAAAGAAATCTGCTTGACGGGCGGCTGCTTCCAAAACCGACTCTTATCCGAAATCACAATTCAGCTTCTGGAGGGAAAAGGCTATAACGTTTACACGCATCACCAGATCCCACCAAATGACGGAGGCATCTCCACTGGCCAGCTCTACTTTAATGGCTAATTGTTCATAAGTGACTGTGGCATTTTTTGGGGAAAAGGTGTTTGTAGCTTCTACTTTTATTGGTTTGGACTAAGTCTGATCCGGATCTGGAGATCCTGGCCACGCAGAACGTCCGCCGTGGCAGACGTTTTTGTTGTATGAGGCAATAGGGATCAATGCTCCTTAAACAACCATGACGCAATCCCGATTATCTCTTTATCATAGGCTTAATCCGGTTCTGGAGAACCGGACTACGTCTGGTTTTGGGAGCGGCTGCAATCAGATCACAAACCGAGAGTATGGCATGCAAAAAGAGTCCAAATCAGATATCTGGGCACGTAATGAAGAGCTTGTGCTATGATACCGCGTTTGCGCTGGCAATTAGGCCAGGGAGGTGTTTATTGGCGCAGGATCAGGAACTCATTCGCAATTTTTCAATCATTGCCCATATTGACCATGGGAAAAGTACGCTTGCGGATCGGATCCTGGAGCTATCTGGACTTGTCACTGGCAGGGAAATGAAAGAACAACTGTTGGACGACATGGAACTGGAACGCGAGCGAGGCATCACAATCAAGGCCCGATCGGTTTCACTCCCCTATACAGCTAAAAACGGGAAAACCTACATGCTGAACCTCATCGACACACCCGGTCATGTGGACTTCGCCTATGAAGTTTCTCGAAGTCTGGCTGCCTGTGATGGCGCTATTTTAGTTGTTGACGCGGCTCAGGGTGTAGAAGCCCAGACGCTGGCAAATGTATATTTGGCGCTAGAAAATGACCTTCCCCTGCTTCCAGTACTGAATAAGATTGATCTCCCATCGGCTCAGCCAGAACATATTTGTGAACAGATCGAGCAGGTCATCGGTATTGAAACCGATAATGCACTGTTCATTTCCGCTAAAACAGGCGATGGAGTTGATGAAGTTCTTGAATCTATTATTACAGAGTTCCCAGCACCCATTGGTGATCCAGATGGTCCAACAAAAGCGCTGATCTTTGATGCCTGGTTCGATACCTACAGGGGATTGATTGTCCTGGTCCGAATCTTTGACGGATCATTAAAGAAAAAAGATAAAATCAAATTTATGGCCACAGGCAGTGAACATGAAATCGATGAAGTGGGCATATTTTCCCCAAAAATGAAGAAAACCGATGTATTGAGCACAGGCCAGGTCGGCTACATCATAGCTACAATCAAAACTCTGGGTGAAGCCAAAGTGGGTGATACGATTACCCATTCTAAGAACTCGGCCACAGAGCCTCTTTCTGGTTTTTCTGAATCGAAGCCCATGGTATTTTCGGGGCTGTACCCTGTCGAGGCAGGCAGTTATTCTGACCTGCGGGATGCTCTTGAGAAATTACAGATCAATGACACATCCTTTCAATTTGAACCAGAAACCTCAGTGGCTCTTGGGTTTGGATTTCGTTGTGGGTTCCTTGGCCTGTTGCATATGGAAATTATTCAGGAACGCCTTGAACGTGAGTTCGATCTCGACCTGATCACAACGGCACCGAGCGTTGAATTCAGAGTAACAACAAAAGACGGTCAGGTTCACCTCGTAGCATCGCCCGCGAAATTGCCGGAAGCCGGTGATATCCAAATTTTCGAAGAACCCTTTATTAAAGGTACTATTTTGACTCAAGCCCAATTTGTAGGATCGGTCATTAAGCTGTGTGAAGAGCGTCGCGGTATTCAAAGACGACTTGAATACGTTTCAGAAGATCGTGTCCTTATTGAATATGATCTGCCGCTAAACGAAATTGTCCTGGACTTTTATGACAAGCTCAAATCCGTTAGCAAAGGCTACTCTTCATTTGATTACCATGTTGAAGGGTATTGGACATCTAATTTAGTTAAATTGGATATACTGGTCAATGCTGAAAATGTTGATGCTCTCTCCATCATTGTCCATCGCGACATGGCCTTCCACAAGGGACAGGCTCTGGCCATAAAAATGAAGGAACTCATCCCCAGGCAGATGTTCGATGTTGCCATTCAGGCTGCATTGGGAACGCGGATCGTCTGTCGAACCAATGTGCGTGCCTTGAGAAAAAATGTATTGGCAAAATGTTACGGTGGCGATATCTCAAGGAAACGAAAACTCCTGGAGAAACAGAAAAAAGGAAAAAAACGAATGAAGGCAATAGGGAAGGTCCACATTCCGCAGGAAGCATTCCTTGCCATGTTGAAGGTAGACGAATGAACGAAAAAAAACTTACATCCAAACAGAAGCGATTCCTCAAACAGCAAAGCCATCATATCAAGCCCATCATGCAGATGGGGAAAGAGGGCGCCAGTGTCATGTTTATCACTGAGCTGCTTGATCAGCTGGAGCACCATGAACTACTGAAGGTCAGGGTGTTGAATAATTGTGAATGGGAAAAAAAGGATATTGAGACAGCGCTCACCAATGCAGAGATAACTCTGGTTCAGAAAATTGGCCACGTTTTAACAGTCTACAAAGAAAGTGAAGAAAGGCCTGAGATCACCTTACCGAGTTAACCAGCATGCGCGTATTGAATATCCACCCGAAAAACCCTCAAGAGCGTCTGCTTAACATGGCAGTCGACCACTTGAAAAGGAGTGGTGTGATTGCTTACCCTACCGATACCTGTTATGGTCTCGGCTGTTCTATTTATGAAAAGAAGGGTATCGATCGCCTGAAGCAGCTGAAACGCATCCCACAGAACAAGCCGATGAGTATCATTTGCAGTGACTTGAAGCATATATCTGACTTCGGAATCGTCTCAAACACAGCTTATAAGCTCATGAGAAAACTGCTGCCTGGACCCTATACATTTGTTCTGCCAGCGACGAAACTGGTTCCAAAGCTCTTTCAAAATAAGAGAAAACAGGTTGGTATCCGTGTTCCGGACAATCTAGTCATCACGGAACTGGTCAAACAGCTGGGGAACCCCATTATTTCAACGACCTGCCAACTTCCGGACGATGACCTTCCCTGTGCTGATATCTATGAAATTATGGATCATTTTGGGAACCTGATTGAGATGGCTATTGATGGAGACTATCTCTACCCTGAAGTCTCAACAGTCGTAATGGTTGAAGACGATCATGTTGATATCCTGCGGGAAGGTAAAGGTGATACAGACGTTTTCCAGGCATACATGGACTAGGCAACGACTCAACAGCAGGTTAAGGAGAAACAAGTGAAGAACTTATTAATAACTGGCGGGGCAGGATTCATCGGGAGTAACATGGTTGAGTTGGCCCTTTCACAAGGACTAAATACCGTCGTGCTGGATAAAATAACTTACGCAGGGAACCCAAATAACCTGGCTCAGCATCGTTCAAACCCCCTTTTTCATTTTTACAAGGGTGACATTAGTGATTGTGAATTGGTCAAAAACATTCTCGAAAAGCACCACATAAACGGCATCATTAATTTTGCAGCAGAGAGCCATGTCGACCGCTCAATTGATGGGCCTGCTGAGTTTATTCAAACCAATATTGTCGGTACCTTCAGGATCCTGCAGACAGCACTAGAATACTGGCGTACTCTGGATGACAAAGCAAAAGGCGCTTTCCGTTTTCTGCATGTCTCTACAGATGAAGTTTACGGATCTCTGGGTGATGAAGGGTATTTTATGGAAACAACTCCATATGCTCCCAATTCACCTTACTCAGCCTCAAAAGCATCATCGGATCACCTTGTCAGGGCCTATGTTCACACATATGGCCTGCCATGCGTAACCACTAACTGTTCAAATAATTATGGGCCCTATCAGTTTCCGGAAAAATTAATCCCTGTAATTCTGCTGAAAGCAAAAAAAGGGCAATCCATTCCAATCTATGGCGATGGCAAAAATATTAGGGATTGGCTCTATGTCATGGACCACTGTAGAGGTATCCTTACTGCTTTAAAGAAGGGACGTATCGGTGAAACCTATAATATAGGGGGCGATTCAGAACGAACAAACCTTGAAATCGTCCACCATATTTGCAGCATCCTGGATGAAAAATACCCGGACAAAGCTAAACACACAGATCTGATCACCTTCGTCAAGGACAGACCCGGCCACGATCGCAGATATGCCATTGATGCTTCGAAAATTAAGTCCGAACTCAACTGGCAACCAGAGGAGAGTTTTGATACGGGCATGAGGAAGACGGTTGAATGGTATCTGGACCACTTGGACTGGTGTGAAAATATTTTAAGTGGAAATTATCAGATGCAGCGTTTGGGGCTGGACACAACGCAGGATGCAACGTAAAAGGAGATTTCATGAACATCATTGATACACTAAAAACACGAGGGTTTATTTACCAGCAGACCCACGACGAAGAACTCGTTGAACACTTGGAACAGAGCCGCATATTTTACATCGGTTTCGATCCAACTGCTGACAGCCTCCATGTGGGTTCACTGGTCCCCATTATGGCCATGCTCCACATGCAGCAAGCTGGGCATGTCCCCATCGCAATTGTTGGTGGCGGAACAGCACGTGTCGGTGATCCATCGGGCAAGACTGAAATGAGGAAGATGCTTGATGAAGAACAAATCGAGGAGAACGAGAAGGGACTGGAGAGACAACTCAGTAACTATATCAATTTAGACGGAGTTCATGGCAAACTACTCAACAATAAGGATTGGCTTCTACCCCTTTCCTATATAGGTATGCTTCGTGAGATCGGTGCGCATTTCAGTATCAATCGGATGATGACAGCAGAATCAGTTAAGCAGAGAATGGAAACGGGGCTAAGCTTCATCGAATTTAATTATATGATTTTGCAGGCTTACGACTTCTATAAGCTCATGTCAGAAGAGGGCTGCACCGTCCAGATGGGGGGGCAAGACCAATGGGGTAACATTGTAGCCGGAATCGATCTATGCAGACGCAAGGAGTGCAAACAGCAGGCTTATGGAGCCACCTTCCCCCTCATTACCAATTCCAGTGGCGCAAAATTTGGGAAAAGTGAAAAAGGGAACATCTGGCTGGATCCTGAAAGGACATCTCCCCTGGATTTCTATCAATTCTGGAGGAATATCGAGGATACGGATGTTTTCAAGTTCTTGAACATATTTACGTTACTCCCAACTGAAGAAATAAGGGAACTGACTTTTGAAGGCGCTAACATTAATCGTGCCAAGGAAATCCTAGCCTATGAGGCTACCCGGATCACTCATGGCGAAGAGCAAGCTGCAAAAACATTTGCCACGGCTGTCGCAAAATTTGGTCAGGCTGATGCAGATAATACAACTAAAACCAGTTCCGGCATTGTGAATGTAAAATTGAATGAATCAGTTGAAATGCCGCGTGTCGAGATTTTGGCTGCTGATCTGGGAGATCTGTCATGGGCAGACCTCTTCGTCAAAGCAGAGCTGACAAAGTCAAAGGGTGAAGCGCGAAGACTGATCAAGGGTAATGGCGGAAAGTATGGTGATTGTGTGATCAGCAATGCCGATGAACGCTTAACAGGTGATCATTTCGAAAATGGGAAACTGATTCTCCGTGCGGGCAAAAAACGATTTAAAATGATTGTACTTACCTAATTCTCAGGATAAATTATTCAATGACATACATGGGCAGATCTCGTATCTGCCCTTCCTTTCTAAGCAATAAAAAGAACTCTCACCAGGGAAACCCCACTATCTCATTCCATTAAAATGGGCTTAAGAATATGAAGGCAATAAAACTCATTCTAGGTGTTATCGCACTAGCCGCTATTGGTTTTCTAATTGTGCATTTCCTCAAAATAAATGAAATTAAGTCTGTCATGAATGAAAACATAGTGATCATGAATCATTATGCAGAAGCAATTGGAACAGCGACAACACCAGAGAAAATGGCTGCGGCAACCAGTCATTATGCAGCTGAAGTACGTCGCTTTGGAACAAAGCTAAAGGATTTGAAAAACAAATACCCTGAGATTTCTCAAAGGGAGACTGCACCTGCTATGTTGAAGGAAACCATCATAGAGCATGAAGATGCCGTCAAAAATCTCATGTCTGTTTCAAGGAAACTGAGCCCTTATATGGAAAACCAACAGGTCAAAGATGCCTACGACGATCTGATCCAGGCATGGATTGAAACCAAATAGATCTCGTTGGAGCGAGCTTATCAGGTTGATATAGAGATTGTTTTGGGAGACTATTACCAAAAAAATCAGTGCTCAAAAATAAGCAATCACCTGTTATAAAACAGTTCCTGTCATATAATAGTTTCTGCTCAGGAAGAAGGAGCGTCTGAAATATGAAAGATCCCCTGGAATTAGCTCGAAAAAAGATTGATGCCTGTGATCACGAATTAGTGAAGTTGCTGGAAAAGCGCCTTGCTCTAGCAGAAGATGTGGCAAGAATAAAGGAAACAAAGAACAAGGTCTCCCTGACAGATCCACAACGGGAAAAAGAGATGGTTCAACGGTTAATGAATTTGACCGATCACCAGGTTTTACAGTCAGAAATTCCCAACATATTTTCAATCTGTATGGAAATGAGTAAGAGGGTACGGATTGTACGCCATCAGAGGGAAAAAAACCGCTACCTTCCGAGTCTTGTGCTGGGAATCATCGGCATGGGAAACTTCGGGAACATGCTTGCAAACACCTTCAGGCACCACTGGCCACAGGCCGAATTAAGAGTCTTTGATCCATCGAAAACCAGTCCAACCAGCCTGGAACAGACCTGTAAAGCAGACCTCCTGTTCTGTTGTGTTCCAATCTCGCAACTGGAGTCCTGCCTGGAAACGATTAACCCGCTCCTAGATAATCAAACCACGGTCATTGATGTATGCACGGTTAAAGTCTATGCCGTGGATACCATGAATCGAGTTCTCAAAAACAAGCGGATGATCGCCTCCCACCCCATGTTTGGTCCTCAAAGTACGAAAATGGGTACCGATTTTTTCGGCCTGAATATGGTCGCCCACAATTTGTCAGCCCCAGCTTTTATTTATGATGTTTTTAACCAGTTCTGGACGAACCTGGGTGTTCAAACCATTGAACTCACGCCAGAAGAACACGATCGCTTTGCGGCATATTCCATAAACTATAACCACTTAGTTGGTCGTATTGGCGAGCAGATTGGTCTCCAGACTACGCCTATTGATACACGTGGATTCAAAGTCATTTATGACGCGATGCATTACGTTACGAATGATACATGGCAGCTCTTTAAGGATATGCAAACTTACAATCCTTTTGCCAAGGAGATGAGGGAAAAAGTAGAGAAGGCCCTTTACCACATTGAAACAAAGCTGCAGAAGTAGTATGTTAGGCCTCTCAGTGAATGGCTAAGCCTCCACGTACACCTTCATCGATGCCGATTCCGGTCATACTGACTGAGGTGAATGAAAAGGGCGGTCTCAATACTTCCCCCAGGAAAAGCAAATGGATTCGTTAAAAAAAATAGGCATTATTCGGTGTAAACAGACGAGCACGCTCTGTTCGAGAAGTATCGATCTTGTTGCCGCAAAAAATGGGACCCATGGTTTTGCAAAATCCGGCCCTGTTAATGTCATCAGAATTATTGACTGTGGTGGATGCCCAGGCGATAGTCTCGGAGGCCGTGTTGACGAATTAATCCACTGTGGTGCGGAAGGTGTAGCTCTCGCATCCTGTATATCAGGTAGAAATGAGTTCCCATTCCCCTGCAATAATTTCCCACAAATACAAACTGACATTCAAGAACGCTATGGAAATATAATCAGTCTGCTGGAGTGTGCTCACTGATTTATTCAAAAAAAACCAATCTATGCTGGATCAGATAACTCGGGTCGCTGTCTTACATTTTAAGAATCTCTCTCAACCTTTTTGAAGCTGATCGGGAGACATCCAATTCAGTCCCATCTTTTAGAATGATGGAGCTATTGCCTTGTTCAATTGAACTCAGGAATAAAAGATTAATGAGCTCTTGCCGATTAATTTTAAAAAAACCGGGTCTGTTTCCAAGTGCATCTTCCAGGTTTCTCAAGGTCCAGGCGACGAAATATGTTTTGGTTGTACAGTGCAGTTCAAGAGAGCCCTCTGTAACCCGAGCAAATATCAATTCCTTTACATCCAGCAACTTGGTTTTATTACCCACTGGAACCCCGATCCTATCATCCAACACTGCAGGCCTGGGAACTCTGTTACGGAATCGTTCCATGGTCTTTTCAAGTCGAGAGGGCCTTACTGGCTTTGTGAGATAGTCAAGCGCCTGTAAGTCAAATGCTTCTAGTGCATGTTCGCCAAATGCTGTTACAAAAACAACTTCTGTGGTTCGATCTTTGAGCCAGTCAGCAGCATCAAGACCTGATAATCCGGGCATCTGAATATCTAGAAAAATCAAATCCACTTTATTAACTTGGCAGAATACAAGAGCCTCCTGCCCATTCGCGACTTCTCCAACAATGCTGATATCATTGAATTGGGAAAGCAATGTCCTCATTCTCTCCCGTGCAGGGGCTTCGTCATCTGCAATTAATACCGAATATGTTGTCAAAGGATCTCCTTAGTCAGACCTATTTTATCCTCGCCAGAACGTTCCTGGCCTCTTCTGCAACAACCGTATCTTCGTTTCGAGCTCCAACCTTTAGCAATACTGCTTGTGCCTCTTCAGTGCCTATATCACCCAGTAGACGGACAAGGAGCTTCCGACTCTCAATTGCCGGATATTCACTTGAAAAGGCATTGAGGGCATTGGAAATCTTGGGAATCGCTTTCTCACCAACCATTTTTAAACCCAGAAGTGCTGCTTGCCGCGTGGCTTCTTCCTCACCTGAGTCCATCGCATCCAGAAATACAGGCACGCTGCGTTCGTCTTTCAAGGGAACCAGAGCCTGAATGGCATCATCCCTTGTATCGGCCAGATAACTGGCATGAATGAGGTCTTTGACTGCAGATGGATCGCCTATCTGTCCAAGTGCAACTGCAGCCATATTCCTGAATAACCACTGATCCTCACGCCAATTCAGGGCTTTTAGTAATATGGGAGCAGCTTTACGATCCTTTAAAAGACCCAATGCTGGGATAATGGCACCCGCCAAGCCTCTGCGCTCTGTCATATCTTTCTCAAGCTGCATGATCAAAGGCTCAACAGCATGTGGATCTCCCATGTCACCAATAGCCATGATCACATCCATTTTAAGCAGCCCATCTACCTGGTCTTGATCGAGAAGTGCCAATAAGTATTCCAGTACACCTTCTTCTTTTGATTCTGAGCACAACTTTAACTGTTGAAGAAGCCGGTCCATGTCATTCGCCTGCATTGCCTCCATAAACGCCTGACATTCTGAGGGGACTGTATCCATTGAATTAACCTCTGTTTGGTCAGTGTCATTTGCATGCTTTTCAGGCTCGTACTGATCAAGGCTGCACTGGGTACATAGGATGATAACGACAAGATAAATAAACGGTTTCATGGTATTTCCTCCTGTACGGGAAGTTTTGGTGCTCTGCAGAACATTTGCAGCTAAAAGATGAGAATAAGTTTAGCATATCAAATCCATTTCAGGCGTTTTTTGAACCGAATCCTGTTGGCTCTTTACCTGTTGCTGTTGGATGTTTCCATGATTTATGGTAGCTTTTAATTAGAAATATCAGAATCTTATTATTTATTGGAGGTCTCTTATGAAATGGTGC
>Ga0316190_10004198_pt1 | contig 10472 bp, 9 predicted proteins | sample Eddworburrow2_MG_FD_204929 | JGI IMG/M metagenome (GOLD analysis project Ga0316190, IMG submission 204929) | Coastal sediment microbial communities from Maine, United States - Eddy worm burrow 2 | ecosystem: Environmental > Aquatic > Marine > Coastal > Sediment | place: USA: Maine | collected... | reverse complement strand
TGGCCGACCACATCGAGACCCTGGCTTTGTTCGGTCCAAGCGACGACACCGGTGAGGCCGATGACCACGATGTTGATGGTGGCCAGGCTGAGGCCGACGATGACCACGCCGACGACGCCGACGATGACCACGCCGACGCCGACGCCGACGACGCCGACGACGCCGACGATGACGATGACGATGACGATGACGATGACGACGGGCATGGGGGTGACGACCCACACATCTGGCTTGACCCGCAGCGGGTCTGGGCCGGGTTGCCCGCACTGCTTGACCCGTTGGTGGAAACGGGCTTCGATCGGGAGGCCGTCGACTCGTGTCTTCACGACTACCAACGGGAGCTGGTCATGCTCGACGCCGAGATCGAGGAGATGCTGGCCGCCATCCCCCCCGACGCCCGGAAGCTTGTGACCAATCACGACTCGCTCGGCTACTTCGCCGACCGCTACGGCTTTGAAGTGGTCGGCACCGTGATCCCCGGCCCGTCAACCTTGGCCGAGTCCAACCCCCGGCAGCTGCAGGAACTGGCCACCACTATCGAGCAGAATCAAGTAGCAGCGATCTTCACCGAAGCCCAGTACTCCGGCGACGAGGCGGCAACCCTGGCCGCCCGGGTCGGTGAGGTTGAACTGGTCACGTTGTTCACCGGCAGCCTCGGCGAGCAGGGGAGCGGGGCCGAAACCTACATCGACCTGTTGCGAACCAACGCTCAACTTATCGCCGACGCCTTGAGCTGATCCCGACGCTGGCGAACAGTTTTGAGATCAGCTCCCGCCGAGATCAGCTCCCGCCGAGATCAGCTCCCGCCGAGATCAGCCCTGGCTGAGGACGTTGGCGTTCGCCCTGGCCTGCCGCTGGCGACGCACAGCCTGCGTCGTCAATTGCACGTCCTTCTCCGAGGCGTCAGCGACGAAGGTCCGGTCAGCGCGAAGACCGGTCGCCCCGGCCCGCCGAACTGGGTGTCCTGCGCACTGCCGCAGCCATCGATCATGGCCCACTGCCGAGCAGAAGACGGGCGCTGGTCGGCGACGAGGATGTCGAAGGTGTAGCGCTGACCAACGATGAGATCAGTGGCGGTGATGCGACCGACACCACCGGACCCTCCGGACGCAAACCGGTTCACGAGGGCGTTGATGCCCGCATCGCCGGTGCTGGCCGCCGCAGAAGATCCGTTCCGCCACGGCTTTCAAACAGCGGAGCCCGCCGGCGCTTGACCCGAACTCCGCTGGTTGCTGCACGATTCTCATCCGCAGTTTCGATCACGACGCTGCGGGTGGCGTTGGCCATGTGGACCTTGAGTTCCAGGTCGGCCTTGTTGTGGGTCGGGGTTGTGTGGTTCCTGGTCAGAGGCTGGGTCAGGGTGACGGCGGAGCCGTTGACCGAGGCCACCATTGCCACCTCATCAGCCTCGCCGTTTGCGTCGGCATCGGCGAGGATGAGGGTGTCACCCGGGTTCCAGCCTGCGGGGGCACGGTCGAGATTGATGACCGTCTCGCCGGTGAGAGCACCGCTGGTGGTGCCGTATTCGGTCTTGGCCGCTCCGTACGGTTCGACCCTGCCGTGGGAGATGAGCCCGTTGCCGAGCTTGAGGGGGTCGTAGTCGGGGTGGGTGGCGTCGGCGGTTCCGAAGCCGTTGTTGCGATCGTCGATGACGAGACGGGCGGTGACGTTGGCCGGTACCGGGGCCGCCGCCGTACCCATCTGCAGCAGGTCGGAGGGGGTGGTGACCATGGTGTCGACCCGCAGTTCACTGTTGGCCGCTGATCCGATCTGGATTCTGTAGGGTGGGAGGCCCGTTAATCCTTGTGAATTCTGGTTGATCCTTGGTGGGCTGGATCAGGAACCTTGCTCCCACTGGCGACAGGGCACCAAGGCCGGGTCCGATCAGCCCACTGCCGACGGGCGGTGACCCTCAAGTCTTGAACTACAGCGGGAAACACTAGGGTGTCGGTCGTGAGATTTGAGGTTCCGCATCCGGCAAACGTTTCCCTTCACTTCGATGCCTGCGCCATCTGGCATCGTCAACAGGGCTGATCCGACCCGCTCATGCTCATTACGTTCGCCCGACGGTTCATGGCCCGTCTGGTCTTCACCAGCCTGCTCGCCTCGTTCGGCGTCTTCCTGGCGATCGAACTGTCCATTTCCGGTGGCTACCGGGCAGTGCTGCTGCCGATGGGGGCAAACCCGACGAGCGCGCGGGACGCGGCCATCATCGAAGAGTTCCATTTCGACGACCCACTTGTCGTGCGCCACGCAAAATGGGTGGTCGACGCGTTGCAAGGCGACCTCGGCCGTTCGTCTCAGGGTGGCACGCCCGTGACCGAGTTCATCGGCCATCGTGTCACCATCTCGCTGGAACTGGCACTCGCTGCCATCCTGCTCGCCGCGGTGGTGGGGGTCCCGCTCGGGCTGCTCGCGGCGAGTGCTGACGGCCAGAGGTCGGGCCGCTTGCTGACGGCGACGATCAGTGTCGCGCAGTCGATACCGGTCTTCATCACGGCCACGTTCTTCATCTGGCTCTTCGCGGTGAAGTTCCGCTGGTTTCCGGCGTCGGGTTGGACCCGTATCAGCAATTCGGTCCTCGATAACCTCCACGGCCTCGTCATTCCCGCCACGGCCATTGCGTTTGCGGAGATCGGCATCATCGCTCGGATCGTGCAGTCAGGGGTGGTTCAGGTGCTGGGTGAGGATTTCATCGCCGCGGCGATGGGGAAGGGCCTGGGCCGCCGTTACATCTTGTTCCGCCATGCGCTGCGGCCGGGTTCGTTGGCGCTGCTGGCTGTTGCCAGTCTCAACGTCCCGTCGTTGATCGCCGGGTCGTTTGTCGTCGAGATCGTGGTTGGCATCGGCGGACTTGGCCAGGGGCTGGTCGAAGCGAGTGTGAATCGCGATCTGAACCTGCTGCTGGGGTTGACCCTCTACACCGTTGGTCTCTACGTGCTGGTCTCGGCGGTGATCGACCTTGTGTTGTTGTGGGCCGATCCGCGCATTAGGCGGGCTTGATCACCGATCGCGATCCTCAGCTACTTTCGCCCCGGGGTGTGGCGCCCGGCACGCGTCCCTACGATCGCAGGTATGAAGATAAGTGTCGGAAGTGACCACGCCGGATACGACCTGAAGGTCGGCCTGATCGACCACCTGCGTTCGGTGGGAGTCGAGGTCGACGACCTCGGCACTGACTCGATCGAATCGGTTGACTATCCCCCGATCTGCGCTGCTGTTGGCCGCCAGGTGGCCTCCGGCGACGCCGACTTCGGGATCGTGCTTGGCGGTTCGGGCCAGGGGGAACAGATCGCGGCCAACAAGGTGCACGGGGTGAGGGCCGCCTTGTGCAATGACCTCTACACGGCCAGGCTGTCCCGGGAGCACAACAACGCCAACGTGTTGTCGATGGGGGGTCGGATCGTGGCCCTGGGTCTGGCCACCGAGATCGTGGATCTCTGGCTGGCCACGGAGTTCGAAGGCGGCCGCCACCAGCGCCGGGTGAGCCAGATCAGCGATATTGAAGCGGAAGAGAGCGCCCAGTGACCGGCGGCATTCCTCGCCCGACGCCCCCCTTCGAGGGTCACATCGAACGCCTGATTGACGATTCGACGGCGGTACCGCTGCTCGGGGCGCCGCGGCCTGAGGGCCCGAACGTGGTGTTGATCATGCTCGATGACGTCGGTTTCGGCTCGTGCAGCACTTTCGGCGGCCCGATCCCAACCCCTGCGGTTGATCGGGTGGCGGCCGCTGGGCTGCGCTACAACCAGTTCCACACCACGGCGCTGTGCTCACCGACCAGGGCGGCACTGTTGACGGGCCGTAACCACCACTCGGTCCACATGGGGGGCATCACCGAGATCGCAAACAGCTTCCCTGGCTATGACTCCGTACTTCCCCGCGAAGCGGCCACCGTGGCCGAGATTCTGCGTCAGAACGGCTATGCCACTGGCTGTTTCGGCAAGTGGCACCTGGTCCCCTCGTGGGAGCAGGGTCCGGCCGGGCCGTTCGATCGTTGGCCGACCGGGCTTGGCTTCGACCGCTATTACGGCACCATCGGGGCCGAGGCCTCGCACTGGGAACCAGCGGTGTACGACCAGACGACACCGGTCGAGCCCCATCTCGGTCGTGACGACTACCACCTCACCGAGGATTTGGCTGACAAGGCCATCGAGTGGATCCAGCGATCGAAGGCGTCGGCCCCCGATCGGCCGTTCTTCTGCTACTTCTCCCCTCCGGCGGTGCATACCCCGCACCACGTCGCCCCGGAATGGATCGAGCGGTTCAAGGGTCAATTCGATCAGGGCTGGGACGTGCTACGGGAACAGATCTACCAACGCCAACTCGATCTCGGGGTCATTCCTGCCGACACCGCGCTGACCTCACGACCGGAGCAGGTGCCTGGGTGGGATGATTACCCCGACCGCTACAAGCCCGTGGCCAGTCGCCTGATGGAGGTCTTCGCCGCCTTTCTGGCCCATACCGATGCCCAGGTGGGGCGGGTGCTTGACGCCGTCGACGAACTGGGTCTGGGCGACGACACTCTCGTCGTCTACCTGACCGGCGACAACGGGGCTTCGGGCGAGGGCACGGTGCACGGGGCGTGGAGTGCGCCCTCGTTCCAGAACGGGGTGCCCGAGGATCCAGAGTGGCTGCTGGAGCATATGGACGATTTCGGTTCGAGTCGTTGCGAGAACCATTACAACGTTGGTTGGGCCTGGGCTCTCGACGCCCCGTTCCAGTGGATGAAACAGGTCGCCTCTCATTTTGGTGGCACCCGCAACGGCCTGGCCGTTTCGTGGCCCGCAGGTATCGACGACGCCGGCGGCCTGCGCAACCAGTTCCACCACGTGATCGACCTGGCCCCCACCATCCTGGCCGCTGCGGGCATCGAGGCCCCGGGGTCGGTCAACGGCATCGAGCAGATGCCCGTTCAGGGCACGCCGATGAACTACTCCTTTGTCGCCAGCCACGGTGATCCGGCCGCGGCCAGTACCCGCACCACCCAGTACTTTGAGCTGTTGGGCAACCGGGCCATCTACCATGAGGGTTGGATGGCGTCGTGTTTCCATGGCCGGGTGCCGTGGAACCGTCTGGCCGCCTATGAGTTCGACGGGCCCGATGAACGTTGGGAGCTGTACGACATCTCAAGCGATTTCTCCCAGAGCGTTGACCTGGCGGCTGAACACCCCGACAAACTGGCCGAACTCAAAGCCCTGTTCGACCACGAGGCCAGGGCCAACGGTGTCTACCCCCTGCGCGACGCTGGATCGCAACGCAGCGGCGACCGGGCCGTGCCCAGCGCCCTCGGTTCGTTGGACACCATGACCTACACCGCGGCCCACGTGCGCATGCCCGAGCGATCGGTCGTCAACCTCAAGAACTCCTCATCGGAGACCGTGGCCGAGATTGATGTGCCCGGCCCCGGTTCGGCCGCGGGTTCGGGTTCGGGTTCGGGTGCTGGCTCCGGTGGGGTGGGGGAGCCGGGAGCCAGCGGGGTGATCGCCTGTCAGGGGGGCAACATGGCGGGTTGGAGCCTCTACCTCGACACCGAGGGGCGCCCGACGTACCTCTACAACTGCTACGGCCACGACCTGACCTTCGTTGGCGGTGAGCGGACGGCGCCGTTGGCCCCCGGCCGCCACGAGTTGCGGGTGCTGTACCTCCACGACGGTGGTTTTGGCGCCGGAGGCGAGCTGACCCTCTTCATCGACGGGGTCGAGGTTGACCACGCCCGGCTGGAACGAACAGTGCCGATCGTGTTCTCCATGAGTGGCGAGACCTTCGATGTCGGGGTCGACACCGGGGCGCCAGTTGGGCCCTACGAGCACGGATTCGCCTTCACCGGCCACATCATCGGGGTGAGGCTGACCCGCCTCAGCGAACCCGACGCCGAGACCCGTCGGGCCATGATCGAAGGGGAGTTCCGGGCCGGCCTCGCCGCCCAATAGGTCGACTCGTCGACCCGTCGACCCGTCGACTCGTCGACCCGTCGACCCGTCGACCGGCCGCCCCGGATGCCGTTGCCAGGGGCCTGGTCGGCATCGGCATCCGGGGCGGCCGGCCAGGGGCCACAACCACCCAACCACCAATCGCTCGAGTACCGGAGAGGTCAGGGAGTTGACGTCTCGATGATCTCCACGAGTTCGAAGCCGCCGCCGGGTGCAGGCTTGACGTCGACCACATAGGCGCTGTAAAAGTCGAGATCGAACCCGGCGATCGTCGTCAACCTTGGAGCGGTGCCGGGTGAGGTCCGGATCGTGGGCACGGCAACGGCGTCGGCGTCAAGCCAACAGTGCTTGGAGTTCCGCGGCAGGACCTCCCAGCGGGCGGTCTCTTCGACGCTGAGCGGTGGGACGACCTCGCTCGAGATCACCTCGACCAGGACCGGATCTTCGCCGGGGCTGACGGTCACGTCGAGTTTGTAGGCGGTGGAGTCCGCCGCCTCAAAGCCGCTGATCGGCTTGCTGAACGTGTCCCACTCACCGCTGTCTCGGCGGGCCAAGCGCCACGTGTCGGGATCGCCGTCGAACCCTTGGCAGGTAACGGCATCAGAGCCGATTGACCACCGCTCAACCTCAGGCTCAAGACCTCTGGTCTCGCTGATCACCCGGACCAGTTCGGTGCGAACCGACGAGGCGTCCGTCGGTGGATCTTCTATCTCGGTCTGACGGACTTCGATGACGGCGGTCACGCCGGGCTGAAACTCGAAACCCTCGATTTCATTGGGGGCTGTCGAAGATCCAGCCGAGGTAGATCTCCCTACGTACGAGGATGCACTTGGCGGGGTCCTCCTGGGTTTCTTCGTCGAGAGCGTCGAAGGTGCCTGAGCAATCAACGAGATCAGGAGCGATGGTCCAGATCCTCGTTTCATTGGGATCTATTCCATAGCGGCCTGCGGAGCCCGTCTCCGCCAGCCGCGGCCAGCAAGGCCACAGTGAAGGTGAAGGTGAAGGTGAAGGTGAAGGCGGAAGTGAAGTTCCTATCGCTTGGACGATCCGATCATGTTGGCTGGTTTCGTGACATGGGTCACGTATGGTCACAGATCTGGGCTACACCGCAGGGGCGGCCGGCTCCAGGTCCTGACCCTGGGTGGCGACAATGACGGCCACGGTGGCCATTACCGCCACCCCTCCGGCCACCACCATGGTTTCGCGCACCCCGATCTGGCGGGCCAGCAGGCCACCGCCGATGCTGCCGATCGGGATCGCTCCCAGGCCGAACAGGCGGGCGGTGGCGATCACCCTCCCCAAAAGGCGATCGGGGGTGAGGCGCTGGCGGATCGAGTGACCCGAGACGTTGAACAACACCACGGCGAACAGCACCCCGAACGAGGCGATCCCGACAACCACCACGTTTGGCGACAGGCCGATGAGGATCGTGGAGGCCGCCAGCAGGGCAAAGGCTCCGATCAGGGCCGCTCGACGACCCAGTTTGGCGATAACCCGGGGGGCGGCCACTGAACCGGCCACCCCGCCCAGGGCGGTGGCCGTCATCAGCAGACCGAACACGATCTCGGATCCGTCGAGGATGTCGACCACCAGCAGCACCAGCAGGGAGCGGGCCGCGGAGTCGGCCAGGTTCGACAGTGAAACGGCCAGGGCCAGGCCCCGGAGCACCGGCTGGTTCCACAGGAACCGGGCCCCCTCGCCGATGTCGTCGAACAGCGAAGACTTGGGCCGATCGGCCGGTTCGGTTTCCTGCAGGGGTTTGGTGATCATTGTGATCAGCAGGGCACCAACACCGAAGGTGGCGGCGTCGACGACAAAAGGCAAGGTCTGCGACAGCACGAACAGGCTGGCCCCGATGGGGCCGCCCGCTATCTCCTGGGCCACCAATTGGCCGGAGGCGAAACGGCTGTTTGCCGTGTCGAGGTCGTCGCCTGCGAGGCGGGGTACGGCGGCCTGGAGGGCCGAGTCGGCCACCACCTCTCCGGCTCCGATCACCACGGCAACGACGTACACGGCGGCCAGGGTGAGGTTGCCGGTCAACACCAGCAGTGCGAATCCGGCAACGACGATGGCCCGGAGGATCTGAGCGGTCAGGATCAGCTTCTTGCGGTCGTGACGGTCGGCGATGGCACCACCGACGAGGGCGAAGGCCAGCCAGGGGAGGAACGAGGCGGTGGTAACGGCCCCCACCGCCAGGGGATCGGTGGTGAGGGTGACAACGAGCAGGGGGAGGGCGGTGAGGCGGATCCCGTCACCCAGATTGGAGATGGTGGAGCTCCCCCATAACAGCCAGAAGTCCCTTGGAAGCGGCGGGCGATCGGTCATGGGCACATTCTTGTCAATGGTCGGCGCTGGTGCGACGGCAATGGCCCAAATCTCGCTGGGTGTGGGTGTGGGTGTGGGTGTGGGTGTGGGTGTGGGTGTGGGTGTGGGTGTCGGCGCCGAGTGGGTGTCAGCCACTTGCCGCCGGGGGGACGGCCAGCCAGAGTTGAACCATGAGTGAGGCGAAACATGGAGCGAAGACGGCGATCGAGATCGGTTTGATGTCGCTCGGTGACCGGTTACGCGACCCGGTGACCGGGTCGCTGCGTAGCGAGGCCGAACGTCACCGCTCGATCGTGGAGCAGGCGGTGCTGGCCGAGCAGATGGGCTTCCATTCGGTACACGTCGGCGAGCATCATCTGAACGACTACATGGTCTCGGCCCCGCCGGTGTTGCTGGCCGCTGTCGGTGAACGCACCGAGAAGCTGGTGCTGTCGACCGGGGTCACCCTCATGGCCACCCTCGATCCGCTGCGGGCGGCCGAGGATTACGCAACCGTCGACGTGCTCAGTGGAGGTCGGGCCGAGATCGTGGCCGGTCGGGGCAGCTTCTTCCAGAAGACGTTTCCCGCCTTCGGGCTCGACGCCGCCGATTCCGCCGAGCTGTTCGCCGAGAACGTCGAGTTGTTGGCCCGCCTGTTGTCGGAGGAGGACGTCGTGTGGGAGGGCAAGTTCCGTTCGCCCCTCCACGGGGTGACGATCCGGCCCCGGCCCGTCGGCGACCTGCCGATGTGGGTGGCCGGTGGTTCGTCGCGACGCACCGTCGAACTGGCGGCCCGGCTGGGCGCGCCGTTGATGCTGCCGTCGGTGTTTGCCCCGCCGGACCAGTTCGTCGCCATCGTCGAGTTCTACCGGGAGCAGTGGGATGCGGCCGGTCACGAGGGCGATCCCGTGGTCGGGGCGTGTTGCCATTGTCATGTGGCTCCCACCACGGGGGAGGCCCGAAGCCAGTTCGCTCCCTGGTACGAGCACTACTGGCAGTGGGTGCAGGCCCTGATCGTCGATTTCACCCCCCACGCCAAGGCGCTGCCGTTCGACCTCGACACCCTGTACGCCGGGCCGGCCATCGTCGGCTCACCGGCTGAGATTGTCGACCGGGTGGGGCAGTGGGCCGAGCTGCTGGGGCTGTCACGCCACCTATTCATGTTCGACCTGGGTGGAATCCCCGACGCTGAACTGTTCTCCACCGTCGAGCTGTTCGGCCAAGAGGTGGTTCCCCAACTGGGGTGAGTGACGGGCCTGATCCGCGGGCTGGAGATCAAGAGCGGGCGCGGCTGTCGTGGCGGCAGCGGTGGGCCAGGGCGGTCCAGGCGGCCATGGTCAGGACGAAGGCCATGTCGGCCAGCAGTAGCCAGACGGAGAGGTGGGCCGCAGCCCAGGTGTTGTCGTAGGCGGACAACAGGGCCGAACCGAGGGGTGAGGGGTCGTTGGCGAACAGGGGGCGGAGCCCGAGGTCGTTTCCGATCAACTCAAAGGCCCAGCGGTCGGGCATGGCGGCGCTGATCGCCCGGCCCACTGGGGCCGTGACCGGGACCGCCAGCACGGCGCCGGAGAACAGCACTGCAGCGAAGCACAACATGGGGAGGGCGAGAGCGGCCTGGGCCGGGCTGTGGACCAGGGCCGAAGCCAACAAAGCCGAGGGCCAGGGCGGCCAAGGTATCGAGGCCCAGCGTCACCGCCACCAGGCCGTAGGTTTCGGTATCGACCGCGGGCAGGTGATCGAGCAGTACCAACCGAATTCGGTTCACACGGTCAACATCTCATCACCCTCGGTTTCGCCAAGCTCCATCAGGGTGCCCTGGTCGCCACTCGATTTGTGGCCGATCAGGCCATTGCCGTGTGCCGGGAGAACAGCGAGACCTTGCCGTTGCTGTTCTTCCTCGACCTAGCGGCCTGGTCCCATCTGCTGGTTGGCGAATTGCCGGCTGCGCTTTCGTCCTTCGAGGAGGCGCTGACCATCGGCACCGACCTGGCACCGACCTGGCACCGACCTGGCACCGACCTGGCACCGACCTGGCACCGACCTGGCACCGACCTGGCACTGGCCTCGTCGGTGCGGTCGTCGTTGGCGGGGGCGACGATGGTCTGGGCTCAGCTCGGAGAAGCCGACGAAGCGGCCGCCACCTGGCACCGTCTGCACGACGTGCCCGAGGCTCCAGCTCCCCGTGGAGGTAGCGAGGTCACCGCCGCCTCGGCCTGGATGACGGCTTGGCCGAGG
>Ga0316190_10004196_pt1 | contig 10473 bp, 9 predicted proteins | sample Eddworburrow2_MG_FD_204929 | JGI IMG/M metagenome (GOLD analysis project Ga0316190, IMG submission 204929) | Coastal sediment microbial communities from Maine, United States - Eddy worm burrow 2 | ecosystem: Environmental > Aquatic > Marine > Coastal > Sediment | place: USA: Maine | collected... | reverse complement strand
CGTACTGGTATCTCAAGACTGTCGGCCACGACGACGTGCGGGTTCTCGACGGAGGCCACCGGAAGTGGATGGCTGAATCACGCCCGCTCACCACCGAGGTAGCCGGCATCGCCGCCGCCACCTACAACGCGCCGGCCCTCGACCCGAGCCGACGCGCCCACCTCGACGAGGTCATGGCGGCCGCGACCGGCACCGAGGGCGTGCTGCTCGATGTGCGCACCGCTGAGGAGTATCGCGGCGAGCTGTTCATGCTCGAGCCTCCCACCGGCGACGAGCGTTCCGGCCATATTCCCGGGGCGACGCACCTCTATTACCAGGAGGCCCTCAACGAAGATGGGACCTTCCGGCCCGCCGAGGAGTTGGCGTCGCTCTACCGCGAGTCGGGGATCACCTCGGACACGAAGGTCATCACCTATTGCGCGGTGGGTATGCGGGCCGGTCACACGTGGTTTGTCCTGTCCGAGCTGCTCGGGTACCCCGATGTTGCCAACTACGACCTGTCCTGGAACGAGTGGGGGCGCCGACCCGACACCCCGATCGAGTGACCCCGGTCGAGTGAGGCTCCGATCAGACGCACGGTCCGGGCCGCGGCGGCTGATTCGGAACCCGCGACGCGGTACAATCCAGCATTCGTGCGTGACAGGACGCCGCCGGTCCGCGGAGAGCGCGAAGCCCACCTGTCGGCTCATCTAATAGCCGCGGACCCTACGCGTACCGGGCATTCCCTGCTCGCCACCGCCAAGCTCTTGTTGGATCGTGGCGCCGACGCCAACGCCGGTTTCCTCTGGCGGGGCATCGTGCCGCCGTTCACCGCCCTAACCGGCGCGCTCGGCGGCGGAGAACAGGACGAACCCTCCCACCCCGCCCACGATGGAGGACTACGACTCGAACTGGTCGAGCTCCTGCTCGGGGCCGGCGCTGACCCCAACGATGGCCAGGGGCTCTACAACAAGGCGCGAGGCGACCATGACGACCCCGAGTACCTGGCGCTTCTCCTCGACCACGGTCTGGGCTCCGATTGTGGTGGACCCTGGTACGAGAGGCAGCGGCACCTGATCCCCGAGCTCATCGCCCAAGGGTTCGACATCAACGCTCAGGTGGGTGGCTCGGGCACGACCGCGCTCCACTCGGCGGCGGTGGACGACGATCTGGACTTGGCCCGCACCCTGATCGTGCTGGGCGCCGACCCGACCATCGTCGACGACGGGTGAGCATCGAGCCGTTTCCAGAGGCGCACAACCGCTCCCGATGACTCAGCGACGGTGCTCCGGGGCCCCAATATCTGGCGCATCCTCGCCGTTGGGTGGGCCGAATTTCAGCGTGTCGACGAAGCGGTCGAGGTCGGCTCGGTCGGTGGCCACGATCGTCATCGCGGCGCGACCCGCCGTAACCGGTCCGTTCCCGATCATCGGCTCGACCATCCCGGGGGTGACCTGGATCGCCACGAGTTCGGCGCCATCACCCGGGCACCCGTCGACGAGTATCTGACCCTTGCACCGCACGATCGACTGGGGACGCCGGGCGAACAGCTCGACGATGACCTCCCGGGAGTGACATCGATCTATCTCGACGGTGATGGCGACGAACCCGTGGTCGATGACCCGCCCGCCGACCGGGGGCCGGGCACCTCGGGGTGATCCGGGAAGCAGCGACGTGGACTCCGGCTCGGCCGGCGACGAGGCGACGATCATCCGACCGGGGGCGAGCTCCGTGACATGATGAACGACTTCGGCCAGCCCATCGGCGTCGACGACGTCGGCTCGGCTCACGATGATCACCTCGGCGGCATCGAGTTGTCTGCGGACGGTGTCGACAACGGCTTGCGGCCCGGTGTCATAAGGCGCGGCGCAGGCATCGACAACGGCGACCACTCGGTCCAGGTGAACCGCGTCGGTGGCGTCGACGAGCTGACCCAGCGCGATCGGGTCGGCGATACCGCTGGCCTCCAGAATGATGAGGTCGGACCCTGGCGCCACCCGTTCGAGCGCCGCTCTGAGGTCTCGGCCGGTCGAACAACATCCACAACCGTTCGTCAGCTCGACCTCGACGGCCTCCGCCGCGGATCCGTCGGCCACCAAGGTCGGATCGAGGGGCAGGGACCCCACATCGTTGACCACCGCCCGCACGATCATCCCGTCGGGCGCAGAAGCGAGGAGGGCTACGAGCAAGCTCGATTTGCCGGCCCCGAGGAAGCCGGTGAGCAGGGTCACCGGCACCTCCGATGTCGGTCCGACCGCCCGTCGATCCGTGTCGATCCCCGTCGCCTCGACGGGCGTGCGCCCACGGCGAGGGTCCGGACGATGGGCCTCGAGCTCGGTGAGCAAGGAGCTCCAGACCGTCATTCGGTCGGTCATGTCCGCTCACCCCCGAGCACCGTGCCGATCACCTCAATGGCGCCGATCTGGGACGGATTCACCTCGTAGGGGTCGTCGGCGAGCACGGTGAGGTCGGCGAACTTGCCCACCTCGATCGACCCGATCTCGTGATCTCGACGCAGCACGTGGGCGGCATCGACCGTGATCGCCCGCAGCGCCCGATCCACCGAGATCCGTTCGCCGGGCGCCAGGACGGTGCCGTCGGCCCCCGTCCTGGTCGTGGCGATCTCCGCCACCAGCAGGGGTGACAGCGGGGTCACGACCAGGTTGAAGTCCGAGTGCAGAGCGAAACCTGCCCCGGCCCGTTCCAGCGATCCCAGCCGGGCCGTCGCTTCGGAGCGGTCGGGCCCAAAACCTGCGTCGGCGTGCATCTGCGCCCGGTAACGCACGAAGTAGGCGTTGACGCTGGCCAAGCCGCCGAGGGCCGCGAGCCTCCGGGCCTGAGCCGGGCTCGACAGGCAGTAGTGCTCGACCACGAACCGGTGGTCCCAGCGGGGGTGGCTGGTCAGCAGCCGTTCGAGCACGTCGAGGGTCATGTCGACCGTCTCGTCACCGTTGGCGTGCGAGTGGATCTGGATGCCGTTGGTCCAGAACGGCAGCATGCGGTCATACACCTCTGCCCACGGGATCTCGCCGGTCAGGCCGACCTCACCGTCGAGGTAGCCGGGAAAGCCCAGGCGGAGCGTCATCGACGGGTACGAGCCGTCGTTCACGAACTTGATGCCGTGGGTGCGCAGGCGGTCGTCGCTCTCGGTCCGCTTCCGGGCGAGGTAGGCGAGCATGTCGGTGCCGTAGGTGCGGCGGAGTGCCGCCTCGAACGGGACCATCGACAGGCGAAGGGGAAAGGTGCCTTCGTCGATCGCGGTGCGGTGTTCGTCCCACTCGGTATCGAAGGACTCGATGCCCCAGATCATGTCGGCTGTGGTGGTGACCCCGGCGCCGCGGGCGACTGCGCCCATACGGTCGATCGCCTCGCGCCCGAAGCCTTCGGCATACACCTGGGCGGCCACCGGCTTGAAGGCGGCACGAACCGCTGCGGTCTCGACGAACCAGCCGTTGAGGCGGCCATCGGCGTAGCGGCCCAGGCCGTGAAGATCGGTGCCTTCGTCGACGCCGGTCAGCTCGATCATCGGCGTGTTGGCGTACACGATGTGTGGGGCGTAGGCGACAACCCAGAGGGGTACCACATCGCTCACCTGGTCGAGCAGGTCGCGATCGAGGTGGCCGTTCTGGGTCGCGGGGTCATAGCCCCACGCGGTGACCGGTTGGGGCCGACCGTCGGAGCCGGGTCGGGCCTCGGCGGCCAGCGCCCGTAGTTGATTCAGGACCGCGTCGCGGTTCGGAAGACCGGCGCGCACACAGGTTGGTGCCGCCGAGTCGATCGGGCCGACATAGTCGAGGCCCATGTAGGTGCCCGACATCCGCAGATGGGTGTGGGGGTCGACAAAGCCGGGCATCACCACCCGGTCGGCGAACGAATCGTCAACCGTGTGGGGGTAGCGGCGCAACCAGGGTTGCATCGACTCCATCGAGCCGACCGACACGATCCGGCCGTCGGCGACCGCCACCGCAGAGGCGAGCGGGCGCCCGGCATCCATGGTGTGGACCCGCGCGGCTCGATAGACCCGGATTTGTTCCATTCGCGGAGTCTGACACGCCGTTCGCCACTCTCGCCTCGACGGCGCACAGGTCCGCGGCCCTGGCTACATGTGGGCCGGCGACAGTGCGCCACCATGTGGTCGCGGTCCGTTGGTCTCGGTCTCAGCCGGGTTCGTCATCCAGGAGTCGCAGTTGTTCTGCTGAGGTTGACGGGAGGATGACCCCAAGCTGACGGAGCCCGGCGACAAGGGCGGCGTTCATTGCCCCCATGTCAGTCCTCAGCTCACCCATGTCAGTCCTCAGCTCACCCATATCAGTCCTCAGCTCACCCATATCAGTCCTCAGCTTGTCGAATTGCTCGCCGACCGAGGTCTTGAAGTTGCTCAGGTCTGCCTTGATCTCGCTTTGGCCGGCCACGAGGGCCATCTGGTTGGCGCGGAGTTTCAGGTATCGGCCGGTGGCGGCAGCTGACTCAAGGTCCGCTGGGTCGCCGAGGAGAGCCTCCATCTGAGTCTCCAAAACGTCCAGTCGCTGTTCCACCTCTGTCATCCGATGCCACCGCTTTCGGGGAGTTACCGTTCGCCTGTGCCTGGACTGTAGCTCGCAGGGGTGACACGGAACCCGTGGCCGTCCTAGAAGTTGGGGGCAACCGTTAGGGCGAACAGTGTGATCTCGACTCAGCCGGTCTCGGCGGGAGGTCCGCTGCGCAGGGCCGCGACGAGCAGGATCCATGAGCCGAAGGCGATGCCCATCGCAACCAGTTCGGCGGGCCAATATGAGCCGCTGCGGTCGATGAGCCAACCCGCGGCCGGTGCGCCGACCAGCGCCCCGAAGCCAGAGCCGGTATAGAGCAGGCCAAGGGTCCCGCCCAGCCCTGCGAGACCAAAAAGGTGAGCGGCAACAGCCGGTGACAGAGCGACGTACCCCCCATAGGAGACGCCGAGCACGACGGCGAACAGGACGAGCATGGCGAAGGAGTCGCCGGCCGCAAGCCAGATGCCGAAGCTGATGCACATCGTGAGAAAGCAGAGCTGGTAGAGGCGCAGGATGCCGAGGCGTCCTGCCACCGCACCGAGGACCAGCCGGCCCGACATGCTGCCCGCGCCGAGGAACGATACGAGAGTGGCCGCCGTGCCCTTGTCGATGTTGTGCTCCTCCGCGTAACGGATCAAGAACACGAAGGGCACGAACAGCGACAACCCCATCAGCGCCCCAGACCCGTACATCAGGACGAAAGACCGCTTGACGAAGAGCTCTCTCATGGTCAACGCAGCATCTCCGCCGCTGAGAAGCGGTGCGCGTTTGGCCAGCACAGCCGCGAACCCGAGACCCAGAACGGCGACGACAGCGAGGATCCGGTACGTATCGCGCCAGCCGTACGCGTCGATCAGTCGTCGAGCGACGGGGGCTCCCAAAACGGTGCCGAGCCCGATGCCCGCCGACGCTATGCCCAACGCGAGGGCGCGACGCTGTTCGAACCAGCCACTCACGAGGGTCACGAGCGGCACATAGGCGCAGGCCACCCCGATCCCCACGCCAGCACCGTAGGTGACGTACCCGGCCGCCATACGGTCGACCGTCGAGGTCGCCCAGAGCCCACCGCCGATGAAGATGGCGGCGGCGATCGTGAGCGGGCGGGGCCCGAACCGATCGGCCAGACGGCCAGTCATCGCGCCGAGCACGAACAAGAAGAAGATCGTGATGGAGAACACGAGAGCGGTCGAGCCCTTGCCGGCATCGAACTCCTCTGCCATCGCACCGAAGAACGAGCCGAACGAGTACACGATCGCGAACATGGTGGTAGTAGCCACCACGACCCCGACGACCACCAGCCATGCCCGTCGCGAGTCGACCCCGTCGACGGCTACCGAGAGATCGAGGTCGGTCACGGCCAAACCCTACGCCAACCGGTTCGGTGAGGGCCCGTGGGCACCCGACACTGCGGTGCCTCATGTCCACCAACACCATATCCAGCCGCGCTCGGGGCAGCCGGCTACGAGTACTCCCCCAATCGACCGAATCAGGCCAGTAGAGAGTTTGACTACATGCCGGTGAAGTCCGGCTTGCGCTTTTCGGTGAAGGCCCGGCGGGCCTCGGTGGCGTCTTCGGATTGGTGCATGATCCCCGCAGAGTTGGAGGTCATCACCATGGTGGTCTCGATGCTCGAGTCGAGCGCCTCGCGCATGATGCGCTTATGGACCCATTGGGGGATCGGTGGCCGATCGATGATCTTCTCGCACAGGTCCCGCGTGGTCGCCTCGAGGTCCTCCGCGGGGACAAGATGATTGAGCATGCCCCATTCGTAGGCCCTCTCCGCGCTGAGCTCGCCGGTGTAGGCGAACTCGAGCGCCCGACCGAGACCGACCATCTTCGGCAGGTAGTAGCAGCCTCCGTTCTCGATGATCTGGCCGGCGTTGTGGTACGAGATGAATCGCGAACGGTCAGATCCGACGCGGATGTCGCAGTGCAGCGCCATGTCCATACCGGAGCCGACGGCGGGGCCGTTGATCATGGCGATCGTCGGCTTGCGGATCAGCGAGATGTCGCGGTGGAGCTTGGTGAACGCGTGGAAAAAGTACTGGCGGGTTCCGTCCGCTCCGGCGCCGCTGGTCCGGGCACCCGCGATGACCGGGCCGATCTCCTCCTCGGACAGCACGTTCTTCAGATCGGCTCCCGCGCTGAAGGCTCGCCCCTCACCCGTCAGGACGATGACGCGAACGTCTGGGTCATCGTCAGCGGCGCGCATGTACTCGCCCACCTTGGCCACCGTACCGACCGGTTCGGATCGCCCGTACAGGGCGTTCAACGCCTCCGGACGGTTGAACTTGATCCAGAGGATGCCGTTGTCCTCCTTCTCGTAGATGAGGTAGTCCACAAGCTCGGGACCCATGGGAGCGCTCCTGTGCGTCAGATGTCCCGTCGACGCTAGCAGGGTGCTGAAAACACATACCGGCGCATCGCACTCAGCGGCATTCTTCAGCACCCTGCTAATCGGGGCCGCTGACTAGCATGGCCTTCGGCCCGCTGGAGTGACGAACGTACTCAGTCGAAGGTCAACACCGTGCGGGCTACCTCGCCGGCTTTCATGGCCCGGAACGCCTCGTCGATGTCTTCGAGTCGACCGCGCCTCGTGACCATGTCGTCGAGGTTGAGGCGACCTTGACGATAGAAGTCGAGGTACATCGGGATATCTGTACGGAAGCGGTTGGACCCCATCCGACTGGTTTGAATCTTGCACTCCGGGCGGATCGCATCGAGGGGGAACTCGAGGGTCGCTCCCGTCGGGGTTACGCCGACAATCGTGGCGGTCCCGCGGATCCCCAGCGACTCGATGGCCTGGCGAATCACGGCGGGAACCCCGACCGCTTCGAAAGCGTGGTCGACGCCGGCGCCGCCGGTCAGCTCTCGCAGTTGGGCGACGGCGTCACCGGCGCTCGCGTCGATGGTGTCCGTTGCCCCCGCGGCTTTGGCCATGTCGAGCTTGGTCTCGAATTGATCGACCGCGATGATCCGGCCGGCACCCCCAATGAATGCGCCCTGAATGATCGACAGCCCGACGCCACCGCATCCGAACACGGCTACCGTCTGGCCGGCCTCGAGCCCCGCCGTCCTCAGCGCGGCGCCCAACCCCGTCAGCACCCCGCACCCCATTAGTGCGGCCACATCGAAGGGCAGGTCGGGGTCGATCCGGACCAGGGAGTTCTCATGCACGAGCATCTGCTCGGCGAAGGTCGCCAGATCGGCAAACTGGATGAGGGGTTCGCCGTCGAGGGTGATGCGTGGTGTGGCGCCACGCGGGCGGCTCGTGTAGCGAGTCGCACAGACATTGGGGTGACCGCTCAGGCACTGGGGGCAGGTCCCACAGAAACCGGACAAGCACGACACCACATGATCACCGGGGCTGAACTCAGTAACCGCGCTGCCCACCGCTTCGACGACACCTGAGCCCTCGTGCCCCATCGCCATGGCGCGCCCGCCCGTGCTCAGGTCACCGTCGACAAAGTGGAGATCGCTGTGGCACACGCCGGTCGCCTTGGTGCGAACGAGCACCTCGTGTTCGGCCGGCCCGTCGAGCTCGACAGACTCGATCTGCAGGGGCTGATGCGCTTCGCGGAAGATGACGGCCTTCATGGGCGCAACCTAGCCGACCCGGACCTCACCGATGGTGTGAGCAGTACGGGTGCCGGGTGTCGAGCGCACATTCGTGACCAGACTAAATACCGCGGAAAGTGGCGCAATCGCTACGGTGATCAGGAAGGTGTGTGGCCGCTATGCCTTCTGATAGCGCGATGGCGCTCGACCACGTCCCGAGTAGTTAGGATCTACTCCGAGTTGACCAAGCTCGCCAGAGTTCACCAGTTCAGCGAGGACCTTGCGTACCGTTCCGAGACTGCCGCCGGAACTGGCTTGCAGATCGTTCGTGGTGAACGCCTCACCAAAGCCGAGGGCGACAGTTCTCACTGCTTCGGCCGTCACCCGCGTAGCTGGGCTCTTTCGGGTCGTCGACTTGGCCCGGCCTCGCCGACTTACCTCGAAGCCTGCTTGGGTGAGAATGTCGTTGGGGACACCCATCTGCTGGAAGGCCGTTGCTGATACATCTTCAGCCTCAGCCCAAGACCGGGCATTAGCGACAAATGCCTGCTCGTAGACCTCACCGTCTACCGCTTGAGCCCTTTCCAGCGCGGCGATGGCTTTGAGCTTGTCGACAGGATCTTTCGCCTCTTCGACCTGGTTCGTAAGTTTTTTGACCTCGGCTTCGTCGCGTAGCTTCTCAGGATCATCAAGGAACAAGAGATAGAGACGGACTGCGGCTTCGGCGTCTAGGGTGTCAGGCACGAATACTGTCTAGCACAGACCACGCCCGCCGAATCCATCGTGTTCACATGCCACACCGTGTTCACTTCCACGGTGCCTCGCCCAAACGATGCGCTAGTACATACGACCCACTTCCGGATCACGCGGGTTTTGAACGGAATTGACCTTCGAGTGATGAGATGACGGTGAACCCATCGCCCTCTTGGTCACCAGTGCATTCATTGCACTCCGACAATTCACCTCATGCTGCTGGCTCATTGCCGCTGAGAACCGCTCCAAAGGGCAACGAGCGCCATTCCAGGCTGATGACCTGGGCTACGCGTCCTTGCCGCAGGGAGCGAATCTTGGAATATTGTCTGTCGCGTGCCTGTCGATGCCCTAGATAAGCGTCGATCCTGCTGCAATCGCCAATGACGCTTCCTAGGGCGCCCACGAGCCGCTTGGGTCTACCTCATGATCCAGGTTCGAGTGGTGAGGAGACGGATCCAGTCAGGTCCACCGTGATCACGCCTCCGACGTCTGCGATGGGCTACCAGTAGGCCGAGAACCACAGGGTCACCTCTATTGCTACACCGATGTGCTGGTCATATTTTTCGCAGGGTCTTTTAGCACTTGCGGACATCGGCTCAAGGAGACTGGCATGCCGAGCCGTTATCTGGCTTGGCGACATTGCTCGTCCATCCACTTCTTCACCTGGTCCATTCTGGGCGCGGTACCTCGCCGACCTTCCCGTTGTTGTCTTTGCTTCCGGAGATAACGACTCGGCCCTTGTAGGTTGCATAGGGCAAGTCGTTTTCGGGGAGAAGATGATTCATGGCCAGTCAGGCCATTCCGTAATCGCCGGCCAGCCAGATGATCACGGCCGTGATTGTCATGCCAAGGGCCCGCCGCGGGTTTGATTGAGCGTTTCATGTTGGGGTGATGGTGTAGTTCCAGTCGCCGTGCCAGTCGTGGGGGTGGAGGGGTAGTTCATCGATCTGGGTGTTGGTGATCTTGATTCCTTTCTGGTACCAGTCGTTGTCGTGGGTGGCTTGCACGGTGAGCCCGGTTTCGGTGGTGGTGGCTGCGATGAGTTCGACGATGGTGCGCATGTCGGTGAGTGTTTGGCCGCGCCAGTTCATCGAGATGAAGCTGAACAGGCGGTGCTCGATCTTGTTCCACTTCGACGTTCCCGGCGGGTAGTGACACACGGTGATCTCCAGGCCGGTCTCGGCGGCGAGGGTGGCGAGGAACCACTTCCAGGCCCTGGGCCGGTAGCCGTTGGAACCACCCGCATCGGCGGTGATCATCAGCCGTGTCGCGTCCGGGAACCGGTTCTTGCCCAGGGTGTTCCACCAGCGGCGGATCGAGTTGACGGCGAGCTCAGCGGTGTCAGCCGAGTCGCCAACGTTGACCCAACCCTCATTGTTGGCCAGGTCATAGACCCCATAGGGGATGGCCTTGGCGAACTCACCCAGCGCCCGGTCCGGGAAGTCATGAGTGTTGGCCTCGACGGGCTCGCCTTCGGGCTGCCATCCGCGGCCACCGTTGGCGTAGTTGCCGATCAATTCCTTCTTCTTGGTGTCCACCGAGATGACCGGTTCACCCGCCTCCAGCCGCTGCGAGGCCTGCCTGTTGAGGTACTCGAACTGGCCGTTACGGTCCGGGTGCTGGGTGCCTTCGAGCTGCTTGGACGGCGCCTGCA
>Ga0316190_10004195_pt1 | contig 10476 bp, 8 predicted proteins | sample Eddworburrow2_MG_FD_204929 | JGI IMG/M metagenome (GOLD analysis project Ga0316190, IMG submission 204929) | Coastal sediment microbial communities from Maine, United States - Eddy worm burrow 2 | ecosystem: Environmental > Aquatic > Marine > Coastal > Sediment | place: USA: Maine | collected... | reverse complement strand
TCAAATGCTAAGATTTATAGCAGATAGCAACCGTTCGCTTTTTCTTTAAATTGGCTATCTGAACAGCAATTTTGATCGTTTTGCATTTATTGTGATATGTAAACATATCTTTCATTTTAGAATTTGTAAGCAGGACCACAATATATTGTGGTCGCGCTCTGGCCGCAAAAATCATTACAAGCGAATAATTGGTTATGCAATCTGCAGTTTTTGGTAATTATAACCTTAGGCACGGATGTCACAATTTTAGGCAAGCTAATTTTTGTTCTATTAGCTGATCCATTATGCAGTAATGCTCCTCGATCACTTAGGATATAGACTGCCGGGGGATCATTTGACGCATTTTGGTGTTTTAAATTATTTCTAACATTTAATTAACATTTTTCTAACTTCATGATAACAACAAAGAAATAGTTTCCTCCCACCGGAAACATGATTAAAATGTAAATAACGCATGTTGCCGGAGATTTCCTAAAGCAAAATTAAAAGGTCATATAAGTTGTTTTTTGCCAAAAACCCATCACAATGTTAATAGTGTGAGCCAGAAACCATGTCAAAAGAACGAATTTTAGTCGTCGATGACGAAGAAGATATTTTAGAGCTAGTCAGATACAATCTGGCGAAGGAGGGATATCATGTTTCCGGCGCTATAACTGGTGAAGATGCTCTAAAAAAAGCAAGGGTCGAAGCATTCGATCTAATTGTGTTGGATCTCATGTTACCAGGAATTGACGGTTTGGAAGTGACAAAAAAATTAAAAAGCAACCGGGCGACAGAGCAGATTCCCATTGTGATGCTTTCGGCAAAAGGCGAAGAAGCCGATATTGTCACAGGTCTTGAGCTGGGTGCGGATGATTACATCACCAAGCCTTTCAGTCCTAAGGTGCTAATTGCTCGGGTGCGAACCGCCCTGCGCCGTAAGACCATCACGCCGGATGACCATGTCGCTGTGATTCACATTAATAATCTCGAAATTCATCCCGGAAGACGCAGTGTCTTGGCCAATGACAATCCGGTTGATTTAACGTTTACCGAATTTCAGGTTCTTTATATTCTGGCCAGGAGACCGGGCTGGGTATTTACCCGCGGCCAAATCGTGGATGCCGTGCGCGGTGGTGATTACCCAGTTACCGATCGCAGTGTCGATGTACAAATCGTAGGTTTGCGCAAAAAACTGGGATCTTGCGGGAAATACATTGAAACCGTCAGGGGCGTCGGATATCGATTTCGGGAGAATCCATGAAGAAAAGAAAACGATTGATATGGCAGATTTTCCCTTCTTTCCTGTTGATTACCCTCCTTTCTCTTCTGGCTGTCAGCTGGTACGCATCAAATGCGATGCGGAATTTTTTTTTAGACCAGACCGCAGATGATCTAAATGTCAGAGCAATTCTATTGGAAAAGCAAGTCATCGCTCATATTGCCCCTCTGGATCCGCCGACAGTTGATTCGATATGCAAGGCTATCGGCGGCCAGTCTGCAACCCGCTTTACGATTATACTGCCCTCCGGAAAGGTTATTGGGGACTCCCAGGAAACACCGCGTCTGATGGACAACCATGCCAAACGGCCGGAAATTGCCAAAGCGTTGAGCGGTGATACCGGATCTTCCATAAGATACAGTGACACCTTGCTGCAGCATATGATGTATGTGGCGAGGCCTCTAAAGAAAAATGGTAAGATTCGGGCAGTGATTCGAGCGTCGATACCTATAACATCGATTGATAAGGAGCTTCGGTCGATCCAACTTAAAATTGCTCTAGGCGGCTTCCTGATTGCCATGTTTGCCACCGGTATTAGTTTGTTGATTTCCCGCCGCATTACACGTCCTATCGTAGCTATGAAAAAAAGTGCTGATCACTTCGCCAACGGCAAATTCAATCATCGGTTAACTGCACCTGACTCTGAAGAAATGGCTGGCCTGGCTGAAGCACTCAATCAAATGGCCTCTCAGCTGGATAATCGCATCAAAACCATTATCAACCAACGGAATGAACTAGAAACCGTGCTTTCCAGCATGATAGAAGGCGTTGTTGCGGTTGATAACAGAGATCGGATCATATCTATGAATCAGGCTGCATCTGAATTGTTTGAGTGCGATCCAGACAGATGCCAGGGGCAGGATATTGGTGAAGTTGTCCGCAACCTGCCGTTACAGCAGTTTATCCACAAGGCTATTTCCATCAAAGAGCCGGCCGAAGATGATATCGTTTTATACCAAAACGGTGAAAGGACATTGAATCTAAAGAGCTCTCCGTTGCTGGATGCCGGCAGGGAACTTATCGGTACTCTGGTCGTCATTAACGATGTCACCCAGTTGCGACGTTTAGAAAACATGCGCAAAGACTTCGTTTCTAATGTCTCCCATGAAATAAAAACCCCCCTGACAGCCATAAAAGGGTTTGTGGAAACCCTGCATCAGGGAAACGTTGAATCACCGGTTGAAACCGACCGCTTTTTGGGCATCGTTAATAAACATGTGGACCGCTTAAGCTCAATCATCGAAGACCTGCTTTCACTTTCAAGAATTGAGCAAGAAGATGGGGGTAACGCCATTCAACTCGAAACTGGATACATAAAGGATGTTTTTCAATCTGCTTTTCAGATATGCCAATCCAAAGCCGAAGAAAAAAATATCGATATTCGTTTTAACAGCGACCAGAGTATCACCGCTCACTTTGACCCAACCCTTCTCGAGCAGGCCATTGTCAATCTGCTGGACAATGCCATTAAGTACAGTGATACGGGCAGCATTATTAACGTGAATGCTAACTGGGATGATTCCGAAGTTATTATCAGCGTCAAAGATCAAGGGAGCGGAATTGCCCAAAAGCACCTGCCGCGATTATTTGAACGATTCTATCGGGTCGATAAGGCCCGCAGTCGCAAATTGGGAGGCACCGGCCTGGGCCTGGCCATTGTCAAACACATCGTCCAGGCGCACGGTGGTCATGTAACAGTGGAAAGCGATCTGGGAAAGGGAAGTATTTTTTCAATCTTCCTTCCAAAACCTTAATTTAAAATCATCCAATTATTTAGAGTAAAACTCCAGAAACGAGCTTATAGGAGCTTACAACACAGTCGAAACCGGATGGCGAAAAGCATTTTTAGCCGAAACGACCGGTAATATAATCCTCGGTCAGTTGATGGTGGGGGTTGGTAAATATCTGGGCGGTGGGTCCGACCTCGATGAGGTCACCCAAATGGAAGTAGGCCGTACGTTGAGAAACACGTGATGCCTGTTGCATGGAGTGAGTGACAATAACGATTGAATATTGCTCGCGCAACTCATCAATTAAATCTTCAATGACAGCCGTAGCAATCGGGTCCAGGGCGGAACAGGGCTCATCCATTAAAATGACTTCGGGATTAACGGCGATGGTACGGGCAATACACAGCCGCTGTTGCTGTCCACCCGAAAGACTTGTGCCGGGTTGATCCAGCCAATCCTTGACCTCCTCCCAAAGCCCCGCCTTTTTGAGCGATGTTTCGACGATTTCATCCAATTCTGCATTGTTGGCCGCCAAGCCGTGAATTTTGGGTCCATAGGCAACATTTTCATAAATGGACTTGGGAAAAGGATTCGGCTTTTGAAACACCATGCCGACCTGAGCCCGCAGGGGTACCACATCAATCTTTTTATCATAGATATTGACACCATCGAGGGCAATATCGCCTGTCATCCGACAGCCTTCGATGGTATCATTCATACGGTTCAAGCAACGAATGAAGGTTGATTTACCGCAGCCCGAAGGACCGATCATGGCAATGACCTCGTTGTTGGCGATGTCCAGGGAGACATCCTTGATGGCCTGTTTAGCACCGTAGTACACATTTACATTGCGGCAGGTCATTCGTGGATCTTCAACGGCAACCTCACCGACCGTCTGGCGATGGTCACGATCATAAAGAATCCGGCCTTCACCTTTGGCAATTATGGGTTGCTTGATTTTTCCCGGTACGGTTCCCGCCATGCCCGTTTCATTCATTTCCGGCAGTGATATCATGACACTCCTTACTTAAGCGACGTCAGTATCTGCAAATTTTCAATAGCAGCGCGAAATTTCTGCCGCTCTTCATCCGGCATGGGTATCATACCTTTTTCGGTCAAATACCCTTCCTCGCCCCAGGTCTTCTCGCTGGTGAACTCTTCCAGGTATTCCTGGATACCCGGAATGACCCCGACATGGGCTTTTTTCACGTAAAAGAATAGCGGTCGGGAGACCGGATATTCACCTGCTGCAATGGCTTCAAACTCTGGTTGGACGCCGTCAACATAGGATCCTTGAATTTTATCCATATTCTGGTCTAAAAAACTAAATCCGAATATGCCCAGTGCATTGGGATTGGCTTCCAGCTTCTGGACAATCAGGTTGTCGTTTTCACCGGCTTCAACATAGGCGCCGTCCTCACGGATGGTGTGAGCAATCGCTTTGTATTGTTTTTTGTTTGTCTTTTTTAAAGCGTTGATCCAACCAAACTTTTTGGCACCGCCTTCCATGGCCAGTTCAACAAATGCATCGCGGGTTCCGGAGGTTGGCGGTGGTCCCAGTACTTCAATGTTTTTGGCTGGCAACGCCGGGTTGACATCTTTCCAGGTTTTGTAAGGATTGGGAATTAGTTTTTCCCCACCACTCGGATCCGGGACTTCCTTAGCCAGTGCCAGAAAGATATCCTTGCGGGTCAGTTTTAGGGGTGCGGCTTTCTTAGATCCGGCCATTACAATGCCGTCATAGCCAATTTTTACCTCGACAATTTCTTTGACGCCATTAGCGACACAGCGCTCATACTCCGACTGTTTGATCCGGCGGGAAGCATTGGTAATGTCGGGATGCTCGACGCCGACACCGGCACAAAAAAGTTTCAGTCCGCCACCGGACCCGGTGGATTCAATTTTTGGGGTTTTAAACTTGGTGGTTTTTCCAAATTGCTCGGCAACAACTGTTGCAAAAGGATAGACCGTGGAAGAACCAACAACACTAATGTAATCGCGGCTGGAATTCGCGCCGGCCATGCCGGATGAAAACACAACCAATAAAACGACAATCAGGAATAAAACTAATTTTCTCATACTGTCAAACCTCCTTAATTGTGAACAAAATAAATTGAGCTCATTTACTCTGAGCTGTTAATCAATATTTAGTTATGTAATGTTAAATAAATATTAGGAAAATGTTGATTTTTTATGTGTAAGCAAATTATTCAATTTTGTAGAAAATGGTCCTGCAATCGAATCTCACCAACGTTTTTCAAACTTTTTGCGCAATATAACGGCGGCGGCATTCATGGTGATTAAAAAAGCCAGCAGGGCCAAGATGGCGGCAGATGTTCGCTCCACAAAAGCCCTTTCCGGACTATCGGCCCACAGAAATATCTGCACCGGAAGCGCGGTGGCCGGATCGGTAAAGCCTCCGGGAATATCAACGATGAAGGCAACCATGCCGATCATCAGCAACGGTGCGGTTTCACCCAACGCCCGCGCCATCCCGATAATGGTCCCCGTCAACATGCCGGGCAATGCCAGCGGCAGCACATGGTGGGCAACCATCTGCATTTTTGAGGCCCCTATCCCCAGTGCCGCTTCTCGAATAGAAGGCGGCACCGATTTCAGCGCGGACCGACTGGCAATAATAATGACCGGCAGCGTCATCAGCGCCAACACGAGACCACCGACCAGCGGGGCTGACCGCGGCAGACCAAAAAAATTAAGAAACACTGCCAGACCCAGCAATCCGAATACAATGGAGGGGACGGCAGCTAGATTGTTGATATTGACCTCAATTAAATCTGTCCATCGATTCTTGGGTGCAAATTCTTCCAGATAGACGGCAGCGGCAACGCCAATTGGAAAGGATAAAATCAAAGTTACCACCAGGGTGAGAAATGAGCCGACCACCGCGCCCCAGATACCAGCCAATTCAGGCTCACGCGAATCGCCGCCCGTAAAAAACGTTTTATTGAATTTCTTTTTAATATTTCCTGCTGCGGACAGCTGATCAATCCAGGCCAGCTGTTTGTCTTTCAGCCGGCGTTCATCCTCAGGGACTTTACGACTGGAGTGCCCCTTGATAAGCATGTCGACATCATCATCGGCCGGGACCCAGAAAGATTGTGTTTGTCCAATAATGCCCGGATTTTTCAGGGCCAGCGCTCTCAATTGAAAAGAGGCGCCTTTGCTGACCAGGCCATAGAGCATCCGTTTATCCCTGCGAGATTTGACCTCGGGAAACATGGCGCGTAGGGATTTCTTTACCAGACCCTGATAATCAGCAGTTGCCAGGGAGTCCTGTTGGAGGTGATCGGGATCAAAAAACACATTCAATTGAATATAGGTTTGCTGAAATGCACCGTATCCATTTCCGGTAATGCTGATAAATAGAAAGGAAAGAAACAATAAACTGGCAACAATCGCCATCAACCCATAAAAGCGAAATCTTTTTTCGGCCTGGTAGCGTCTGGCAAGCCCGCGATTAACGATATCCAGGGTTCTTTCTGGACGCTTTTTGTTATTATTAGACTTAATTTCTGGATTATTCATACTGCTCCCGGTATTTACGAACCACATACAGAGCGATGACATTCAAGATAAGGGTAACGACAAACAGCAATAATCCAAGGGCAAAGGCCGCCAGGGTTTTAGGACTGTCAAATTCCTGATCGCCCACCAGCAAGGTTACTATTTGGACGGTCACAGTGGTTACGGTTTCCAACGGGTTGAGCGTTAACTTAGCTGCCAGACCGGCTGCCATTACCACAATCATTGTCTCACCGATTGCTCGGGACACCGCCAGCAAAACACCACCGACAATACCCGGCAATGCCGCCGGCAACACCACCTGCTTAATGGTCTCCGACCGGGTGGCTCCCAGACTGTAGGCACCATCCCTTAAGGACTGAGGGACCGCATTGATAAAATCATCTGATAACGATGATACGAAGGGGATGATCATTATTCCCATCACCAAACCCGCTGCGAGAGCGCTTTCAGAAGAAACATCCAGCCCCAGAACGCCCCCCGTTTCCCTGATAAAAGGCGCAACGGTAAGAGCGGCAAAAAAACCATAAACAACCGTCGGAATGCCCGCCAGAATTTCAATCAGTGGCTTGGCGATAGCACGAAATTTTTTGTTTGCATATTCGGACAGATAAATGGCCGACATCAGCCCGATAGGTACTGCCACCAACATAGCGATAGCCGAAATCAAGGCGGTGCCCAAAAAAACCGGAACAGCCCCAAACGCTCCCGAGGATCCGACCTGGTCGGCTCGAATTGCCATCTGGGGGCTCCATTGGAGCCCGAAAAGAAACTCGGTAATTGGGATTACCTTAAAAAAACGAATGGCTTCATACAAAACAGACAGGACAATACCGATTGTGGTAAAAATCGCAATGGTGGAGCAGGCAATCAGAATATATAGGATGACCTTCTCGACTGCATTTCGCGCTCGCAAGGTGGGCGAAATTTTGGTACGTACAACTAAAAGACCGAGCATCGCCATGGAGATCACAACAACTGCCAGCGCTGCCTTGCTGGTTGCCTGGAGACTGTGATAATGGTCGGCAGCGGCCTGCATCGCAGGAGTTATCTTACCGGATACTATGTTACCAATCACTATGTTTCTTATCTGATTAACAAAAAGATTTAGTTCCGCAGCCGTTTGGCTGCGGATATTTTCGGGCAGATCCGAAATCACAATCTGAGTAATAATACTGGATTCAAACGCCAGCCACAGAACGAATAAGATGAGGGCCGGAATGCCGCACCATAGTGCCACTATAGCACCGTAATATGTCGGGCGGGAATGGAGATTTATAATTTGAGATGCATCGCCGGCAACGGCAACTGCTCGGCGGCGGCCGACATAATAGGCAAATCCGCAGAGTGTCAGAAGAACGATGAACAATGTTGCAGGTGTCATAATAGTTACGCTGTGCTAATTTTAAATTTCTTTATCGACTCGTTTTGATGGTTCCAATCAGAAACAATCAGATATTAGAAACTGGTTGTTAGTTTCGTATGATTATTTTGTTAGGGTTTTGTTAGGCTGTTGTAATTATGGCGAGAGAACCAATTTTATACAAAAGATGGATGGGGCCTAATTGCAGGTGTTGACACAATTCTAGCAGACCACTAACAAAAATCTAATAATTAAGGTAGACTATAAATTATGATACCAAGGACCTGATGTTTACTGTGAAATATAGCTCAAATCAATTATGGTCTGCTGTATACATAATCTAAACCAGGATAATGAAATGGAGAAAAGAATTAGAAAACATTTTTCGAGAGAACTGGAAAATATCAAAAAACTCATCCTCTCTTTGGGTGCCATTGTGGAGGAGCGTGTCCGCATGGCAACCAAGGCAATTGAAGACAATGACGCTGAATTGGCGCAGCGAATTATCAAATCCGATTATGAAATAGATGAAATGGAAGTCGACATTGAAGAGGAGTGTCTAAAAGTTCTGGCGTTGCACCAGCCGGTGGCCATTGATTTAAGATTTATTATCGCCGTTATAAAAATCAACAACGAACTTGAACGTATCGGAGACCAGGCGGTTAACATCGCCGAACGGGTCGGGGTAACTGCCAAAAGCGAACAGCTCGAAATGTTTTTCGACTATTCGGCCATGGGAGAAAAAGCACAGAGGATGTTAAAAATGAGTCTGGATGCCCTTGTTAAAATGGACTATGACGAGGCTTTCAACGTGGTTGTGATGGACGATGAGGTGGATGCCCTAAAAGAGCAGGCCTATGATCGGGTTAAAAAAGCCATGGGTGACCACCCGGATAAAATTGGCTACTTAATCAATGTGCTTTTGATTTCACGTCATCTGGAACGCCTGGCCGATCATACTACCAATATTGCCGAAGAAGTAATCTACTTAATTGAAGGGGAAATAGTCAGACACGCAGAATATGATAGAGAATAAGCACGAGTGGGATATAAATATGTATTCTTGAAGTAACAAAAAATTTCCTATAGCGGTCAGATTAGCTTAACGTAATTTTTCCCTCATACGATTTTTGGGGTTATCGCACAGCGAAATTCTTGAAATCACATAACTGTGAGCAAGCAGTTTTCGTTATATCTGCAATAGAATTAGAAAAAACAAAGATTTTGGGTTACTTGTCGAAACCCATAATTTTGGTGAATTGTAGATTACGGCTAATTTGTTGCGAGCCCATCTATCTATCTGAAAGTATTAGATTAATTTTCACGTCTCCTGCAAATTGGGTATTTCAATTAATTTCAGCAACATAATAGTATATTCGGTCATTTTGCTGATGAGTGAGTTAACATAATTCTCTTCGCATAAACCCACCTGTAGTCATATGGCTGGTGGTCAGCAGTGTGCGTGGGTTAGAGATCGTCCAGCCAGGCCATGATATCATCTTTGTTTTGCCAATCGATCAACTCGTCTATATCAGGGTTTTGCTTCACCGTTGATTGGACATGATTGATAAAGCGGTTTTGGATTTTTTTTCTTTTAGACAAATCCAGCTGCAGATAGACCATAGTGGATTGAATATCTTCGTGTCCCAGTTTATTGCGGATATCAGAGACTGGTTGGCCGTCAGTGAGCATTTTAACCGCACAGGAATGGCGGAAGCTATGAACCGGATTGATATATTTTAGCCGTTTGGGCGGCAGAGCCACTTGAAGATACTTCTTGCACAGTCGATAAATGCCGTGGCGGGTGAGCTGCTTGCCGCGCTGATTGATAAAGAGCCGATGCTGATATGCGGGTTTGGGGCTGACACGATATTTTGCAATGTAGAGATTTAGTAGTCTGACGGTTTTGGTCTCCAGCTCAATTTGACGGAAGCGGTTGCCTTTGCCTAAGATGGCCAGGGTTTGATTGTGGGCATTAAAATAGTCCAAGTTCAATGTTGCAATTTCAGTGGCCCGGGCACCGGAGTCATACAGCAGCTGCAAAAGGCAGTAGTCACGCACCCCCAGGGCATTATTGAGATCCACTGCCTGTAGGATCTGATCGATTTCATAAGGATATAAAAAGCCGACCAGTGGGCGTTGGCAGCGTTTTTGAGGAATACTCAGGATTCTATCGGCTAGTTTTCTTTGATCCGGATACATGAAGCGGATCATCTTGGCCAGTGATTTGAGGGCCGCCAGACGGTTGTTGCGGGTTTTGGCAGAGTTTTGGCGCTGTTTTTCCAGGCTGTCTAAAAAGTCTAAAATCAGTTCAACCCTAAGATGTTGGATTTGCAGTGAGCTGATTTTGATGCCGTGATAGTTGGCGGCAAAGGGCAAAAAAAGTTTAAAGGTATCCCGATAGGCTTTGATCGTGTGAGGGCTGAGCGCTCTGATATGCGGCAGATACTTGCCAAAGAACTGATGAATGGCCGAAGACAGTCTCATATGACATCCAGTTGAGATTTGGCAAATTCGATCAGCCCGTTTCGATCACGGGCATGGTTTACTTTCAGATAGGCACCGGTGTACTGATATTT
>Ga0316190_10004194_pt1 | contig 10480 bp, 11 predicted proteins | sample Eddworburrow2_MG_FD_204929 | JGI IMG/M metagenome (GOLD analysis project Ga0316190, IMG submission 204929) | Coastal sediment microbial communities from Maine, United States - Eddy worm burrow 2 | ecosystem: Environmental > Aquatic > Marine > Coastal > Sediment | place: USA: Maine | collected... | reverse complement strand
AACAGTTTGCGTCGAATAATTGAATTTCATGAGTCCAAAATAATTGACACTTTGGACTCAACCATGATGGCCTCCATTTATAAGATGATGATTTTGGTGATACGCTTAAAAGCCTATAATAACAATACATTATAACCATTTTACCTTTTAAGTGCAAGCGATATCTAATTACACTTCGGGCTTAAGTCAACAACATTGCCCGGCGGCGCAAAACAATAAGACAAAAAGCCGGGTTCGGGAAGATGAACCCAGCCTTGTATGTTGACTGATTTCTTACTCACCCATGTCGGCGGGATGCTTTTTATTGTGGAACAGAACAAAGTTTTCAACCCATTGAACATAGGCTTACCCAGTTCAGATGCTGTAATGTCGGGGGCGGATCGCATCTGCTAATTCATTGAGTTCTTTTGCCGCGTTGCCATTTTTGGTCAAAGATATTAGTTGAAACTGTGAAAAAAGATTTTACATTATCGTTACTTCTCCTGAAGATATAATTTATACACCATAGATCAAGCAGTTTTATACAACAAGTTCACCATATAGCGCGCTGCATTTGAGTATTATATGGTGAACCCCGAAACGATAAGTGGGTCATCCCTAACGGGATAGGTTTTTGGAATGCTTGAGCCGTGTGATGGGAAACTATCAAGCACGGTTCTGAGGCGAGTTCTATCTAGGAAACAGTCGGGGCTTACCTGACACGCTTATTGTCAAGGTAAACATAATTGTATGAATAAAATTTTAGAGCAATATCGAAATCGGTTAATTCAGCGGAGATATAGTCAAAATACAATAGAAATTTATTGCAATTATTTTAAAGATTTTAGTAATTATTTCAAGAATTACGATTTGCAAAATATCAATCCAGAACAAATAAATACATATATTCTGGATTTAATTAAAACAAAAAATATTTCCATCAGCCAGCAAAACCAAAGAATAAATGCTATTAAATTTTATTATGAAAAAATACTTAGGCGGGAAAAACAATATTATTTACTCCACCGGCCAAAGAAAGAACATAAATTACCAAAAGTACTTAGTAAGAATGAAGTGAAAAGGATTTTTAATTCTTGTGATAATATTAAGCATTGTTGCATATTAATGTTGATTATTCTACTGGCTTGAGACGAAGCGAATTAATCGATTTAGAAATTTCTGATATTGATTCCGAAAGAATGGTTGTAAATATTAAAGGGGCTAAAGGTAAAAAAGACAGGATTTCTCTTCTGTCTGAAAATACTCTTCAGATATTGCGCGAATATTATAAAAGTTATAAACCTAAGGTTTACCTTTTTGAGAGCCCAAAGGGTGGCAAATATTCTCCGACAAGCGTAGCAAATATTTTGAAGAAATCAGCTAAAAAAGCAGGAATATCAAAAAACGTCACGCCCCACATGTTACGCCATAGCTTTGCAACTCACTTGCTTGAACAGGGTACAGATTTAAGATATATTCAAGAGTTGTTGGGTCATAATAGTTCCAAGACTACTGAAATCTATACGCACGTTTCAAAAAAGGCAATAGATAGAATCAGGAATCCTATTGATGATCTTTTTGAAAAGGACTAGTTAATTGTAAAAGAAATATATAAGCAACTGTTCTTATACAGCCAATTTGGGCGTATAAGAACAATTGTTTATACACGCACGTTATGGCCAAGCTAAAAAACGACAATGGCAACTGAATTAACAATATTACAATGGACTGAAATTCTTCTTGACGAGAATATCTCAAAAGAATTGGATATTGCCATATTCCAAGGACTTTATTCTTTTGACGGGCAAAAAGCTCCAGCAAGTCAAATTGGACTTTTACTCGGTTATACAGGAAAAAACACTTCAAGTCCTCTAAACTTAGAAATTGGACGATATGCTAAACGGATAGCAGAACATTACGAAATCAACTTCACGGAACGTTCGACAAGGAAATTTAAGTATTGGGACTTGTTTTTTAATGGTTGGGACGAAGAGCCATTTTTTATTTGGCAACTACGACCTGAACTTAAAGAAGCACTTGAAGAAACAGGATTAACAGGAGAAGAACAATATCCTGAAGAAATCCCAATTGATGAACAAACAACCCTAACTGAAGGACTGAAAAGAACAATTTTAGTAAACACATATGAGCGTAATCCAAAGGCAAGACAGAAATGTATTGAACATTGGAAACCAGTCTGCTCTGTTTGCGAATTTGACTTTGAAAAAAATATGGCGACTTAGGAAAAGGATTTATACACGTTCACCATTTAGTTCCTGTTTCGGATATTGGACGAACTTACCAAGTTGACCCAATTAACGACTTGAGACCAGTTTGTCCTAATTGCCATGCAATGCTACACAAGACAAATCCGCCATTTAAAATAGAAGAATTGAAAAATAAAATTAAAAACTTATGACAGACCAAGAAAAAGTTACAAGACACGACACTATTGACGAAATAAGGACTCGCATTGGTGGTTGCTTTGGAACAGCTGATGGAATTTTTGCAGGTCACCCTTCGGATGAAAAAAGAGCAAAAGAATTAAGAAAACTTGCGAGTGACAACAATTTAACCTTGCAGGAAGTAAGAGAAATTGCTTTGAGTTATTTGTACGGTAAAGGGTATATCGCGGAACATATTTCGGAGCAAATGGATAAAGTGAATAAATTATTCGGTACAAAACTACAGTAGCAATGACTAAAACAGAAGAGTATAAAAACGGAGTTATAGGCGTTACAAATCTTGCAAGAGCATTTGAACCTGAAATCGGATATTATCAAGAGCATTTTATAAACGAAAGTTTTGGCTTTTCAGTAAGACTGTCAGATAATGGAGCAATTTCAATGTCAAGAGAAATAGCTCAAGACTATGAAGCTATGCCAAACAGCATTTCTCAAGACAGAATTGAAAAAGTCGCTAAAACATTCAGAAAAATATAAAAAGCCAGGCCATAACAAAGTGTATAGTTAATGGCGGTTTTCTGCTGTATTTCAAGGCTTTAGCATTTCACAAATCAACTGCTAAATTGAAAGTTAAGTGCTTTTAAATCCGCCACTAACCATACACAAACCGTTGGTAGTCATTTAAAATCGAGATTATGAAATATATACATTTATTTATTTTCATATTAATAATAGGCTGTACAAAAAGTCCAAACAAAGATTATGATCTGGTTGTTTCCAATGTTAATTTGATTGATGGAACTGGGACAATGCTGAAATCAAATGTAAATGTATATATCAAAGATGGAAGGATTGACTTAATCGATATAACTGAAGTAAGTGAAAGGGAAACCATCATTGATGGAACAAACAAATATTTGATACCAGGATTATTTGACTGTCATGCACATACAAGCAATTATCAAAAAGATTTTTCGAAATTTATTCACTATGGTGTGACTTCAATTTTTATCACTGGAGGTAGCACTTGTACAAATGAGTACTATAAAGAAATGCGAGAAATTGGAAATCAAGATTCCATTGCTGCTCCAAGAGTTTTTCACACAAGCCAACATTTCATTATGGAAGGAAGCCATCCAGTTCGTACATATTCATCAAGCAATTGGAGAGAAGGAGAAACAGTGTTTTATTTAAAAGACACACTACAAATAGAATCTTTAGTAAAAGAGGTTGCACAATATCCAATTCAGGGCATAAAGTTAACTATTGAAGAAGGTCCAATGCCTCCACCAATACCTCGAATGCCACAAGAATTTATTAATAAAGTGGCAAAAGAAGCTAAAAAGAATAATACGAAAGTCTTTGTACACATTAGTGATAATGTAGAGTTGCGTATGGCTTTAGAGGCCAAAATAAATAACATTATTCATTTTACTGGAGTGGATTTAGATTTTGAAAGCGATAAAGAAATGGTAGAATTAATTTATCAATCTGAAGTTTCATGGGTCACTACTTTAATGCTTGATAAAAGTTTTATCTATCCTCTTCATCCAGAATGGGTCAACCTAACTGAAATTAAAGATATTTACGATGCTGATGAGTTTAGTAACCTAACCAGTCAATCGAAAATTGAAAGAGCGAAAAGAATGCTTGATTTTTTTAAAAATGATTATGGCCTGAAAGATCCAACTCTGAAAAATATTATGGCTTTTCAAGTAGAAGATATTAGAACACTTTATGAAAATGGAGTGAATATGGTATTAGGAACTGACACTGGGAATACATTTATATTTCATGGACATAGTTTACATGAAGAAATGCAACTATTAGAAATGGGTGGTATGAAACCAATGGATATCTTAAAAATGGGAACACACAATGCAGCAAAAATGATGGATGTTCTTGATGAGTTAGGAACCATTGAAAAAGGAAAAATTGCAGATATGATATTATTAGATAAAAATCCGCTTGAATCAATTAAAAACACACTATCGATAAACACAGTATTCAAAAACGGAATTATTCAAAAAAGAATTGAACAATAAAAACGCCTACCAACAACGTGTATAATTCATTGCTAGTACTCGCCTACTTACGAAAATCCTCGCGGATTTTCTACTCGGTTTTTATTTGCTAAATTTAGGTGCTTAAACACGCAACGAAATCATACACAAACACGTTGGCGGTAATTAGATGAAAATTCTACCAATTAGAAAAATAGAAAACAAAATTCAAAACGAATAAACCATCAAAGAATGAAATCGATATTTATAACACTTAACCACATAGTTTTCCTGTTGATAATTTCAGTTGCAGCTCAAGCACAAACCGTAAGGCTAAATACTTCGGAAGGTTATATAAAGACCAAAGATTCGGTGCGTCTTTATTATAATATAGTAGGAGCTGGTAATGATACTATAATGGTTGTTCACGGAGGACCTTATAACTCTAATTATCTTTTGTCAGATATTAAACCATTGGCTGCCCATCACACATTATTGTTTTATGACCAACGTTCAGCAGGATATTCAACGGTCGTTAAGGACACCGCAAGATTAAACGTTAGTAAATATATAGAAGATATAGAAACTGTTCGAAAATATTTTAATATTGACAAGGTCAATCTTTTAGGGCATTCAAAAGGCGGATTACTTGCAGGGAATTATGCTGCTAAATATCCTAACCGCGTAAAATCGATGATATTGGTAAATCCTTCTCCATTGACTAAATGGAAAAGCGATTACGCAAGCAAAATGGATAGTGTGACCAATCTTATTTACGAACAAAATGAAAATAAATATAAAAATTCACCTATTGATTCTACTAAAAGTTGTTGGGATTATTATGCCTTGGAGGCTCGTTATTTCTATCCTTCTCCAGTTCACGCTCGTAGAATGTGGGGAGATGTATGTAATTCCATACAAGCAAATATGCTAAATCCTAATTTGGGATATATGGGCTATACCATTAAAAAAAGAAACATTATTCCAAAATTAGCACAAATTAAAGCGCCTGTACTGGTGTTAGCTGGCGACCAAGATTATAAACCTTTCGGTGCTTTTGAAGAATGGAAGGAAAGTTTCTCAAATAGTGCAATTGTTAGATTTCGTGGTTCGGGTCATTTTCCTCACGTAGATAATCCAGATTTGTTTTTTGAAGCTATCGAGCAGTTTTTGACAGGTAAATTTCCAGATAGCTCAATATATAAATCAAAAAGTGCTGGCGTTGTTCTGCCGAATGATGATAATGGAACACCGTATCAACAGGCAAGAGCGGCCATTATTAGAATTGAAAATGAATTAGTTCACTTGCTGAATAAAGGCGATTGGAAAGGTGCTGCTTCTCTTTATAGTTCTGATGCTGTTATTTATGCTCCTAGCTCACCTCCTGTAGCAGGACATCAGGCTATTGCTTCTTTCTGGCATACGGTATCCATTAGGGGTATGTCCTCCATAGAACTCCAGTTAATGGATTTAGAAATTTCTGATAATTTATTAGTTGCTAGAGGAAAATATGTAATGAGAGACAAACAAAAAGAGTACATTGATATAGGAAAATTTGTAGCTCTTTATAGAAAAGAGAACGGAAAATGGTTATTACAAACGGATATGTTTAACTCTAGTTTGGAAACCCGTTCACCAATTTCAGTACCCGACTATTTAAAATTAGATGAGAAATAACTACCGCCAACAATGTATATAAAAAATAAGCGAGATAGTAGTAGTATCAAGGCTTGCAGCCCACTTAAACTTTCTACTAAATTAGAAAGTTTTGTGCTTCGAAATCGTTTACTTTTCATATACTCACCGTTATGGACAAGACTGACTAAACTTGTTAACTTTGAACTATGGCAGTAAATAATTTATTAGACACTAGTACGGTAAGCCTTAGCGATGTAATTGGTAATGGGAAAACTTACACTGTACCTCCTTACCAACGAGATTATTCTTGGAAAAGAGATCAATGGGAAGATTTGTGGAATGATATATTAATTATCGAGTCTTCTAACAGCGTACATTATATGGGTTCAATTGTTCTCCAAAACATGGGAGACAAACACTTTCATGTAATTGATGGACAACAACGGTTTTCAACTTTAACACTCATAGTCTTAGCAGTCATTAACCAACTAAATTCTCTCGTAGAAAAAGGCATTGATACGGATAATAACAAAGAAAGAATTGAACTGTTACAGAAAAAGTTTATTGGTGATAAAGACCCTGGTTCTTTAACCTATTCCTCTAAATTGAAGCTGAACGAAAATAATGACAGTTTTTTTCAATCCAACTTACTTGTATTTAGAGAACCTACTAATACAAATACGCTTCAAGATTCAGACAAGTTAATTTATCAGGCATTTAAGTACTTTTCTGATAGGGTTTCAGACCATTTTAGTAGTAACGAAGATGGTGAAAAAATAACCAATTTTTTAAATAAATTGGTCGCAGAAAAATTGATGTTCATTCAAATAATTGTTGAAGACGAATTAAGTGCATATACAGTATTTGAAACCTTGAATTCTCGTGGCGTTGGACTTACTGTAACTGACCTTTTAAAGAATTATTTGTTTTCCATTTCGACACAAGTAGATTTACCCCATGTTAAAAATAAATGGAAAAAAATTGTAGATGTAATTGGACTTGATAGCTTCCCTGTTTTTTTGAGACATTACTGGATTTCAATTAACAGGCTAATTCGACAAGATTACTTATTTAGAGCAATTAAGGATACAATAACTTCTTCTACTGAAGTTATCCAACTTTTGGACGCACTTGAGGAAAATGCACAACTATATAATGCGTTAACTAATTATGCAGATACATTTTGGGGAGGCCATCGTGAAATTAAAAAACGTATTAATGAGCTAAGTTTGTTTAAAGAAAAACAAGCTTTCCCGATTCTTATAGCTGCTTACAACAATTTGAATCAAGAAGATTTTGCCAGTGTACTAAGACTAGTCAGTATTGTAACATTTAGATATACTGTAATTGGCAAATTACATACTAACCTTAAGGAAGATGTTTACAATAAAGCTGCTAATGGAATTAGTAACGGTGAATTAACTTCTATACCTCAAATTGCTAATTCTTTGTCCAATTTATATCCTACCGACAATGACTTTAAAAATGATTTTGCTAGCAAGTCAATAAGTACCAAAAGAGGAAAAAAGATTGTTAGATATATTTTGTTTAGCATCGAGAATAAACTCAGCAATGCAGATTATCCCTATGAGGAAAATCCTGGCACTATTGAACACATATTGCCTGAAAATGGAAATGAAAACTACTTGAATGAATTTCCTCAATCAATTCATGAATCTTTGGTTTACAGATTGGGGAACTACACAATACTTGAGGCTGATAAAAATAGAGCCTGTGAAACACTTCCATTCGAAGAGAAAAAGGAGATTTATCAAACGAGCCAGTACGAATTGTCGACGAAAGAAATAAGCTCTATCCACTGGACTCCAAATAGCATTGATAGAAGACAAGAAAGACTGGCCACTTACGCAAGTTCAATCTGGAGAATTTCACAGATCGACTAAAATGTCCATAACAAAATGTATAGTGAATGCGCTTTCGAGCTATTTTCAATTTTCGGAGTAATCCGATACATTAGTGATATTGGAAAGTGCAAGCGCACTCACCATACATAGGCGTTAGGTGTAATTTAATTCAACGTAATCAAAAAATATCAAATCAATCAAAAAAATATGAAATCAATCAATAATCTAACAATTCAAATCGCATTAGTTTTTGCTAATCTCCTTTTTTATGGATGCGATATTGAATTAAAAAAAAACAATCACTTTAATGAAATCTCTTATTTAGTTACCATTGACAAAAAAAATCCAAAACTTGCAAAAGTTAGAACAACCTTTACACCCAAGGACAGTATTTTATATATGAATCCAGGTGCTAACAAACTTGAAAAACGATGGGCTACATTTGTTCATAACCTCGAAATTGAAGATGAAAATGGAAAATCTATTCAAGTAGAAGAATTAAAAGATGCGAAATGGAAAATGCATACTGCATTAAACAAAAAGATTATTGTTAGCTATGATGTTCATTTAGATCATGAAAATTATGAATGGAGCGGTGGTGTTGATGGAGCTGCATATACAACAGAACTAGGTGTCTTTTATACAGGGCGATCATTATTTGTATTACATGGGGATTCATGGGAAAATATTGATGTTAAATTTAAACTTCATAATGATTGGAAAATCACTACACCATGGAATTTTAAAGGAGAAAGTAAGTTTTCTTATAAAGTGAATAACATTTCCAATCTAGCAAATTCGTTAATTTTCGCTGGTACTCATAAAGAAGTTTCCATTAAAAGAGAAAATTTTGAATTAATATTAGCTCTTGGAGGTGATGAAATGATAGCCAGAGAAAATGAGTTTCGCAATCTAGCAAATGGGGTTTTGGATTATTATATCAAATTAATGGGAGGAATACCAAACACACCACCAGAGAATAAATTTAATAAGGTTGTCGTTGTTATTAATTCTGCTGGTACAACTGATGGTGAAGCAATTGGCAATAATATTAGTATCTTATTTGAAACAGGTGGTGATAAAATGGCAGAAACTATATCAAAATTCATTTTCGCTCATGAATTCTATCACCTTTGGAGTGGAAAATCATTTTCACCAATTGATGACAGTACTGAATGGTTTAAAGAAGGATTCACCAATTATTATACTATAAAAGCCTTACATCATGTTGGGTTTCTAAATGAAAAGTCCTTTTTTGATATTTTAAGCGATTTCTTCTATGAAAAATACACCAATGATTCTGGTGTTGGCAAATTGTCTATGACAAATGGCGAAGAAAAACATGATCATTGGGGTTTAATTTATTCGGGAGGATTATTTGTAAGTATTTCGCAAGATATTCTTATAAGAAAAGCCTCAAATAATGAGAAAAGTATTGATGACTTAATGATTCTATTATTTAAAAAACATGGAGGTACAAACGAAAATTATTCAATAAATGAATTACAACAAACGATGACAGAATTAAGTGGAGTAAATCAATCTGATTTTTTTGACACCTATATAACTGGGACAAAACAAATCCCACTAGATGAATATTTAAATATGACTGGACTGAATACTAAGATTTCAAATAAAACCTTAGTTATTTCTAAAAGGGAAAATGTTACTATTGAAGAACAAAACATCATAAATGGGCTACTTGGTCAATTAAATGTCAAAGACTAAAAAACAACTACACCTAACAACGTGTATAATTCATTGCTTTGGTCGTTGCTTATTTGGAAAATTCCTTCGGAATTTTCTCTGGCAAGTATTTGTTTACTAGATTAGATGCTTAACCACGCAACTAACCATACACAAACACGTTAGCGGTCATTCCTGACGGACATGCAGAAGACAAAAGTATGGAGTATAATAATAAAACTTGACAACAAAATCATTACGAAATGAAAGCAAGCGGAAAAACAGTATTGGAAATTCTTATCAATGTTCCAGAAGACAGAGTAGAACCTTTTAACAAACTACATGATGTCATTGTAAAAAACCTGCCCAAAGGTTTTGAACCCGCCATTAGTTATGGTGGATTGGGTTATGTTGTTCCACATTCACTTTACCCAGGTGGTTACCATTGTAAGCCAAGCGAACCTCTTCCATTTGCAGGAATTGCTTCTCAAAAACATTCTATTAATTTTTACCATATGGGTATATATTCAGATCCCAAATTGTTAAAATGGTTTTTAGCCGAATATCCCAAGCACAGTAAGCAAAAACTTGACATGGGAAAAAGTTGTGTCCGTTTTAAGAAGTTGGATGAGATACCTTATAAACTCATTGGTGAATTAATGAAAAAAATGAGTGTGAAAGAATGGATAAATATTTATGAAACGAACATAAAAAAATAAAAACAACGAACCGCTAACAAAACCTAGCAATAGCACCCTTCGGGATGCTACTGCTTATAGCCAAACGTTGTGCGTAATTAAAGAAGCTGATACTGCCCCGAAAAAATGGACACAAAGTTATGCACATTTTTTGTACTTCTTTTCTTCGTACTCGGCCGGACTTTGGTATCCAAGCGTAGAGTGGA
>Ga0316190_10004193_pt1 | contig 10481 bp, 9 predicted proteins | sample Eddworburrow2_MG_FD_204929 | JGI IMG/M metagenome (GOLD analysis project Ga0316190, IMG submission 204929) | Coastal sediment microbial communities from Maine, United States - Eddy worm burrow 2 | ecosystem: Environmental > Aquatic > Marine > Coastal > Sediment | place: USA: Maine | collected... | reverse complement strand
CAGGACCCCGCGTTAGTGGTGGTCCAACCGCCGGCCAGCTCGGTTGACACCCATTCCTGCATGTAGACGAGCGATTCGACCATGCAAACGTCGAGATGGCCGCCGACACCGGTGCGGGTCGCCTGGACCATCAGGGCATTGATGGAGTTGGCGGCCATCAGCGCGGTGACCGCATCGCCGAGCACCACGGCCGGCTGGCGGGCGGGCCGACCGGTCTTGCGCTGGTCATATTCCAACAGCCCGGATTCGAGATGACCAATGGGTGCATAGGCCCGCCGATCGGCCCATGGTCCGTCCTGCCCGAACCCCGTGATTGAGCAATAGACGAGAGCGGGAAACTCGGCGCAAAGCTCGTCAGGGCCGAGCCCGAAACGCGCCATGACCCCCGGTCGGAAGTTCTCGACCACAACATCGCTCACGGCGATGAGCTCTTGCACGAGCTCGGCCGCGCCCGACCGGGACAGGTCGATCGAACAGAACTGTTTCCCCGCGTTCTGCTGGGCGAAGTACGGGGTGATGCCGTGTTCTGCGAGCGGGGGAAATGTTCGGCTCAGGTCCCCCTCGGGGGGTTCGATCTTGATCACTTCGGCGCCCTGATCGGCCAGCACCCGGGTGGAGAGGGGTCCGGCGACGACCCGGGTCAGATCGACGACACGAACACCGTGGAGTGGTCCCATGGGGCGCACCGTAGCCAGCACCGAAGGGACAGACCGCTTCGATTGGCGGCCCGGATGGTGGACCGCCCGCGGGTCGAGGGCGGGAAGGCCCTGTTCACATTCGAGGGCGGGAAGGCCCTGTTCACATTCGAGGGCGGGAAGGCCCTGTTCACATTCGAGGGCGGGAAGGCCCTGTTCACATTGGCTGAGCGCTGGTGCGCTCGGTCCACAGGACGAGCGACAAGGCGATGACGCCGTAGATCAAGAAGCCGAAGGCGAGCGGGGTAACGGTGTCGTCGAGCAGGCGATCGAGGATCGAGCCCAGGATGGCGCCGCCCCCCATGAAGATCGTGCCGGTGATCGCCGACGCCATTCCGGCGATATGACCCACCGGCGTCATGGAGATTGCCGCGAAGTTCGGGATCAACAAGGCCTGAGTGCCTGACACCATCAGCAACGCGATGACGAACAGCGCGAGCGGGGGGAGACCATCGGTGGCGAGGGTGAGCACGCTCATCAGCGCGGCGCTGCCGACGAACACGATGATCCCGCCCCGGACCAGATTCACCATGCCCACCCGAGGCACGATCCGGGAGTTACTCAACGTGCCCAGCGCCATGGTGGCTGCGACCAGTCCGAAGAGCTGAGGGAAACGATCGGCCTGGTCGTACAGCTCCCCGAAGATCTTCTCGGAGCTGGCGAGAAAGGAGAGAAACCCTCCCATCAAGAAGGTCTGAGCCAGGGTGTAGCCAATGGTGCGCCGCGTGGTGAAAACGGTCTTTGTCGCGGCGAGCGTGGGACCGAAACGGATCTCGCGGCGGTCTTCGGGGTTCAGCGTCTCGGGCAGTCGGGTGGCCCACAGCGCCATCAAGATGGCCACGACCGCCCCGCCGAGAAAGGTCCATCGCCATGAGCTCACGTCGAGGATGACCGCGCCGACCGTGGGTGCGATCACCGGCACGACAAGAAAGACGCTCATGATGAACGACATCGCTCGCGCCATGTCGGTGCCCTGGTATCGGTCGCGGACCAAGGCCGTGGCCGTCACCCGGGTGCCGGCTGCACCCAGGCCCCAGATGAAGCGACTGACGATCATGAAGCCGAGCGAGGGAGCGAGGGCGGAGGCGATCGCCGCCGCGACGTACATGGACACGCTCAGGTACAACGAGAAGCGCCGACCGAACCGGTCGGCCACCGGACCGTAGAACGGTTGGCCGACGGCCAACCCGACGAAGAATGCGGTGATGATCCAGGTGACCGCGCTGGAGTCGCTGGCCAGCCCGAACTCCACCCGAACGTCAGCCAAAGCGGGCAACACGAGGTCGATGGCCAGCGCCGAGGTGGCGATCATGGTCGAGACGAGCGCGATGAACTCTCGTCGACCCAACTCGTTGGTGGTGTTGGACTCGACCTGTGCCATCCGCGAACAGTACGACGCGGGCGTTCTGAGCACCATTTGCTGCCAGACCTCCGCCGGCCCGCCGGCTGCCACGAATAGTGATCCCAAATGGTTAGGCTGATGCGCGCTGAAACGTGACCAGAGTCGGATACCGAAACCCCGACCTCAGTTCTGGACCGAACGTCGGGAGTGAACCGAACCGTGAAGAAGTACACTTTTGTCCGCCCTCTCGCGGGCGTTGTGATGGGTCTGCTGTTGTTGACCGCCTGTGGCGGTAGCGACAGCGATGTGGCCACCGATGAAGGGGCCGACGAGACCACCACCACGGCTATCACCGACGAAGGGGGCGACCAGACCACCACGGTCCCCGGCGCCGACGAGCCACAGTTCGATCCAGGCGACAAGCCCGACGTGGGCGTACCCGACTCCGAGACACCCACCGAATTGCGTGTGGTAGACCTCGAGGAGGGCACAGGAGACGAGGTGACGGACGGGTCGGCCGTCGAGGTCCACTATGTGGGCGTGCTCCACCGCGACGGCAGCGAGTTCGATTCGTCATGGGACAGAGGCCAGACCTTCACCTTCACCGTCGGCCAGGGCAACGTCATCTCCGGGTGGGACACCGGCCTGCTAGGTATGAAGATCGGCGGTCGCCGCCAACTCGACATCCCCGCCGCCCTCGCCTACGGGAACACCGGCAGCGGTTCGATCGGACCGGACGAGGCCCTCACCTTCGTCATCGACCTCGTCTCGATCACCCAGGTGACGATCACCGATACCGAGGTGGGCCAGGGGCCCAAGGCCGCAACAGGTGACATCCTGTCCACCCACTTTCGAGGCTTCACGACCGAGGACGGTGTGGAGTTCGCCAACTCCTATGACCAAGACCAGCCGATCATCTTTCCACTCGGAGCCGGCCGGATCCTTCCCGGATGGGACCAGGGCCTTGTCGGCATGCAGGTCGGCGGGAAACGGGAACTGATCATTCCCGGACCACTCGGCTTTGGCCCGGGCGGCCAACCGGACGCCGGCATCGGCCCGAACGCTGAGCTCCGGTTCGAGATCGAGCTCGTCGAGATCAATCCCGAACCGCCAGTTGACGAAGAGCCCGATACCGAAGAGCCCGATACCGAAGAGCCCGATGACGGAGAGCCTGAGGAGTAGGGCCAGCCGAGGAGTAGCGGCAGGCGTCACCCGCTAACCCAGGGTCGCGCCGCTACCCTCGACGCATGTACAGCGAAGATCGAAACACGGTGGGTGCCGGGCTCACCATCGACACCATTCGTCGAGCTCCCAAAGTTCTTTTGCACGACCATCTCGACGGCGGATTGCGACCGGCAACCGTCATCGATCTGGCGGCCGAGTTCGGCTATGACCGGCTGCCGACGACCGACCCGGAAGAGCTGGCCGTCTGGTTCACCAAGGGTGCCGATCGACGCGATCTCGAGCTCTATCTCGAGACGTTCGCTCACACGGTCGCGGTGATGCAGACCCCTGAGGCGCTCTCCCGGGTCGCCTACGAGGCTGGGGTCGACCTGGCCGCCGATGGCGTGGTCTACGCGGAGATCCGTTTCGCCCCCGAGCTGCACACCGAGCGCGGCCTCTCGCTCGACGAGGTGGTCGAAGCGGTACTCACCGGTTTCGAGCGGGCCCGCGCCGAGACGGGTATCGAGATCGGCACCCTGCTGACCGCTATGCGTCATGCGGCGCGTTCCCTGGAGATCGCCGAGCTGACCATCCGCCATCGCGACCGGGGCACGGTCGGGTTCGATATCGCCGGAGCGGAGGCGGGCAATCCCCCGAGTCGGCACCTGGACGCCTTCCATCTGATCCAGCGGGAGAGCTCACACATCACGGTTCACGCCGGTGAGGCGTTCGGGCTGCCGTCCATCTGGGAGGCCCTGCAGTTCTGCGGTGCCGAACGGCTCGGCCACGGGGTCAGAATCGTCGAGGACATCTCCACCGATGCCGACGGGAAGGTCCACCTGGGACCGCTGGCGTCGTTTGTCCGCGACCGCCGCATCCCGCTGGAGATGTGTCCAACTTCGAACGTGCACACCGGTGCGGCCCCGTCGATCGCCGAACATCCGATCGGCATGCTCCGGCGCCTTCGGTTCAGGGTCACGGTCAACACCGACAATCGCCTGATGAGCAACACGTCGATGTCCGAGGAGTTCGCGGCGTTGGCCGCGGCGTTCGACTACGACCTGGCGGACATGGAGTGGCTCACCATCAACGCCATGAAGAGCGCCTTCTGGCCCTTTGATAAACGTCTTCGGCTCATCGATGAGAAGATCAAACCCGGCTATGCCGCATTGCGGGCCGCGGAGCTCGGCTCTTCGGTGTCGTAGTTCCGCTGGCCGTACCCGCCACAGAAAGCCGGAAGTCCTTGCTGAACTCGAAGATCGATCCGGCTACTCACGCGCTGGATCATCCGCTCGCCGGCGAGCGCTTGGCGACGATGCGAGATGTTGGTACCGATATTCCGGAGTTCCGCCGGGCGCTCCACGAGCTTTCGCTCATGGTGATCTATGAGTCCACCCGCTCACTCCCCACCGCAGAGTTCTCGGTAACGACGCCGCTCACGGATACGACCGGACGCCGCATCGACCCGGCACCGCTGATCGTTCCCGTGCTTCGCGCTGGTCTCGGCATGTTGGGTGCGGCCACCGAGATGCTGCCTCGATCTCCGGTGAGCTTTGTCGGACTGCGACGAGATGAGCACACTCTTCAGCCCGCCTCCTATGTGAACACCGTCGCCGACGATCTGGGTGGCAACTCGGTCATCATCCTCGATCCGATGCTCGCCACCGGCGGATCGCTCATCCACACGGCGTCCATGCTCCGCGACGTCGGTGCGGGCACGATCATCGTCGCCTGCGCATTAGCCGCACCCGAAGGCATTGAGGCCTACCGTGCGCAAGGATTCGACGGCCCGCTCATCGCCGGAGCCATCGACGACCATCTCAACGAACAGGGCTTCATCGTCCCCGGCCTCGGCGACGCCGGCGACCGCCAGTTCGGTGACCTCTAACCGCCCCTCTGGAGGATGCAACAGGAGGCGCGGGCCAATGAGCTCCTGGTGAACATTTCTCTCCGTTCCTTGGGGCATCGTGGCGGGGGGGGTTCGGGGGGCGGAGATTCTTTGGAGCCCCCCGACCAGCTCGGATCCGGCTTCGCCGGTCCGAGCTGAACAAGCCAGCTGCCGCCGCAGGCGGCATCGCCCAGAACCTCGAGCCGAAAGGTCTCCTTTCGGCTCGATTCTCTCTAGTCCAGGCGGCCGATCACTGCGGCGAGTAGCTGTGCCATCCGCTCACCCGCTTCGGCGCCGGCGGCCAGCACCTCGATATGGTCGAGGGGAGTGGGACTCAAACCGGCGGCGAGGTTGGTGACCAGCGAGATGGCCAGTACCTCGGCCCCGAGATGACGGGCGGCGATGGCTTCGAGGACGGTGGACATTCCAACGAGATCCGCACCCATGGTTCTGAGCATTTTGATCTCGGCCGGCGTCTCGAAGTTGGGACCGTGCAAGCCGGCGTAGACCCCCTCCCCAATGGTCGGTTCGACCGATTGGGCCAGTTCTCGCAGGCGGCGGGAGTAGGTCTCTGTCAGATCGACAAATCGCACCTCGTGCGGAGCGGGTGGCTCAGGCCCGATGAGCGGCGAGGTACCGGTCAGGTTGAGATGATCGGTGACCAGCACCGGCCGACCCACGGTGAGCGAGGGGTGGATCGATCCTGCCGCGTTGGTCAGCATCACCACCCGGCAGCCCGCGGCGATAGCGGTCCGCACGGCATGTACGACGGTCGAAGCGTTGTGGCCCTCATACAGGTGGTTTCGGCCGGTCATGATCAGGACCTGCTGGTTCGCAAGGCGAACCGAGCGGACCAGGCCGGTGTGACCGGGCACGGTCTGGGGCGGGAACCCTTCCAGCTCTGAAGTCGGGATCTCCGCTGTCACCTCACCCAGAGAGGCGGCGGCTTTGCCCCATCCGGAGCCGAGCACGACCACCACATCATGGGCCTCAACGCCGCTGCGCGCCGCGATGATGGCTGCGGCGCGAGTCGCCATCTCGAAGGGTTCGTCGGTCGCGTTGCTCCTCGTCACGTTACGCATGGTAGAGCCCGTTTGCCGGGCAGCAGAGCCGGTGCGAGTCATGGGCAATACCTCCCGTCACCCGATCGCGGCAGGGTGCCGTTTCTTGACGGTGTCCAAAGCCTCGGCGGTGGGATTAATCGACTGTTCAACCGGGCCCCACAGTGACGACGTCACACCCCCAATTCCGGCTGAACTACCCCGATTCGGGACCAATATCCCCCAGCAACGTACCAATTGGTCCGGGATTCATGATGTCCGGTGCAGATGTACGAATCCCGATATCGAAATCGAGATGGGACCACGCCGCGGCTCTTCTGAAGTTTCACTTTCTTGAGTGCATGGGCCAGGAATTGCCTACACTGAGCGCTGTTGACGGGCGGAGCTGATCCGGAGACTGACTCGTGTCGCAACGGCGCGAACGTAGCGACGGCGACAGTTCCGACCCTTTGAGATTTCCAGCGGAGAGATTTCCAGCGGAGGCGGGGCGACAGTGCGGCGGAGCACAACGGCGAAAGCACCAAACGACGAACGAACAGACGGGGTGCCAGAAGACGGGATACCGGCAGAAAAGACCCCGCTACAGGTTGCGCCGGCAACACCCGCGGAGGTTGGGCGGTGAGCGGCTCGGACAGCAACGGCCATATCGACTCGTCTACCGCCGAAACCCGACAGGGAGAGCCCACCGAGCCGGCTCCCAAGCGGCGACCACCCTCGGCCCCCAAGAATCGCCCCGAGCGACATCGGGTGTGCGTATCGCTCACCGCTGAGACCCACGATGCGCTGCGGCGCCTTGCGTCCGCACGCGACTGCTGGAAGGTCGAGGTCATCCTCGATGGGTTGGAGCGTTGGGACGCTGACCTGCGGGCCAAGGCGGCTCAGGCCGGCAGCGGGCGGCGTCGACGGCGCCGCCGGGGCGCAAATCCCACTCCCTATGTCATGGACCTCACCGCCGACGAGCTCGAGAGGCTCGATGATCTCGCCATCATCAGCGCCCCGTCCCGGTCTGCGCTGGTGCGCCGGCTGATCGAGCTCGAAGCCGAACACGAGGACATCGCGTTCCAAGACGCGTCCTGACCCTCGGTTCCGCACCCTGGGCCTTGGGGCTGGGGCGGCGCGGCAACTCTGGGGGCCAAAGACCCGCAAGCGACGTGGCGTTACCCTGCCGTTCGGATCCCGAGCGAGACCGGTAGAGTTGCGCAGCGTCGCCCATCCGGGCGTCGCCTTGTGCTCATGAGGATAGAACCAGCCATGTTGCGATGAATCGCCAGTCATGTTGAACCATGTGTTCACCGACGCCATTGGCGCCCTACGAGACACTCTCGAAAAGGCGATGCTGGAGCCGCTCGCCGTCGAAGAACGACTGCAATCCGATGTCCTCTTGGGTGATCTCACATGGGAGACCTCCTATGGCCTACCCGGCGAGGGCACACCACCCCGGGTTCGCGCAGACCTCACGCTCGACTGGCCGACATGGGCGCAGTCCGCCTACCGATCCTGGTACATCGGCGAGACGCTCGAGGGCGAGGGTCCCCGCATCGAGATGGAGATCGTGCTGCGGATCCAGCGTTTGGCCGCGCAACCCGACCCGGGCTGTCTGCTCGACGTACTGCCAGAACAGAGCTCACCGATCGGCAACGAGCGGCTCGACCGCAGCGGACCGGCCGTCGAGATCGACTATTCGACCTCACTCCATGATCCCGAGTTCGCCATCGCGGTCCGCTACGAAGGCTCCTATGAGCTCGACGAGGAAACCCTCGCCGATGGCCAACGCCTGGACGAACACTTCAGCGCGATGGGCGGTTGGATCTCGTCCACGCTCGTGAAGCTTGGCGACCTCAAGTACGAGTTCCGCGTCGCGGAGTAGAAGCTCGACCTGCAGAGGGAACCTTTCGGCTCGATCTCTACGTGCGACTTGGGAGGCGGATCACACCTACACCGGTGGCGGACAATTCCTCGTCTTGTTGCACCGCTCGCTGGGTGATCTCGACCAGTCGCTCGCCGTCCCGTTCGAACTTGTCGGTTACCTCGCCACTGATGACGATGAAATCACCAACCGGGTTGTGACGGCGGATCTGGCTGCTGTGTGACACCAGAAAGCCGTCGTCGCCCATCCAGTTGGTGAGATGGTGCATGAGCCACGAGCAGCGTTCCGGTCCATAGTCATACGCATCGGGGGTGCCGACGAGCTGGGCGAGGTCCGAATCCCAGTGAACCCGCTCGGGCACATCGGGGATACCGAACCGATCGGGGATACCGAGGTTCGGGTGCTTGCGCAGCTGGCGCCACGCCAGCTTGTTGGCCCGGATGTAGAGCCCTCCCCATCCCTGGGCGTAGGCGATGTACCCCGTCACGGTCATGGGGCCTTTGGCGATCGACTGAACCGTGTCGCCGACCTCGACGTCCTCCCAATATCGCGGGGTGGCGCCGCGGACCTCCTCGGCGGCATAGATGGCCCACAGCTCGTCGAGCTGCTCACGCGTGTACACATGGTGTTCTCGCGCCTTGACCTCGTCGTATTTGCTGCCCTTTTCCCGTGCCGTATCGCGCTCGGTGCGGAAGCACCAGCTCTCGCCCGACGCCAGAAGGTCCCCCTCGGCCGCATCATAGAAATCGGTGTGGTAAATCTGCTGGATCGCTCGACCGGCAAAGCGGGTCTCGTGCTCGACCAGATCCTTGAGCGCGGCCTCGGTGCGAATCTCCATGCCCCGTCGGAACGGGGCATGCCAGCGGAAGTCGGCCCCGGCCCACATGGCGTGTACGCCGGGTAGTCCTCCGACATATCCGCTGATAATGCGATCGAGGGGGAACACAAACGACGGAGGTGCCACCAGCCCATCGAACGACGTGCCGGCCGCGTAGTCGGGATCGTTCCACAGGGGGTTGTCGTCCCCAATGCCGTGGGCATAGTGACGGATGTTGTCGCGCGTCACCTCATGGCACCACGGTTCGAGACTGTCGGTGATCGGGACGTCGATCAACGATCGGAGATTCTCCAATCCCTTCTCGGTGATCAGCGAGAACCGTTGCTCTGTAGCCATGAACCTGACGTTAGAGGTTGGCGGCCGTGCCCGGCGAGGTCAGCCCCCGAACCCTTCTCGCATGGCCAGTTCCGCCAACGATTCTGCGGGGCGAGGGCCGACATGGCTGATCACCTCTCCTGCGGCGAGCGACCCGAGCCGACCGGATCGCTCGAGATCTGCGCCGCTACAGAAGCCGTGGAGGAAACCGGCGGCGTAGAGATCGCCGGCACCGGTCGTGTCCACGACCTCGCCGGCCCGCCACGCCGGAATAGAAATGCGCCCGTCGGGGGTGACGATCTCGGACCCCGCGGCGCCTCGGGTCAGACAGGCGACTGCACAGTCCTCGCGCACTAGCGCCAACGCGTCCTCGAACTCCTCGACCTCGTACAGGGCACGAATCTCCGCTTCGTTGGCAAAGAGAATGTCGACATGGTTGGCGACGAGATCCAAGAACTCGGGTCGATGGCGATCGACGCAGAACGAGTCCGAGAGCGTCAAGGCCACCTTGCCACCACCGCGTTCGGTGGCTCGCATACCCTTCAGCATCGCCTCCTTGGCGGAGTCGACATCCCACAGGTAGCCCTCGCAGTAGACCACTTTGGCTGATGCGGTGAGCGACTCGTCGACATCGGAAGGTTCGAGCAGGCTTGAGATTCCCAAGAAGGTGTTCATCGTTCGCTCCGCGTCGGGAGTCACCATGATGAGGCACCGGGCAGTCGGCGGCCCGTCGGTGGCCAGAGGCACGTCGTAGCCCACTTCCGAGGCTCGAATATCGTGCCGGAACACCTCCCCGAGCTGATCATTGCGGACCTTGCCCACATATGCCGCGGTCGACCCGAAGCTGGTGATACCGACGGCGGTGTTGGCCGCCGAGCCGCCCGAAGCTTCAATGCCGGCCGGCATCACGGCATAGAGGCTCGTGGCCCGCTCCGCATCGATGAGGGTCATGGCCCCCTTCTCCAAATCGTTCTCACCGATGAAGTCATCGTCGGTCTGAGTGATCACATCGACAATCGCGTTGCCTATGCCCACCACGTCGTACGCCTGTTTTGTCACTGGGACAATCTAGCGGTGAGCCATGCCGCGACCCACGAGCCGGACGACATCGACCGACATGACGCACTCGATGGGTCGAATAGTGAAGTTGGCATGGACCATCGCAGGGCCATTTGGCCCTCCGCCTCTTAGCCTCGATCCACCGTTTGCAGGGCCGGTGGTGTGACCGGCTTGCGCACAACTGCCCTCCGGGCGGGCGTTCAGGCCACGCAGACCCTTGGCACGGCGCCCACCCATCGAGTGATCACGACC
>Ga0316190_10004191_pt1 | contig 10483 bp, 11 predicted proteins | sample Eddworburrow2_MG_FD_204929 | JGI IMG/M metagenome (GOLD analysis project Ga0316190, IMG submission 204929) | Coastal sediment microbial communities from Maine, United States - Eddy worm burrow 2 | ecosystem: Environmental > Aquatic > Marine > Coastal > Sediment | place: USA: Maine | collected... | reverse complement strand
CCCTCGTTGTTTACGGCATTCAGGTGTGATTCGCGGGTAAATGTCACCCAAGCCCGCTTGCCTTCTTTTTCAAGATGCATTGTGTCGGATTTCAATATTGTTTCCATTCAGACCTCTCATTATTGGGGTTAAAAGCATAGTGGTGCAAATGGTCGGTTTCTATTTTAAAGAATGCCGGCGACCCGACCATCCTTGACATGCCACAATGTAGCATTAATTATTACGGTATACACTCTTTACCCAAAAATCCATCGGCTCACACAAGGGCTCTCGAAAAATACGTTAATTTTGAGCGAGCTCTGAGATAAAAGGGGCAAGGCATGAGCTTAACAAAGGAATACCGCAAAGCGGGGATTGATCGTCGCGGTGGTGCGGACCGCAGACAGTCCTCGTTGCAGCAATATCATGACACCGAAAGACGTACCGGCAATGAAAGACGGGTTTTCGAAGACCGGCGCCTAAGAGTGCTATTGACCAAAAAACAACCAGATCCGAGACCGGGCCTTATCGGGTTCTTGTTAAAAACCGGCTGGAAAAAGGGTTGGAAAAAAGGAATAAGAAGAAAGTCCCAATCGGTTTCAAAAAACACAGTCTATTTGGACGATCCCAAGGAAAGATCAGATGAACGCTTGACATGTGAGGCTTCCGTTCAAATCCACGACAAGGACACCAGCGGGTTATTCCCGGCTACCGCCCGCAATTACAGCAAGGTGGGCATGTATTTGGAATCGGATTACGCGCCAAGGATCGGCGCGGGTGTCATGCTGGGGATGGTCAATCACAAGGCCGGATCTCCGGCGCCCGAGGATATCTCCAAATACCACTCCCGGGTGATATGGCGCGAAAAACTATCCGGTAATGTCGTTTTTATGCGCTACGGTATCGGAGTCAAACATTGCCAAGACCTGGAAGAATTTCTGCGACTCTTCGGTTATTGATCATAACAACATATTTTTATCTCTCCTATCGCCTCAATCGTTCCAGCCGCCCAATCCTCGATAAACTGCCCGACGCCTCCTATGCCTATTTAAGTCACATGGAATCCAAATTTTTACCAAACTGGGGCTAATTAAGAGCATGTCCTCATAATCCGCGCCCAATAGATTCTAACTTTTTACGGCACAATCGAACCTGAAATTCTTAAAAAAATATCAGAATAATGTTTACTTAAAACAGTTGAAATATATATATGTTTTCTCTTGACAGATTATCATAATTTGAGTAGGGCGATTATATGGGTAAAGAATATGTGGTCGTTGCACAATGTCATGTTCGGCAAATGTGTAACTACCTCAAAAATATGGTAGGCAACACAAAAAATTTTTATGGTAAAAGTTTTCTGATTTGTTTTTAAAACCATTGCACTGTCGAGACTGCTCTTAATCTCGTTTTTTCAATCTATTTGACGCGATTGAGTTGCTGATTTTACTGGGAATGGAATTAACCGGTCAGTTTTCAAAGATATTTCTGGCATCGAATTTCTGGTTAATTGACTATGTCCCGTGTACCCGTAAAGTCTTTTATTCGAGTCGGCACATGGTTATTTTTGAATCTTTTTTACCGAGTATGAAATCAGATTACATTTCTAATGGATGTAACCTTAAATCGATGTCAGAAGAATTTATTGCTTCAGTTTGATCGGTCTGGATGCACTTCATATCAAGCACTTTTTCTAAAACCCATATCCAATCCCATTCCTCAGCACCTGTTTCGAAAGTTGCAAAATCAAATAATATTAGATTTTTTACTGTTAAGTAAAGTAAATAGTATTTAAGTAAATTAGGACACATCGATACAGCTTTTTTGTGCAGAAAAATAGATATTTATCTGAAATATATATAAATAATATAATTTTCGCTACTACAACGACGAAGCCGTGCGCAAAAACGCCATCAATCAGGACCATCTGCAAAACTGGCTCGCCGACGTCCCCGCCCGCAAGAGCCTGGTTTTGATCGACACGTGCGAAAGCGGATCGTTCTCACAGTCCATGGTGGCTATGCGCGGCATGGCCGAGAAAACGGCCATCGCCAAGCTCACGCGGGCAACGGGACGGGCCACGATCGTGGCCTCCACGGACGAACAGCCGGCTGCCGAAGGATACCAGGGTCACGGCGTTTTCACCTATGTGCTCCTTCAAGGCCTGCGCCATGCGGATGCGGAGTACGGCAACCGCGACGGCTATACGGGTCTCTTCGAGCTGGCCGCCTACGTGAACGATCAGGTGCCCACCATCACGATGAACGCCTTTAATTTCGAACAGATTCCCCAAGTCCACATGGTCGGCACCGACTTTCCGATCGGGGTGGTAGGAGGTAGCGATTCTTCAATATGAATGGCGCGCTTTTTTACCTACATTACTTCTTTTAATTTGTTCAAGGCGGCTTTTTTGCTTTTACAATAATTGGTCATGTAACAGGAGGTTTTCCATGGGTACTATCAAAGAATTGACGGATCTTATCACCAACCTTTCATGTGATATTACTGAAAAGAGTTTCGCTGATGAATTGAGAAAAATTAAAACTTTGACAATTCAAATCCAAGCATTTCAAACAGATTTAGTTGAGAAACGCATTGAATTAATGAGGGAAAACGAAGATTTGAAAAACAAAATTGACGACCTCAACCAGGAGATTAATATTTTAAAACGTACTGCTGTAACATCCGAATGAGAGGCTCCCGAGTCGAGTTTGCTGGTGTATTAGCTGCACAACAAACCTGTGGTATTAGAGGTTAAGCGAAGCTGGATCACCGTGTGGGGGATTTTCCGTTTCAGATCAATTACTTCGGAAACGCGCGCGTGACTTTTGACTATTTCTTTCCAGGCGTGTTGCCAAAATTAGAGTGCAAAGGAGGTCAGGGGCAGGTTCAAAACTGGTAGGATTATTATTTTGAATACCGTGTTAAACCGACCATATTGAATGCTCTCAACAGGTTCAAATTGGATCAGTGGGTGCGAGTTGCCAAGCTACCCTTTGATGCAGACAATTATCTTGAATCAGTGGAAGAATCGGCGCGTGACGTTCTTGGTTATTCGATGGTCAACCTCAATGATGCCGTAGAAGTTTTAGGGGGTTTCCCATTTGACAACAGCCGCACTTGGTAATGGGGCTCGAACAGAGACCTTTTGGCGGGCGTTGGATCTATCCTGCAAGGCACGCAAATCGATGCCTTTGAACAAATGGCGCAGGAGTACGGACTGCCCTACAACGTCGAAGGAGAGCAGTTAAAGGTTTTGCGGAAATGAGCTAATGCTGCGTCCACCAACCTGAACATGTCGGGTTTCGCGAAAGATCCCAATCGACCCCGGAAAAAGCTGATGTGTTTTTCCGGGGTTTTTTATTTTGAGGAGATTCAAATAGAAAGGTTAAATGTTCCCGGCATGGCGTGTAGCGCTTTGATTTCCGCTATTTTAGCTGGTATGGTGACAAAATTACTCATAAATATAACAGGCCTTATTCTTTTGAAATTTGGAACTCCGACCTTAGGAAAAAACGTAACCGAATAGAATTATCTATCAGCAAAAGATTTGGGTAGCGGCCATGAAGATCCAAGCCCCTGAGATCATTTCGCAAGCCGAATCGTATGATGGCATCCGAGCTGGCATAGCAACCCTGGCTGACGTTTTGAAAGGCCCTTCCTATCGCGATGCCCGAGAAGATGCCGGCAGCACCACCCGGCTGGGTGAATGTCAGGGTGTTGATTGGCCGGAAGAGGCCCGAACGGTTTTGGTTTTGGGCCTCCATCATCTGGAAACAAACCCTCGTCTCGACTGGTGGGAACGCGGTGATACCTGGGGCAACAGGCGCCTCAGAAAAATATCGGAATCGCTGAAGCAGTGGTTGCGAAAGAAGTACAACATAGACGCTCACCCCCTGCCGTATCACGTGGAAAAGGGAGGACTGTTCCTGAAAGACGCGGCGGTTAAGTCTGGAATCGGTATCATAGGTCGCAGTAATCTTTTGGTGAACCCGGAGTGGGGACCGAGAATCAGGCTTCGTTCCATCTTGCTGGAGGGAAATTGGCAAGCGACTCGGGCGCTCGAAGGGTTCTCTCCCTGTGAAACCTGCGAGGGGTATTGCCAAAAAGCTTGCCCGGTGAAGGCTTTTCGTGGTAGTCGGTATAGCCGCCCGGTTTGTCTTCAGCAGATAAAAACCGACGAGGAGAATAAGGTGGCCGTCGGAGAAATCGATGAAAATGGGAAACGAAATTTTGTGGTCAAATATTGTCGCGCTTGTGAAGTGTCCTGTCCTGTAGGCGCATGAGCCGGCTATCCGGAAAAGTTTGACTTTGCGGTCGAAAACAAAAAATCCCACACCATCAATATCATTCGTTCTATGAATTTTTCGGACAAACCCTATCACAGCAACGATAGTAAAAAACAACGCGTTCACATCGACATTCTGCACTATTTCGGGCATTAAAAGCGGACCAGATTTTCAAAACGTGCATACGCTTTTATGAAAACCAGCTGGACGGTGCCGGTGGGGCCGTTGCGCTGCTTCGCCACAATGATGTCGGCAACCCCCTCTTTTACCGGCGCTGTCACCTTCGCTTTGCACTTCTTGTCTTTGAACATCTCTTCGCGGTGGATGAAGATGACCACGTCGGCATCCTGCTCCAGGGCGCCGGACTCGCGCAGGTCTGCTAAGCGCGGGCGCTTGTCATCACGATTTTCGAGCTGCCGGTTGAGTTGCGACAGGGTGATGACCGGAATGTTCAAGTCCTTGGCCAGGCCTTTGAGCGATCGGGAAATCTCCGAAATGTCCAAGTCCCTTCGCTCCGAGGGGCGATGGACCTTCATAAGCTGCAGATAGTCGATGATGGAATCGAAAATCTTCTTGTGAGCATATTTGTAAAAGTCTTCTGGTGACAGTATCTCAACGATTTCAGATAGGGTGCTGTTGTCGATCAGAACGGCACTGATGAGGGCCTCTTCGGCTTCGACGTTCTGCGGCGGCAGTTTTTAGAGCAGGGAATCTTTGCGGTTTGTCATTTTATGCCCCATCTACCCTGGATTTATCATCCTATTTCACTCAAGGATACTGAATTGGAATTGTTGCTTGGGAGAATATTGAACCGAAGCTGTTCGATACCATAGAACGCAATGGATAAAAATTTTTGCACCCTTGAATCGGTCAGGTTGCGAACTGCTTGCGATGCCAGCCGATTTCTGCGGTGGTCTCATTTATGACCAGGCCCAGTTCCTGCAATCTTATGATGATCGCCTGCTTGGACACGTTCGAAAACCCGCCGGTGTTCTGAATCGACCGGGCAATAATCGGCCAGTTGCACACACAGGGTTCGATATAAAGGAAACCGGATAACGAGCGCTGTTCGTTGTGAAGAAGCAGGGGCCTTGCGCCCATCGATTTCTCGAAAGCCGATTTAATCCATTTTTCCGGCATCAGCAGGCAGGCGGCAAAAAAATCAGCCTGCCACTCGGCGGGCTTCTTCGCATCTTTCTTACGGCAAATGATTTCGGTTCTTTCAGCACGCGAATCTTCAGCATGAGTTACGAATTTTCGATGCAGCACCCAGTGGCCGGCTTCATGTGCAAAGGTAAAATTTAGTCGGCCCTCGGAATGATCCGCGAGTAAGGCGTTGTCGGCATATATCAAGCGGTCTTTCACGTAAATGGCACCCAGAACCCCGTGGAAGCCGTAGGTTTTCTTGAAATCCATAAATCCGATCCTCAGATCGAGATACCTTTCGATGACGTCTTCCACTGGAATCGGCGGCGCAACAGGAGCGCCGATCATCTCTTCGTATCCTGCCAGGACATCTGCGGCTATTGCTTCGATGCCGCTCTTGGGAAGCCAGGGCACCTTCATACTTTTCCCCCTTCGCCCTTGCCGAGTTTTGACAGCTTGGCCAGCTGGGTCAGACGGTCCCAGTCATCATCGTTAAATTCTTTATCTTTGGCCATCCGCAAAAAATCCGCCACCTGAGGCTGCTCGGCGACATATTCCGACAACTCGGGATCGATCTTTTTGGCTGCGTTCAGCAGGGTTTTTTTGTCGACATTCAGAGCGTTGGCAATTTGAACGATGGTTTCTTTGGATGGAGGCGGAACGTTGCCCGATTCCACGTCGCTCAGGTAACCCGGGGACTTTTCGATTAGTCGCGACAACTCCCTGAGACCGACCCCGGACTCGAGTCTAAGGGATCTCAGGAGTCTTCCAAATGTGTCATTTGACGTGCGCATGGCTGTTCTGTCTAATCGAACATTTATCCTATGTCAAGCCAATTTTCCCTTTATATCGCGCTCGACGCCGTTTTCTTGCAAAAGCACCCAAAGCGTGGCCATCTTCCCCGACACCCGGCGCCTTTGATCTTCCTCATCATATAAGGTAACTGATGAAACGCACCCCCCAAAGCCAAGCTCCAGCCGATGCCGACGCTCGCAGGGCAATAAAACCCGTGATCTGCTACCCGGTCGATACCCTGCCCGAGCCGAACATGGCCACCTATGCCGCCGCCCGCAAAACGATGGAATTGACGGATGAAGTGATTGTGCCGCCTCGTGATGCCCAAACCTTTCACGTTCCTTCAGGGAATTTTTTCCGGATCGTCAGCGTCGATGGCCCACAGGTGGGCGATTTAAATCTCTGGTCGGCGGATGACCTTTCAGAACGGTTTTACAGTGGTAAAACCCGCGCACTGCATGGTACTCACCTATCTACCGGTGACCATATGTGGAGCAGTTTTCCCCACATGCGACCGATGGCAACGATCACCTATGACACACTCGATTGGTATGGTTTCGATGCTGATGGCGGCGGGGTGCATGACGTGATCGGTACGCGCTGCGATCCTTATACAAGCCGGTTACTGAGCGGTCAAGATTATCACTATTGCTGCCATTCAAACTTGACCCGCGCATTGGCCTTTGAAACCGGGCTACCCCTGCATAGGGCCGAAGCACATGTGCATGATGTGCTCAACGTCTTCATGTGCACTGGTTTCACCCATGAAAAGCATCAGTATTTTATGAAGGCAAGCCCGGTGCGCCCCGGCGATTACCTCGAATTCTTCGCCGAGATCGATTTGTTGGGTGCGCTCTCGACATGCCCCGGCGGCGATTGCAGCACGGAGCACTCCAGCGATACGGCGACTTGTTACCCACTGAGGGTCGAGATCTATCGCCCCGACTCGAAGATGCTGCTAAGATGGGTGCCTCCCGAGCCGTCAGCCTATACGCGCAGTCATGGGGTGTGAAATAATTAATAGAGATACTGTCGGATGAAATTTTGGACATTTTCGCTTCCCTTGTAAGCGCCGAAGTGGCCCTCGCAGAGGATGTCGGCTTCGAGGCTCAGCAGGAACTTCAGCGAGTTGCGGTATTGGCTGCGGTCCGAGAGCAGGGAAGGGTGGAGGGGACCGTGGATGTCCTGGCCGAACAACACGGTCTGTCCCGCGAGGACTGCGGTATAAACCAGCGAGCCTGGTGAGTGGCCGGGGCAGTGATAGGCGATCACCTCGCCGCTGCCAAACGGAATGGTTTCCCGGTCTGAGGTGATCTTTTCATCTATCCGCAGCGGCAGCATGCGGGCGCCATACCAGGAGGCGGCTGTGACGTCGCTATCCCCCGCCTCCAGATAAACGGCATCTTTTGCGTGGGCTGTGATGCGGCAACCATAGTGGTCGCGGATGGCCGCGGCACCGCCGGTGTGGTCGAAGTGACAGTGGGTGAGAAGGAGGCGGGTGATGTCCGTCCCGGGCGGCAGACATGCAGACACGTTGTCCACCAGCTGCCGGTGGCCCGGCCCGCAGCCGGCATCGATCAGGGCCGCCTGATGTCTGAAGCGGACCATGTAAACGGCTGCATCCCCCGGCGCCGTGAAACCTTCTCCTCCGACCTGCCAGAGATCTTCGATGATTTTCACTGCTCTTCCTCCTCGATCGATCCCCTATAACACGTCAGGACAAACAACAAAACGGGGAACACGCTTGTGACCATCTATAAATGCCCCTTTTTTCCATATTGTTTAGACGAGTTCTCGACAAAACCTGATGAGACCCATTGTGGTTTCTCCTTTTTGGGGTTGATGTCTGATCGAATATTCATTATGACAATACCCTTAGGGCCCCGGCAAAAAATAATTCCACCTCTTGCTTGTCTTATGGCCCGTCTACTGCGTTACATCCACCCACACGTATCACGATATGCGCAGGTGGATGTGCCTTGTAGACAAACCATAATCCGGCGCAATCGTGTGGAATTATTTCTTACCGTGACCCTTAAATCGTCGGTTTTCAAACGCGATCGGCGGATTCAGTCCGGCAGCGGATCGCGCTGTCGGCGACAAACGGCTAAACCCTTCCGTACGCCCACCGGTGGTTTGTGGCGTGACGCCCCGTAACGGTTTGCTCAAGGAGTGCACAATGAAAGCAACTGCGGTTATCGGATTCCTCTGCCTGGTTTTGCTCGGACTTGCTGTCGCCTCTGGCCTCTGCGCGGATGCTGCTGTCAGTCAGGCGACTGAAGAATGCTTGGGCTGCCATGCCTCGGTTCATCCCGGAATCGCCAAGGGCTGGCACGGCAGTCGCCACTCGATGGTAACCCCGGCCCAGGCCATGGCCGTTGATGGGTTGGCCCGCAAAGTTTCCAGCCCGTCGGTGCCCGAGGAGCTGAGAAATACGGTCGTCGGTTGCGCCGAATGCCATACCCTGCGGCCCGACCGTCATGCCGACACTTTCGAACACAACGGCTACCAGGTTCACGTCGTCGTGAGCCCGGACGACTGTGCCACCTGCCACAGCGAGGAAGCCGGACAGTACACCCAAAACATCATGTCGCATGCCCACACGAACCTGTCGGGCAACCCCGTCTATCGGCAACTCGAAACCAGCATCATCGGGAAAACACAGCGCAAGGACGGCGCTTTGACGTACAGCCCCGCCGATCCACTCACCGCTTCGGAAGCCTGCTATTACTGTCACGGCACCAAACTCGAGGTGGTCGGAAAAGAGGTGCGGAATACTGAGTTGGCCGGCGAGCTCGAGTTTCCCATCATCAGCGGCTGGCCGAACCAAGGCGTCGGCCGCATCAACCTGGACGGCAGCCGCGGGTCGTGTGCGGCCTGCCACACCCGGCACCAGTTTTCGATCCAGATGGCCCGCAAGCCCTATACCTGCAAGGAATGCCACGTGGGGCCCGACGTTCCGGCCTTTCCCGTCTACGAGGCCAGCAAGCACGGCAATATCCAGTCGGCCATGGGCCATGCATGGGACTTTCAGGCCGTCCCGTGGACTATCGGCAAAGATTTCACCGCGCCCACCTGCGCAACCTGCCACGTGAGCCTGCTTGTCAACACGGACGGGGAGGTCGTCGCGGAGCGCAGCCATCAGATGAACAACCGCCTGCCATGGCGAATTTACGGCCTGATCTACGCCCATCCGCACCCCAAATCACCCGACACGACCGTGATTCGCAACCAGGACGGACAGCCGCTGCCGACCGACCTCAACGGTGGATTCGCCACGGCCTACCTGATCGATGGAAATGAAATGCAAAAGCGGACCGCGGCCATGCAGAAGATCTGTCTGAACTGTCACGGTACCGGCTGGGTGATCGGGCATTGGAAGCAATTCGAAAACACCATTGCCGAGTCGAACGCCGAAACCCTTACGGCAACCGGTTTCATGCGCGACATCTGGAAGAGCGGACTGGCCGAAGGGCTCGAGCGGGACAAGAACCCGTTCGACGAAGCCATTGAAAAAAAATGGCATCAGATCTGGCTGTTTTACGGCAATTCGATCCGGTTTACCTCGGCCATGGCCGGCGGCGGTGATTACGGAGTCTTTGCCGGCGGGCGGTATCAACAGTCGCAGGCGATTGCCGAACTCAGCGACTGGTATACGCTCCACTTACAGCTCAAAAAGAATCAGTGACCGATTTGGACAGGGACGAAACCTATGAAATTCTATATCAGCCTTGGGGCGCTGTTTTGCTTGTTGGCCGTTCTCGCCGGTGCCCTGAGTGCTCACGCCCTCATAGAGACCCTCGCCCAGCTCGGCGGGGGCACCAATTTCGATCTGGCCACCCGCTACATGTTTTACCACGGGCTGGCGTTGATTGCAGTCGGGCTTCTGAAACACGGGTATCCCGCCATTCCGTTCCAATATGCCGGCTGGTTTTTCGTGGCGGGGAGCATCTTTTTCCAGGGCAACCTGTACCTGCTGGCCCTAACCGGCATCCGCACCTTCCAGATGTTGGCGCCTGCGGGCGGTTTGTGTCTCATGCTGGGGTGGGGGACCATCGCCATACTGGCCCTCAAAATCCCTTTCAAAACGTGAAGATTTGGAACCGATGCCCGAAAACCATGTCATTCGTGCTCGGGAACTGACCCGTGCTTACCGGCATGGGTCTGCACAGGTGATCGGCATCGATCGGGTCGACCTCGAGATTGGTGCCGGTGAAATGGTCGTCCTCAAGGGAAACAGCGGTTCGGGCAAAAGCACGCTGCTCTCCCTTTTG
>Ga0316190_10004190_pt1 | contig 10484 bp, 11 predicted proteins | sample Eddworburrow2_MG_FD_204929 | JGI IMG/M metagenome (GOLD analysis project Ga0316190, IMG submission 204929) | Coastal sediment microbial communities from Maine, United States - Eddy worm burrow 2 | ecosystem: Environmental > Aquatic > Marine > Coastal > Sediment | place: USA: Maine | collected... | reverse complement strand
CGGCAGCGCGGCGATGGAGGCCAGCCTTGCCAACACGGTTGAGCCGGGCGACGTTGTCCTGGTTGGCGTCAACGGTTACTTCGGTCTGCGCCTGGTCGACATGGCCGGTCGGTACGGCGGCGATGTACGCCAGATCGAGAAACCGTGGGGGGAAGTCTTCAGCCTCGATGAGCTGCGCGCCGGGTTGGAACAACACCGTCCGGCCATCCTTGCTCTGATTCACGCCGAGACCTCAACCGGAGCCCGGCAGCCGCTCGAGGAGGTCGGCGCATTGTGTCGCGAATTCGATTGTCTCCTCCTGGTCGATAGCGTGACCAGCCTGGGCGGCGTGCCCCTCTTCCTCGATGCATGGGGCGTCGATATGGCCTACAGCGGCAGTCAGAAGTGTCTCAGCTGCCCGCCCGGCATTGCCCCGCTCACTCTCGGCCCCCGGGCGGTCGCGAAACTGGCCGAGCGGAAAAGCAAGGTCCCCAATTGGTATCTCGACATGTCGATGTTGGGCAAATACTGGGGCAGCGAGCGGACGTATCACCACACCGCCCCCATCAATATGAACTACGCACTCCGCGAGGCGCTTCGTCTCGTCGTCGAGGAAGGTCTGGAAGCGCGTTGGGCGCGCCACCAAACCAACGCTGAGCTTTTTTGGGAAGGCTTGGCCGACATCGGGCTCGAATGCCATGTGGCACGTGAAGTTCGCTTGCCCAGCCTGACGACGGTGCGCGTACCCGACGGTGTTGACTCAAAAGCAGTCGCTGCCCACATGCTCAACGAATACAACATCGAGATCGCCGCCGGTCTGGGCGAGCTGGCCGGTCGCGTGTGGAGGATCGGCCTCATGGGCTTCAACAGCCGGCCCGAGAACGTGCTGCTCTTGTTGAGTGCATTGCGAGAGACCCTGGCACGTCATTGATTGTGGTCCGTGTGCTGGACTGGATCGGAGGACGCTCGACCACACATGTGACCTGAGAATGCCGTCTTCACCTCTTGCTATCGCCTCTCTGATCGGGAGGTCGCAGCTGGACCGATTGGGGGAGGGCGCGACAAATAGGGCGTACCGACCCCCGGATCATCAAAGCTAGGAGCGTTTGGCGGAGGCAGCGCCGACGAGAATGCCCAGTCCGGCCCCAAGGCCGATCCAGACGGCGTTCTCGGTGAGCGCGAAGAGGACCGTCCCTATCGCGACGCCGAAGATCAGGCCGACCCCGGCGGGGAGAGGTTTGCGACGCTCCCGTGTTTCTTCTTCGGGCATCCCAAAACCTTAGTTGGAGCAGCCAGTCCTCGTGGTGCCAGACCCTGATCTGCTCGACGGCTGGGAACACGGAACAGGCGGGCCGTCAAGAGGCCGGACGGATGAGGCGGATGCCGTCACACTCGCCCATCAGATCTTGCTGTTGGGATCGGCTACCCGAAGACGAACCTGGTGACCGCCGCTATGACCTGTTCGCCGGAGACGAGGGGGACATCATTGTGGTCGGCTCCGGCGATGATCACCAGTTCCTTGGGGAACGGGGCCGCCTCGTAGATTGCGCGGCTCTGGTCGATCGGCACGACCGAGTCCGAGTCGCCGGCGATCACAAGGATGGAGGTGGTGAGCCTTCCCACGCGGTCGAGCGATGGATAGTTGTCCCTGAGAAGTCCCCGCACGGGGACCGGCGAATGTAGTGCGGCGAGGTCGGCCAGGGAGCTAAACGGGGAGCGGAGCACGAGCGCGGCAGGAGGTTGTGCCAGGGCCATTTCGATGGCGACGGCCGCTCCGAGTGATTCGCCGAAGTAGACCAGCGCGTGCCCCGGGGCTCGCTGCCGGGTCCACTCCACTGCCGCCCGACCGTCGCGGGCCAGTCCGGTATCGGACGGGTGTCCGGGGTTCTCGCCGTAGCCGCGGTAGTCGAAAAGCAGCACGCCGAAACCTTCCTTGACCAGATTCCGACCAAGTGAAGCTCGGTCGGAGCGATTGCCTGCGTTGCCGGTGAAAACGACGACCACCGGGGCCTCTTCGAATGGTGCCATGAACCAGCCGCTCAGCTCCAACCCGTCACTTGTCTCGAACGTGGCGTCTTCCCATCCCGGGAGGATGTCTTCGACAGGCGGGACGTTCCCGGTGGGGAAATAGATCAGGCGCCGCTGCAAGAGCCAGAGGCCGCCAACCAACACGACGAGCGTCACCGTTAGCCCGAGCAGCAGTCGGAACATGATCGGCATGGCTGTCGCCTTTCGTCTCCTTTCACTTTGGCACGGTACGTGATGCTGGTGGCTGGATAGAGCGCTCTCAACGATTGTGGCCGGGAAACCCGGTAGCGGGGAAACCACTCGCCTGTATCGGCCGATCGAGACGATGAGAATCGCCCGGATTGCATGGGGATGCGTTACCCGCCGGTGATCACGGTGCCCAGGCCTGCAGTTCGGGCGCGCCGGTAGGCCTCCGGAAGAATGGCTGCGTACTCGCCCCAGATTCCCAACGCTACATAGAGGATGATCTCATCGTTCGATTGCCGGCCCGGCGTCCTCCCGGCGACGATGTCGGGCCACTCAACCGTATCGCTCTGTCGCAACCGGCCCTCCGCAATGAGGGTGACCATCTCCGGGATTCGGGAACTCACGTACTGCCACCGGTCGACCACCAACCGGTCGGCCTCGGTGAACAATGCCGTCGCTACCTCCTGGTGCGAGCCGAGGCGGGCGATGAAGGCCCCCGGCTTCACCCAGGCAGGCTCGACGTTGACGGCGCTTCCGGTGGTGACGGTCACCACCAGGTCGGCACCCCGGACGGCCGCCTCAGCCTCTTCTACCACCCGGATGGGGGCTTTCATCCGATCGACCATCTCCACTGCGAAGCGCCGGGCGGTCTCTGTGATCGGATCCACAATACGGAGTTCGTCGAGAGCGAATACGTGATCGAGGGCCTCGGCGTGGTGGCGACCCAGGCCGCCTGCCCCGAATACCGTCGCCACCCGGGTATCAGGACGGGCCAGGCGCCGGGCGGTGAGGGCGGTCGAAGCACCCGTCTTGAGGCCGGTGATCCAATTCGCTTCCATGATGGCGAGCGGCAAGCCGGTTTCCGCTTGAAACAGCAACACCAGTGAGTCGGTGACGGGTAGGCCCCGGACGGTGTTCCCTTCGAAGAAGCTGAAGGTCTTCACATAGGCCAGGTCCTCGCCATCGAGATACCCCGAAAAGGGTTTGATGAAACCGTGATCACCGACCGGCATATAGAACTTGTCTCCTGCCACGTGGCCCGCTCCGTCGGCTTCCATGCCCCGCTCGGCCAGAGCTATGGCTTCCGGCATGGTTAACGAGCGCTGCAGGTCGGCTTCGGTCAGGTACACGACGGCAGGTCGATTGGTCATCCGGGCACCTCCGGGCAGGGTTAGGTGTGTCGGCCCCGGCGGAATGTAGCACTCCACCGGGAGCGGATCGGAGCACAAGCAAGGGGCCGGGCCGGATCTGCCTCCGTCGAAGGCTCAGCCTTCGTCGTACCAGACCGACACCACGATCTGGCCCCAATTAAAACCGGGATGAGCGAGTTTCTCGGCGAACACGGGTCGGGCCTTGGGGTTGGCCGTGAGCCAGTCATTGATCTGCTGTTCGAGCAGCAGGTGGCTCGTCTTTTTGTTCGTCCTTTGCGAGAAGATCTTCACCTTCACGGTGGGCTCCTTATGGTCTTCGGAACCATCGTCTGCGGGATGGGTGAGGCGCGATAGAGGCTTTGGCCTCCATTTCTTCGCTCCCGCTCGGCTATGTTCAAAACCCCTTGACGTTCAATACGTTTGAATATATAGTCATATTGAATGAGCAAGCGAAGGAGTACGCCATGATCGGGCTCGACGGGTCATTGAGGTTCCACAAGGCCTACACCGAGCGCCTCCAGCACGTCAAGCGGCCCTGGCCCCGGCTGCGAGAGGCAAGGAGACGGGCTTGAAACCCAACAAAGAGGTCTTCTGGATCGAGGATGAGGAGACCTTCGAACTGCTGACCGACCAAACCCGCATCGAGATCATCGAGTTGCTGGGCGAGCCCCGCTCGGTGACCGCGCTGGCGGAGGCCATGGGGGTGCCTCGCACCCGTCTCTACCACCACGTCAAACTGCTCGAAGAAGCGGGACTCATCGAAGTGGCCGACACCCGCAAAGCAGGCGCCTTGACCGAAAAGATCTACCTCGTGGCGGCTTCCAGCTATCGGCCCTCGGATAGCTTCCTGGCCCATGCCCGGCCCTCCCAACAACGCGATGCCCTCCTCGGGGCGGTCTTTGGCGCGACGCAGGCGGATTTTGCGAAGACCCTCGAAGAGCATGGCATCGAAGGTCTCGAAGAACACTCCGACCACAAACGCATGCTGCTGGGACGTATGTTATTTGCGTTGACCCCGGACCGATTGCAGGATCTGGTCACGGAGCTCGAGGCGCTCCTGAACCGGTACGCCGGCATGTGTGAGGACGATCCCGCCGCCATTCCTGTGGCCGCAGTCACGTTGGTATACCCCCGTTCGCAAGGCACCCGGTGACGAGACATCGCCCGGGCCGTGCGCCGACCGGCCGGTGACAGATGAGGGGGAGTTGCCCGCCGGTTTTCGAGGTAGTAGTTGATGGCAGCCGCCCACTCGTCGATGAGGTCGCAGTATCGGTCCTCGGCGAAGCTTTCGACATACCTGTTCCCTGCATCCGAAAGTCCAGTGATCCGGTAGCCGGCATCTGCATCCTCCAGAGAGCGACGTCGACCTGTTACCCGGACGGGTCGCCGATTTCTACGAATATCTCGATCGGGTCGAGCACCTTGACCGTGATCGTTGCGTTGTAGAGGGTCCCGTCGGCCGGATCGGCGAGCACGCAGCTGATGGTTCCGCCCGGTTCGACCACGAGTCCCCGATCTCCGCAGTCGAAGTTTTCGGCACCGAGGGTAGCCCCTACGTTTTCCTCGAGCGCCTGGACTGCCAGGTCCTCGATCAGATCCAAACCGTCTGCAGTGACCAGGTTGACGCTCTCTACATCAACCGTGTCGTCTTTCTCCATGACCGCGTCGAAGCGGATGGTCTCGCCGTCCTCGGTGGTGGCCGTGCACGTGAAGGTGTCGCCGGGTTGCGGGTCGTCGATCTCCTCGCATCCGGCCTCGAGCGGCCCGATGCCGGCCTGGTCGGCGATGTCGTTCTCAATGAGGTGTTCTGCTGCCGCGGCGGCGTCGGCACCTCCGAACGACACAGAGACGTCGACCGAGCAACCGGCCGCCAACAGAAGGCAGGCTCCAAGAATCCCCTGTCTACACATGGTTCCTCCGGACAACCCCAAGACTACGCCGGTTGGCTGGACGACTCCGCTGCCTCGCCCGGGCCGGTCGGTGACAGTCTTTCTCACCTGATTCCTAACCAATTCTCAGCGGCTTGATAGGCGCCTGGTCTGAACTGGAGTCGACAACGAAGGAGTAACGAGTGACAAACGTCCTCGCCCAGATGGGCAGATACGGATTCGATCACATGGATGGCTGGGGATGGGTTCCTGCCGTCGTCGGTCTGGTCTTCCTGGCAACCTTCATCGGCCTGCTCGTCTGGTTGGTCACCTCCCTGGCGCGGAAGCCGGGGATGACCGCCTTGACCGAAAGCCCGACCGTAGGTCGAGCTGCTGCACTCCTCGATGAACGGTATGCCAAAGGGGAGATCGAACGAGACGAGTATCTCCAGCGCAAGGCAGATCTCAAGGCATAGTCGGTCGTCCGACCCGGCTTTGGGTGCCGGGTCGGCATCGCAGGACCGGCCTGTGGTCGCGGCGGGTCACGGTAGGCTGCGCCACCAGTGATAGAGACGGTGGGCACGTGCTCGAAGGTCAGCCAAACTTCAGAGATCTCGGGGGCTATCCGACCTCCGATGGATCGTCTGTGGTCTCCGGCCAGCTGTACCGGTCGGGTGATTTTTCTGCTGTGACCGAGCGTGATCTGCACCGACTCGAGGAGCTGGGCATCCGCACCGTTGTTGACCTGCGTTCGGAACCGGAAGCGGCGGCCCGGCCTGATCTTTTGCCCGCCGCAGTCAACTACCGGCCCTTGCGACTGTTGCCTGCAGTCGACAACGCTTCGATGGAAGAAATGTTTCGAACCGGCGATTTTCGGTCGTTCCCGTCGTGGGAGACCGTCTACCGGTCGGGGATCCGTGACCACCCCGACGTGTTCGCAGCCTTGATCCGGCTGGCGGCCGACCCCCAAGCTCGGCCGCTTGTGTTCCACTGCGCAACCGGCAAGGACCGGACCGGGATCGGCGCGGCCCTGCTCCTTTCCGTCCTGGGGGTGGCGTGGAGCGAGGTGGAGAAGGATTACCTGCGCTCGAACGCGTTGCTTGGTCCCGGCAAGGCGGCCATGGTGGATCGCATCGCCCGGGAGATGGAGCAGGCAGGCCTGCGACTCGAGGACGAAGCTCGCCGGCAGCTCGAGGATATGTTGCTCGTCGATGTTGCCTTTCTGGACGCCGCCCACGATGAAATGGCGCAGCTGGCCGGGTCGGTGGAAGGGTACCTCCTGACTTCTTTAGGGATCGACGAACGGCTGGCTGCATCTTTGCGAGACCAGCTGCTGCGCTAGGCCGGGCCGCTCGGGTCGAAAGGCTTAACGGTGGCTATGTGATTGACTTCACAGACCTGCGAAAGGAATCCGATCCGTGAACGCCATCGAAGCCGAAGTCCTCGACAGTCCCAGTGAATACGTCGCCAATCAAGCCCGCCGGTACGCTGCATCCAACGGCACCGAGATCGAACATCCCGTCGCCGATCACGTATTCCTGCTCTACTTCAGGGGCCGCAAGTCAGGCCAGATCCGGAGAGTACCTTTGGTCTGCGTCGAGGACGGCGACGATCTGATCATTGTGGCCTCCAAGGGGGGTGCCGACCATCACCCCACCTGGTATCTCAACATCGATGCCGATCCCAACGTGTGGGTCCGCAACAAAGCGGATTTCTATGAGGCTCGCGCCGCGACTCTCGAAGGCGAAGCACGAACGGCTGCCTGGGCGAAGATGGTGACGGCGATGCCGTTCTTCGGTGGGTACGAACGGAAGACCGACCGGATCCTGCCGGTGATCCGCCTGTCGCGCGGCCCTCACGAAGCCATCTGATCAGGTTAGGGAAAACCGAATCAGGGGAGCCTTCTCAATCCAGGCAGGCAGATCCGATTTCGCCTGCTCGGGGGTAGTGTTCCAACTCTCCGTGAGGATCCGGAACAAGATTTCCGCCCGTTCATCAGGGTCGGTAATCGGAGTCGCCGTTGCCGCCAGATCGGCCTGCACTCCCCGCTTGAGGTGGAGTGTGAACTCGGGGTTAGCGGCCATGTTCGCCAACCAGTCTCGTTTGCGCCCGGGCCGGCCGGTGATGAAATAGCCGCCATCCAGTTGATGAAAGAAGATCTCGATTCGGCGGGGAAGGCCGGTGGTTCGCCCGCTGGTCGTGATATCGACCACGCCGCCGTTCTCGAGTGCGTCGACGATGTGCTGTTCCATGGGCTTGGCAACCGTCCGGGTCGGCCGGCTATTCCCGGAGGATTCGCTACTCGTCGACGAGGTCGTCAGCGCTGCGCAACGGGGCGGCGATCTGCATGGTCTGGGCTGTGCGGTGGCGGGCGCGGTCGAGGAAACCGGTGCCGGGGTTTTGGCCGGCCGCCGAGAGAAAGGTGTCCCGATTGATCTTGAAGAGCCGGCAATCCTCCACCACCCGCACATCTGCGGTGCGGGGAACGCTGTCGAGGAGAGCGATTTCGCCGAAATAGTCGCCGGCCGTTAACTCCGCCACCGGGTGGTGTTGCCCGTCCTCTCCTCTGACGGTGACGGCCACCGCACCTTCTTCGATGAGGTACATCGCGTCTGCCTGGTCGCCCTGGCGGATGATCAGGGTCTCGATCGGTGCGCTGATCTCGGTGGCAGCTGCCGCCAGGTGCTCCAGGTTGGCCCGGCCGAGCGCCGAAAAAAGTGGGCTGGCCTCGAGGGCTCGGAGCTTCGGCTGCAGCTCCTCCAGGCGCTGTTTGGCCAGCCGATCGACGTGCAGCAGGCGCGGATAGCCGAGGAGTACCACCAACGGCGTGCCCACTCCGTAGATCAACAACGTGCCGGTGAGCCCAAATAGTGACAGCAGTACCGGCGTGACGGCTGCGCCAAGCGAGATGGCGGTCAGGACCAGGGCGATGAACACCCCGTACACCCGGGCCACCAGATGGGGAGGCAAGGTGCGTTGCAAGGCCGTGAGCGCCAGAACGTCGACCACCAGAGTCCCGGCGCCGCGCACCACCTGGAGGGCGAAAGCGACCGCCGGGTCGGAGACGAGAACCATGAGGGCGGTCGGCAGGGTGTAGACGATCATTCCGAGAGCGATCACTGTGCCCAACCGGGCCGAGCTGCCCAGTTTGTTCACCAGGGGAGCGGCGATGATTCCGCCGACCCCGAGAGCCGTGAGGAGATAACCGAATCCCTCCGGTCCTGTGCCCAGGTTGCTTTCGCTCAATACGACAAACAGCACGGTGTCTGTGCCGTAGTAGAAGCTGGCCAGAACGCTGAATCCGGCCAGCAGGCGGGCTGTGCTCGACCCGGCCAGCGCTTTCAGTCCGACGGCCATTTGGCCAAGCGGTCCCTTCCGGCCGCCTTCGGTGACGTCGCTTGGTCGACTCCGGGTCCGAACCATGCGGGCGGCTGCGGCTGCGTAGATGAAGGTGGCTGCGTTGATGACGAGTGTGACGGAGGGGTCGAACCACACCAGCAGCAGCGCGCCGATGGCGGGACCGGCGATGATCGCCGCGTTGTCGATCAGGCTGTTGAGCGAGTTGGCGGCCGCCAGATCGGTTTCGCCGACGATCTCGGGGGTCAGGGCGATGATGGCCGGTTCGTAGATGGTGCCCTGGATCGTGCCGAGGGCGGCGAGCACCAGCGCAAGAATGATCGGACCGTCGGCAGCTACTACCAGCGCCATCAAAACGTGGGTGGCGGCCGAGGTCAAGTTCAGGGTGACGATGAGGCTGCGGCGCTCGAACCGCTCGGCCAGCACGCCGCCGTAGGCGCTGAAGAGGAGGGCGGGCACGAAACGAGCCAGGCTCACTGCTCCGGCCCAGGCGGCGGATCCTGTTGCATCGAACACCCAGACCATCAAGGCGACGTTGTAGGCCCAGCTTCCGATATTGGAGACGACGAACGCCGAGGCCAGCCACCGATAGTCACGGTGGCGGAGCGCGCTGCGAAACGAAGGCCTGGACTCGGACACGATTCTCCCTCTGACGGCGGGAGACTAGGGGAGCTGCGGGTCGGTAGCCAGGAAAAGGTTTACCCCATCGGACAAGTCCAAACGATCCTCTGGTATCGCCGACTACATCTGGTCGTGGGGGAGACGACTGCGAAACGCTCGCAAGAACCCGTTGGGGGTGGCGTAGAGAAGGTTCGATACCCGGGACGTGTATACGTCGGCGTATCGCTCGACCTGGCGGGCGAACAGGCTCTTGTCCGCCCCGGCCCGCATGAGGAGCCCCCAGCGATCATTGCTGAGGACCCCGGCGGCGATGGCCAGAGGGGTGATCACCTCGTCGAGTTCGGCCAAGCGGGTACGAACGTCTTCGATGTCGCGATCGAGGCTACGGTTGCTGCGGGCCGGCTCGATCGGAGCATATCGATTGCGTTGACGGATGAGACGCAGTTCTGCCTGTTCGGCCTCGAGTTTCTCTTTTGCGCCCATCAGTTCGATCAGCTCGGCTTCTTGTTCCGCGAATCCCGCCAGGGCGTCGATCTCAGCTTCGAGCTCGTAGATGACGAGGGCGGTCCGCCAGCGGAGCGCCGACTTGGAGGCATGCACGTCACCAAAGAGATGGTCGCCTACGTAAAGGATTTCGTCTCCGGAGAGACCGAGGCTGGTCTCGACCCGGTGGGCAGAGCCGCCGAAATACACGCCTCCCGGTTCCATCTGTCCGAAGGCTGGTTTGAGCAACGCCCGATCCTCGTCGACCACCCTATACAGCGGCTGATCACGCTCGAAGAAATCGGGTTTGGCTGCTGAGACGATCACCGTGTCGAACAGGTCCTGCCAGGTTTGGCCGTCGGGCAATTGAGGATCGAATACGTGCGTCAGGATCTTCTCGGCGTATTCCCACTCAGAATTGGTGATCAGCATCAACTGCTTGCCCGCCTCCCGCTGATCGATCAGCATCGGCACCACTTTGGGATCGGCCTCGATGAACCGGTCGGGGTCGGCCAGAACCTCACCCTTGAGGGTGCCTTCCATGTGTGCGGCATCCAACGCCCGCCGCACGGTGCGGTAGAGGTTCTCGTAGCCGACGACTTCGGGGATCTTTCCTTCGTCGGCCAGATCGACCAGCTGGGCGAACAACGATGCCTCAGAAAGCGAAAAGAGGGTATTGATGAAGACCCAGCGGTTCTCATGCAGATCGACCACGGTACCGGCATAAGCCCGGCGCAACTCATCGAACTCGAGCAATCGGGTGCCGTGGGAGGCCCGGATCACATATCCGAACCGGGTCACCTTGAGAAGG
>Ga0316190_10004189_pt1 | contig 10484 bp, 10 predicted proteins | sample Eddworburrow2_MG_FD_204929 | JGI IMG/M metagenome (GOLD analysis project Ga0316190, IMG submission 204929) | Coastal sediment microbial communities from Maine, United States - Eddy worm burrow 2 | ecosystem: Environmental > Aquatic > Marine > Coastal > Sediment | place: USA: Maine | collected... | reverse complement strand
TGTCGCCGAAAACACCGGTGTCGCCTGAATGATAGATCGTGAAGCCGTTCTCCAGCTCGATGATATAGCCGACCGGCTCACCCCCCGCGTGTACCGCGCCTTCGTGGGAAACCGTGGAGCTGTGCTCGGCCCGAACCATGGTGATCTTGATGTTGTCACCAATCGGTGTAACCGTGCCGCTCTTGTTCCAACGCAGCAGCTGGTCCTTGGGCACCAGGCCGAGGCTGGCGTATACGCTACCCATGTCCGCGTTCATACCGACTTTGGCGCCTGTCATATCAGCCAGTGCCTGCACATCGGCAGTGTGATCGAAGTGCCCGTGGGTAACGAGGATCAGATCCACCTTGCCGAGTTTCTTGAGGTCCTTCAATTCTTCAGGCGTCTTGGGATTCTTCAACAGGAAGGGGTCAATCACAATCACCTTGCCGCTCTCGGTGGTGAGCTTGAAGGCAGACTGCCCAAACCATTGCAGTTCGAATGCATGGGACTGGCCCACGCCGATTCCAAACAAGGCCACTGCGGCCAGTACGGCCCGGATTGATGAAACGACTTTCATGGAAGATTCCCCGTTAAGATGATTTGCCGGTGATGAAATCAAAAGCAAAGACTGATCATTTTTTGCGGCTCGGGAGACGGTTGGATCAACTCCAAGGTGACCGACCAGCTGCTACAAGCGCCCGACTATAGGAAACACAATTCCAAACATCAATTTATACCCGCCGGAGATTTCCTCGGAGATTTAGGGAGATTTCGGGGACAGACCACGTTTTCGTCGACGGCTGTCAGTCGATGGCCTGAAGGCTCAACACGGCATGCAAGCCATGGTCTGGACCGAGTCGGCAGGCAGTACGAAATGGCAGGCAACCGTGGACAGGATCGACCGGATTGCCGATACGAACAGCGGCACCTATGGCGTTCGCCTTTCGATCAACAACCCGGATCAACTGATTCCGGTCGGACTTCGCTGCCGCGTGCATTTTTTACCCGAAACAGTGGCAGCCGGACCCCTGCGCGCGGATGGGGTGGATGTCCGCGTACTGAAGAGGTCCGGACAGAAAATGGTGGGATTCAAGATCGTCTCGCCGCCCCAGTATTCCGGGGCGGACCTGAAGGCCTATCTGAATCGTCTGCGCAACGCCGGCATGAATGATTTCATCCCGCTTTCCAAGAAGCAGGGCGCCCGGCGCATTGCTCTCGGCGTGTACCACAGTCGTCGTCCGGCGGAAGAGCGGGTGAAGGAACTCGAGGCAAAGGGTTTCGAAGTCGAGATCGGGCCCTGGTACAGGCAGAAGGAAATGCACTGGCTACTGGTAAAGGGGGATAGCCCGCTACTGGATCCCCAGGTTGCGCACAAGCTTGCAAACGTCGACGGTGAAAACCCGGCCCCTAGCCGCCGAAATTGCGCACCGGTTTGGAGCAGAACGCCCTAATCGTTTTAAGGTTATTCTCATGCGGTCGCTGACTCGCTGCCGTGGTTCTATCGATTGGTGCAATGAGCCGGTACGGCCTGGACGAGGGTCGGCGCCACCTTTCGCGTATGCATGGCGATTTTCTGGCAGACGGTTTCAGTGTTTCCCAGATCCTCGAAAGGCTCGGGGAGACCCGGATGCATCTGTTGCTCGCCCTGCAGCATGATCCGAAGAACCCCGCCGCGCTCACCTGTCGGCACCTGATGTCGCCTGGCGTTTCTGCCCCCTTAGTATCCTGATAAGCTTCACCGTTTGCACCCACTGGGATTCATTCAATGGAACTCGACAAGGATCAGATCCGGAAAGTTTTTGCCAAAGACCTCACGGAGGTCTTCATTACCATCGGCATCGTTGCCGCATTGGTCTATATGAGCGTGCGTATTTTCGCACCGTTCATGGGCCTTGTTCTTTGGGGGCTGATACTTGCGGTTACGCTCTATCCATTGCATCAACGACTGGCAGGCAGGATTGGCGGTCGGCAGGGAAGGGCTGCAACACTCCTGGTTCTGGCCGGTCTGCTGCTGATCGGTATTCCGACGGCGATGTTGGGCTCCTCTTTTGCGAGCCGTGTCCAGGATGTGAACCAGGCGCTGCAGAACGAAACCATCCAAATTCCGGCCCCGGCAAAATCCGTGGCCGAATGGCCGCTTGTGGGGGAAAAGGCCTACAAGGTCTGGAGCCAGGCATCAACAAACCTTCCGGCCCTGGTGCGTAAAGCGCAACCACAACTGAAGGAATTCAGCAAAAAGATGCTGGAGATAGTGGCAAGCACGGCAGGAGGTGTGTTCATGTTCCTCGGTTCGCTGATCATTGCCGGCATCATGATGGCCTATGGCAAGTCGGGTGCACAGGCCATGTCGCGCATCATATGCCGCGTTGCAGGCAAGGAGAAAGGTCCTGGTTTTTACAGTCTCTCGACGGCCACCATCCGGTCGGTCGCGATGGGCGTGGTGGGTGTGGCCTTTATCCAGGCCCTGCTGCTGGGCGTGGGCTTCATGGCGGCCGGTATTCCGGGAGCCGGTGTGTTGGCGATACTGGTCCTGATCATCGGTATCCTGCAGTTACCGGCGTTGTTGGTCTCCCTGCCGGCAATTGCTTATCTCTGGTGGGCAGGAGGTGATTCCACCATGATGAGTATCGTATTCACCGTCTATCTGCTGGTCGCGGGGGCGGCCGACAATGTGCTCAAGCCGCTGTTGCTCGGCCGTGGTGTCGACGCACCCATGCCGATCATTCTGCTGGGCGCTCTGGGTGGCATGGTCTCCGCCGGTCTGATCGGCCTGTTCGGCGGCGCGGTGATCCTGGCCCTCGGTTATGTGATCTTCATGGCCTGGGTCGCCGAAGGTGACGATGAACCCTGCGAACCGACAGCGACCGGAGAGCCCGACGCGCCCGCTGCCATCGAATAGCCAGCTGGATGCCCAGGCAGGTCAGTCTGATATTGAAGTGTGCGGCCCTGCTTTGCGGGGCCCTCGCGCTGGGCGCCTGCACCACACTGGGTCCTGATTATCAGGAGCCGCAGGTCGACTGGTTGCAGGACTGGCAGTCTTCGGTGTACGGGCAGGCAGACAGTGGAGCCGCGGCTGACGAGGCGGATATCCGTTTCTGGTGGCGGCAGTTCAATGATCCGGTATTGGACCGGCTGATCGAGCTGGCAAGACAGGAAAACCCCTCCTTGCGCATTGCAGGTCTGCGCATCCTCGAAAGCAGGGCCCAGCTGGGGATTGCCGGCAGCACGCTGTATCCGCAGGTTCAGCAGGGGACCGGTGCGGTCACTTATGTGAACAATCGCTACCACGGCGGCAATGTGCCCGACGACCGTCAGAGTTTCGTCGGCTACCAGGCGGGGTTCAATATCGGCTGGGAGCTCGATTTCTGGGGGCGTTTCAAGCGCGGCATCGAATCCGCAGACGCCGCTTTTTTTGCCTCCATTGCAGATCAGCAGGACGTGCAGGTATTGCTGAGCGCCCAGGTTGCGGACCTGTACTTCGCCTACCGCACGACGCAACTGCGTATCGTCATTGCACATGAGAATGCCGCGATCCAAAAACGCAGTTTCGAGATCACCGACAAGATCTTCAAGAGTGGTAGCGGTTCGGAACTGGATGTGCAACAGGCCAAGACCCAGTACCTGGCTACGCTGTCGACCATCCCGGACCTGGAAGCAACCTTGAACCAGACGCGGAATGCGCTGTCCACACTGCTGGGCCGGGCGCCGGGTAATCTGCCCGAACTTGCTGGAGAGGTAAAAAAACTGCCCAGCACCGCGTCGACCCAACTCCCGGTTATCCCGGCCAGCCTGTTGCTGCGGCGTCCCGATATCCGCGCTGCAGCCTCGCAGGTTGCGGCTCAGTCGGCGCAGATCGGGATAGCCGAGGCGGATTTTTATCCAGCCATATCCCTGCTCGGCAGCATCAGCTGGTCGGGCAGTACCCTGGACGGCAGTCCCGATCTCGGCAGCCTGGGCGTCGGCCCGGCATTTCAATGGAACCTGTTCGACCACGGCCGCATCGAGAACAACGTGCGTCTGCAGGATGCGCGCCTGCAACAGACGATCGAGGGCTATCAGAATACCGTGCTGCAGGCCGCGCGTGAGATTGACGATGCCGCGGTCGGCGTGATCAAGACGGCCGAAAAACAGACATTCCTGAATCAGTCCGTGCAGGCGTCCGAACGTGCCCTGGATATCGCGAACAGGCGCTTCCGCGAGGGCTATTCGGATTTTCAGCGGGTGCTGGATGCCCAGCGTTCAAAGTTTGCTCAGGCCGAGGGTGCGCTGGTCAATCACGGCAGCCATATCAGTTCCGTGATCAGCCTGTACAAGGCGCTTGGCGGTGGCTGGCAGGCTACCCCGGTTGAGCAGTTGATTCCCGAGGATATGCGCGACCAGATGCAGGAACGTACCGACTGGGGAGATCTGCTCAGTGCGCCGCTTCCCCTGAACCCATCAGAAACTTCGGGTGCTTCGCAAAAATGAGTGAGAAAAACGAACCGGAACAGGCGCCTGAAGATGCGGTCGAGCCGGAGGAGAAAGCGGAAGAACAGGCGGCAGCCACATCCGTCAAAAAGGGCGTGTTGATCATCCTGCTGCTGATCCTGCTCAGCCTGGTCTGGTACCTGCTGGCCGACCGCTTCACGCCCTACACCAGTCAGGCGCGCGTTAAGGGCTATGTGGTGGGCGTGGCCCCGAAGGTCGCTGGTCTGGTCACCAATGTTTGGGTGAAAAACAACCAGGAGGTGCAGGAGGGGGAACGGCTGTTTGAGATCGACCCCTCGCAGTACAAGATCGCGTTGGAGCGTGCGGAGTCCGATCTGCAGAACGCCCGCAACCAGGTCGGCGCCGGTACCGCCGGGGTCGAGTCTGCAAAGGCAAACCTGCGTTCCGCGCTGGCCAACGAGCTGAAGGCGCAACAGGATGCCAGCCGCCAGGAGCGCCTTTACCAAGAAGATCCAGGGGCCATTTCGGTGCGTCGGCTGGAGATCGCGCGCGCCACGCTGGAACAGGCCAAGGCCAAGGTGCAGGCTGCCGAGGCCGAGATTCAGCGTGCGATCGAACAGAAAGGTGGTGAAGTTGACGACAATGCCATACTCAAATCCGCCACGAGTGCGGTTGACAAGGCAGCATTGGATCTGAGCAATACGGTAGTGAAGGCGGCATCGCGCGGGGTCATCACCGACCTGCGGGCCGATGTCGGCCAGTATGCCGGCGCAGGCGCCCCGGTCATGACCCTGATCGCGATTCATGACGTCTGGATCGATGCGCAACTCACGGAAAACAACCTTGGTCATCTGCGGGTGGGCAGCCCGGTAGAGCTGGTGCTCGACTCAATTCCCGGTCGGGTGTTTGCCGGCAAGATACGCAGCATCGGTCTGGGCGTGAGTGACGGACAGACGCCACCGCCACCGGGCCAGCTGCCGACGATAAAAAACAATCGCGACTGGTTGCGCCAGTCGCAGCGTTTCCCGGTGATCATCGAATTCGAGCCGGGGCAGGCGGAACAATTGCGGGACTATGTGCGTGTCGGTGGCCAGGTGGATGTGATGGCCTACAGCGAAGGACATCCGCTGCTCAGGCTCCTGGGTAAGGCCTATATCCGGTTCATGAGCTGGCTGGCTTATGCATACTGACGACTGAACGTGCATATTCAGGCAAGGCGCATCTTCCGTTTGAGCGGCACCGTGGCCCTGGCCCTGGCCGCTGCCTATGCCATGCAGCTGCCCTTGCCCTTTCTGGCACCGCTGTTCGCCTTGATGCTCACTGCCCCGCCGAAGCCGCCTATGGGCTTGAAGGGCCTGTTCAGCCTGGTTCTGGTGGTGCTGCTGTCGCTCGGTATTGGGCTGGTGCTTATCCCACTGCTGCTGAAGTATCCACTGGTAGGGTTATTACTGGTGACGCTCGGTCTGTACCTCAGTTCTTACCTGACCGTGCACAAGGGCAAGGCGCTGCTGGGTGCCTTTCTTACCATGGGCTTTACGCTGATCTCTGCCGCCGGTACGGTCGATTTTGCTCTGGCAACGACGCTGATCCAGTCGCTGGTGATCGGGATGACGGTTGCCGTCGTCTGCCAGTGGCTGGTGTATCCCTGGTTTCCCGAAGATCCGGCCCCCGGCCAACAGACCTCTGCCCCAAACCCAAGCGTCGAGAATTCAAACTGGATCGCACTGCGCGGCACCCTGATCGTGTTGCCGGTGTACCTGCTGGTATTGACCGATCCGCTGTCCTATCTCGCGATCATCATGAAGTCGGTCTCCCTGGGTCAGCAGAGCTCAATGCTGAATGCGCGGAACGCGGGGCGTGAGCTGCTGGGCTCCACCTTCCTGGCCGGCTGTTTCGCCATTCTGTTCTGGGCGATGTTGGGTGTCTTGACCAATCTGTGGATGTTTTTCCTGCTGATGCTGCTGTTTGGCGTGTATTTTTCCAGCAAGATCTATCAGCTGATCAAGAGCCGTTATCCCGCATCCTTCTGGCTCAATGTCGGCATAACCATGCTGATCCTGCTCGGTCCGGCAGTGGAGGACAGTGACAGCGGCAAGGATGTATATGCTGCGTTTCTGGTTCGTATGGGACTATTCCTCGCTGTTACCCTTTATGCATGGCTGGCCGTATATGGTCTGGATTACCTGCGAAACCGACGTATTAATCGGGCTGTATCGCTGGATGTTGTGAAGAATGCCTTGAAGAATTGAGCCCAGTAGTCTGGCTGGTCCGAGGAATAAATAGCTCCGACTGGCCCACGCGAGATGCCACGGAAGTCGATTAGTTCGCTTGTCGCCCACAGGACCCTGCGCTAATGTCATTACTATGAAACGACTTATAGCCATATTAGTGCTTGCGGCCTGCGCAACGGCCGGTGCAGAGGTTTTCCGCCAGGTTGGCCCTGACGGTGAGGTCTCCTTTTCCGACACGCCCGCCCCGGGTGCTGAACGGGTCAATGTAGACCCTGCGCAGACTGTCAGCTTGCCGCCCGTGCCGCAGGGTGCGGTCGGAACGAAACAGTCCAATGGTAAATCCAAAGCCGACAATAAACCCGCCCCTGCCAGGTTCGCGATCGTCGAGCCGACAAACGGCCAGAGTGTCAGGGCCAACAACGGCAGGGTAACGGTCTCTCTGTCGCTTCAGCCTGCGCTCTTGCCCGGCTACACGATTGACCTTGTAGTCAATAGCGGAGATGAGGAAAAGGTCTATTCCGGCGCTACCCTGAATTTCGACCTTGGCGATCTCTCCCGGGGTGCACATACGGTGGTGGCCCGGTTGAAGAATGGCAGGGGTGAACAGGTGGTTGAGGCAGGGCCCGTCACCTTTTATGTCCTGCGCGTCGCGCTTGGTGGATGAAAGTCTGGTCGACGTCCGCACCTCCCGGTTATCCAACGCAATCTGAAACCCGGTAGATTCTGCTGTTGAACCGCCAAACACTCGAAACGGAGAAGTCGTGATGTGGAGGCTGTTACCCCTTGGTTTCCTGGTTGCGTGTGCTGCCATCAATCCAAATAAATCGACGTCCGGTGGCGGTAGTGCGGGCACGCAGCCGCGCATCATCCGGGCGCTGGAACTGCCGCTGCATCCGCCGACCCTGATTGTCCAGGGCGAGCCCTCCAGGTGGACCTTTCGCGATTTCAATGTCTCCGGCTGGGTGGACGAAAACGGTTTCTGGGACATCCGAGCCGAGATTTCTCACGGAAGCATCCGCTGCGCAAGCTATGAGGTCGGTGTCCAGCTGGGCAGGGGGCGGCCCGCCTGCAGCAATGTCGACTGGTTGACCGATGTCGAATACGGCTCTTGGGTCCGGCACTGCAACAGTGCGACGCGGATTCATTCCGGCGGCGGCAGGTTTTTCGACACCTCGGCTGTCGAGGCCGCAAATTGTGTGCGGATGGTTGTGCGCTGCGAGGGCTGCTGATCCGCCACGCGAGTCGCCGGTCTGATGCCCTATGCGACGGGGCACATGATTCGCTTGTTCTCTCATCCGCCCACGGGTATTTTGCGAAGTCGGCTGAAGTTCGACCCTTCTTAGTACGTCCGTTTCGGACAATGAACGTTTTCAGAGGTTACTGATGAAACCATCGCGCGCTGAACCTTTGCCTTACGAAGCCCCCCGCTTCCACCTTGCACGGATGTTGTTGCCGATGCTGCTGCTGGGGTTTGCCTTTTCGGCCTTCGCCGTGCAAGCGGATGCTGCCGGGGGATCTCCGGACTGGGTTCAATTGTTCCTGGGCCTGTTCGGCGGGCTTGCACTGTTTCTCGGCGGCCTCCAGCTGTTGTCGGAGGGCATGACCAAAGCCGCCGGCCAGACAATGAAGACGGTGCTCGCAAAGCTTACGACCAACCGTTTCAGTGGCGCGTTGACCGGTGCCTTTGTAACGGGCGTACTCAACTCATCAACGGTAACAACCCTGTTGGTGGTGGGCTTCATCAGCGCCGGTTTCATGACCCTGGCGCAATCGGTCGGTGTGATCATGGGCGCGAATATCGGCAGCACGGTGACGGCCCAACTGCTGGCCTTCAACCTGTCGGCGTACGCGCTGGGTCCGGTTGCGATCGGTTTCTTCATGATGTTCACCGCCAAGCGCGAAAAGGTGAAGTTCTACGGCATGATGATCATGGGCATCGGCCTGGTGTTCTACGGCATGGGGCTGATGAGTTCGGGGATGGCACCGCTACGCACCTATGAGCCGTTTTTGGCGATTCTGCGGGGCTTGGAAAATCCATTAGCCGGCATCCTGGCCGGTGCCGTGTTCACGGCGATCGTGCAATCTTCTGCGGCGACCGTAGGTATCGCCATCGCCATGGCGAGCGAGGGCCTGCTGGCCTTGCCCGCAGGGATTGCGCTGGCACTCGGTGCGAATATCGGTACTGCAGTCACAACTGCAATCATGGGCATCATGAGCAGCAAGTCGACGGACGCGGTGCGTGCATCTGTGGTGCACGTGGCTTTCAATGTTTTGGGGACTCTGATCTGGCTGCCCTTTATCTGGCTGCTGGTGGATATTACGGTCTGGGCCTCACCCATGAGCGCGGGCCTGGAAGGAACGGCCAAGGCGGCAGCAGAGGTGCCACGCCAGATCGCCAATGCCAATACCCTGTTCAACGTCATCAATACGCTGTTGTTCATCGGCTTCACCGGAGTGTTCGCGAAGATGGCGGAGCGCCTGGTACCGGAGCGCAAAGTACCCGAGGGTGTGATTATCGAGCCGGAGTTTCTCGACGAGGCCGCACTCAAGGCGCCGTCCATCGCACTGCAGCAGGTGCGACTCGAACTTGGCCGGGTCGGCGAGATCACGCTCGGCATGCTAAAGGATGTCGGTCCTGCCTTTAAAGCAAGGGACCTTGCGGCCTTTGAGGACATTGCCCGGCGTGATGACCAGGTCGATATCCTGGAGACAGCGATCCTCGAATATCTGGGCAGGATCCGTACGGGCATGTTGACTGAGAAGGAGAGCGACGACTTCCAGGGCTTGATGACCGCAACCGACAACATCGAGAACCTGGCCGACGTTATTGAGACCGATATCGTTGCTCTTGCGCACAGAGTAATAAATTTGAAGTCTGTCTCGGGCGAAGAAACCCGGGCAATGCTGACGGAGTTGTACGATTCCACGGTGAAGGCGGTCGAACTCGCGGTGCAGTCGATTCGAGACAATGACCAGCATGCGGCCGAATCGGTAATGATGCTCAAGAGTGCGTTCCGTGAACAGTCAGACAGGTTGTTGGGCAGGAAGGCGGCGCGACTTTCGGCCGAAGATCCAGATTATCTGGCGCTGGTAAGACTGCAGATGGGCTTCGTAGATCAAATGCGGCGGATCTATACGCTTTCCAAAAGGATTGCCAAGGTGACCCTGCCGCCAGCGATCGCGCAGCAGGCCTGACTTTCCCCATGGCATGCGTGGGCAGGTAGGTCGGGCCGTGCCCGACATTCTTCGGCAGGCACAGCCTGCCCTACTGTATGAGCAGAAGGGCCAGGTAGGGCACGAGATTGAAGACCAGGAAAAGTATTTTGAACAGACCGAGGAACGAGTAGACCACGGCGTTATAGGTCTCGCGGTGGATCGGGAACAGTTTGTTCTGTATGCGGTAGACCAGGTCCGGTGCAAAGGCGAAGAACAGGGTCCACACGATCAGGATGCCGCCATCGATGATGGTGCACCACATGAAAAACGTCGTGAGTGTCTGGATATCCATCGTGTTCCCCGTTTCCTGGTTTCAGCTTTTCCAAGAAGCTGTCTATCGGGCCCGTCCCCTGGGCATGGGTCGGGGGGTAGGCCGGGGCCGTGAAGGCAACTGTGCCGGTGGTCGCGTACCCGGCGGGCGATGTCCGGGCGGTGGGCGACCGCCGGGAGGGCGATGTCCGGGTGGGGGGCGATGTCCGGGCCGCGGGGGGACCACGACGTTGACGTCACGGCAACAAGGGTTACGGTAATAGGGATCGCGCCAATAGCTGCCCGAATAATAGCCGTAACTGGTGCTGGTGTACGTGGAGCCGGAAGATCCGCAACCCTGGGCTATCAGCAACCAGGCGC
>Ga0316190_10004187_pt1 | contig 10486 bp, 3 predicted proteins | sample Eddworburrow2_MG_FD_204929 | JGI IMG/M metagenome (GOLD analysis project Ga0316190, IMG submission 204929) | Coastal sediment microbial communities from Maine, United States - Eddy worm burrow 2 | ecosystem: Environmental > Aquatic > Marine > Coastal > Sediment | place: USA: Maine | collected... | reverse complement strand
CGGTGTAAAATCAAATCCATAAAATGGTACTCCAAGTATAATTCTATCAGGAGAAATATTTCTTTCTTCGGTCCAAAACTTTACTGCTTCTTCGGCATATGAATATGGCGAATGAGGACCGATATCACCAGGTCTCCATACACCTGTTTTGTCATATACCATAACATTGATAAAATCATAGGCTTCCAACGACTCCTGGGTCACAGCCTCATGAAATCGAACAGCACCCAAAGCACAGGTTATGCCCTTCCCTTTTGCGTGTAATGCATTTCTCAATTCAAGTACAAAAGGTGTATATGTATCACCAATATATGGCAATAGATTACCTTCAATGTCTACATCTATTCCATCCAGATTGTTTTCATCCACATAATCCAGTAGATTCTTAACAAAATTTGGCATGTTTTCCGGTTGTAATACAGATTTCCATATGGTGGTGTCTGGTCTGCCACCTCCCGCCAATGAAACAAATACCTTCAACCCGGCAGCATGACCTTTATCCACAATAGGCTTGATGTCGGCTTTCCGGCTAAATACAAGCTTGCCATCTTTATCTGGATTGCCAAATGCCAGGTTCAAATAGGTGAGTTTTTCAAGTTCAAGATCATCAACTATATCAAAAGCACCACCACTCAAGTAGCCAACTACCTTAAAATCAGTATCCGGAATATAAATATCCGGGCTGGTGGGGTAAGGCTTTTTTTCTTTGGATTCACAGGATAGTAAGATTACAAAAAGAAGAAAAATCAGCAGGAAGAAGTAATCATTTAAGGTTTTCATTTTTAGAAATGTTTAAAAATACAATAGATGAATTTAGCTGAAATTTAATTACAAATTATTACTATCATTAACAATGGATATATTAGTCCCCTACTTGACTGGATAGTATTTTAATAACAGTTTATAAGATTAAATTAGGGAACTATGAGTAAACGTAGAAGTTTAAAATAATAAAAAATTACAGTTATTTTTGATTAAACTATTGCCCAGCATTATTCCAACAACTCATTCAATAATCAGTTTAACCGGAATATTTTAAGTTTGTTTATGCCATTTCGTCAAACAAATTAATCAACTCAAACCGGGTGCACATTGCATGATCATTTCATAATTCCAACTACGAAATTTCGTAGTATCTGCCTCAATTGCAAATGAAGGCCTATTTTTTGACTCCTTTTGTTAATTAAAGATAAACCAGCTTTGCCAAGTTACAATTCCTATCATACCCTGCTTATTACATAATGATTTCATAATATGGTGTCCCAAATTTGGGACAGCTTAGTCTTAACCCTCTCTATTTCCCGTGATGACGCATTTTATCCTGATGTTTGATATATTCATCATTCACTATTTCTATATCCATTTTGTCCAATTACAATATCTATCACGCCAACTTAATCTTACTTTATCGTTTTGATGTTTTATCAATTGACCTGAAATCAACAATTCATAGAACTACTTTATCAAATTGGAAAAGGAGAGACATCTCTAGAATTATTGGGTGTGATTCTCTCTAAAGAGAATGATGTTTCAGTATTGAAGGAAATTGCTAAAAGTAAAAAACTATTAAGAGCAGCTAAAAACCACCACAATCTTCATCCTGAGCATTAGACAAGAGATGTGAATTTTGCAAGTTTTAAGCCCCAGTTATTCAACTAGAGAACACGACCTTGCTAAACATTTCTATATTGTATTTTGTGCAATTGTATGTTTGACAAAGGTGATATTTTTAAGGCCCACTGATTTTTTAATGATTGGAGATTCATAATGCTTCGCTCAACTTATAAATAATGAGAGCAATTTTGTACCCTATTTGTACCCCGAAATCATAACTGACTGATTTACAGCCTTGAATATATTCTGTATCGGCAAATAGGCCCCTACAAAAAGAGCGAATAATCCATATAAACCCTTAAATATGAACAACTTATGTTTTAATACTTCTGGTTTATTATGGGAATATATAGCCTTTTTATTAGTGATTTGTACCCTATTTGTACCTCAAGAAATGAGGTACAAAACTGTGAGCTAAGCTTTTTTTTATTGCAACATTCTGCAACATACAGCTACACTTTGCTACACTGCGTATTAAATGGAGTTGCTATTGGATTTCATAATTCCATGTCCCAAATTTGGGACAGATCAGTTTTAACCCTGTTTATTGGCCATAAGGATGTATTTTATCTCGATGTTTGATATATTCATCAATCACTATCCTTATATCCATTTTGTCCAATTACAATTTCTATCACACCAACTTAATTTTGCTCAACCATTTTGATGCTTTATCAATTGACCTGAAATCAACAATTCCTAGAAGTACTTTATCATATTGGAAAAGGAAAGACATTTCTAATATAATGGGATGTGATGCCATTACTGATTAAACAATTAAGGTCTTATAATATTGAATTTAAAGTTAAACGGTGTTACTAATCAGCGTCTTACAGAAGATGACCAGATCAAGGTGGGCCAATCGTGATAATAATATATATGGTAAATTACTTAATCTTACATTTATTGTATTTACACTATATAGCTATTGCGAATATTTTTGTAATTTGATTTTTAACTATATCTTAATAATACTTGAGCTAACTTTTTCGCTTTCGGAAATTTCTATCAATCATGGGTGTAAACTTAAATACCCACCTTTGGATAGTAGCATGATCGACAATCACTCCTCTAACCCATAGTGAAATGAAACTAACACAAAAGATTGTTATCACTATCCTCATGATTTTTGGCTTACTTACTTTGTTTGTGAGCAGCTCGGTCATTTTTGATTTATTCGGCATCCGCGAAAAAGAAGGCAATTTTGTGCAATTCATCGTATGGGCAAATTTTTTCTGTAGCCTGCTTTACCTTGTTGCGGTATGGGGATTTATCAATCGTTATAGCTGGACGACTTATTTATTGGCAATAGCCACATTGATATTGCTGATAAGTTTTGCCGGACTGCTAATCCATATCAATCAGGGAGGGATCTATGAAACCAAAACAATATTTGCCATGCTGTTTCGAATAACAATTACAATTGTGTTCACAATTTTTTCATGGAAGTATAACACAAAAAGAATATCAACAATAAACGCCCTCTGAAAGTCATTTAATGCAACTATTCAATTAGTCCCAAATTTGGGACATGGAATTATGAATTCATCTTGTAACGTGCAGGGTACAAAACATGGAGTTAAGCTTTTTTATAGTGCAACATTCTGCAACATTCTGCAACATATAGCTACACTTTACTACACTGCGTATTACACAATGGAGTTGCTATTGGATTTCATAAGTTTCAGTACCTGATTCAGCCTCAGGATTAGCTCCCCACCATAATACTGATTGATCAGATTCATTAAATGTCCAAATAACACATCTTAATAAGTCAGTACCTAATGTACCAAGTTCTGAAAAAATATTTTCAAGGACCTTGTTGAGGTCAATTGTTTCGTGCATCGCCATAGAGGTTGATCTCACTCTTTCCAAAGCTGCTTCTATTTCCAGTTCCCGGTTTTTTTGATCAAGCAGGATCTTTAATTCCTCTACTTCTTGTTGCGTTGCTGGTTTTATCTGTTTGCTCATAGTTAAGTAGTTAGGGGAATTTCAATGATAAACCTGGTGCCGATACCCTCATCAGATTCCACTTCCAGGTGTCCGTTATGCCCTTTAGTGACAATATCATAGCTCAGGCTTAAGCCAAGACCTGTACCCTGACCTGTTGGTTTAGTAGTAAAGAAGGGCTGGAATATTTTGTCAATATTTTTTTGAGGGATTCCATCTCCGTTGTCTTGAATTACGATTTCTACTTTTTTATCATTCAATTTTGTGCTTACCATTACTTCTGGTTTGTAATTTTCATTTCCAGAAGATTTTGCTTTGGAAGATACAGCATAGAAAGCATTGTTGATCATGTTTAAGATCACCCTGCCAATATCTTGCGAAATGACTTTTACTTTAGGCAGTTTTTCATCCAATTCAGTTTTAAAATTTGCATTAAAGCTTTGATCTTTTGCCCTAAAGCCATGATATGCCAATCTTACATATTCGTCTGCCAGGGCATTAAGATCAGTTAACTCCTTCGTTGGCGTTCCAGTTCGCGAATGCTCCAACATGCCTTTTACAATACTGCTGGCGCGTTGACCATGGTGACGGATCTTTTCCAGGTTTTGCAGTAGATCTTGTGATATTGCTATTACTTCTTCATCATTTCCATCTTGTAATTCTTCCTTCATTTCTTCTATCAGATCGGCGCTGACTTCAGAAAAATTGTTTACGAAATTTAATGGATTCTGAATCTCATGGGCAATGCCTGCTGTGAGCTCACCAAGTGAAGCCATTTTTTCGGAATGGATCAATTGAGTCTGGGTAGACTTTAGTTCGCTAAGTGCTTGCTCTATTTGATTTTTGGCCTGCTCCAATTGTGAGAAATCTTCATAGCGGGCATAGGCTATAGAAAACGCTTCTGCCAGTGATTGAACTAGCCTAATTTCTTCTTCTATGAGCGGCTCTGTATTTCCCACATAAAACATACCTTGTTTAAACGGGACAAAATGTAGATCCAGTGATTCCGGTGGAGAAGCTGCGCCCTGGTATAACTCAAGACTATCCACTTGTCCTAGTTTCACCATGCGTTGCATAAATTTCAGAAACTGATCTTTATCCCAATGGTCTTTGTAAATTTTTCCTTTACGCCAGTTTTTTAGCGCATTATTACCAATAACTTCTGACTCATATGGTAGGTTAAGTAAACCAAGCGACTTCCCATCTGGAGAAGAAAGGTGGGACTGAATGATTTTGTTTTCTTCATCCATGATAAAAACACCACAGCGAATAAATGGAACATCCAAGGCAGTGAGTTCTTGCCAAATCAATGGTGTGATCCTACCCAGATCATCTTTGGAACGCATACTTGCTATTTCTCCTCTTACTCGATCTAATGAAGCTTGCTTGATTGCTTCTTTTGCCTGTGTTTCTGCTTTTTGCAGGTCCAGGTATCTTCTATAGGTTTGCCCAAAAACACTCGCAAATCTATTTAATACTTTAGCCCCCTCCTCTGGAATTGGGTTCTCGGTAACAACAAAAAGAATACCTGAAGAAAAAAAGAAACTATGCTGTATTAATTTTTCTGGTAATGTTTCTAAATCTACTTCAAATGGGTATTCGGGCTCGTCATTCAGTGCTTTATAATAGGTGGTAACATCTTTACCTATGAATTCGTAATAATATCCTTTCTTTTTACTTTTCCAGGCTTTTTTAACCTCTACCAACATTGGATGTATGGTCATATTTATATACCCCATTTTTAAATCAACCTTACCGTTGGGAGAGGAAGTTGCGGACCAAGTTTCACATTGCTCTGTTCCTTCAAGGATGCCGAGCCCACAGCGAAGGGATTTGTCAAAATCCAACTTTAACACTTCGTTAAATAGGGTAACAACCGTAACTCCGACATCATTGCTATTGTGCATTGCCATCGTTTTAGATCGAATCCTTTCCAGGGCTGCTTCGATGTGTGCCTCCCTGGCTTGGGCTTCTGCTTGAACAAGGTCAAGATATCGGCGGTAAGTCAGAGCAAATACATTTGTAAATCGACCTAAAATTTGCTCGGATTTCTCTAAAAGTCTTTCCTTGGTGAAAGTAAATAAGAGTCCTTCTTTGAAGTTAAAAGTGCTAAGTGTGTGTTTTTCCGGCATTGAATTCATTTCCGGAATGGGGTAATTCGGATCATTCGAAAGTGCTTTATAATAGGATTTCAAAGCCTTACCTTCCAGCTCATAGCAGTACATTGCATCTTGATTTTCCCAGGAACGATAGGCCTCGGCCATAACCTTATGACCTTTCATGTTGATGCTGCCAATGATCCGGGCGACATCTGCCTTTTGTTCGGATATTGCCGTCCAAATTAGCATCTGGTGTTTATCGCTCATGATGCCAATTCCACATCTAAGTGTCACTATTCCGAGATTTTCCAATTCACTAAACACAACTCCAGTAGCATCCGAAATGTCTTCACTACTGTGCATGGACATTGCTTTAGCTCTCACTCTTTCTAGTGCTGCCTCAATCTGGGCTTCCCTTGCCTGGGCTTCTGCTTTTTGGAGATCGAGGAAACGCGTGTAGGTTTGCTCAAAAACTTTTGCAAACCTGGGCAAAATACTTATCTGATCTTCCGTAAGGCTATTGCTGGCAATTAATTGCAAATAACCATATGCAAAGTTTCCGAAATAGAAATGAGTCGGATCGGGCATGTCCAGTTTGGCCTTTTCCTGTGCCTCAAAAATCTCAGGATCTGGTAATACGACCGACAAATGTTTTTTAAGTTTTTTACCACCCATATCCTGGATGAAAACTGGGTCTTTACGCTTCCAGGAGTCATACCGGTTCCTTAAAACCTGGTCACCGGTCAGGGGAAACGTGAAGTGTTCCAAAAAGTTCTTTCCAGCTGGTGAGCCATAGTAGTGCTGAATGCGCTCTTTCTCATCAACGATTACAAATCCGCAAGTAGCAGATTGAGTTAAACCAAGCAGTTTTAATTCTTTATAAAGCACTTTTGCAACAATAGTGAGTTCCTCACTATTGTGCATGGCCATCGCACTTGCACGCACCCGTTCAATACTTGTTTCGATCTGTGCTTCCCGTGCTTGTGCTTCTGCTTTTTGAAGGTCGAGAAAGCGGGTATAGGTTTGCTCGAAGACTTTGGTAAAGCGGGCAAGTATTGATTCAGCTTCAACACTTAATGGTATACCCGTAACAATATGCAGATAGCCATATGGAAAATTACCGCAGTAGAAAATAATAGTATCGGGGAATGATTCCACCATCTTATTAATTTCTTTATTGCCAAAATAAGTACTGGCAAATTCGAGGTGCTTCTTTAGTTCATCTCCGATTACAACCTGATAAAAAATTTCTTGCTGCTTCTTCCATGCTCTATTTCTTCTATTTAATATATCATCGCCTACCAATGGAAGTTGGTGTATTCCAGGCGAGCTTCCATCAGCCCTGGTCATCCAAGCGTGTTGAATTTTTCTTTTCTGGTCAACTTCTACGTAACCACAATTAATAAATTCACCTACACCAAGAGATTTTAGCTGTTCATATAAAAGGATGGAAACTTCACCCAACTCCTCGCTTTTGTGCATTGCCATGGATCTTGCACGCACACGTTCCATCGCTGCCTCAATCTGTGCTTCCCGTGCTTGCGCTTCAGCCTTTTGGAGATCGAGGAAGCGGGTGTAGGTTTGCTCGAAGACTTTGGCAAAGCGTTTAAAAAGATCCTCGCTATTTGGATTCAAATCAGAAGTAATGATGATCAGGTATCCTTGCTTAAAAAAGGCACAGTTCATTACTTCGACCGCAGGTAAAGGAGATAATTCGATTCCCTGGTTCTTTAGTATCTTTTTATTCTCTTTCTTGCTTACTAATGTAGACATGTACTCATTGTGCGCCCGAAGCTCTTTTCCTCCGATTTTCTCCTGATAAAATGATTCTCCTGTTTTCCAGGCTTTATAAATCCTATTGAGCAAACGATCCTCTGAATGAGGAATTCTAAACGCAGGTCTGGTTTCTCCCGCTAAACTTACCCATGCATTACTGGTAGATTTATTGCTTTCAAATATATTGAACCCACAGTTCATTGACCTAATTCCAAGTAACTGTATTTCATTAAACAACAATTGGGCTGTTTCCGAAAGTTCATCACTTTTGTGCATGGCCATTGTTCTTGCCCGTACGCGTTCAAGCGTAGCTTCAATCTGTGCTTCCCGTGCCTGCTCTTCGGCTTTTTGTAGATCACGAAACCGTTTATATGCAAGGTTAAATACTAAGGCAACCCTTTCCTGTAGTTTCTTTACCACCTCTAAAGGTTCCTGTCTTGATGCGGTTAATAATGTTCCACCAGAAAAATCGGAGCAATGGTAATACATCGTTAATACATCGTTTCTACTAATACTGACAGAGGAACCTATTGGGATTGAGACATTTTTGAGCACTATATCATTCCATTCCGCTAGTTTTTCTCCACTTGCCTTGATGGTATAACTCCTTTCGGGAGATTTGTATTTTTTAATCATCTCCTGTGTTACTGAGCAGGAATCCTTGTCAAAAAACGATCTTCCCGTAATCATTTCTTTGTTTGGGCTTGCTGATGTTGGGAAAGCATACCATGACTCAATTTTATCTGGATCCACTTCATAGAGTTCTACAACACAGCCATCTAATTCCGGCTGATCGAGCAAACGCATTTGTTCTCTAAGTACATGAGCAACGTCTTCAAGTTCTTCTGAATGATGCATGGCGAGAGCTCGTGCCCGGATGCGTTCCAGAGCCGATTCAATCTGCGCTTCCCGTGCTTGTGCTTCTGCTTTTTGAAGATCGAGGAAACGGGTATAGGTCTGTTCAAAAACTTTGGCGAAACGTTTGAAAATATCATGCATTTCAGGGAAATGCTCATAAGTAATAAAAAGCAGGTTACCATGCGAAAAATTGGCAAGATGATCTATCTGAAAAGTTGGAAATTCCATGCCGGCTTTTACCATGTTTTGCAACAGGTCACCCAGACCGCCTGGAAGTTCAGCCATATAACGATAATGTTCCTTTTGGATATCATCTTTACTTTCATATACGCATAGTTCATCACCTCTCCTTCTTGATTCATCAAAAAGTTTAAAAACTGTATTTTCCGTAAATGGAACTTTACAGGGTGGCAAAATGTCACCATCAGGACTACCCGGATAAAATGTAAAGACAGTATCTCCTATTTCCCAGATATTAAACCCACAAGTCCATTGTGGTACACCCAATGCTTTCACCTGCTGGAAAAGTACCGTGGCAACATCAGCCAGTTCTTCGCTTCGTTGCATAGCCATTGTTCGGCTTCTTACCCGTTCAAGAGCAGCTTCGATCTGTGCTTCACGTGCCTGAGTTTCCGCTTTTTGGAGGTCGAGGAAGCGGGTATAGGTTTGCTCGAAGACTTTGGCAAATCGCTGCAGGATGTTGATATCCTTTTCAGGAATAGGTTCGATATCTACCGCTTTCAGAAGACCAAACCGCATAGAAGCCACTGAAAAATGAACATAGTCGGTGTCTAAGATATTTGTTTTGACTTCTTGAGGTAAATGTTTCATGTCACTCTTCTTCAAAAGAAGTAGCCCCAATCTCTTCTTATCATCACCAGAAACCTCAATTGTTGCAATGGGGAGCTGGTTTTCAAAAATTGACCAATATTTTTCAAGCACCCAGTGATCAAGTGTGGGGATATTAAAGCTTTCAGGCTGAATTCTTGCTCCTGGTGGAGATATCCAACAATAAAAACCGGACTTATCCTCTTTAGCAATCTTTATCTCAAAGCCCCATTTTGCAAACCCGAATGGATGAATTTGCTTATAAAATTCAAAGACTAACTCACGTAGTTCTTCACTTTTGTGCATCGCCATCGACTTGGCCCTCACTCTCTCCAAAGCTGCTTCGATCTGCGCTTCTCTTGCCTGTGCTTCTGCTTTTTCAAGATCCAGGAAACGTATGTAGGCCTGTTCAAAAACATGGGCAAAACGTTTGAGTGTTAAAATATCGGACTTAAGGAATTTATTTTTACTATAATTTCCCGCCATGAGTATAGCATTCTTAGTAACTGCTACAGTTACGTTCCATGTAGGCGCTTCAAGTAGGAAACGTTTTCGCTCTTCGGGAATATTCCTAAAGTCGCTGTTTTCGAACATATAATTCCACCAGGTATTTTTTTCCTCAAAAGAATAACACTTTGTAAAATCGGTTTGTGATAAAAGCGATTTGAATACTTCCATATTAAATATTCCGGCTTCTGGGGCTATCGGCACAATTACCTTTTGGGAGTATGCATAGTCAGAAGTAGCAGTCCAGAGTTCGAATTGATTCGCTTCCAGTTTTGGTATATTAATCGTTACATGATCAGCCTTAATACCAATTTCGTTCAGTTGTTGATTGATGACGGTGATTACTTCCTGAAGTTCATCACTTTTGTGCATGGCCAATGAACGGCTACGTACTTTTTCCAGTGCTGCTTCAATCTCCAGCTCGCGGTTTTTTAGTTCCAGTTCAGCACTTTTCTGCTCCAGTAAAACTTTTAGTTCCCCAACACTTTTTTCCGTCGATTCCTGTTTTTGTTTTTTCATACTTGTGGTGTTAAAGGAATTGCTATTATAAATTCTGAACCCTCGTTTTCTTTTGCCTTGTAAGTCATCAAGCCAAAGCAGACTAAATTAGGTAAAAGTTAAGTTATACTTTTGAGTAATTCAAAAAGTATAGATGTCTTCTTTTATTCATTGTTTTTTGTTTCGTAAAAATTCTCTTATTAAGTATTTGATTGGGTTCTGTCGCATCTAGGTGAGAAGAATCTATGATAATCACGTCAATTCAAAATTAACAAGCTAAAGAATAGAATGAATTAAACGGAGTTCTCCCCGGATCCTTCAGTTGATTCTTCTTTATCATTCGTACAGTTTCTATT
>Ga0316190_10004186_pt1 | contig 10487 bp, 9 predicted proteins | sample Eddworburrow2_MG_FD_204929 | JGI IMG/M metagenome (GOLD analysis project Ga0316190, IMG submission 204929) | Coastal sediment microbial communities from Maine, United States - Eddy worm burrow 2 | ecosystem: Environmental > Aquatic > Marine > Coastal > Sediment | place: USA: Maine | collected... | reverse complement strand
GGCAAGACTTCGACCTCGTGCAGCTGGTGACCCTGCCGCTCTTTCTGTTCTCAGCCACGTTCTATCCCCTCGACGTCTACCCGGAGTGGCTGCAATGGGTCGCCCAGACGTCGCCGCTCTACCACGGGGTGGCGGTGATCCGCGCCCTGACGCTTGGCAACCTCGACTGGACGATCATCGGCCACGTTGCCTTCCTGCTGGCCATGGGCCTGGTCGGCATGGTGATCGCCGCCCGGCGACTCGAGAAGCTGTTGCTGGCTTAGGGGTCACTCAATCCCGAACTGGCGTGAGAAGCCTGCTGATGGCGCAACAAACTCACGCAAGAACGGGGAGGATGCCCGCCGGTCGGAGCAGCTTGGAGTAGTGGACCCACGACGCCCTGACCACCATTCCGACGTGGAGGTACAGGTCGAGCGCACCAGTACGCGAATCGGTGCTGAGTCCAACGGCCGGCGAGCCGCGCCTGCGGAATTCCTCGAAAGCCTCTCGCAGCAACGCCTTGGCGATCCCTCGTCCGCGGTGGTCTTTGCGCACGGCGAGCTGCTCTACCCACCCCTCATCCGGGTAGGGGATGCCAAAGGCGGTTCCGATCACCTCATTCCTGTGCATGGCAACGAGCAACAAGGACGTGTCGAAATCGGTTCGACCCGTCACCGCAGCTTGCCATCCCTCGAAGGTCGACGGCTCCCGGTTCGGCCATTCATTGAACGCGTCTTCGATGACCCGGAACACTGCATAGTCCTCTTCGCCCGGTCGGTAGGCTCGGATTTCGGTGCCTTCCGGTAGCGGAGAATGGTCGATCGAGCGGCCCTCCGGCAGACGCAGGATCCAGGACGTATGACGGCGCTGGTAACCATGGCGGATGAACAAGTCCGCTGCTGCGGTGTGGCTTTCAGGGATGGTTTGGCCGACCCGGGCTTCGCGCCCGGGCGGAGTGCGTTCCAGGCTGCGTTGTTCAATCCATCCGAGCAGCGCCGTGCCGATGCTCCGGCCGCGATAGTCAGGGTGAACGGCAGCCTGCACTCGCCAACCCGGCACCTCTGCGTAGGCGACGAGGAGGTCGCCGTCGAAGATGAGGATGGCGTCCGCGGACGGATCGAACCCCGGCCGTCGCCAGTCGCTCTCGACGTCTTCGATGGTGACAAGCGGTTCGCCCGCGTCGACGGTTTCGACCTGCCGGGTCATGCTGGTGATCATCGGGACATCATCAAGGCTCCCGGCTCGCGCAACCAAGGGTGCCGGTAGTTCAGGGAAGGTCATCGGTGACCCTGAGTCAACTATCGAGGTCGTGCAGGAATTCGACTGCCGCCGCGACGGTCATCGCCTGCTGATCCTGGAGACTGATCGAGGGTGGGCAGCTCCCCATCTGGCCCTCATACCAACCGAACTGCATGTGATTGCCGCCCGGGATGGCTACCAGTTCCGTGTCTTCGGGGAGGCGGCTCTTCGTGGCAAGCACCTCTTCGGGAGTCGAGATGCAATCGCCGGTCCCGTACACCACCTGTACAGCCTGGTTTCCGTTGCGGAGGCTGGTGTTCACTCCCGGATAGGCGGCCCACAACACAACGCCCTGGATGACGGTGCGATGGGTGTTGGCGAACTGGGACGCCATGGCTCCGCCCAGGGAATGGCCTCCGATCGCCCACGTCTCGATTTCCGGGTGGGCCGCGATGACTTCCTCCGCCCGATTCGGTGAAAGGACCGCCAGGTTGAGTGGCATCGGCACGACCACCGTCAGAAAGCCTTCCTCGGCAATAGCCCGGGCGGCCGGGGCGTAGGAAACCGGATCTACCCGGGCACCCGGGTACAGGATCAGGCCGGTGGTGGTCTCATCAATGGGCGTGAAGGTCAGCCAGGGGTCATCGTCGACGAGCACATTTTCGCCGCTCCTCAGCGAGTCCTCTGCTCCGTCGAGAGGACCGAGCGGGATGAGGAACCAAATCGCTGCTGCGATCACCACCGCCAGGATGACCAGAACTACCCATCGCCACGTGCGTCGCACATTGCCCCCTAGGACCAGCTCACATGATGCCAACCCGCCGGCTGCAAAGAAAGTATTAGAACTCCAATAACTCTGGCGTGTGCCCGGTGGCCTCGAGAAATCGACGCAGACCATCGGCCGAAATGGCGGTTGTCTTGGTGTTGTCGAGGGGATGGAAGTTGAGCGGTTCCATTTCCATCATGGCGCGGTCGAGGGCAACATGCACGACCCCCGCATGGTCGTTGATGGTCGCGAACGGGGTGACGGCCCCCGGGATCACTCCGAGATAGCGCATCAACCGGTCGGCGCTGCCAAAAGAGAGGCGTCCGGCGCCGAGTCGGTCCCCGAGGTCTTTCAGGTCGATGGTCCGATCCTCGAGAGTCACCACCAGCCACATGCGACCCTTCTTGTTCCTGAGAAACAGGCTCTTGGAATGGGCGCCGGGCAGGTTGCCTCGCAGGCGGCGCGCCTCTTCGACGGTGAAGACGGCCGGATGCTCAACGGTGCTGGTCTCGATGCCGAGATCGTCGAGGTAGTTGATGAGACTTTCGGCTGTGGCAGGGGAGGACGGTTCGGTCACAAAGGGACACTAATCGCGTTGGTTGCGATTCCAGTATGCAATGAATTACCATTACATACTGTTATGACAGAACATACAAATCAGGAACTTGTCTTGACCGGGGCGGAACAGCTGAAGGCAATTGCCGACCCCACCCGCACCAAGATCCTCCAGGTGCTGGACGATCGCCCCGCCAGCGCCAAGCAGCTGGCCGGACTGCTCGACATGACCCACGGCAAAGTCGGCCATCATCTCAAGGTGTTGAAACGGCATGGGCTCATCGAAGTCGTCGAAGAGAGACCGGTGCGGGCTGTGACGGAGAAGCTCTACGGTCTCACCTACGATCGCCTGCGGATCCGGCTGTCCGGCCGCAGCGATTCCGACCCCCTGGTGTTTTTGTTCGAGCAAGCAGCCCGGGAGGTGGCGCCGGTAGCCGAGCAACCATTCGCAGAGAGAAGACGCTTGTACTCCGTTCGAATGCCCGAAGCTCGCGCTGCAGAATTCGCCGAGCGGCTCGAGGTCCTGGCCGATGAGTTCGCGGCCTCGAGCGGCGTAGGGCCTATGTTCGGCCTGGCCGGGGCCGTGTACCGAACCTCGGTGCCGGGGGGTCAATCATGACGGCCGGAGTGGAGATCTTCGGGCAAAACAACCCCCGTTCGATTCTCTTTCTCCACGGCGCAGGCGCCAGCCGGTTGATGTGGCTCCCACAGCACCGGCTCCTGTCGGATGAGTTCAGAACCATCTCCATCGATCTGCCGGGACATGGGTTTCGTCGCGCCGAGCCCTTCCGGATCGACACGGCCGCCGCGGCCGCCCGCGACGCGCTCGACCGGCATGCCGGTGGCGAGGCCCTGCTGGTCGGCCTATCTGGTGGCGGGTATGTCGCGATGGCGTTGGCGGACCGCTGGCCGGATCAGGTACGAGGCCTGGTCCTCTCCGGAGCCAGCGCCTCGTATCGCGGCTGGGGCGGCTTGTCCACCAAGCTCTACGGATACGTGTTCGGGTTGATGGCCGGCCGCATGAGCGGCAAGGCAGAAGCATCGATGCGCAACCTGCTGCCGCCCGATCTGGCCGACGATATCCTGGCCGAGCCGCTCTCTATGCGTGGTGCGGCGGATTCGTTGCGAGGCATCCCGGGTCGCGACTACTACGCGCTGGCGTCCCGCTACCCCGGCCCGATCCTGCTCCTCAATGGTGAACGGGACACGGTGAACCGCAAGGAAGAGGCCGCTCTGGGCGCCGCCGCCGGGGCGCGAGTCGAGATAGTCCCCAACGCCGGTCATTCCTGTTCGCTGACCCAGCCGGAAGCATTCAGCGAGTCGGTTCGAGCATTCGCTCGTGAAGCGTTCGACTAGGAACACCTGAGTACTGGATACCGGATACCGGATACCGGATACTGAAGGACCATGTCATCGGCCGACGTTGTGGTGTGCGGAGCGGGGATCATCGGCGTGGCGACGGCCTACCACCTCAAGGTCGAACTACGCGTCGAGCGGGTCGTCCTGTGCGATCCACGGCCGCCACTCACGCTCACCTCGGACAAGTCGACAGAGTGTTATCGCAACTGGTGGCCAAACGCTCCGATGGTCGGACTGATGAACCGTTCGATCGATCTCCTCGACGAGTGGGCCGACCAAAGCGCGAACGCGTTTCGGATGAACCGGCGCGGGTACCTCTACGTCACCGCCGATTCGGGACGAGCCCTCGATTGGGAGAAATCCGCGCGGCGCGTATCCGAGCTGGGGGCCGGGCCATTGCGGATCTACCGTTCTGATTCCCCCGGTCCCTCCTACCAGCCGGCGGTTCCGACCGATGGAGCCGACCTGATTCTCGACCCGTCCCAGATCCAAGAGCACTTTCCCTACCTGACGGATCGAGCCATCGCTGTGTTACACACCCGCCGAGCAGGCTGGTTGAGCGCCCAACAGCTTGGGGTGTTCTTGCTCGAGCAGGCGAAGAACGCCGGGCTCACCTTCGTGCCACACAGGGCGGTCGCGGTCGAGACCCGCGCCAACCGCGTGCAATCCGTCACGCTCGAGAACGGGGAGGTCATACGGACCGGGTCGCTGGTGAATGCGGCCGGGCCACTGGTCGGCGAGGTGGCGGCCATGCTGGACGAAGAACTGCCGGTGACATCGGAGCTGCATCTCAAAGCGGCCTTCAAAGAGCACCGGCGAGTTGTGCCTTCCCATGCACCACTGCTGATCTGGAGTGACCCGCAACGCATCGACTGGGCTCCTGAGGTGGCGGACATGTTGAGGGAGTCCCCCCAGACGCGCCTCTTACTGGACGAGCTTCCCGCGGCCTGCCACGGCCGGCCGGAAGGCAGCGAGGAATCCCCCTACGTGCTCATGTTGTGGGAGTACCGGCGCAACGTCATGGAGCCGGTTTGGCCGATGCCGACCGATCCCCTCTACCCGGAGCTGGTGATGCGGGGGATGAGCACCATGGTCCCGGGACTGAGTGCCTACCGGGATCGGCTCCCACACTCCACGGTGGATGGGGGCTACTACACGAAGACGGTTGAGAACTTGCCGCTGATCGGTCCGATGGCTACCGGCGGGGCGTTTGTGGTCGGGGCGCTGTCCGGTTTTGGGGTGATGGCGGCGGCGGGGGCGGGAGAGCTCATCGCTCGCCACGTGACGGGAGAGCCGCTTCCTGCCTACGCGCCGGCTTTCTTGCCGTCCCGCTACGACGATCCGGAATACGTCGAGGCGCTCGAGCAGATGACCGACGGCGGGCAGCTCTGACCGACCGTTTTCACACGTTGTGGATCTCGATCGGAGTGATGTCACCGGCCGGGACGAACCCGAAGACCCACCCGTAGAAGAACAACTCTGCTTCGGCCGAACGTTCTATGTTCTCGGCTTTGCGGAACCCGTGCCCTTCGCCCTCGAAGGCAAGATACGCATAGGGAATGCCTTTGCGATCAAGTGCCTCGATCATCATTTCGGCCTGATCGGGTGGAACTACCTCGTCATCGAGCCCCTGCAGGATCAACATCGGTCGAGTCAGCTGCTCGGTGTGATGAACGGGAGACCTCTCCCGATAGAGGTCGACAGCCTTGGGATACGGACCGACCATCGAGTCCATGTAGCGCGATTCAAACTTGTGGGTCTCTTCGGCCAGCGCCCCGATATCAGCCACGCCGAAGTACGACGCACCGGTGGCGAACTCGTCGTGGAAGGTAAGCGCACACAGCGTGGTGTAGCCGCCTGCGCTGCCGCCTCGGATGGCCATACGTTGCCCGTCGACCAGTCCCTGGTCGACCAGATAACGGGCGGCGGCGATGCAATCGTCGGTGTCGATGACCCCCCACTGACCGCGCAGGGCATTGCGGTACGCCCGGCCGTACCCGGTCGAGCCTCGGTAGTTCACGTCCACCAAGGCGAATCCGCGACTCGTCCAGAACTGACGGGCGAGCGTGAAAGCCGGGCTGGTCGAACCGGTCGGACCCCCATGGGACCAAACCACCAGGGGAGGGAGCTCACCTTCGGGAGCAAAGAAGTCGGCGTTGGTGGGCGGATAGTAGAAGGCGTGGGCTCTGGCACTGCCGGTGGTGGGAAACTCGATTGGCTGAGGGCGGCTGAGGTACGCATCATCGAGTTCAATCGAAAGCGAGCTGCGGATGACCTGCTGACCACCGGAATTGGGGTCGATGCCGACCACCGCCACCGGCGTCGCGGTGCCGGCCGCAGCAGTCCACACCCGGCCTTCGGCGACCGCCAGCGTCGGGGAGATGATGTCACGGTCGAGCCGGCGAGTGTGCAGCTGCCCATCTTCGAGAACACCGAACGTCGAGACGCCGTCTCGCTCATGAAGCGCGACCACCCTCCCGGAATCGAGGAAGGCGTAGCGCCGGTACCCGAACTGCCATTGTGGAGCACCGAAATCGGCCTCCATCGGGAGGAGGGAAGTCGCTTCTCCCGATTCCTCCCAACGGTAGATATTCCACCAGTTGGTCCGGTCGGAGATGAAGTGCAGCCGCCCGTCCGGGCTCCATTCCGGTTGGAAGACCGACTCGTCCGGCCCACCTGCCACGCGAACCGGGTGGTTCGGCATGCCGTCCTGGGCCAGGTCCGCCAGCCATAGTTCTGTTCCATCCCACGGCATATTGGGGTGGTCCCAGGTCAGCCAGGCCAACCGGGTCCCGTCCGGGGAGACCCGTGGCGAAGAGACGAAATCGTGTCCACCGGCGATTACTCGCGGAGGAGCGCTTCCGTCGAGTGGGAAGGCCACCAGCTCGTTGAAGGCTTCGGCTTCGGGGCGGTGACGCTCCCGAACACAAATGATCAGATCATGGTGAAATGCATAGTCGGCAAAGCGGTCCCCGGCCGCCAGACCCGGTTCGGGTGTGATCGGTCTCGGGTCGGCCCCGTCGAGCCGGTATACCCGCTGGTCCTGAAAACTGGACGAGATCACTACCCCGGCGCGGACCGCGTATGCGCCCCCGCCGTACTCGTGGACCCGCGTTCGGGAATTGAAGCCGGGAGGAGAGACATCTTCGATGGCGCCGTCGGGCGTGCGACGCACGATCACGCTTCGTCCCGCCTCCGTCGGTCGGGACTCCACCCAGTACAGGTCGGAACCATCAGCAGTTACCTCTCCCAGACCAACCCCGGCATGGGTCAGCATGGCGGGCGTAATGGGCGAGTCCCAGGAGCCGTACCGTGCGCTGGCAGCCATGGGAGGTCCTTTCGGTGGGGCTCACCCGAGACTAATCCCCGTTCCGGTGTGAGAAACCAGCGTCATGCGCACGAAACTCACGCCGGAACGGGTTTGGTCGGTACGCTTTTGTGATGAATCGAAGAGACTTACGGTTCTTGGCGGTGATTGCGGTCGCGTTGACCGCGGCGGGGTGCGTCGCGTTTCAGGCGGATCTCGACACCACAGTGACGGTCGGTTCGGCCGAGCCAATCCCAACGGCGCCATCATCAACTACCTCGACTTTGCCCGCCCGGGATTGCTCACCCATCCTGGCTGGGGCCGGGCCGGGTACCTCCCGGATCGGCCCGCTTGGACCGACCGAAGCATCCATCTCGATCTCCCGGGCGGTCTTCCCGTGCGCCGACGAGGTCGTCGTGACCGCCGGAAACGACCTGGGTTTAGTCGCGGTGAGCGCCCAACTGGCGGCTGCCCTGGGCGGTCCGCTGCTCGTTGCCGGCGAAGGTGACCAGGCATCGTTGGCGGCCGAGCTCGAGCGTTTGGCACCTAGAAAGGTGACCCTGGTCGGAGAGGTCCCGCCGGTGGCCTTGCCGCCCGACGCCGGGTTGGAGGCTCTCGAAGGGACGCTGCAAGAGGTAGCCAAGCTCGCCTACGCGGCCATGGGGGCAGACATCTGGGTGGGTATCGACTCGGGAGGCGTCCCGGCGATAGGCCGAATCCTGCAACCGATCAGCACCGGCCAGAGTTTCTGGGTTCCAGCCTCCGGGACGGTCGAGGCGTGTGATCGAGGCGATGAGCAGATCACGGCGGCGATCAACCGCCGGGCGCAAGCAGTCCAGCCGGCGGGGGACTTGTGGCTGGTCGACGCATGCTCGCCTGAGCTGGCTCTGGTAGCCGCGGTGGCCGCCCGCTCCGCCGGGGGTACGGTGCTGTTGGTCGACGGGCGTGATCTACGCACCAACCGAGCGCTTGTTGCAGCGGTGCCCGGTTCCTCGGTTCCCGAGCACGTCTTCCTCCTGGGAGACATTGCCCCAGACGTCGACTGGCAGGTCGACGCTCTGGTCGGGGGCCTCGAACTTCCGGGAGGGGGCTTGACGCTGTTCCCCGGCCGGCGCATCGTGGCGCTCTACGGCAACCCGACCACGGCGGCGCTCGGGGTGATGGGGGAGCAGGGTCCCGAAGAAGCGGTCCTGCGCGCCCGCGAGGTGGCGGCTCCCTATGGGGCGGACGGCACTGAGGTCTTGCCCGCTTTCGAGATCATCGCCACGGTTGCCTCCGCCTCCGCCACTGAGGACGGCGACTATTCATGGGAAATGCCCGTCGACGAATTGCGCCCCTGGGTGGATGCGGCGGCCCGGGAGGGCCTCTACGTGACGCTTGACCTTCAGCCGGGCCGGACCGACTTCCTGACCCAGGCCAAACGCTTCGAAGAACTGTTGGTCCTACCTCACGTCGGTTTGGCGCTCGACTCCGAGTGGCGGTTGAAACCCAATCAGGTCCACCTGCGGCAGATCGGCTCGGTCGACGCTGTCGAGGTGAACGAAGTGGTCGACTGGCTGGCAAGTCTGGTTCGGGAGCACGCTTTGCCGCAGAAGCTCTTGATTGTCCACCAATTCAAATTCTCCATGATCACCAACCGAGAGCTGATCAAATCGCCTCCCGAACTGGCCGTCATGATCCACGTCGATGGCCAGGGACCCATTCACTCCAAGTACGACACCTACGGGGCCTTGACCGGGGCGGCGGATGCCGACCGGTGGTGGTGGGGGTGGAAGAACTTCTACGATGAGGACACACCAACCCCTACTCCTGCCCAGGTGCTCGAACTGGATCCATTGCCGGTGTACGTGAGTTATCAGTGACCAGTTTCCAGTCGCCAGTTTCCAGTTACCCAAACCGATGCCTGTACCCGTGACTCGTGACTCTCGTACCATGCTCCAATGACCAAGGGTGGGACCCGGGCGATTGAGTACTTGCGGGACACGGATATCGAATTCGTCGTGCATGAGTACGAGGTGGGCGAGTTCGATTCCTCCTACGGGGAAGCAGTCGCAGATGGTTTGGGAGTCCCCCGGGAACGTCTTTTCAAGACCCTGGTCGCCCGGGTAGATGAACGACCGGTCGTCGGGATCGTTCCGGTGTCCGGAAAACTCTCGCTCAAGAACCTGGCCCGGGCTGCAGGCGGCAAGCGAGGCGTCATGGCCGAGGCGGCCGATGCCGAACGGCTCACCGGTTATGTGGTCGGGGGTATCAGCCCGATCGGCCAAATCCGCCGGTTGCCGACCATCATTGATGCAGGCGCGCTCGAGCACTCCACGATCTTCGTCAGCGGCGGGAAACGCGGGGTGCAGCTGGAGCTGGCACCCGACGACCTGGTCCGGTTGACGGGGGGCGACATCGCCGAGATCGCCGGTTGATCGCACGGCGGAAACGGCCAGACTTTGTGAGACAATCTGAGGCCCCATGTTTGTCCCGACCCGCCTCGCCTATGCACTGCGCCCGAATGCCCCGATCGGCATTCTGGCGGCTGCGGCTGCGGTGGCGATGCTGTTCGGGGCGACCCCGTTTCTGATACCCGAGGTATCCGCTCGCTTCGGGGTGAGTGAGGGGCTGGCGGCGGGAATCTCGGTCGCCCAGGTGAGCACGTTTGCTATCGCCAATCTGGTGTTGCCGCGCCTGCTGGTGCCAACCGGGACGTTGTTGAAGTGGGCGGCTTTCAGCCTGGTGGCAGCCAACGCGGCGAGTGCCCTTCCCGAGCAATTCGCTTTGTTGCTTGGTCTCCGGATGCTGGCGGGCCTGGCAGCCGGGACCCTCACCTGGGTCGTGTGGGCGGACGCCATGAGAAAACCGCGCTCGCTGGCCGGCGTGGCCTCTGCCGGTCCCGTGACGGCTCTGGTGAGCGCGCCGTTGCTGTCCGTCCTGGCCGGGCTGGGCGATAGGGCCGTATTCGTCGCGTTAGGACTTGCTGCCTTGCCGGCGTTCTTCATCCAGGTCGACACAGGGGTGGAAGCAAAGGCCTCGGGAAGGGTGAGCCGATCGCGGTCCAACCGTGTCCTGCTGCTGGCACTCCTGTTTCTGGCCTTCTTCGGCTCGAGCGCCTTCATCTTCGTTGCCATCGCCGCCCGGCAGACGCTCGGCATGACCCCCTTCGTCGTTTCCTTCGCCTACAGCCTGAACGCCGCAGCCGGCTTGCTCGGGGCCAGGCTTTCGACCCGTCACCGGCGGCCGGGGTGGTGGCTATTGACTCTTGGCCCTGCGGTGTACCTCGCCATGGCAGGCGGC
>Ga0316190_10004185_pt1 | contig 10489 bp, 25 predicted proteins | sample Eddworburrow2_MG_FD_204929 | JGI IMG/M metagenome (GOLD analysis project Ga0316190, IMG submission 204929) | Coastal sediment microbial communities from Maine, United States - Eddy worm burrow 2 | ecosystem: Environmental > Aquatic > Marine > Coastal > Sediment | place: USA: Maine | collected... | reverse complement strand
ACGTGCATAGATTTTGCATTTAAAAAGTTATCCACAGAAAACATTTTAAGCAACAACCCTTGTATTAGTAACATTTACCGTCTATCATTCAATTTGTAAGACAATGACACACACAACAAGAGGACGCAAGAACATGGATATCAAACACAAAATTACCGGTGAAACGCTTCATACTATCGAAGATGCCAACCTGCGGTATGCCAACCTGCGGTATGCCAACCTGCGAGATGCCGACCTGCGGTATGCCAACCTGCGGTATGCCAACCTGCGAGATGCCGACCTGCGAGATGCCAACCTGCGGTGTGCCGACCTGCGGTGTGCCGACCTGCGGTATGCCAACCTGCAAGATGCCGACCTGCAAGATGCCGACCTGTGGTGTGCCAACCTGCAAGATGCCAACCTGCAAGATGCCGACCTGCGAGATGCCGACCTGCGGTGTGCCGACCTGCGAGGTGCCAACCTGCAAGATGCCAACCTGCAAGATGCCAACCTGCGGTATGCCAACCTGCGGTATGCCAACCTGCAAGATGCCAACCTGCGAGGTGCCGACCTGCGAGGTGCCAACCTGGCCAACGCCTCATATGGTGAAGGTGTTCCACTAACTAAAGAACCTATACAGCTTCACGGGCTGCAGTACTTCATCCTTATAATGGACGAGCATATGAAAATAGGCTGTGAGTTGCACTCATTCAAAGAGTGGTCAGGCTTTGATAACAAGGAGATCCTTAAGATGGATGGTAAAGGTGCCCTTAATTTCTGGAGCACCCACCGCAGCACCCTCCTGGCCCTCACCACCACAAGGAGCTAACCAAATGAACCCTTTAAAAGCAGAACTTCAAAAAGTGTACCTAGATTGGGTGAATAACTGGCTCACCCGGGATCGTTTCGCCGAATACTATGGTCTCACTCTGGACCAAGCCCACCGAGTGATTGAGCTGGGGCGGGATATTCACGAAGGGCAGCTACCCAGGAAGGAGCTAACCAAATGAAACCCCAACGCCAACTGTCACACATCGTCGCAGCCGTAGCCGCCACAGGCCTCACAGCATGGATCAATGGCCCGGTTGTCTCTTTCTGGGTGCCTGCTACTACACTGCACACCGAGCGACTGGTCTCAGTCGTCACACTGTCCGACGCTTACCGGGTGTTGGGATTGACGGGGTAAATTATGAAAACAAATAAAGACATTACTGGTTCATGGTTCGGCCACGAAGAGATGACCATTCCAAAAGGGACAAGGGTTACTAATCTTGGTTGTGGTGAGCCGCTGGCATCCGGTCACTATTTCATTGATGATCTGTCATGGGTGCCGCGCCACGAGGACGGGCTAAAGCGGTACGGCTTCTTACACGATGCCGCCTATTATGGGATTCCTGTTACTGAAGAGGATGTTCAATCATGAAAAAGACTAAATCACATGCTTTTGATAAAGACTGCTATCTATTAGGCCGTGACAAGGATGGCGACCTGATATGGCTTGAGGCTGCAAGATGGGACTGTGGGTGGTACTGGGGCTTTGGCTACATCGAGGTATACACCCACCAAGCAGACCCGGCCAACTCCCGCGACACCTCTTCACACTCACATTGGAGCGGCCTCACGGGTAAACAGGAGGGCGGGAGGCATCTTCACCATATCAATGAAGCCCTTGACGAGACGGTTTTGACTGATGCCGAGTCATGGGAATTGTCCGACTTGATGAAAACCTTTTATACCCTGAAAGAGGCATCTGAGGTTTTTGGTCGTGGCGGGAGCCACCTAACCGACAAAGGTAACCACGAATTCCTGAAGGACGGTGACATGGTGAAAAAGATCAATGAAGTTATGCTGCCCCAATTGTTCGAGGCCGTCTATCAGATCCTATCCCCTGAGGTGAAGTCATGAGCGGAAACCTATATCAACTCAGATCGAGGACTCGGCTACGCCCCGGCTCACCCTACACGGTGAACGGTCCGTTTGACATGTTCGGCTATGTCATCAAGTCCGAACACAAGCCAGACGACAACAAGGCTGAACCGTATTTAAACCTAATCCGGGGCACCGGTAACACTGAGAGATACAACCATGGCTAGAGCTAAAATAGTCCACAGCACCGACGCATGCACCATCATATTCAAGGGTGACCCGTCCACCCCTGAGCCTTGTACTGGGGTGATTAAATTCCCCGGTGGTCATGTGGAGGTTACACGCACCACGGACGGCCAATACTGGGCACACATTGAGGTGACCAACCCAGCTAACACGGTAGATAGTCGGATCGATTACGACCACGCTACATGGGTCAAGACTGGCGGAAAGATCCCACCAATTCCAGAGGAGCAGGGAGTCAAACACATAGCTATACGAATAAACCAGTAACCATTCACCACAGCACCTTCCCAACGAGGGTGCTGGCGTGAGTGACACAACCAGAGGAGACAGGACAATGAACATATTTGTTAATGAGTTGATTAAGATTGCTGGAGTATCTGAGGCATATGCGGTTGCGGCATGGTATACGATGCCACACGCTACACGCAACCCCACCGCAGCCGCTCACGAATACAACCGGCGCTACTTCTAATGCTATACCGTTGCACAAGCCGCAACAAGTGCGGCAAGCGCAGAGCCCTACCGCGTCCTATTGAGCAGTATGTCCGCACCCCGGTGTGCAAGGCATGCGGTGGGGCACTCAAGGCCGACAAGGCGCAGACACGCCGTAACAGGGCCAACACATGCAAGTGTGACGGCTTACCCTACCCCCATCGACGTGCAAGCACTGTGTGGTGCTGTGAGCATCCGATAGGGCCGTTAGACTATGACTACAGAGAGAGGTATGGACGATGACCACATTTACCAAAGGGATAGACTTAACCCCGGACGATCAGCGCCACGTGTTGACATCCTACACCCACCGGTTCACTAAAGAACACCGGCCAAAATGGGCCACTAAAGAGTGGAAAGATGGGAAGCCATACCCGGTTCAATTTGAAGATGATCAAGACTGGCTGGCTAATACGTCATTCGCAACACGTAAAAACGGTCGTCTTGATCATCGGTTCAGCGAGTGCCACTCCATGCCCACATGGCCCGATAACCCCGAGTTAAGGAACTAACACTATGACACCACTCAAACTACCAAACGGTGAATACACAGAAGATCCCTTCTACGCTGCCACACAATGGAAGGAGGCCACACGCACGGTACAGGGAGTTCTACAGGACGCCACTGAGGCTATAAGGCTGCTCATCTGCGGCCATGACATCGGTTCCACCCGTGAGCTGCGCCAGCGGTGCCGTAAGGCGTTGGAGGTGGGTAGATGAGCGCCAAACCTAAACGCGAGATCATGAAGGAGAAGCGGCGACGCATGAAGGCCCAGGGTCTGGTCCCACTGCCACAGCTCTGGTGCACACCTGAGCTTGCTAAGTCCATACGGGAGCAGGTATGTCGGGAGCAGGAGTTTCTTGCTACATGCACGTCAGTGAATTATGAGCAGGCGGAGGGGAGACGGAAAAGGTTAAAGGATGGGGAACCATGTAGCCACCCCGGTTGCTTACACCATGTTACGCACCCGTGTGAAGGATGCGGGAGGATTGCAGGTAAATACTAACCCCGCATCACCCCTAACACCCGGTACGGCCCAGCCCTGCCGGGTTTCTCTATTCCTACATCCACCGCTGGGTCAACTCCCACCGGCATACTGAAGAGAAGCCCGCTCAGGAGCAGGTATGTCAGGATTTCCCTAATATCCGATTCGCCTTAGCCCTAATCCTCGCAGCCTGTGAGCTGGTGAGGTGGCCGGCAAAGCGCAAATATTTCTCTACCGTTTAAGGTAAGTACCCGGTTTTATCCTCTGTATCTGGCTCATAGAATACCCCAGTGATTTAGTTTGATTTCCGTAATTGTCGGCTAATATCTTATTAGGTGGAAAGTTTTCCATGTAATAACAATGTTAGCGAGCGCGAATACGCCGTGCGCACCGCCTTGCATCATCATGCTCTCCATCGTCGTCTAGGGTGTAGCCGTCACATACCTTGGCGCAGGCTTCACGCTCTAACAGTGCCGCTTCCACTGCACACTGCTGAAGCGCTTGCAGCAGGCTTCTGCTGTTCGGCATCCCCACGTTCTCCATTAACTGTTTGTACCGTTCTTCTGTAAGCATCTCAGTTCCTCGCTAACCATCAAATAAACCGGAGTGCCGTACCCCGCTGGTTGTCTCGATAACCGAGCGCACCCGGTTATTAAAACCGTTATCCACCACGCTTAATTGCTATTTCGTGGATAGTTCCATCTCTGCATACTATCCGGGCACCAAACGTAACGGGCATGTGGTCAATACCCCCACGATCTGCGCATTTTGCTATGCTTGCTTCTATTTCCCAGCCCTCCACACCTACAGCGCATCCGGTGGATAACAAACAAATCAAGCAGACAAAAATAGTCTTAGTCATTTCTCTAACTCCTGTGTGTTGCAGCTTATTAAAGCGTTATTCCTCGTTTGTAGCTGCTTGCGCCTTTTCAAGAGCATCAGCGACAGCCCTTAGCTTATCCGCAGTGAGTGAGACCCCTTCCAAAAGAACCTCAGTAAAGTCTCTATTAGCAACCATGTATCCATCCATCATTCCAGCTTTTGCAAGCTCCGATCTGTATATTTCTATCTTTGTGTTAGGCATAACAATCTCCTCAAGCAGACGGCGCTAGTCATGCGCCTTTTTAAGTTTCAGTGGGCCGCAACTTAGGCCAGCGGTTATATTGCTTCGTGCTGAATAATATCAGCAGTGTTAATCCGTAGCCGTCTGTACCCTTCTTCAGTAGTCATCTCTTCTCCTATCCTTATGCTTTTGCCTCCATCCGTTTCTATTTCAACAAACAGGGGGCTTCTAGGGTCACTATCATCAATAATGATATTAATAGCCATGTTATCTTCGCTGTGGTCGTGCAGCTTACCCTTTACCTCGTTAAGCTGGTTAATAGCTGAGTCCATAATGTCTACTATTTTCTTCATGTTGTGTCTCCGTTAAAGTTGCAAAATAACCATAAGTTCTAGCAGAGCGTTCCACCAATAGCGGCTGTCTCTGCATCCAGCGCGCCAGCTAAACCAAATGTTATGCGTCAATGCGTTCCATCAGATTCCTGCTATAAAAATCATCCCACGTGTCTTTTGAGAAGGCTAGTTTCCCGCATTTTTTCGATTCAGTAATTGCTTCAACATAGCCGCTATCAAATACGGCTGTGATTTTGAACTTTATAGGGTTGTTCGTCCCAACATACCACTCATCTACTGTTGGTCGCATAACAAGTAAATCCAGTTGACGGGTTAAAGTTTTGCGGCTTTCTCAGGCTTCTGAGTGCCGCAACTGATTAAAGCGTTAGTCTGCCTCGCCACTGCCCACATCGCAGCCCGTTACAGGGCCATCACAACTTGCACAACCGGAACCAGAGTCAATGTGTATGCACACGTTGTCAGTATGAAAGCAGCCAGCGCATTGGCATGGTTGTCCTGCATAATCCCCGGTGTGGCATGTCGGCACACTAACCATCAAATCAAGCGGACGCTCGGAAGCATTGGTTGTCTTGTCATCGCTCATCGTGTCGCACCCCTTATTAAAACCGTTATCTTTCAATTCTAACCCCTTGTTTTTCGCACTTTTCAATAATCGAATTTATAAACTGAATAAACTCCTCTGCCTCTTCGCGGTCTTCGCCAATTTCCAGTCCGTCAAAACCAAAGCCTTTTACAATTGGCCGCTCATCTGATGAGTAGTGCTTAATAATAAACTTTTCCATTATATCCACCTCTTAAAGATAACCATAAAATAAACCAGACTGTCTAACCCACTTCGCCTTGTTCTAACCCTCGCGCAGCAGGTTATTAAAGCGTTATGTGGCATACATGTGAACACGGCAGCCGCTCTGATTTGGCTTTCTCTTCATCGGGATTCTGGTCTTATCTTTCAGAATCGTGAACCGTATTAAGCAGGCCTTCATGGTGCGACTGTAGTCAGCGCAGTTGTTGCATGTTTTTCGTATACTCATGGTGATCTCTATCCGTAAATGGAGTGACTGGCCGAACCTAAATTCATTTATAGCTATTGACGCTTCCACCAATAACTAACCAGCCACATAACCAAAAAATAAACCTGAGCGCTTTACCCATTGCGGTAATTTCTACTCCATACCGCGCCAGGTTATTAAAACCGTTATAAGGCACGCCACTGCCCATCTTCCGGCACATTTGCCCCACCAGAGGAAAGGTACTTCACCCATAGCGTTCCATCTTCACACAATGCTATAACTTGCACATGCTCCCCGTGGTTGTGATCACCATGCTGAGCAACGGCCTGCATCCCAATAATCTTTGAGTCTAATGTTTCTTTGCACATATCAACCTCGTCTTATAACAATAAATTTAACTGGAGCGGCCTACCCTTAGCGGCTGGCTCCAGCATCCAGTGCGCCCAGTTAATAGGTCGTTAGCCAGCCAATTCATCTTCTGGGAAGTAATCACCAACAGGCGCTCTTTTATTCCACATTTTTGTGGTTTCAATCTTGGCTCTTTCTATAAATTGTTCGCCATACCTGTAATCAACAAAATCGTCTGCAATTCGCTCCTCTATAGTCATTAGGTCACTAATCTGCACAGAAGAGCTTGCATGGCCGCAGTCACATTCAATCTCATACTGGGTGCCGTCTCCGCTGGGGTAATCAGGCACTTCCCCGCAGAAAGGGCAGGCTAACAAAGCAAATCCAGCTGACCCGCTGCTGTGGTGGTTGTTTTCGGCTTCAGTGCTTTTATCAAAATCTGTCATGGTTTCAAGTCCTGTTGTCTGTTTACGCGGTCAGCTGATATGCAACGCGTTATGTTGCACGTATTTCGCAACTAAAAATCAACGTCTCATAGCACCCATCGCACCTGTATAGGGATTTTCCTGGGGCAATTGGGTTGCGCTCCAAAACCTGTGCAACGTATATATTCCCATCATCGCTGTAGTCCTTTCCGCAATGTGGGCAACATAACACCCCATTCAAGCAGACGGTCTCACCCTCTTCGCTCTTTTCTTCACTCATCACGCCGCTCCTTAATCTAAACGCGTTATCTGCCGTCCAGCAGCTTCTCTTTTATCTTGTCAAAATCGTCTTCTTCGCTGTAGTCCCTGCTGCCACACATACATTCGCGGGCGTAAAGGTGCATCATTCTTTTAAGCAAACGCTGCTCATTGGCAGATAACACCCCATTTAACTCGGAAGCAGCTACCTCTTGCGGCTCTTTCTGCTTCTGCGCTTGCTCTCTATCGTATGCGTTGTGCCCACTCATGTCTCAATCCTCCGCTGCTCCGGTTAATATAAACGCGTTATAAAGCCCTGTTGCACCCGATGCTTCCGTCAGGGCAGTGGTTAGCATCTTCGCAAACTACGCCTACACCGGCAGTGCACCACCCGCTACCATCCTCATGTTCGCAGCCGGATAGTTTGTTCTTGTCTGTCGTGGCTTTATAACCAGCCGGTCTAGCAGACAATGTGCCGCATAGCGGGCAGTCAACTATAGGGCCATTATTATCCATCTCAATTTGTCCTGTATCGTCGCAGTAATCGCACATTGCTCCTAACCTCTTTCGTTAGATGAACGTCGTGTCTAACATTGTAGTACATTACCTCACTACCGTCAAACCGGAGGATTTCTTAGCCTTTTGCATTTGTTGCTCATACTCGTTAATTAACTCCACCCCACTCATCGACTCATACTTTTCGAAGTCTCTTATCACCCACAACCTTACGTTAGTGTGTCTTTTATGAGCCCGGAGAGTCTTGCATTGTGGCATGTCTCTGAGTATCGACCCTACCCTGGTTGGTGTGAACATCCGAGCCTCTGTACTGAGCATGTCACGAGTCTCGTCTATCATTTCAGCAGCACGTAGTACCGATGACATATCAGACGCGGTGAGTAGGTCAGATTGGAAGATTCCTGGGCGCCTGCGTATGAACTCCTCAATGGTAACTTGCATGGGTGATTTAGAATCTTCCTGAATCTGTCTGAGGAACTCAGTCATGGGCGGTGGAGCGCATGGGTCAAATTGATTTAAGTCAACTTGTGTCTTGAGGTAATGTATGCACGCCGCTACCCCCTCACCCTTCATCCATGTCCACCGATCCTTCCAATACTCTAACCACGCCGGCTGCATCTCGTCATACTCGTTACGCATGTTCAGATCAGACCAGACGGCGAAGAACCTTCTACTCACACCAGTCAGACGTAGCGGGAGCCTGCTGTTGGTGGTCATGGAGCAGTTGACTATGTTCCGCACGTTGATCTCTTTAATACCCTTCTGGTTTACTCTCAGAGTGTCTGGTGGGGCTGCTGCGAGGGGTTTCAGTCTGTTCGTAATCGTCTGCGCCTCCTGTCGGCTACCCAATTCTGCTTCATTGATGTGGAGGTGCTTGGTTCCCATGATGTGGGAATTGAAGTCGCGGAGTAGCGACTCACCGTCGATGGTGGTGGAGTTGTCGCCCATAGCCTTGATAAGGGGATAAAGGAGGAAGTCTTTACCACACCCCTCACCCGAACCAAGCATGAGCATGTGATTAATTTTGATGTCTGGATGTATGATTGTAAATGCCATCCAACGGAGCATGTGCCCCCGGTGCTCTGCCCACCCCAGGGCGTCCCAATGGTCAAGCCATCGTTGTACATCTCCCGGTACTCCCTGCAACTCACCACTCGCTGACCATGTGTTGGCATACTTGATACCTCCTTCTTCAAAGATTCGTGGACGCTTGGGTGCGTAGTCTATCTTATCGACTTTTGCAACCATCCCCTCTTGTAGTGCCTCTTTACGGGCCTCAGCATCCTCGTGTGCGAAACTGTTTTGGAAACCTTCAGCGGTGAAGAAGATCCTCTTGCTGAAGCTGTAGAACTGGTTTAACTCCATGATGTAGACCACATCGTTGTAGAAGTTCACCTCTTTGCTTGAGGTGTACCACTGCTCACGCAGGTCACGCAGGATCGGCTTGAAGTCAGCCTTGCTCCAGTGCATGATGTCGCAGACCTGATCATGCCAGTGCTTCTTGTCTAGCGCCGGTAGAGCATCCACCAGTTGCAGTAGGGTTGAGACTGTGGAGCGGGCTTCACTTGATGAGGGGTTGACTGTTCGGAGTTGGTTGAGGAGAACGTCCAGGCCCTCTCCCCCGGATGTTGAGGTCGAGGTATTGGCCCGGCTGCGGGGTACATCATCATTGACGACCCCTCCTCTGAAGTCTGGTTCTCCCGCTTGAACGCCTCCATCATGTGCCGGATGGTTATCTTTCGTCCCAACCTCTTCTCCAGCTCGGTCCACTCCATATAAAAGTTTGTCATCACTACCTCCCGTTGATTCCAACGGTGCTTGCGCCCCGCTGGTTCCAAAGAAATTAACCTCACTAGCGAATGAGTGCATCACGCGCCAGTTAGCAAAACTCGTGCCAAATCCCGGCTGTTGGGCTTCTATGACCTTAAATAGATCACGACCAGTACGATGTTGACAGCTACCATGGTGGCATTTAAACCCAATGCTGCCATCGTCATTGGTGAATATGGCACTGCCAGAATCGTCTTCGCCTGTATGAGCGATAACCCAAGGGCAAGTAATATCAAAACGTCCATCGGAACGTACCTCCTTAACTTTAATAATCTCAGGGATCTGCAGCAGCGGGTGATCAGGTATGTCAGTGGCACCGTCTATCCGTGCCTCACGCCTCGGGGCGTCGAGGTCTACGTGAAAAGGTTGTGCCAGCTGCTCCATGGTTGTTGTTGTGAACGGTTCCCACTTCAGCATCTGACACTTGAAGGGTTGGCCATCTACCATCTTACTGGCCTTGGTGTTGTACCCCTCAGGCAGTCTCACATAGCGCGTGACGCCCTTCATCCCCGGGTCACGGCCGTCCGGCGCCAGACCGTTGGCTACCAGTCCGTCGAGCAGGTTCTCGACTTTGGCACGATCTGTGCATGGCGTGTCGAGTATGTACCCCCACTGCTCAGAGCCGGGTGAGGTTTCAAGTACCCAAGACGGCGAGGGTAATCGTTCCACGTCAGATAGCGAAAGTTTTTCCCTGACGTCATCCAAGACAATGCAGTTGGTATGTCGGAATAATACTTTCCTCCTACGAGCCCGCTTAGTCTCGTATGCGTAGAAGCAAGAGATGGTGAAATACTGGTTACTGTTGCTTTCAAATGAGTAACGTGAGAAGTAGTCTCCCGACCACGCTGCCAGATGTCTTTCGGAGGGTATATTATTTGGGTCATAGGTAAAGTCCGTTACGTGGCACCAAGGTGCATCTGCACCGAAAATAGCGTTGACAAACTCTAAATTACTCGGCATGATACTTGCATCTCTTGTTGTTCCTCCTTAAGCGTCCAACCCCATGGGCGCTTTTTTTTGCCTGGGGTTAACGATTATAGCTTAACCCTGTGATCGTGTCTGGTAATGAGAATCGTTCACGTAATATTCATGCACGTGCTGGATATTGCGATGTTAT
>Ga0316190_10004184_pt1 | contig 10489 bp, 6 predicted proteins | sample Eddworburrow2_MG_FD_204929 | JGI IMG/M metagenome (GOLD analysis project Ga0316190, IMG submission 204929) | Coastal sediment microbial communities from Maine, United States - Eddy worm burrow 2 | ecosystem: Environmental > Aquatic > Marine > Coastal > Sediment | place: USA: Maine | collected... | reverse complement strand
AGCATATTAGGCCACGGAGTCGGCGCCATCCTGCCCCACCTTCTGAATAGCCCCTAATGTACGATTTTTTTATTTTTCGAGGCAATCCCAAACAGCCTCTTTTTCTGACGCACAAAAAAAGCCTACGCGATAAATCACGTAGGCTTTTAAAATTCATGGTGGCCAGGGACAGAATCGAACTGCCGACACGGGGATTTTCAGTCAAGTAACCACCAAATAATCAATATATATTTCAATAAGTTATCGTGGCGCCCGTTGCCCAATTTGCACCACAATGCAGGACAATGCATAACTAATACCCACAAAAGTCACGCACGACTTTATCGCATGGGCAATTGCATCCGATAGGTCTGCTCACTACAACCATGCTGTGCATGAGGAGCGGATATGTTGTCCGACACCTAAATCTAATGGACAGGACTGAACTTAAAATAAGCTTCAAATAATTATTTACCCGGAATCAAGAAAATCAGGTGCTACGGCTCCACTACATTGATACGCTGAACAGCTTCAGCACCCTGTCTGCTCTTCATGGATTTGGGCAAGAAGTTCAAATCCTCTGTGTTTTCTTTTTTTCAATGGGTTACAAAGCCATCATATCCAGATCATGTCTATTGGCACTTGGAACTATGAGTGCTGATCAACAGACCCCGCTTGGGTTCATTTTTGCGGAGAGGTTCAAGCCCTCTCCTCGGCACCATTTTGAAAAACCATCACTGACCACCAAAAACAACGGAAGACACTTTTATTACAATGCTTTTTTTATGACTGTGATTTCATTTTGTTGTCTCTCATTGTCTCCGAATGTCCCTTTTGTGGAACGCAGATTGGTGCATTTCCCGGCAAAGTGCCACCACCAAGAATGGACAGGACACGCCGTCACACTGTGGAAATTGAACCTGGATTCAGATCCGGCCAGCAGGCACGGAATATGGAAGCCAGTTCATCGGCCCATCTACCCGATACTCCCACTGAGCCACAGATCTCGCTCCTCAGATCACTGATCAGACTGAAACAGTCGACACCATGGCCTGCCAGAGCCGGTTGAGCCATTAATTACGTGTCTTGTTGTCAGTAGGTGCCAAGGAGATACCCCTAGGTGTGGTGAACCTGCACCAGCAAAGGGAAAAGCCGGTTGATGTCATGCTGCCAGCGAGGCACAGTTAGTGCGTTACCAGATTTATTTGCCGCTATTCATGCGGAGATTATGGTCTGCATCCTCCGCAAGGTCAGGCTTTTTACCCCATAGTATGCGGAGTTAATGGCCATTATTCACCGCAATTAGCAGCAACAAAAAGAATGGTACCTCATCAAAGACTACACTACACATTAAACGCAGATGCCATAGCCTGCCGCTCGGCTCTATCTAGCCCTACTTTCATCGCAACAGCTTCCCAGTTGTCGACACTGGCTAGAACCTCACTTTTAATTTGCAACGCATCCTCTTTGGGAAGTTGGAAGAAATCAATTACTTCCATTGCAAGCTCATAGCTCAAACTGTTATCACAATCACTTATATTCAAGTGCAGACCAGTGGCAGGCGTTACTGGATTAATGTCGTAAGCTGGAGAGAGCAGCCAACCACTTTTGTGGTAGATAAAGCCATGGTTTCTCAGATGATCATCTGTATTTGAGACCGCAATATTGAAAACAATTCGACGCCATAGTTCTGCCAGGTCATCTTTGGTATTGGAGCCATGGTCAGTTAAAAACTGCGCTAGCTCAAGGTAACTCGCATCATAATCGCCATCGTAGTAACCCAGCTGCATCATGGCTGAAGTAAAATGCAATCGGCTTTCTAGTGTACGGTCAAAACGCCGGGTTAGGAACGTATGGTGCTGACTGTTGAATCGCTCCAGTCGACACTCCGGCATATTGATTCCAGCATCCAGTGCCAGTTGGTAGGTAACGTACTCCCAAGCCCCAATATCATAGTCATCATGACGACTCGGAAACTTGGCGATCCACAGGTTATCTTCATTATCAACAACAGAGGACTTTGGCCGGGCACCACCCAGTGATGAACCAGGGGATATCAGCATATTCAACCATTTCAAATAATCAAGATCATCAATATCCCGAGCATCTTCTAGCTGTTGGACAGCATGTTCAATCTCACGCAGTGATGTAAAGGGTGGCGCTGCCAATTGTTCATTGTTATCAAGAAAGTCTCCATCGATCTCCAGTTTGAATCGCAATGCCCCCATTCGATATCTATCATGCACACCCAGCAGGTAATCTGACTCATTCAATACCTTGGGCTTACGCCCTTCCCGGCGGGCATGAACAGCCTCCCGCCGCTTCATTAACAAGCGCCCCCAGCGATCTGGGCAAGAATCCAGAAAAACACGGAAGTTCTGCTCACCCTGACTGAACTGATTACCCGTATAGAGATGCAAATCAGGATCAATTTGCTGCGCAAACTTAGACTGAAGCCAGGCATCATCATAAGCAAAGCTGAAATGCTCTTTGCCCTTCACGATGTCAGAGCGTAGTGTGCCAACCAACATGGGTTCCCCAAACTCCTCCCAATCGGCAAACACATAGATCTCTCTGCTCACTGCGATGATCCCATCAGCTTAATATCCTGAAGCTTTCGCCCTAGCTCATCATCACGGGCAACCAAAGCAAAATCTTCTACCATTCCAAGTACGCTGAGTACTGCCAAATAGTGGCCAATGGATACGGTTGGATCCCCCTGCTCAATCTTCCTGACGGTAAGCCGACTCAGACCCGTACGCTCAGCAATGAGTGATTGGGTGTATCCTCGGCGTTTACAGGCGAGCTTAATGTTCTCACCCAGTTGGATTAACGCTTTACGGTTTTTAGGAAAAACTGGAGCACTTCGCTTTTTCTTGGCCGTGTTAGGCATTATATTTACCAATATCTCGATATTTAGTAATTATAGTGATCTTTTTCAACTTGGTAAAGAAGGAATTGAAACCTAGGGTTACCACTTTTAGTGGCATTAACAACCCTATGTGTGTGAATTTGCGTGCTCAATTGACCCGGGTTATGAGGTATTTGCATTGAATAATTGACCCACAGGTTACCTGGTTGATACTGGGTTTCATTGGAAATAATGATTCAAAATTCAATGCAAATGCTGGGTCACTTTTGGATGCAAATTAACAACCGTGGCGCCCGTTGCCCAATTTGCACCACAATGCAGGACAATGCATAACCAATCCCCGCAAAAATCCCGCACGATTATTCGCTGGATTTGGCCGGTATAATTTTTGGGGACTCGGCCTCAGGTATAGGGGCCAAGCAAACAATAAGCATTCACGCTCTTTCTGTAGGTGAAATTGGGTCTAATACCTCTTGCTCCATAGGCCCATGTTCTTGATCTAGCCATGAACGTGCTAATACTGCACCCTCGCCAGTTTTATTGGTATACAACTCGAGTATTTTTTTCTCCTGTTCATTAAACTGCCCCTCATCAGGGTGTTTACTCGCCATTAGGTGGGGGCTCAGCCTATGCGCAGAAATCGATGTTTCAATATAGAAAAAGATACGTAACCCGCCGATATCCCGATCCCCCCAATGAAAAAACTCACAATCACCAGGCAACCGCTGATCAAGCATCTGAAGCACATGGATCAGTGATGGAGATGGGAAACCTGCCGAATAGATCACTATTCCGTCATCATCTACCTCACGGGCATGACGCTGAAAGCTAGCCAGGTTTTCTATCGTCATCAAATACGGTATATCACTGTTTAAGGTAATATCTGATACCCGATCTGGCGAAAACCCGATATATGGACGTAGCTCTCCAATATTCCAGTCCACATTTGAATACTTAATACTTAGTGGACCCTTGATAAAAACGGGCGGTGGAAATTTTTCCAGCCCAAGAGCACGATACAACCCTCCATTATCATCAAACTGCTCCCATTCAGGGTTACGCCTGAGTAAAGGGGCGAGTTTAGAAAGCAGGTTTTCTATGGCTTTTGAGTCATTCAACAGCCGAACACTGAACCTGCGCAGATCGAGATCGGCCTGCTCATTGGCACTTACCGCAAGGGCGACCCTAAACAGGTTAATGGCGGCATCTGTATCCTCTGCCCGAACTCGCAGTGAGAGTTTCCCTAGTTGCCAGTTCCCTATGGCCTCATCATACGCAACCCGAAGCCACTCAGGAGCTTCTAACATCAGCGGTGCTAACACAGTATTGATACGTTCGGCGTGATTCTTGGATCGTGGCACACCAAGCCACTGTGAAAGTTTGTCAGCATCAAGTAGCCGTATACGCAGAAGGTCTTGTGCTGCAGCGCCCCTGCCCCATTCAAGTGATATACCACCTGCTACTTCAGCATTGGTGAGATAGGCATGAACACTGTCACGATCCGATAAACCGCCTAATGCAAAGTAGTCTTTCGCTGAGCGCTCAGTAATTGGCAAAGTCTCACGACCACCTCGGTCGGCCTGTGCTAGGAGCCTCTGCAGAAGTGTTCTTGCTGTGTCGCTCATATAGCTTCAGGACGTAGAACGGGATTGTCTGATGCCAATATCTTTCTAGTCGCAGGCTTAATGTATTCCGCATCGATATGAACGTTCGCCCCATCCCTATATACATTCACAATGGTGTCCACGTTTTCGGCGATCTGGCCGTACTTTTCGTCAGGCGCAGCCAGTAGAACTTGGAGCCCCAACTCATCCAGGAACCCAAGTGCACTTACAGTATTCTGAAGATCCAGTTTGGAGAAGGCCTCATCGAACACAGCAATCCCCATGCCGCCGCGGAAGCCACCGCTCTCATCGCGCTCGATACGATATGCCGCGGCCAATGCGGCACCTATTGCCACGTAGAATGGTGACTGGTGCTCACCGCCAGATCCCTTACCCAAGCGTCGGGAGAGTAGCTCAGTATTTCCCTTGCCTTCCTTATCATCGCTCATGCGGACATCAAAGGAATAATAGTTACGATAATCAGCCAAACGAGACTCCCAGTCACCGCCACTCTTACCATCACTTCCTGCCGCCTCCATGAGTAGATTACGCACCCGCGCTATTGCACTGCTATGAGGGTGATTTGGATCGCCCGCTGCATCAAACAACCCGCCAACATCCCCTCCCTGCTCAGGCTTCCAGTCGAGCACCCAGTCAAGAACCTGCTTTACATCACTCTCAGGGTTCTTGATAAAACGGTAGTACTGACCATGAAAAGGACGGTTTTTAAGATTTCTATTGAGCTCCCTTAACTGGTCATCCAGCAAGTTAAGGTTCTCCTGCAACTTACCGACGAAATCTGAACGAAATGCATGTTCTGCCTGTCGAAGGGCATTTTCTGCCTCCTTCACATACTGAGCCAACTGAGTCTCTTTGATCTGTGTTAGCTCGCGCACAACCCACGTTGCTAGAGGCAAGTAGTCGTCGAACGAACCCGTCATTGGCCGATTCTCCGTCCCCCAAGCAGACCAATATTCAGCCAGAGCTTCTCGTGCTTGTGTGCGTAAGGTTCGCACTTTTGTCTCATTGGTATTTGCGTGAGTCTCGGCCTTACCTTTTAGCACCATCAAGCTATCGACACTTTCGTCAGAGAACATCTCCTGCGATGACAGCTCATCATACTTCTCTGACGCTAACTGGGCGTCATACCCTGGCCGAACCTGTATTTCGTTGCGCTGTTCTGCGATGAGTGAAGATTTTTCCTCTGCCTGTTTGAACTTGGCTTGGTCTCTATCTAATCGACGACCAAGATCGTTTGCATCTTTCACAGCATCGTCACGCTCATTACTCAGCGAATCCCTAAGATCTCGGCACTTTACCTCGTCATTCAACAATGCCTGGTACGACGTATCGCTGACTAAGCTATTCTCCTCCTGCTCTAGCCTTTGTAGCTCACCACCTTGATCGCGTCGATCCTGCACCAATACTTCAAAGTCCGGGAATGTCTTAACATGTTCACCAAGTGGCATAACCAACTCTTCACGAAGTCGCTTAACAGATTCTATCGCCTGCTTCTTGGCATATTGTTCCTGCCCCTTTTCAACAAATTCATTCTTTAAGGATTCAAGTCTGTTCGCTCTTGCCTCCCTCCCGAGCATAGCCTCCTCAGGACGCAACCTTTGTATCGAACCTCCCGTAGCCAACATTCCATCAACAGTGATGGCTCTATCGTGCTTTAGAAGTTCATCCTCATAATCCACCCTGATTACATTACCCGCCCGGAGATTGATATAGGCAATAGCATGTTGATCATCACTGCTCGATATTTCAGCCAAACTACCTGCATTACGGCGCCCCAACCACTGCACTGTCTTGGTTGTATTAATAATTCTGCTACCATGAATCCCCAAGCGCTTGCCATCACGACGGTACAACCCTATAGCTTCACGAACCTGTGAAGGGTCTACTAATAAGGCTTCCCTATGCCCACCTAAGAAAGCCTCTAGAGCATTACGCCATGTCTCATCTGTCACATCAACACAATCACAAATAGGAACCGCCTCAATGCCATGCTCACCAAGAAGTTTGATAAGCTGAAGTGTTCCGCGCTGAAGGTCACTTCCACCAGACTCCAGCCTTTGAATGCGCCCACGAATAGAGCTAATCAGCTTCTCAAGTTCGCCTTCTTCACGTACCAAAGTATTGTATTGCTCTAATAGTGTCTTATCTGCTTCCTGTAATAGTGGCTTGAGTTGTGAAACGACCTGCACAACATCAGCGGGGGCCATTGGCCACTCTGATGCGAGAAGTCCTTCACCATGTTCTATTAGGGAAGAAAGTCGTTGAAGTGTCGAAACCAACACCGATGAATTAAGATGTTCGGCGTGATCTAACAAGTGGTGTACCTTTCCTAGGCCACTACGAGCACGCTTTATTTCACTCTCTATGCTGGATAACCTTTGTTCGGCCACGGATCGCTCAGCCTTGATTCTCGCCCTTTGTTGGTCAACATCAGTCTTAGCACGTTTTGCACTAGCCTCAGAAAGATCCTTATCGGCCTTATCCCACCGCTCCTTCAACAACTCAATCCGTGCTGCTAATTTAGCAATCTGTTGCTCAGTCCCTTCGATGATTTCACGCAAGGGTTCTATTTCGGCGTCCAGCGCACCAAACTCCGCTTCCTTGGCAACCCAGCACCAAGCAATGCTCAAACGTTCTGCCTGCTCAGCCTTTTGGTACTGAGTATTAATGACAGAAAGTGCCTCCTCTCGCTCACGAGCCTCCTTCGTTCGAATCTGAATATCACGATAGTGCCCTAGCGCCTGCTGAAGTGATCGCACATGTATGGGGCGCTCCTCCAGAATGTGACTACGTACAAAATCAGACACATTGCGGATGGGTGAAAAAGTTATGGCATTCTTAAAAGCACGAAGAAATCGAGAGGGATCGAGATGTCGCTTACCATCCGACAGAAGAGCACAAATCTCTCTCTGATACTCCCCAACTTGAGCATGTGCCTTGAACTTCTCACCGGCACGACTGCGTAGCTCTTCACGTAATCGTTTCCAAGGTTTAGGCACCGCCTCACCGTCTTTGGCTCTATCAACCAAATCTGAAAGAATCAGCCCCACTCCCGGAACAACAAAGCGCCCATCAATACTCTCTTGCGGCTCAGCCAAGCGAGCATGCATAGCCAAACCTATGCTAATCGGTTCTCTATTTTCATCCTCAAACACCAGAACCAAATAAGTAAGCGACTGCTCACGGGGACGAAACTCCAGTGATAGGTCAGGATTATTCGGATCGCGCACCACACCAAGACAGTAATCCCTAAGGCTTCGAGTGCTTTTCTCTCCGGCACTTGCATTGGGGCTCCACCACTGTTTGCTCCCCCCCACCAACACTGCTTGAATGGCATCGAGGAGAGATGACTTACCGGAAGCATTCGGACCAATGAATGCCGTATGGCCATTGATCTCAATACTGACCTGCTCCAAACGGTACCAATTGATGAGAAGTAAACGAACAAGCTTCTTCATGAATCCGACTCATTCATACTATCTTCCTCAACGGCTTCTTCGTCGTCCGACTTCAACGTAATAAATGCCTGAATACGCTCCTGAACCTTTGTTCCCGTCACCAGCCGCACAGTGGGTAATATCCTAATCATTGGCAGACCATCTTCGGCATCATTCCCCAACTCAATCATGCTGTAACGTTTTAGAGTACGAAGCACCTCCCTAAACTCCGTAATTTGAGGCCGCTTCCTGCCCAATAGAGTTTCATAGCGACTAAGCAATGTCTCAGACTGTGTAAACACACAGCCATCTGTAACCTCAAAACTCTCCATTCCCTCCTCATACAGAAGACGGAGGCAAAGCAACATCAAACTGTCTAGCATTTTCAGGCGTGCAAATGCCTCTGCATCTGAAGGAAGCAAACCCACAAGGCTAAAATTATCATCACGATACAAGCCCCATCCCATCGCATCGAAAAGATTGGTAAAATAATCATAGTGATTGGTGATAATGCGATAGGCATCCCGATCACGGGTTCGATCCAGTGTCAAAAATTGACGTTGCAATAAAGCGCTTGCCGCCCCTCTAAAGTCATCAGGCTCGCTCCCGCCTGCACGCTCTACCACATGGCGTAAATCACGCAGCACTTACACTTCCTCCAGTATTCTCGACAGAGCCATAACGATGCACAACGAAATCTGGGCACTTCACCCAATCGCTGTCTATCCATCCATCTATCCGCTCAATGGTGTAATGACGATTCAGCCGATGTGCACCTGGTAGGTACTCCAGGTGGCGCACATGAGTAAAAGCAATAAAATCCTCAACGCTGCAAATGGTCAGCTCCCTAGCACTTATGCTGCTGAGTTCACCCAACTGACGTTCAAGATATCTAGCAAGGCGCTTTGGATCGATACGACGTTTATCCAAATAGGCACGCAATGCCTTCTGACGCTCCTGTACTGCCGGATCAACAGCATGAGTCCGTAGCGGTCTTGGCTCTGGCGGTATCCGGTTGCGTGGTGCCTCACGCAAGCTCTGAAGGCCGACAGGTAAAACATCAATAAGTGGCAACACAACAACAGGCTCTGAGTCATCACTCCTATTTAATAGCAGGGGCCCCAACTGTTTGAGTAATCCGGCAATATGAGTCGCCATTCCGGGCTGACTACGGTCAAGGTACCGCACAGTGTCGGCAACCCTACGCTCGACCTTAGCTCTATACCGGTCAACGCGAGAAAGATGACCATCCACTTGCTCGAACACTGCCCGTAACTTGTCAATATCATTATTAATAGCCTGCCACGCCCGCTCACTGTCATCCGTGCCAGACTGCTCCAAAAACCCGTCGACAAGACGTTTCTTACGGTCTATGTCATATTCCAGGTCACGGATAAGCGAGAGAATCTTTTGGCGATAACGGAAAGGGTTATTTCGCGTCTTCAACCTCTTGTAATCCTGTACAAGAATACGCTCTACAAAGTCATCGAAAAAATGACTTAAGATCATACGATGATCTTTGATTTCTGAAATATCCCCTAGTAGCCCTTTGAGCCCATAGATCATCGCATTCAGGTGCTGCAAGAATCGACGTGCTTCTTGTGCCGCCTGACGTAATGCCAGTACCTGTTCCTCGGGCTCTTCCATCGCCTTCTGAACATTGTTGTATATTGACAATACAATGCCACCGTAAAACACCTGTTCAGGCCGGGTGATCTCCATGAGACAGGCCCACAACGTTCCAACAGCAGGCGGGACTGTGACTCTAACCTGGTATCCCTCGTTCTCTTCTTCAAACCACCCCGCGTCTAGGAGGCGCCTGTAAGCAATTGCTGGATAATTATTATCCTTATCTTGGGGAAGCATCTGATCATCTTCGTTCTGCCAGACGATAGACATAACGGAGAGTCGTTCTTCTATCTCACTTCTAACAGTCTCTTTTGAAGGAAACACATCGGCGTGAATTTGGTCGAAAAACAGGGGGTAAAGATCCAGGATTAGTGAGGCATAGATACGCCTATTCCCACTAGATAGCGGTGAGAACAGTCGTTCAGGCACCCGTTCAAAAAGTTGGCTCATTCCACTATTGACCTTTTATATATTCGCATCCACAAAACAGACATCAAACCTATCCCGGCTACTGTAACGCCCGAGGTAGACAATCCGTCCCTTGTCATACCTGATGCTCTTCTACCAACCGAGCAAACAGGTTCACGAGCTTCATATCTTCCAAGCTCCCGCTAAAATCCATTGCCAACCGTGGACTTGCCACAACAACAGCCAGACTTTGTGCTCTCGAAATTGCAACATTAAGACGATTCTTGTTTAGAAGAAAACTGACACCTCTAGGGGCTTCATGCACATCACTGGCACACAAACTCAGAAAAACCACGGGGGCTTCCTGGCCCTGAAACTTATCCACACTACCTACCTTAGCCTGTTCACCCAAAGCCTGTTTCAGGACATTGACCTGATGATTATAAGGTGCGACAAACAGCATATGCTCCCAACTAAGGGTCTGAGTATCCCCCTTTTTGTCGACAAACTGCCGACCTAACAACTGCTGAGCCAGATCG
>Ga0316190_10004179_pt1 | contig 10492 bp, 8 predicted proteins | sample Eddworburrow2_MG_FD_204929 | JGI IMG/M metagenome (GOLD analysis project Ga0316190, IMG submission 204929) | Coastal sediment microbial communities from Maine, United States - Eddy worm burrow 2 | ecosystem: Environmental > Aquatic > Marine > Coastal > Sediment | place: USA: Maine | collected... | reverse complement strand
CCAGCAAATAGGGGTCATCGGGGACCGGGGCGCCGGGTTCGAAGAAGCGGCCCGCGCCGCGGCAGCCGGGTTCGACCTCGAGGTGCAATTCACCCGGCTGGCGTCGGTTGCAGACGGCGAAGCTGCCCTCGAGAACGGCGATCTGCGGGTGGTACTCACCGCCGACCGGGAATTGATCTGGCGCTCGGAACCCAGCCAGGTATTGACCGCCGTCCTGAGCTCGGCCGTACACACCGTTGAGCGAAACGCCACGATCGCCGAATTAGGCCTCACCCCGGAGGAGGCCGCTTCGCTGCTTACACCCGACCCGCTGGCCAGCCGATCGCTCGAGGAACCCGACCCGGAAGCCGAACCCCGCCGGATCACGGCCATGGTCGGATCGATTCTGTTGTATGCAGCCATCTTGATGTTCGGCCAGTTCGTCATGCTCGGAGTCCTCGAAGAGAAATCCAACCGGGTGGTTGAAGTGGTCCTGTCGAGGGTTCGACCACATCAGATCCTGATCGGCAAGGTTCTCGGAATCGGGTTGCTCGGACTTGCCCAGTTGGTCATCCTCAGCGCATCCTTGGTGTTCATGCTCAATCTGATCAACATCAACGGGGTCAACCTGGCCGGTATCGGATTGGGGATGTTCGCCTGGATCGTGTTCTGGTTCATCCTCGGATACGCATTCTTCAGCGTGCTGTACGCAACGATGGGCGCACTTGTTTCCCGCCAGGAAGATGCCCAGAGCGTCGGGTTCATCCCGGTGCTCTTGATGCTCCCGGGCTACTTCTTCTCGCTCATCGCCGCCAGCGACCCTGAGGTACTGACCGTCCGGCTCTTTTCGTTGATTCCACCGATGTCGACGATGGTCATGCCGATTCGAGCCTCCGTTACCGAGGTGCCGGTGTGGGAGATCGCCCTGTCGATCCTTCTGATTGTCGTCGCCTCCTACGGCATGATCCGCCTCGGTGCCCGTGTGTATCGAGGGGCGGTTCTCCAGATCGGTGCCAAGGTCCGGATCCGCGACGCGTGGCGAGCCGCCGAGCAATAGAACGGTCTTACCAGGTGATCGGTTTGGGGACGAAGTCGGCTTCTCGCTCGGCGAGACCAAGCTTCAGGAACACCCAGGGGGCGCCGAATGCTCCCCAAAACCCAACCAGCGAATAGCGGGTGAGCCGCAAGATGATGGCGGGTTCGAGCCCATCAAAGGCGGCCCGCAGTCCCAGCCACAAGCCGACCAGGACCACTATCCCGAGCAGGAATCGGAGCGCTCGCCGGAGAACCGTCCCGGCGACGTCGAAACCGACCAGCCGGCGTTCCAACACCAGGCCGGCCCCGATCCCGAGCATCGTTCCGCCCCCGGTGACCATGTCTTCGGTCGGCCAGCCCGCCATCGCCAGGGCCGGGATGGCGGTGATCAAGATCAGCTGATGAATAGTTTCCTGGCTGAAGAACCACTCCTCCAACCGGGTGCCGTACCGCAGCCACAGCCACAAAACCAGCGCGCCGAGCACGTACCCGCCCAGCACGTCGGTCGGGAAATGCACCCCCAGGTAGATCCGCGATAGAGGAGTCAGCACTATCAGCGTCCCCGCCAGCACCCAGAACCATCGCTTGCGCACCGTCGTGCCGAGATAACCCCACACCACCACTGCGCTCTGCGTGTGACCGCTTGGCAGGCCAAACCCTTCGGCACCAACGATCTCCTTGACCCGCGAGTCGTATTGGAAGGGTCGGGGTTGAGCGGCGAGGTGTTTGGCCACTTGATTTACGAGACCGGACAGCAGGAACACCACCATCAACCGCACCCCGACCGCCCGGTTGATGCTCCAGTAGATCAAAGGCAAAGCAAGCAGGTAGAACTCCTCGTCGCCGAGGAACGTGAAGAAGGCGAAGAACGCGTCGAGCTGCGGGCTGGCCTGCTGAAACCACAGCACGACCTCGACACCCCAGTCGAGCAGCCGATCCATCCGTCCTCCTTTCGGGGCACGTTACTGGAAACCCTGGTTCGTCCCTGGGGTTACCATCACGAGGTTACGAACCAAGGAGCCGAGGTGACCGAAAGCCGATACCGCCTTCCCCGACATGTGATCCCGCACCGGTACGACCTCACCATCGATCCCGATCTGGACGGAGCGACCTTCACCGGTCAGGCGGAGATCGCCATCACCATCGAGGAGCCGACCGAAGAGATCGTCCTGAACGCGGTTGAGCTCGAACTCGATCACATCGCCCTCACCGACGCACAAGGCCGAGAGCTCTCGGCCACCGTCACCTATGAGGAAGACACGGAACGGGCCCGGCTGGCACTGAGCGGTCCGGCCGCGGCAGGCGACTGGTCCCTCTCCATCGCCTTCCGAGGCATTCTCAACAACAAGCTGCGCGGCTTCTACCGCAGCACATTCACCGACGGCGAAGGTGTCGAACGGACCATCGCCACCACCCAGTTCGAAGCTACCGACGCCCGCCGTGCTTTTCCGTGCTGGGATGAGCCCGAATTCAAGGCCGTATTCGGTATCACGCTGGTCGTCGATCCCGACCTGCTGGCCGTCTCCAACGCCCGCGAGGTCGAGCGGCGTGAAACCGACGACGGCAAAGTGGCCGTGCACTACGCCGACACGATGAAGATGTCGACCTACCTGGTCGCCTTCGTGGTCGGCCCGCTGGAAGCGACCGATCCCGTCGACGTGGATGGCATCCCGTTGCGGGTCGTGCACGCACCGGGCAAGGGCCACCTGACCGGGTTCGCTCTCGAAGCCGGTGCCTATTTCCTCCGCTGGCTGGCCGATTACTACGCCATCCCCTACCCGGGCGACAAGATGGATTTCATTGCGATCCCCGACTTCGCGTTCGGGGCGATGGAAAATTTGGGAGCCGTTACCTATCGCGAAAACGCGTTGTTGGTCGATCCCCACGTCGCCCGCCAGGTGGAGCTGGAACGAGTCAGCTCGGTGATCGCCCACGAATTGGCGCACATGTGGTTCGGCGATCTGGTCACCATGAAGTGGTGGAACGGGATCTGGTTGAACGAAGCCTTTGCCACCTTCATGGAGATGATGGCTTCCGATTCCTTCCGCCCGGAATGGAAGACGTGGCTCGAGTTCGCACCATCGCGCGGCTATGCCCTCGACACAGACGCGCTGGCCTCGACCCGGCCCGTCGAATTCGATGTGGATGCCCCGGACGAAGCAGACCAGATGTTCGACTCCCTGACGTATCAGAAGGGTTCGGCGTTGCTCCGGATGCTGCAACAGTACCTGGGCGAAGAGACCTTCCGGCGGGGAGTTGGCGAATATCTCCGGGCCAACGCGTACGGCAACACCGAAACCCACGACCTGTGGAGCGCTCTGGAGGAGGCGTCCGGGCAGCCGGTCGGGGCGATGATGAACTCGTGGATCTTCCAAGAGGGCTTTCCCGAGGTGGAGATCTCCCATTCTCCTGAAGGGGACGGTCTGCTGATCGAGCAGAGACGTTTCGCCTACCTGCCCAAAGTAAGTGGTGGCGAGTGGCACGTGCCGATCGTGGTCCGTTTCAGCGATGGAGCAACCGAGGAAACGTCGACGTCGATCGTCGGAGTTACCCCGGAAGAAGTTTTGGCACAAGGCCACGTCGAATGGGCGGTTGCCAACGCCGGCGGAAATGGCTTCTACCGGGTCCGGTACACGCCCGAGTTGATGGACGGCCTGGTCGACCATCTCGACCGGCTCGACCCGCTGGAGCGGTACACGTTGCTCGACGACACATGGGCGCAGGTGAAAGCGGGGAGGGTCGACTCAGGTACCTATCTGGATCTGGCCGCTCGTTATCAGGGCGAGACCGAGGCGGCGGTATGGGGTCTGCTCAGCGGGAGCCTGGGACGTTTGCACCGGATCGTGCAGCCTGAGTCACGGCAAGCGTTTGAGGCATGGGTACGCAAGCTGATCGAGCCGGCTGCTGAGCGACTCGGGTGGGAGCCCGCGGAAGGCGAGGATGACCTCACCCGCAAGCTGCGCGGCACGCTCCTGCAAACGCTCGGCACGACCGGCCGCCAGGCCCACGTCCGGGAGCGGGCTCGTCGGGTGGTCGACCAGCTAATCGAGTCGCCCGAATCGGTCGACCCGGATGTGGCGGTCGCCGCCGTCTACGTGACGGCCTCCGCCGGAACCGAACCCGACTACCGGCGTTTCTACGAGCGGTATCGAAGCGCCTCCGACCCTCAGGAAGAGGGAAGGTTCATGTACTCCCTGCCCGAGTTCCCCGATCCCGCCCTGGCCGAAGAGACATTCAAGATGACGCTCGACGGTCGGATCCGGACCTCAAACGGGCCGATGGTCATCGGCCGTTTGTTGGCCAACGAAGACACCGGCGATCGGGCCTGGCAGCTCATCAAGGAGCATTGGAGCACCATCATCGAGCTGTTCCCACCCATGATCGTCAAACGTTCTGTTGAGACGATCTGGGCACGGCACGATCAGGCCGATGACGTGCGCGCTTTCCTGGCCACTCACGAGGTACCCCAGAGCGAGAAGGCCATCGCTCAGGCTCTGGAACGACTCGACGTGGCCGAAGGCCTCGCCAGGCGGGAATCGAACCGCCTCTCCTCCTACCTGCAGCGCGGGTAGGAGGGCGCGGGTAGCAGGGCGCTGGTAGCAGGGCGCTGGTAGCAGGGCGCGGGTAGGAGGGCGCTGGTAGCAGGGCGCTGGTAGCCGGGAATAGTCCCCCTGGAAGGGGGAAGGTACCGCCGGGCCCGAAGGGTCCGGGGGTAGGGGGTTGTCCAGACACCCGGCTGAGAGGTTCGGGGTTATTGGGTGATTGAGCAGACCGGAACAGGGTTCCTGCATGAAGACCCCCTGACCCAGCCGCTGCGCCGCTGCGGTACTTCCCCGCCCCCAGCGGGGGTTCTATCCAAGAAAAACCCGCCTCGAACAACGGCACGACCGGGACCTGAGTTCCCGGGGCCACCACTATCCTGCTGCGGATGGACGTTGCTCTGGCCGATCGGTTCTTTGCCCTCATGACCCTGGCCGCCCTGGCCGGGGCACTCGGTATCGCGGTGCTCAGCTTCGGGGGCCGGTTCTCGCCAACCCTGGCTCGCTGGAACAGCCAGCTGAAAGACATCTTCGGGGACTGGACCTACTGGATTGTCTTCCTCGTCGCCCTCGTTTCGATGTTGGGAAGCCTCTACTACTCCGAGATCGTCGGGTACGCGCCCTGCTCGCTCTGCTGGTACCAGCGCATCGTCATGTACCCGCTGGTCGTGATCATGGGGATCGCCGCCTTCAAACGAGACGAAAAGATCCGAACCTATGTGCTGCCCCTGATGGTGATCGGCGCCATCCTCGCCCTCTACCAATACATCATCGGCTACATCCCGGACGCCGAGGTCCTCGGCTGCTCGCTGGACGTCTCCTGTACAGAACGCTACATCTGGGAATTCGGGTTCGTGGACTTCCCTTTCATGTCATTTGTCGGATTTAGCCTCATGATCTCCCTTATGCTGTGGGCTTCACCGGGCCAACCGACCGGGAGCGAGGAATGACGAGCCGCAAAAAGCCACCAACGAAGCGATCCAAGGTCCCGTTCTACGTGGGCGGGGGCATAGTGGCGTTGCTGCTCATCGCCTTCATCACCACCGGTCTGGGCGATAGCAACGACGGGAACGGCACCTCTACCGCCCAGGAATTCGCCGACGTCAGCGTTACCGGCACTTTCTTGCCGCCCACCCCCGACGAGGGCGCTGCCGACACCGCCGTCGGCATGGCCATGCCTGAGATTCAAGGCGAGGATTTCGAAGGAAATCCCGTCTCGATCACCAACGACGGCCGACCGAAAGCCATCATCCTCCTGTCCCATTGGTGACCGTACTGCCAGTCCGAGGTCTCGGACTACACGCAGTACCTAGAAGACAACCAGCTGCCCGACAATGTGGACGTCTATACCGTCTCGACCAGTGTTGACAAGACCCGGGACAACTACCCACCTTCGAAGTGGCTGGCCGACAAGGGCTGGCCGTTCCCGGTGGTCGTCGACAGCACCTCCCAGGAGGCCGCCCGGGCCTTGGGCCTGCGCTTCTTCCCAACAACGGTCTTCGTGAATTCCGACGGGGTTGTGGTGTTGAGGGTGACCGGGATCGTCGGAATCGACAACTTGCTGGCGATCTTCGCGCAGTTGAGCTGACCCCAGCGGGGGATGCCCCGGTACTTGTGGGCGCCCCGAAACGCACCCGGAGGATTCGCATGCGCATTGGCGTACAACTACAACCTCAGCACGCCGACTATGCCGAGATTCGCCGGGCGGTGATCGCCGCCGAGGAGATGGGCGTCGACATCATCTATAACTGGGACCACTTCTACCCGCTCTCCGGAGAACCGGACGGCAAGCATTTCGAAGCCTGGACGACGCTCGCTTCATGGGCGGAGATCACCGAACGGGTCGAGATCGGCCCGCTGGTGACCTGCAACTCGTACCGCAATCCCCAACTATTGGCCGACATGGCCCGCACCGTCGATCACATCTCCGGCGGCCGGCTGATCCTCGGCATCGGGTCGGGTTGGTTTGAGCGGGACTACACCGAGTTCGGATACGAATTCGGAACGGCCGGGGACCGCCTCCGCCGACTCGACGCCAACCTGCCCGTTATCAAGGAAAGGCTCGGCAAACTGACCCCCCAACCCGTACGGGACATCCCGATCCTCATCGGCGGGGGCGGAGAGAAAGTGACGTTGCGGATCGTGGCCCAACATGCCGACATCTGGCACGGCTTCTACAGTGCCAAGGAACCGGACCAGTTCGCCCGCAAGAACAACGTTCTGGACGATTGGTGCGCCGAGGTGGGGCGCGACCCGTCCGCGATCGAGCGGTCGGCCGGGGTCAACCCCACTAAAATCGAAGCGATGGACCGGCTGGTCCCCAGCGGCGTCCAGCAAGTTACGCTCGGTTTCAGCGGCCCGCACTACGACCTGGGAGTCGTCACGGACTGGCTGGCCTGGCGAGACGAGCTGAACGCCGCCTAATCGAGAGGTTTCTCTGTGGCTGGTGCGATAGCTCTCGTCGTGGGTGGGCTCGTCTTGCTGACCGTCGGCGCCGACCGTTTCGTGCTGGCGGCCGCCCGGCTGGCCAGGGTGTGGGGCCTTTCCCCGATTCTGATCGGAGCGCTGGTTGTCGGCATGGGCACGTCGGCCCCCGAGTTCTTGGTCAGCGTGGTGGCGGCAGCCGGTGGAGGGCTCGATCTGGCAGTCGGCAATGTGATCGGCTCGAACGTCGCCAACCTCAGTCTGGTTCTCGGCGCAACCGCCCTCGTGACCCCGGTCGCCGGTCACATCAAGACCCTCCGCCGGGAGGGTCTGCTGATGCTGGCGGCGGTCACCCTGCTGGCGATCGTGACCTGGAACCAGTCGCTGACCGTCACCGAGGGCGTCATCCTGGTGGTGGCGATGGTGGCGGCGGCGCTGGTGCTCGTCCGGTGGGCCCGCCTGGATACCGAAGGGACCGGGACGGTGAGCGCCGAACTCGACGATATGACCTACGACTCGGGAAGGCCCAACCCCCGATTCGAGATCATCGTCGGCATCGTTGCCCTGGTAGCCACACTGGGCGGCGCGGAGATGCTGGTGCGGGGGGCGCAGATCATCGCCGACCGGCTCGATCTGTCGGAAGGTTTCATCGGCCTCACCCTGGTGGCGCTGGGCACCAGCCTGCCCGAGCTGGCTACCGCATTGGCCGCGGCGCGACGCAAAGAGAACGACCTCGTGATCGGCAATCTGCTCGGTTCCAGCATCTTCAACTCGCTGGCCGTGGCAGGCGGAGCGGCGCTCATCGGCGGTGGCGCGCTGGTCACCGGGTTCGGGACCGGTTTGGTCTTCATGCTTGCCGTGGCCGCTTTCGCCGGGATTCTCACCGCCACCGGCAACAAGCTGGTCCGCTGGGAAGGCTTTGCCCTCATCGCCGTCTACGCCGCCTTCGTGGCGACCAGTTTCTAACGCAGCCTCTACGGCAGCGCCGGGGGCCCTACCTGGCGTTCCTGCCACTGAGCGGCCCGGGACTCGGCGAGGATCTCCTTGAAGATTCGCTCGACATAGGAGGGATCGAGTCCCTGCAGCACGGCTTCGTCGCGGATGATCGCCAGGAGTTCCGCTTCCCGATCGGGGATCTGAACCGGCATGCCCCGGACGGCTTTGACCCGCCCGATGGCCAGCGACAGGCCCCGGCGGCGGGCCATGAGCCGGACGATCTCCCGGTCGACGATGTCGACGGCCTGGCGCATCCGGGAAATACCCAGTGCATCCATGAGGGCCCCGAACCCGATGCCGTCGAGCTGCTGCAACTGGTCGGAGAGGGCTTCATCCGGGGAGGGGTGCACCTCCACGGCCAGGCCGTCTGCGCCGACTCCCTGGGCGGCCAGAGCGAGGGGCGTGACCAGACTGCGATGGCCGGCGGCGTGGGAAGGGTCGACGATCACCGGAAGGTGCGACTTCTCTTTGACCACCGGGACGGCACTGATATCAAGGGTGTTCTGGGTGCTGTGCTCAAACGTGCGGATTCCCCGCTCACACATCACAATCTGGTCGTTGCCTTCGGCCAGCAGATACTCGGCGGACCACAACCACTCGTCGATGGTGGCGGACGGTCCCCGGTTGAGGAGCACCGGTTTGCCCGTCCGGCCGACCACCCGTAGCAACTCGAAGTTCTGCATGTTGGCTGGTCCGATCTCGAGCATGTCGGCATGGTCGGCGGCCACTTCGGCGTCGGCGATTTCACCAACTTCGGTGAGGATGGGAAGACCGACCGACTGACCCGCCTTCTTCAGCAATGCCAGACCGGATCGACCCATGCCGGAGTAGGCGTAGGGCGAAGACTGCGATCGGAAAGTGCCACCCCGCAGCAACGATGCTCCCCGATCGGCGACGATCTCGGCGGCCAGCATCACCTGGGATTCCGATTCGACGCTGGCCGGCCCGGCGATGACCGGGAACGGATCGTGCCCGAAACGAACGCCTTGTACGTCGACGATCGTGTTGATCGAGCCTTCGGCCTTGCGGTGCGCTTTTCTTTCGGTCATGTGGCTGCTCCTGGGTGGTGAGCCAGTTCCGGGCAATAAAAGACCCGGAGCCCTGGCTCCGGGTTTCAGAATCGTGCTTGTGCTGGTGGTCTAGTTGCGCGTTCCTTCAACCCGGGCTGCGGGCCCGGTAAATGCGAAGTCGGCGGAATAGACGTGCTGCATGTGGATACAGAAGTTAGCCCGGATCGCCGCAGATGACAAGGGCCGCCTCGGTGATAGTCCCCCTGCAAGGGGGAAAGTACCGCCGGACCCGGAGGGTTCGGGGGTAGGGGGTTGGCTAACCAACACGACAGCTCGTTATGAAGAAGCCCCCCTACCCCAGCGGCTCCGCCGCTGCGGTACTTTCCCCCCGCAGGGGGGACTATCCCGGAAGCTGCGGTGCTCCCGCTCAGGCCAACCGCCCTATCCCTCGGCCAGGGCCAGGGCGGCTGCGGCGAGTCGCTCGACCCGGGTCCCGAAGTCGGCGAATCGCTCGTCTGAGGTCTGGCCTGCCACGTAGCGGGTGTAGATCTGCTCGACGATTACCGCGATTTTGAAGAAGGCGAACACTTCGTACCAGCGGAGCCGGGAAAGATCGAACCCGGTCCCCTCCCTATAGCGCTGGACCACTCCGGCCCGGGTGTGGAAGCCCCCGTGGAGCAACGGGTTGTCCATGAAGATCCGGTAGGGCAAGTCGTTGGGTTGGGACCAGTAGGCCAAGGTCGTGCCGAGGTCGATCAGCGGGTCACCGAGGGTTGCCATGTCCCAGTCGAACACGGCCACAACGTCGCCCTGCTCGTCGACCATGGCGTTGTCGAGTTTGTAGTCGTTGTGCAGCAGCGAGGCGGCTTGCGGAACGGGCACGTCACCGGCCAGCCAGACCGCCAAGCGGTCCATCGCTTCGACCTCGCGGGTCTTGGCGCCCTCCCAGCGTCCCGCCCAGCCGCGTACCTGCCGTTCGGCGAAACCCTCCGGCTTCCCGAGTCCACTCAACCCGATGGCGGCGTAGTCCACCCGGTGCAGGTCGACCAGGGTGTCAACGAACCGTTCGCTGATCCGCTTCCGGATATTCGTCGAATCGGGGAGCCCGTGCGGCCAACGGTTCCGGATCACATAGCCGCGCCTGCGTTCCATGACGAAGAACGGACGCCCCAGCACCGTCTCGTCGGTACACAGGTGGAAAGCCGCGGGAGCTTGGGGAAGAACCCGGCTGACCGCGTGCAAGACGGTGAACTCGCGCACCATGTCGTGGCTGCGGGGCGCCACCGGTCCGAGCGGAGGCCGGCGGAACACGTATTCGCGATCTCCCACCCGGGCCAGATACGTCAGGTTGGCGTGCCCGCCCGGGAACTGCTCGAACTCGATCGGTTCATCCCCGGCGAATTCGGCGATATTGGCCCGCAGGTAGGCGGCCAGTTTCTGCTCATCGAACCGCTCTTCAGCACGGACCGGGGCGGTGTCACGGGGGGCGGTCATGACGGCGAGTCTATG
>Ga0316190_10004178_pt1 | contig 10494 bp, 8 predicted proteins | sample Eddworburrow2_MG_FD_204929 | JGI IMG/M metagenome (GOLD analysis project Ga0316190, IMG submission 204929) | Coastal sediment microbial communities from Maine, United States - Eddy worm burrow 2 | ecosystem: Environmental > Aquatic > Marine > Coastal > Sediment | place: USA: Maine | collected... | reverse complement strand
GTAAGCTGGAGTTCAGTTTGAATCGCGTCGCCAGAACATTTCATTTGTGTTTTTCCAGTATCCTGTCGTAAGTGCCATCCAGTTTCATCGCTGCGATAGCATTGTCGAAATCAGCGACGATTTTTGCGTGGTCTGGATTTTTTCGGCTCACGCCGATATTCACGCCACGCACCACCAGAGGTTTTTCCAGTATCTCCAGCTTTTCCATGTCGTCCGTCATGAATCGATTGATCTGGTAACGCAGCACGCGTTCATCGTCCAGGGTAAGGTCGATCTCTTTTTCAACCAGCTTTTGCAGGTTTCCAGGCAGGCTGCTTTCAACGACTTTTTCAATGGTCGGTGACTGGTTGAAATCTTCGTCATAGGCGTAATCCTTTATCACGCCAATCCTCATACCTTCAAGGTCATCGAAGTCGGTGTACTCGAAAGCAGAGTGTTTTCTCTTGATGAAGCGGATGTGGGATTCCAGGTACGGCTGACTGAAATCCAGGTGCTGGCCACGATCCATGGTGTACCAGGGTGTGGCGAAAACATCGTAGACGCCGGTTTTACCGCCTTCCAGTATCTGCTCCAGTGAATCGATGCTGACACGCGGGTTGTAGCCAGCTCGTTCCAGGGCCGTGGTAACGAGATCAATGGCCAGTCCCTGTTCAGGTAGATCCTCACCCGTATAGGGCGGCCAGTTACCGCTGTGGACAACTTTAAGATCGCCTGCCATTGCTGCTTGTGCGAGTGCTCCAACAAACAGCAACAAGGCTGCAAGACAGTGTTTCAGCTTGTTCATTTTTATTCCTTACAAAAAGACAGCGTATGAGCGGCTTCCTGGCAGCGATATTGCGCCGGGCTTTGTATTGTCCAGCGGGTAACAGATCCGCGATGCTCTGCGCATCAGAGGCTTAAAGCCTTTTCCAATCTGTTCACAGATTGTCTTCGCTACCTTAATGGGTGCATGATACTCGTCATTGGCTTCGACCAGAAGGCAGGGCGCATCGATGACACCGGTGCCTTCCATGCCGGCAACAATTGATGTCAGTAGATCTTGATTATGAATGTATTGCGCGATAGCCGGGCAATGGGCGTGTTGATCGGCATGGTCTGGCTGCTGTCGGCTTGCCAATCCGGAACTCAGCAGCGCGCCTTGACCGAGCTTCAGGGTGCGACCATGGGGACGACCTACACCGTCAAAGTGGTCGGATTGCCGGCAGAGCTGAAGCCGGAGCGGATCCAGGCCGCGATCGATAGCATCCTGGAAAAAATCAACCGCCAGATGTCCACCTACCTTCCCGACTCGGAATTGTCACAGTTGAATCGCAGCCAGGCGACGGATTGGATCGATGCCTCTCAGGAACTGGTTGATGTACTGAAACAGGCACAGCGTGTCAGCGCCCTGACCAATGGCGCCTTCGACGTCACCGTGGGCCCGCTGGTCAATCTGTGGGGCTTTGGTCCGTCAACTGGCATTAATCAGGTCCCGTCTGACCAGGACATTCAAGAGGCCCGGAACAGGGTGGGGTACAGGGGGCTCCAGGTGCGCAGCTCGCCTCCCGCCATCAGAAAGGATCGTCCTGATCTTTATGTTGATCTGTCTGCAATTGCCAAAGGCTATGCCGTCGACAAGGTTGCCGAGCATCTGCAGGCCCTGGAGATCGACGATTACATGGTCGAGATCGGCGGCGAGATTCAGGCGAAAGGGCGTAATGCCAGCGACAGGTTCTGGAGGATCGCCGTCGAAAAGCCGTCTACCGGTTCCCGGTCATTACATACCGTCATTGAACTGAATGATGTGGGCATTGCGACGTCGGGGGATTACCGGAATTACTTCGAGAAAGAAGGTCGGCGTTATTCACATACCATTGACCCCATGACGGGTCACCCCGTCACCCACAAGCTCGCTTCGGTGACTGTCGCCAACCCGTCGACCATGCAGGCGGACGTCATGGCCACGGCGTTGATGGTGCTCGGACCTGAAGCCGGTTACCGGTTTGCTGAACAGCATAAGCTGGCGGCGTTTTTTATCGTCAAGAGCGAAGACGGCTTTTATGACAAGGTGACGGCGGCTTTCAGGCCGTATCTCGCACCAGAGGGGCAATAGTTGTGACGAGGTGCACTGGTTCGCTCAAGCCTGCGCCGCTTTATCCAGCAGTACATCAACCTGCGCCGACCCACCGATTCCGGCGATGGGCAGTCGTTCACCGGCACGCCAGCCCCGGATGGCGGCCTGTTTACCTGCGCCGGTCACCAGGATGAGCACCTCGCGCGCTTCGCTCAGCGCGCGCGCACTCAGGCTGACACGGTCCGGCGGCGGTTTCGGGGCGTTATGCACGGCGTGCACCAGCTGGTCAGCAGCGTGCTGCTGTCCCGGAAACAGGCTGGCGGTGTGACCGTCCTCACCGATGCCCAGCAGCACGAGATCAAAAGGCAGCGCGGCGCTGATCACCGGTTCGTACGCCGCGGCGGCGGCTTCAGCCCCCCGTTCGGCCGGGATGGGGTGTACATGGGCAGCGGGGACAGCGACCGCGTCGAGCAATGCCCCAGCGGCCATGAGGCTGTTGCGTTCCGCATCGTCCACTGGCAGGCATCGCTCGTCGCCGAAATAGATCTCCCAGCGGGACCAGTCGGTGTCCGCACCGACCAGCAAACCATAGGCCGCTTGCGGGGTACGCCCACCCGCCAGCACGATGCGGAAGCGGCCGCGTTCGGTGATGGCCCGGGATGCGGCGTGCAGAATACGCTGCGCCGCCTGTGCGGCGACCGTATCCGGGTTGTCGAGCACATGCCAGCGGGTAGGGTTGGCTTCAATCTGCCGGTTTTTCATGGTGCCCACCAAACTGGTAGCGCATGGCCGACAGCAGTTTGTCGGCGTAATCCGCCTCGCCGCGCGAGCTAAAGCGGTTGTAGAGTGCCGTGGTGAGCAACGGTGCCGGCGCGCCGACATCGATAGCGGCGATACTGGTCCAGCGGCCTTCGCCGGAATCCGATACCCGGCCACCGAAGTTCGATAACTCCTGATCCTCTTTCAGCGATGCCGCGGTCAGGTCCAGCAGCCAGGAGGACACCACGCTGCCGCGCCGCCACAGCTCGGCCACCTCGGCGACATTGATGTCGTATTGATATTCTTCCGGATTGCGCAACGGGGTGGTCTCGGCGTCGATGTCGTGCGCCTGTTTGCCCACGTTGGCGTGCTTGAGAATGTTCAGACCCTCAGCGTAAGCGGCCATCAGGGCGTATTCGGTGCCGTTGTGGACCATCTTCACGAAGTGGCCTGCGCCGGCAGGGCCGCAGTGCAGATAGCCGAGCTCGGCCTGGCTTGGCTCGCCGCTGCAGCCCGGGGTGCGCTCGATATCACCGATGCCCGGGGCCAGCGTAGCAAAAACAGGTTCCAGGTGTTTCACCGTCTGTTCGTCGCCGCCGATCATCATGCAGTAGCCACGCTCCAGACCGAACACGCCGCCGCTGGTGCCGACATCCATGTAGTGGATGCCATTTGGCTGCAGGCGCTTGGCGCGTATGATGTCGTCCTTGTAGTAGCTGTTGCCGCCGTCGATGATGATGTCGTCCGGCTGCAGGCGTTGAACCAGCTTGTCGATGACCTGGTCGACCGCCGCCGCCGGCACCATGATCCAGATTGCGCACGGTTTGCTGAGTTTGGCGACGAACTCGTCGAGGTCTGTGGTACCGATGGCGCCTTCCTTCGCCAGTTCTGCAAAGGCGCCGGCTTTCCTGCCGTACACGACGCACTCGTGACCGTCTCGCAGCAGTCGTCGCACCATGTTGGCGCCCATGCGCCCCAATCCAATCATACCTATCTGCATTGTTCGTCCTCCTGTTTCGGATCCTGCACCACTATTAACATGGCAATTAACTCGGTTAAACCCCTAAACGTTTCGCCAGACGCCAGTATAGTTCAGGCGCCTGGGTAATTAGTCCACGCGAAAGCCTCAGTCCCACGAACAGTATATTGACAGTCTCAACCCCAAACCGCTATGGTAAGAAGCTCACGCAGCGGGTGCTCTAACGACTTTCGTCCACGGAGTTAATCGGGAAGCTGGTGCGTCCTGGGTCATCACCCCTGACAAGCCCGGCACTGCCCCCGCAACGGTAAATGAGCGTGGGATCGATCCTGAGAATCCATTCCACAGGATGGGCAAGACTGCCACTGCGCCTCAGGCGTGGGAAGGTGGCCCATCCGGCGAAACGCCACTCATGAGTCCGGAGACCGACCTGCTGTGAAGATAAACGTAATCGAGATGGTGTCACTAGGAGCCTGTCCGAGAATAGACTGATCTACTGCGGACAAGCCTGGTTGACCAGATTTCACGATCATTTTCGTCAAATAGGCTCACGATGTACAGCGATGTACAAGTGTCGCGGGAGGCAGGAGAAGGTGAGACCAGGAACCGGTCGAGAGACTGGCCTGGGCCATGCCGGGAGTGACCTGTTCGCCTCAAATGATCGAAAAACCTGACTCAACCAGTCGTGCCCTCGCTACGAGCGCTATTCTCGGACAGGCTCCTAGGGGTGACGTATCGATGCAGACACGCGGTGGGATTTGATGGCGCACGGGGGATGTGTCGCGATGACTCACTGGGAGAAACTGCGTGCGGAATTGTGGCTGGGGTATTCACAGAACAACAAACATCAGAAACAGTAAACAGGACTCGATTGGCAGATCACCACAGGCGATCGGTCTACTCATTGTCATCGCGGGCATCGGCGCTACGCCGGTGATGGCAGAGTTGCCAACATCGGCGCAGGAAATGGACGACCTGGTGGTCACAGCCACACGTCTGGCCACACCACGTGGAGAGCTGGCCAGTTCCGTGACCGTGATTACCGCCGAGGATATCCAGCGCAGGCAGTTTCGCAGTGTGCCGCAGGCCTTGCGTTCGGTACCGGGTTTACATGTGGTGCAGACGGGTGGTCCCGGCCAGCAGACCTCGGTGTTTATGCGCGGCGCCAATTCCAACCATACCCTGGTGTTGATCGATGGCGTCGAGGTCTCCGATCCGAGTTCGCCTGCCGGTGCGGTGGATTTTTCCAACCTGTGGCTGGATAACATCGAGCGTATCGAGATCGTACGCGGACCGCAGAGCACATTGTACGGCTCGGACGCCATCGGTGGCGTCATCCAGATCACCACCCGCCGTGGTGAGGGCAAACTCCACGGCGCAGGCAAACTCGAAGGCGGATCGGATAACACCGTCAATCAGCAGGCGTCGGCAGCCGGTTCCACGGATAGGGTGAGTTACTCCTTTGGCGTCACGCATACCGACACCGATGGTGATTCCGTCACCCCGGCACGGCTGCGCAACGGTGTTTCCGCGGAAGACGATAACTACGAAAACTGGACGACGTCGGCGAGGCTGGGCATGGCTGTCAGCGATACACTGGAAGTCACCGTCTTCGGCCGTTACATCGACAGTGAGACAGACCTCGATCCCGAGCTGGAAATGTTCGGTTTCGGTACCACCGAGGACCGGGATGCCAGACTCGAGCAGACCGAGTACCTGTTGCGTGGTGAAGCCACAGCGCAATTGCTGGCCGGCCTCTGGGAGGCGACTTTCTCCACCTCCTACACCGATTATGATCGCAAGAATCGCAACGATCGTCAGTCACCCACAGAGACCCTGACACGTACCAGCTTCGACGGTGATAAGCTGAAGTTCGAACTCAAAAACGATTTCTACCCGGTGGATGCGCATATATTGACACTGGGTCTGGAAACCGAGAAGGAAAACATGGACTCGGGTGGGTTTTCCGATTTCGGGGGATTTTTCATCGGTGAAGAGACCAATGCAGACGCGCGCAACAAGGCGGTCTATACGCAGGATCAGTTCAGTTACGGCGAGCGTATCTTCGGCACTATTGGCATGCGCTACGACGATTACGATGGCTTTGGTTCCGAGATCACCTACCGGGTCGCGCCCGTCTATGTCCACCGGCAGACCAACACCCGACTCAAGGCCAGTGTCGGTACCGGGTTCAAGGCGCCCACCCTGTTTCAGACTGAAGGTTTCACGCCCAATAATTTCGGCTCGTTCTACCGTGGCAATCCGGACCTGGACCCGGAAGAAAGTTTTGGCTGGGAGGTCGGTATGGAACAGATGCTGTGGGGCGAACGCCTGAACTTCGGTGTGACCTGGTTCAAAAGCGACATCGACGACTTGATGCAGGTGGTGTTCGACCCGTCTTTCAACAGCACCTATGAAAATATCGACAATGCCGATATCCAGGGCGCCGAAACCTTTATCCAGCTACGGCCACTGGAATCGTTGTCAGTACGTCTCGATTATACCTACACCGATGCCGAGGATAACGATACTGGTGAGCCGTTGTTGCGCCGCCCGAAACACAAGCTGGATCTGGACGTGGAGTTCCAGCCGGTAAGCCGGGTAAGTATTAACATGGCCGTCAATTATGTTTCCGACTATAAGGATATCTCGCGCGAAACATCGGGCATTATCAAGGGTGACGATTATGCGGTGCTTGATATTGCGGCCGACTATCTGCTGAACAAACAATGGCGCCTGTTTGGCCGCGTCGAGAACGCCACCGACGAGCACTACGAACCCGCCGACGGCTTCCAGGCCTCGGACCGCGGCCTGTTCGCGGGTGCCGAACTGACGCTATAGGGCCGAAGCATGAGTCTTGCCATACCAGCCGATCGAAGCACGGATGCACGGGGTCTTCTGCCCAGGCTCGGCTACTTTGTGCTGGGCTCGCTGGCGCTGCATGCGCTTGTGGTTGCTGTCTGGCGCGGCGAACCAGCCGCCGGTCCGGTGGGGCAGAGTACGTTTCATATTACCCTGCTGGCACGATACGGGGACACGCCTGACAAACCCGGCGCCGAAACCAGGCACGAAGAAAACAACGACACGCAAGGGTCAGTAAATGGCAGTGAATCGCCCAGCGAACGTTCAGCGACCGATGAACCCGGGGGTGGGAATCCTTCAACCGACCTGGCGGTGAGCTTGCAGCGTGTTACCCAGGCCGCGCCTGATTTGCAGCAGCCCGATACCCGGTCTCATGCCGGTATAAAAAAACTTCGCAACAAAGCACCTGAAGAGGAGAAATTCCGGGTAACAGAGCGTCGTGCGGCATTGGCGCAGGGGCGAATCAGTGTAACGAGTGGCGCGGCCAGTCATGGACAACACCAACTGAGCAGTGCTGCCAGGTACCGCAGGGTCCGGGCCGCGTTGCACGAAGCGCTGTTACCACGTTTTGACTACCCCTCTGTCGCACGCCGGCGGGGCTGGCAGGGGCGCGTCCAGATCGGATTGCACGTTGAAGCCGACGGGGATCTGAGCCACATCCATCTTGTCGAGTCTTCGGGCTATGCTCCGCTGGACAGGGCAGCCATAAAGAATGTCACCGAGTTACGCAATGTCCCCGCTGCAATACAGTGGCTGGACGGTCTTGATATGGACATGTTATTGCCGGTGCGCTATCGGCTTCACGACCGTTAGCGGGCGGTGTTTGGCGCATGATCGGGTCATTGCAATCAACATGAGTAAAGAATTAAATATTCTGATCAAGAGGGAGGTGCAGCTGTGAGGGTATTGGCAGGGGACGTCGGTGGCACCAAGACGCGTCTGGCCGTCTTCGAGGTAGAGGGTGTCCGTCTGGAGACCCTGTTCGAGCGCAGCTATCCCAGCAGCGAGTATGGTTCGCTCGACGCTATCGTCCGGGACTTCCTCGACCGCGCAGGCGCCGATTGCCGGCAGGCCTGTTTCGGCATTGCCGGTCCGGTGCAGCAGGGGCGGGTGGAGACCACCAATCTGCCCTGGGTCATCGAGGCGCAGGCCATGGCGGCCGGCTTCGGCTTCGACGCCGTCTCGCTGATGAATGATCTGCAGGCTAATGCCTGGGGTATCGACGCCCTGGCCGACGACGATTTCTGCCTGCTGAGCGCGGGGCACGCCGACGCAGTCGGTAATGCTTCCGTCATTGCCGCCGGAACGGGACTCGGCGAAGCCGGTTTGTACTGGGACGGACAGCGGCACTGGCCTTTTGCCTCTGAAGGCGGTCACGCGGATTTCAGTCCACACAGCGATCTGGAGATCGCGCTGCTGGAATACCTGCGCGAGCGCTTCGGTCACGCCAGCTGGGAGCGGGTGGTGTCGGGCCCGGGTCTCGTCAACCTGCATGATTTCCTGCGCGTCCACCGCGGTGTTGCCGTACCGTCCTGGCTCAGTGATGAGATGGTGGCGGGTGATGCGGCGGCGGCCATCTCAAGCGCCGCACTCGATGAACGGGATGCGATTTGTGCTGAAGCCCTGGAGCTCTTTGTGCACCTCTACGGGGTGGAAGCGGGAAATCATGCGCTGAAGATCATGGCCACCGGCGGCATCTACATCGGCGGTGGTATCGCGCCGAGGATTCTCGACAAGCTGAAAGGCCCGCTGTTTAAGCAAGGCCTGCTGTCGAAAGGACGGATGCGGCCTTTACTGGAGGGGATGCCGGTGCGGGTCATCCTCAACGATCGCACCGCGCTTTACGGGCCGGCGCTGTACCTGGCGGCAATGACTGTGCAGGCAGGCTCCTAGCCGAGTCCCCAGCTTGCCAGGGTGCGCTCGTACAGGTCGCGGTCCGGGCTGGTGGCTCCGTGCTGCTCACATACCGCCGAGGCAAATGCCAGGGCGCGCCCGATAATCTCGGACGCTGACCAACCCTTATGCAAGCCGAACAGGGTGACTGCGCAGAAAGCGTCACCGGCGCCGACGCTATCCACGAGGTTTTCGACGGGTGGCGGTTTGCCGCTCACTGTGCCGTCAACGCTGGTAATGAAGGCGCCGTCGGCGCCGCGGGTCACCACGATGGCATCGAGTTCAAAACGTGACAGCGCCTCTTTGGCGGCACGCTCGAGGCCATCGTCGGTTTGCACGGTGGCCGGCAGCACCGTGCCTAACTCCTCGTCGTTGAGTTTTGCCCATCGCGCAGCTTTCAACAAGCCTTCGACCGTGGCGGTATCCCACCAGGGATCGCGCAGATTGACATCGACGAAGACAGGGAGATGTTTTTCGCTGATCAGGCGCTGCAGGGTGTCGCGGCTGGCCGGGTTGCGTGCGATCAGCGAGCCTTGATAAATCAGCGACAGGTTCTGGCCGCGAACAGCGTCATCCAGGGGCTCGAAATCGATATGGTCATAGGCTTGCTCCGGGCGTATATCAAAACGGTGATCGGTCCCTTGCATGCTGATCTCGACCCCTCCGGTCGGGTACACCACGTCGCGCTGGATACCGCTGCTGTTCATAGTCCACTGGTGCATGGCGTCCACAACACTGTTTCCCTCGTCATCGCTGCCGATGCGGCTGATAAGAAGGGGCGACAGGCCGAAGCCCTGCAGATGCCAGGCTACATTGAAGGGTGCGCCACCCAGCACCTTTTTGTCACCAGGGAAGATGTCGAACAGGACTTCACCGTAGATGAGCGGCTTGCCCTGTAGAGGGGGTATGATTGTTGAACTCATGGCGCCGGTACCGTCGTGTCAGTTAATGAGGTGTGCTTAATTGATTATACCCATGTACTACAGCCTGATTCCAAACAGTGCGCAGTTGACTCTCGTTCATTCAGCCATTTATGCTTCTCCGCTACCAGTTCAGGTGCATATCGCATGGTTTTCCCTGAAGCAGCGGCTGGCTTGTTTATCTGCTGGCACCGATCCTGGCGCCCTTCCTGTTTTCCGCGTTACTGGCCTACCTGGGTGATGCGCTGGCACCTTTCGCTGGCACATAAAGGCTGGCAAACGCCCGGTCTTAAGCTGCGATTCTCAGGTTACCGGCACCAGCTGCCCTTTGCATCCAGTTCTAGGTTATTATTAGCCACAAATTCAACCCCACCGGTCCAGCGATGCCAACACCCAAAATTGTACTGCAAAAACTTCTGCCGGTCATTTCGACGGCCCTGTTTTATGCGTTGTTTTACCTGATCAGCAGCCTGAAATTCGATGTGCACATCAAGCCTTCGGCCGTGCCGTTTGATTACCTGTTACAGCTGCTTGTCGCTTATATCCTGTTTGCATTATCACGGCGGCTGTGGGTGTTCGTGGTGTTGCAGGGTCTGCTGATGGGCGTGCTGTACGTCGGCAACGCGGTGAAGATTTCGTTCTTCGGTGGGCCGATCATGCCCGATGACGCCTACGCATTGCGTTCACTGTTTCTGGTCCTGGAGGGCTGGCACTTCATCGCCGCGGCGGCGCCGCTGGCGGCGATTGCCGCCCTGCTGTTTTTCAATTTCACGCTGCGTCACTGGAGTGCCTACCTGTCCAGCATGCTTGTAATCCTGTTTGGCATGACCCTGGTGTACGAACCCGTGGCAATTCTGGAACCATTGGACCGATACTTCGGCAATTCGGTTTGGGACCAGCGCTCCAATTACCTTTATCGCGGCGCCACGCTCTACAGCGTGCAGGAAGGTGCGCGCTATTTCGCCGATGCCCATATACCGCCGGACCGTGATCTGGCACTGTCCGCCGCGGCCAACCTGCTGGACAAT
>Ga0316190_10004177_pt1 | contig 10494 bp, 23 predicted proteins | sample Eddworburrow2_MG_FD_204929 | JGI IMG/M metagenome (GOLD analysis project Ga0316190, IMG submission 204929) | Coastal sediment microbial communities from Maine, United States - Eddy worm burrow 2 | ecosystem: Environmental > Aquatic > Marine > Coastal > Sediment | place: USA: Maine | collected... | reverse complement strand
AAGGTTCTTGGACGACCGCTTTGTATGTCTAAGTCTATAGGCTACCTGTGTAGATTGGCAAACCACTCTATTGTTCCGTTGCCTAAAAGTAAGGGCAAGTCTGTCCCGAAAGGTGCAGTCACTTCTTTTTGTATTAAGTGCGGTACGACTGTTAGATCCAAAGAAGATATACAAAGCCATGAAAAATTGGATAAAGACTGTGACTCTAACTGGATTAATACAAGTATTACAGTTCCTTGTCTTTCTTGCTACGCGCCCGTGCGTTATTCAAACACAGATCAGATCATAAAAAATACATCCGAAGGCAAGTTTCTCGACACCAATGTATTTTTATGCGATTACCACTCGTATTACGACATGCTCAAGGGTGGTAAAACAGAGTGCCCTGAGTTTGGAGTAATCCGCCGAATGATAAACCGGATGATAGAGTGAGTTCCTTTTTACTGCGCTTGTCTAAGCACTCTATTGTTCCGTTCGATGAAAAAGCTGCGTCTGGTGGGATAACAGCCGTAGATTATATATGCGGTTTTTGTGAGAATTACCTTGAAAGCGAGAACCTTGCCCACAGCAACGGTGAGGGGACTTCATGTGACCCCGGGTGGGTTTACCGTGTAGTTTATTGTAACTGTCTCACCTGCGGGAGAGCTACTAGCTATAATAATTACAAAGCTGTACGCCAGGTAATGTTTGGCTTCATTCAAGACAGGCGTGACTTTGTCTGCAATATTCACTGGGGTGATGGAAAGATCTGTTCAGACAACAGGGACATCAGACATTTAAGGGACTTAGTAGAATGAGTTCTTTCCTACAACGGTTAGCTAAAAACTGTGCTATTCCAGTCAGTGACAACTCTGGTGATGCATTTGTTGTAAAAAACGGCGAGGTATCCTTTTACTGCCTTAAATGTGACCGACGTCTACCAGCGGGGGAGAATCTCCACAAAAGTTTTTCGGGCGAAGATTGTGACTTAGACATGATCTACACCTCGATTAAAAGGCCTTGCTTTACTTGTGGGCGGGATGCTTTCTATAACAACTCAAATGCCGTAAGAAAAAGAGCTAAGGCAGCAGAAAAAGGAGAGTCTTTTCCTTATGTAAAATGGTATAGCTGTGTTGTCCACTGGGGAGGAGAGAATCTATGCAGAGATGCCGCTTACACTCGCAGGCACTACTACGACGTGGTGGGAGAATGAGTTCCTTTCTTCAAAGACTAGCTAAGAATTGCTACGTACCTGTGGGAGGGCCACACGGTGGGGATTTTCCTAACCGGGTAGTAGAAATTGTAAGCGTTTGTATGAGGTGCTTTGCCTTTGTAGGGGGAGCACACGAAGCGTGGTATCACTTAGGAAGTAACTCGCTTACTTGTAATGGTCTAATATATGTAAAAGTGTACCGCACCTGCCTGAAATGCGGGAAAATAGCACACTACAAGAAGGATAAACACGTAAGACTGGCAGCTAGATACGGTGGAACTACCGATGGCTATAAGTGTTACGCCCACTTCAATGGTGTCGGTGGATGTAATGATAGCGGGCTCTTCAGGAAGTGGGCGGAGATAGAGGAATGACTTTCTTTAAACGCCTTGCTAGTAACTGCATCGTTCCCGGCGGAAGCCTGATAAAGCCGGAGGACATTCCAGGCTTGAAAATTAAAAGCTATTGCCGGGTGTGTGACTTGTTTCTGTCTATGGGAGTAGCTGAATACAAAGCGCATAAGAGCGGTGGCAGTTGGGAGTGTAATGGAAACCCCTTCGTAAAAGTATTCAGAACCTGCCTAACATGTCAAGCTTTCACATTGTATACTAACAAGAGGTTTGTCTTGCTTGAGAATAATAAGGGGCCCTTTGTTACACCCAACATGTACCTGGCATCTGTTCACACCCGAGACGGCGGGCTGTGTGATGATATCGGCACGAGAAGGTCATTAGAGGAGCTAGAATGTCGTCTTTTCTAGCCAGACTTTCTAAGAATTGCTTTGTTCCTACCGAAGAGACTCAAAGCTCAGGTAGAATAGACATTATATTTACCTGTTTTGACTGTGACAAAGAGTTCTTTGATTGTAATCACGAGGAGATGAGGGAGCACATAGAAGAGGGCACGCCGTGTGAACAAGCGGCTTTTTACATCACGGTGGAAAGAGCCTGTCCTATTTGTAAAATAGACACAGCGTTTGACAATGCTGAAGCGCTAGGAGAGTACGTACAGAATTGTGAGAGACCTAGCACACATGCTCAGAAGGTTCAGTTTCTGAAGGAGATTGACTTCTTTGTTGCCTGGCCGCACGAATCTCTCGGAGATTATCCGTGTGTAATAAGGGACGCAGCCTTTCCCTTGGATACCTTACTAGACCCATGAGTTCCTCATTCCTGAAACGATTATCGTTGAGCAACTTCGTGCCGGGTGGGGTTAATGACCCCATTATCCTGGTGTGCGATGTTAGAACGTTTTGCTCGGGGTGTGGAGAGGATATAGAATATAGTAAGTGGGGGTATGTTCGTGAGCATTACAATGAGGAAACACAAGATGAGTGCTACGGAACAAGAGAGAGGGCAATTGTTGCCATCGTCCGTGCTTGCCTTACTTGTGACAAACCTGTAGCGTACATCGGACATGTTCGTGGCCCAGAAAAGTATTCGGAAATCATAGCCTCACGCCACCGAAACTTAAACAATGACTGGTGTAAGGAATCAAGCAGCTATCGGGAGGCGGACAAATTATTATGAGTAAAGATTTCTTACTTAAACGGCTAACTAAAAACACCGGGGTATTTGTAGGGGAATCCCGGGAAGCAGATGTTCTTCGGGCCACCGATTTTTCTTACTACGGTACCTTTAATCACTCCTACCAGCATAAGTTTTCCAGCAAACCTGCACCCGTGTCTGCAGGTACGCTAAGCATGTTGAGGGATATACAGATAGCATTATCTAAGGCCGATACTGTAGCTGCCAGCTTAGCTCTAACACCGAAAAGGACATGGCATATGGACCACACGGCGGCTCCTTACACTTTATGTACCGTTAGTCACAACCGTTTGACTTTCAATTATAGTACTACAGGCAACTTTGTTCCTGTACATCACGTATTTGACGAAGTATGTGGTTGTTCGGGGGAAAGACTTCCCGACCTTCCCACAACCATTCAGTGTTCCTACTGCGGGGATTGGGTAACCGCTGTCGAATTTATCAGACTTAACGGGAAAATTAAAGGCTTTCGCCTCAATCATAGGTACCCAGATTGTCCACGTAACGCTTACATGATTAAGCAGGACACAATTGAACCTACTTAAAAGATTAAGTAAGCACACGTGTGTTCCTCTGAAACAAAACAAACGCTCCAGCACCACAAAGTTTAAGTATCGCGGCAATCAAGTAGGTAAGTGTATGGCATGCTTAAGGATGTACGTACTGGACTCTGAGGGTAGAATTGCTATTCATGCCCCGATAGAGGGCGGTGGTAGGTGTATGCCTTACAAGTCAATACCTGTTATTGATGGAAGCAAGCGGTGTAAAAAGTGCCATAGACTTGTTTTAATCAACAAATATGACGGGTATTATATACCTCATAAGAAGATAAGGAATGGGAAAAGTGATTGTTCCGGAAGAGTTCCTTATTAGAAGGTGTAACAGGGGAAGACAAAGTAACATGAAAGAAGGGTTAAAAGGAGTAAGGTTTAACAATGGCTATTAATGCAACACAACTTATACTGAATAAATCTGAGGCCGTAACGAGTAAGGCGGGGTCTAAACGCCAACGCAAGCGGTTAAGGTGCTCGTCAAAGGCTACCGCAGATGAAAAGAAGCGGATAGCTACGCTGACTAAAGAGTACAAGGTCTTGGAAACACTGTTTGCTAAGGCAAAAAAGCAGACACAGTATCACAGCGGCATGGTGGAGGCCCTTCCTATCTCCAACGGTGATTCTACCTTTGGTTTGACTTACGGTAAACCTCTTAAAAGTAGGATGCAGCACCGCTACCATCAACTTCTTTGGGAGCGCGCTGGACGTGCGGTGCATCGGCGCATGAGGAAGGTTGGCTTTGCTTTGTGGAGCCTGGGCGCAGGTGAGCGGAGCAAACCTAATCCTGCAAGAAACGCTGCTCCTAAGTTCACTAAAGCTTACAGCGATGCAGTCGAAGCAGAGTCTAAAAAGAAATACCCCTTCTCAACGTCGGGGACAGAGCCCATGCCTAAGGTATACAATGGAAGTTAATCTAGATAAAATTCCCCCCGTCAGCAAGTACGAGAAAACAACGGAGACTTTTACAGCTTCGTACCCCGAGGCTGTTTCTGTTGCAGACACGCTGTTTTCTCCTTACAAGAAGGATGCTGTGGGCACTGAGCGCACTTCTCCCGAAGCTAAGGTGCGTATTCGCCGCTGTTCTTCCCAGGTAAGGGGAGGTTTCCGAGTTGTACTTTCAAAAAGTAACGCAGTCGCTAAGCCTGTGGGAGAAAAACCAGGCCCTGAAGAAAAGAAAGCCAAGAAGAACAAGCGACACCGGAACGATAAGAAGGGACAGCGCCGCAGTGAGTCCTCCCAAACGACCACCGGTTAGCACAATTGCTCTCTTCTTAGAAAACGCCAGCTATATTGCTGAGGGTTCTCTTCAGACAGAGACGATTAAGCTGGTTCTCTCGGAGTTTAAAGGGCTTCTAGGATATATAGACCAGTTAGAGATGGAAGCTAAGGGCATCAATAAAAGGCCCAACGGTTTCTACCCTATGCTTAATTGGCTAGCACAACAATCACGAGAAGCAGTGAAAAATAGGCGGGAAACACCTGATAAAGCAGAGGAATTCAAGGGCAGAACGAACGCCTTTAAAGAAGCACACTCCCACCTAATTGATGTAATGGTTCTCCTTAACCATGTTGACGAGAATAGCTGATGATCACTCTAGTCCTCGGGGGCCTTCTAAAAGGTCCGGTAATCAACAAGGTAATTGAAGAGCTAGGCTCAGAAATTAGGCACATTACTCTTTCGGACAAGGATAGCCTCAAAGTTTTTTGTCAACGCGCGTTGGCATCGACTAAGATGATTGTCAAATTTGTTCAACAGGGGAATTATAAGACTAGACGGGAAGAAACACGAGCTAACGACGATTTTAGCGTTCACTTTGACATCAAGGCGCTTGATGAAGCAAACGAAGGCGGAGTTGTCTTTTTAAAGCTTGCTCCCATAGTTGAGTTGGCGTTATCTCTAAAATTACACATCAACATCTTGGCAGTGCGTTCAGTGCATGGGCTGCTTCTATCTCACTGGCCTGCAACATGGCCTCCTCTAACTAAATACGAACAGCAATAAGGATTAAGACTTTGAAAGTATTCGTTTATGGTACTCTTCTTTCCGGCGAAGGCAACCACCGCTTGCTCGAAGAGCAGACGTTAGTCGGTCCCGCCACCACTAAGCCCGAGTTCACTATGATTAGCCTGGGAGGATTCCCTGGTCTACTTGAAGGCGGGGACACTGCTATCAAGGGAGAGGTTTACGAAGTAAATCCTGAGGGCATGGTGCGTCTTGATATGCTGGAGGGCTGTGACCCCCGTGACCCTGACCGAGGTATGTATGGGCGCCTTGCCATCGTGCTGGAGGACGGTCGAGAAGTTATGACCTACCGATATAACACGGAGGGGCATGACCGAGAGCCCATTTCAAGTGGGGACTGGCGTGCCTATAGCAGCAGTCGAAAAGAAAAAAGGCGCTACCAGTAACATGGCAAAAGAAGAACTAATTGACCTTGAAGGTAAGATTACTCACTGCGGTGCGGGAGGTATCTTCCGTGTGTCTACTGGGAATAATCACGAGGTTTTAGCTAAGCTGTCTGGTCGTATGCGTAAGAATCGTATCCGGGTAGTGCTTGGTGATGAAGTGACAGTTTCTGTATCCCCGTATGATTCAAAGCGGGGACTTATCACATTTAGAAAGCGATAGTTTATGCAGATGTTCCTAATGATTATTTCCTTGGTGCTAATGGCATGAGTGGCATCATCTGCTCATGAGGCTCTGCTCAACAAGGACTATTTCTGGGCACTCGTTGCGGCCTTGTTTGCTGTGCTCAATGCCTTTACATTCAGCTCTCTCGTGATGAAACTGGGGGATGTAACATGAAAGAGATACTGAAGTCAGTTCTCCTTGTAACGTGTCTCAACCATATTTATCAGCAAATTGGAAACAAAGGTTAAAGCCTTAGGACCTAAGTAGTGTCGTTTAATTTCAAGGGTCTATATTTCTTCGCTATGATTCTTATGATTCCAGCGTTGGTAACAGCAACACAATATTCTGCAGAGCGCGGGGACACAAAGAGCGCTGTCATCTCTGCTGTGTTGGCAGCAGTGAATGCCGTTGGGTTTACCTCGGTGCTGCTGGAAAGAAGTAAGCTGTGACAGAGCTACGTCCGTACACCAGGCGTGAAGACGTTGACTACTTCGGTGAAAGAAAAGCCAGAGGTGGTGATAGCCTTCGGCTCCGGTGTCCTTCTGGAAAAGAGTTGTGGACCCGCGTGGTGCGGGTTGACTATAAAAACTCAGGAAAAACAATAGCTATAGCAGCATATCAAGGCAAGTCGGTGCCAGTTAAAGACTTAGCCGATCAGGGTCTTATCATCGATGCTATTTAGGAGAGTTCAGTGAAGAATACTTACGATTTTCAAACAAAGAGTGGGCACTTCATCAAGGTTCCGTATCAGTTTCCCAAGGGAACCGAGGGCGGCCGCCGCAAAAAGGGCAGCAAAGACCGAGCGAAGAAGTATCGATGAAGCTACGTACATTCAAAACAAGAGCTGCTCTTACCATTCTAGCAATGGTAGGGGTTATCTTGGCAGCAGCTACTGTGTATGTGGTAGCCTCAATAGTTATTGCTATTACTGGCAGTAAGTTTCTCGGAGTGTTAGCTGTAGCAGGCACGTCAGCCTTGTGGTTGTGGCCTTTTGTAGCGAACTATCGAGAGGATAAAGAATTGGATTCTTTCTACAGGAAAGGAAGTTAAAGCGGTCCCAGCGATGAGAGTGTGAAGGTGAAGCACAGAGAGGTAGCCCCTTTAGCTATCCTCAGACCCGGTTCGATTCCGTGGTCATCGCTGCTAACAGTGCCTATAGTTTAGTTGGTAAAACAGTTATTCACTCCAAATAAAGCTCCTGTCCAGGGGATGGGTAAGCTTTAGAATAACAGCCGGGTTGGTCTCCAAAACCATGGTTCGAAACCCCCTGGGCACCCCAAAGGAAGTTAATATGGATATGATAAAAGGCGCTGACCTTATAGAGAAGAGTAGTGGTACCAGGTACCAATACGTGGCTAGCAGGATACGACCGTCAGATAAAGTAGAGGTAGCCGACCTCAAGATGGTAAAGACTAATCATCACATCTCCGTTCCGGTAATGGACATAGAGAGGCTCTTCCTGGTAACTCTCCCCGTTGAGAGTGTCAAATCAGTTAAGTATCCAAAACCTATAGTCGTGTCTACCCCAAGTTTAAAGCCCATCACAGCCACTGGTGATGGTTCTGGTTTGTTTCCTTACGCAAACTATACGGACTAGAAGTAATGTTTCCTCCGGCATTCATGGCACTTGTTTCAACTATGACTTCTGTAGCTAAAATTATGGTCTATGTCGAGAGCCTCTCGATTAAGGGCCTGGATGAGATGGCTTCCTACTGGCAGCCCCTCAAGATATTTTCCATCGTCCCGTGGGACAAATCCCCGGGAATGAACTACGCTTTGCTAGTAGACTTAAGTTACGCCGGTCTTCAGAAAGAACAAGGTCTTATCCCCTTCAGCTGGGGGGAACACGGAGAGCCTCCTACTATAGTTGATGCTCTTTTATCCTATAGGTACGAGCGAAAGCAGAGCTATGAAGCGGCGTAAGTATCCGCTTTATGTCTGGGGGTGTGGTTAAATATAGTTTTAATTACCATCTTAACAATCGTACTGACTATTAATCACAGCATTACCTTTCACTTTTGGATTTTTCTTGGACTACAAGCAGCCATCTGTTTGTTTTCTCTAGCTGTCTACGAAAAAGGAAAAAACGCAGAGAATGGCGAAGAATAACAGATACGGAGGGTTCCACACAGAGATTTCCGGGTGGAAAGCAAGCTTCCTAAGTGTGTGGGACGAAAGTTCCGCCCACCAAGAGGACTGGGCTCGCATCGGTGCGGTGTTTAAACTAAAACCAAGCAGGGTGTCCAGAACTATAAACTTGGGAGGACAGCATTCTAATATGGATTTAGAAGCGGCGGCAATTGTCGGAGAGCCCTTACTGAGAAATAAAATCTTACGGTTGAAGGAGGGGGACCATGTTATTATTATAGGTGCCCTTTCTAAACGGTTCAAGTACGCCAACCACCTCGCTGACAAAACTGAGGATAACTGGTCTACACGGCTGACCTTGGATGCTCTTACCTTTGACGATTCTAACGGAGCTAACTCTCCTTTCCGAGGGACAGTAGAGATATCTAATGCTCAGTTATTCCAGGAAACAGCTGACCTAAGGTATAAAAACTTTTGTGTGACATGCGGTACAGCGACAAAACCGGTAGGAAACAGTGATGAAAGGGTCTGCCCATCCTGTTTGTGTTAGGTGACCAGCACTTTGGTGGGGTAAGAAGTGTTTATTTTTAAGGAGAAGGTATGTCAAAGCTGGTAATAGAACACAAAAATATCCCTTTGCTGGGTGCTTACGACAAAGCAGAGCGCCTTATTACATGGTCCGAGCGGCACCCCGAGGGGGCTCAGCATGTAAAATCTTTTAAGCATGGTCTCCAGTTGGGGTTTATTGCTAGGGGAAGTTCCCCTCGCATCTACATCCACTGGAATCAAGCACGCTTCCGAGACTTCCTGAAGAAACTTCCCTTCAGTCCAGATCAACTGTCATTTACGGAGTACGGTATCTGTGTGTCATTCAAGAATGGGAGAACCCTGGTCAGTATGCCTGGCGTAGGAGCCAGCAAAGTAAGACTGTGGGACTCTAACATCCCCTTCTGCAAGGACAACGAGGACGCCAACGTTAACTGGTTGGGCGGTACCATAGAACTGACGGATGAAGGCCCTCTGTTCTTTACCCAGATAGAGACACAGCAAGAGCTACAAGAAGCCACCGCTGTTGCTCAGTTCCGCGTGAAGAAGACCAAGGCGCCCTCCAACAGTACTGCTCTTCCAAGCACTCCCCCACTGTCGGATAAGACCCGAGCGTACCTCTTACAAGATGCCCTTCTCAATATGTCCCTGCAAGCAGGGTAATTGGTGGGGTAAGAAACGATTTAGGTTTTTGTAGGTAACAAAGGAGACGAGTGTGGATGTAAACAATGTAGTTTTGACAGGGCGTTTGGCTGACCACGTGCGCTACTACCCAGAAAAGGGCGGTGTTTCTTCTCGGGCAGTCGGCCGCCTGATTGTTAACCGCCCCCCGTCTTCCAATGGCGGGAGCAACTACGATACTTTCCAGATTGTAGCTTGGGGGAAGAAGGCCGACGCTATGGCCAAGTGGACCCACAAAGGCAAGGAGTTGTCTGTTGTTGGGTCATTACGTACTAACAATAAACCGCGTGCAAACGGCACCGGGTGGGACAATTACACGGAGATTCTCGTGCGAGAACAGTCCTTCGGTCGCGACTCTAACCAGAGAAAGCTGCAGCTGGCGGTGAAAGGCAAGGGGGACAGTGCTTCTGCGCTTCTTGCAGGTAATCTTCCGGGGAGTTCAAAGGCGTTTGCTCAACTGCTGAAAGAAAATCCAGAACTTCGAGAGAAGCTGGAACAGGCCGCGGCAAAGGGCAAGAAAGTAGCAGGCTAGTAGCCTCGTCAATATAAAGGGACCCTCCGGGGTCCCTTTTAGTCTTAGGAAATATCAGTGACACAAGATCCTCCAAATATTGAAGTAGACGAGCAGGTAATCGAACAGCTTACCAGCATCGCGGACACCATGACAGACATGGTAGGTCGGATGATGGATACCCACGAAGTGCAGTCCAGTGACATGAAGCACTTCAAGGAAGAAATAAGCCATGTAAGAGAGGCTCTTCAGCGCGTTGTCAAGGTATTGATGGAGGGTAACGGAGAGCGGCCTCTCATTGCCCGAGTGGCAACCCTAGAGGCTCAGATGCTCAACGCCATCGACGATGTAGACACTCTACAGAAGAGAGAAGAGCGGCGGCTTATTAATGAGGTAGAAGAACAAAAGATAGACAAAAAAGGCAAGTATGCTATACGAGCGGCTGTTATCTCCGGCTTCATTGCTCTTGCCACCTCTGTTATTTCTTTGCTTGCAGGGTAGCACATGAAAATCGTTCATTTCGGTGGTTGGTTGGGTAATTGGAGTAAGCTGCCTGCCGCTGACCTCTACATCTGCACGGGTAACATGCTTCCTAACTACCCTGTTAGATTTGATGTCAAGAATGCAGCTCGAAGCAGAACTGACCGAGCACGAGAAATCTACCTGCAAGCCAAGGCTGTCCGTGCCTTTGATGCCGGTCCCTATCTAGGTAATCCGACAGCCCCTGTTGTTGTTTGTAGAGG
>Ga0316190_10004172_pt1 | contig 10498 bp, 6 predicted proteins | sample Eddworburrow2_MG_FD_204929 | JGI IMG/M metagenome (GOLD analysis project Ga0316190, IMG submission 204929) | Coastal sediment microbial communities from Maine, United States - Eddy worm burrow 2 | ecosystem: Environmental > Aquatic > Marine > Coastal > Sediment | place: USA: Maine | collected... | reverse complement strand
GGCAACGTAGGCACGACTGCCGTTACTATTGCGACCAGCGGTAATGCTACGTTTGCTGGCACGCTGGAAATAGATAGTGGAGGTGCAGATAACGGCTCAGCCTTAAAGATCGATGGGGCAAGCACACATTCACTTCAAGCGGGTGTCGCTGGAGCAGCGTCTTATATTACCGCAGCTAATTCGGCTGCATCCGGCTCTACTTTAATCCTGCGAACGGATAATTCTAGTGGTACTCCAACCACAGCCCTCACCCTAGACTCATCACAGAACGCTGACTTTCCCGGCGATGTTACCGCACTTACCTTCAATGGTAATGCGATCTCCTCATCAGCAGGCAACTCGACAATCGTTCAGCGTCATCCTAGTGGGTATATTTACTGTAACTACATTAATACAACTTCAGGAGTCACAGCAAATACTCCATCGCACATTTGGGTCGAAACAGGTACAGATGGTTTCCATCGCAAGATGACTCCTGCGAACTTCCGCGCAACAGTAACAGACGGAACTTATCTTCTCGATACAACAGACACATTTACGGGTGTGCTGACTGTTACAGGCTCTGCGGAAGTTGATAGCAGTGTTTACTTAGACACAGGTTTAGTAGAAGCAGGACGCGGCTCGGGCAGTGTAGCATTAACAATTAACGATGGTTACGGAAACGCCAACATAGCATTCAACCATCGCGCTGGATCGCCAGATCTCACAGGATCATCTGCCAGAATTGAGACCTCGGTCGACAGTGCAACCGCAGTTATGAATTTTGAATTAGGCGATAGCACAGTCGCATCCACTCCAGTGGCACTTTCAACTATTTTGACGTTAACAACTAGTGATGTGACATCGGCTGTTAATTTCAACGCAAGCGCGGGAGTTGACGTCACTGGTAATATTACAGTAACCGGCACCGTAGACGGCGTTGACCTTCAAGCACTAAATTCAGCTGTCGGTCTTAACACGGCTAAGGTAACAAATGCCACACACACCGGACAGGTGACTGGGTCTGCCGCTCTCTCTCTAAGCAACACGGCGATCAGCGGCCAGACCGATATTGGCGCAGCCATTGTGGGTACGGATGAAATCCTTATCAGTGATGCCGGTACGATCCGGCGGTCTGACGTCAGTCGACTCTGGACCTATATCTCTGCCGCCATGCGGGCAGCGGCGAGTACATGGTCGGCGATCCAGACGTTCTCAGCGGATATCAATTCCACTAGCACCACACAGTCAACAACGACAGCTACGGGTGCGATACACACAGCCGGTGGATTGGGCGTTGCTAAGGATGTGTTTGTAGGTGGTGATGTAAATGTAGCGGGTGATGTTACGGCTACTGGAACCATTGCCGCGCTGCAACTCTCGTCTGAAACCGCCCTAACTGGAGCCAGTGTTGATATCACTGTTCCGTCAGGCGTTAAAAAAATCGACTTAATGATTATAGGTATTGAACCGGCGGATAACTTCGCAGGGCAATGGACATGGATTCAGCTTGGCGACTCTGGAGGCGTTGAAACTACTGGATATACAGGCAACACAAATGAGTTTACCGACACGGGCGATGTTGTAACAACATATCCATGGGGAACGGATGGAAAAATTCGGTGCTGCCCTGATACCTTTGGAAGCTATTATGGTTATGTCCATGCAACGCTAGTACTGCAAGACGCCACCGCGCACACTTGGGTTATTTCAGGGCAGTCCAACGCAACAGTCCAATCGCAAATATTCATGGGGTTTAAAGACCTTACGACCGAGCTAACCACAATCCGTATAGGAATAACGGCAAGCACATTTGACTTGGGGGTGACAAGTTGCATGTATCAGTATTAGTATTTTGTATTGCGCTTATATCCTCTGGGTGCGCCAAAGCACTGCGGTCACTCAATTAACTAACGGGCAGATTTAACATGGCTATCATAAATGACGCGCTAGACTACAAGGCACCGGAATCGAAGCCGATTACCACCGAGGTGGATGCGGGGACAGAGACCGTCGAGAAAAGGATGAGCAATCTCAACCTTCGTGACAGCGCATACACCAAGCTGAACAGCAACGAAGCCAAGCGGGCAGCGAACTCGCGTGGGTTGATCAATTCTTCGATGGCTGGCGCGGCTGGCGTCGAGGCGGGCATCAGGTCGTCCCTGCCGATTGCACAGCAGGATGCCAAGACGTATACCGATACGCGGCTCAATAATCAGAGAGTCCAGAACACGTTTCTGGAGAACCGCCAGAACACGAACTTGAACAAGGAGTCCGACTCGCACAAGAGTGGGTTGACGCTGGGCGAGATGGAAAAAGGCAGTGAGCTGAAGATGGGCGAGATGGAGAAGGGCAGCGAGCTGAAGCTGGGCGAGATGGAGAAGGGCAGTGAGCTGAAGCAAGGCGAGATGGTACTTGGCAGCGCTCTCACCAGTGAAGAGAACACAACCCTGAACGACCTGCAGATGAAGCGGGACGCTGGACTGTCGGAATTGACACAGGCAGAGCAAAGGCTCCTGAATGAATTAGAAATGAAGCGTGACGCAGCGAATGCAGCGCTGAAGAAAGAGGAGCTGGTCCTCGGCAGTCAGCTCACAAAAGAAGAGAATGATCAGCTCAATGCGCTGACGATGAAGCGCGATCAAGGGTTATCTGAATTAACTCGCGAAGAGCAGACTCTCCTGACTGAGTTAGAAATGAAACGGGATGCGGCGAATGCAGAGCTGAAGAAGGAAGAACTGAAGCTCGGCAGCCAGCTCACGCAGGAAGAGAATGATCAACTTAATGAGTTGACCATGAAGCGGGATCAAGGGTTGTCGGAACTGACCATGGAAGAGTCGAAACTGCTGAACGATTTGGAAATGAAGCGTGACGCGGCGAACGCGGAACTGCAGAGGGAACAGACGGTACTGGAGAGCGGCCTCACCAACGAGGAGAACAAGCTCCTGAACGAGCTGGAGATGAAGCGTGACGAGGGTCTCGCGGAACTCACGGCAGCAGAGAACGAGCAGCTGAACGCGCTTACCATGAAGCGGGATGAGACCCTCGCGGAACTCCAAAAAGAGCAGACAAAGCTGGAAGCAAACCTGAGCGCAGAAGAGCAGAAGCTCTTGAGTGACCTGCAGATGAAGCGGGATCAGGGACTATCAGAGCTGACGATGGCAGAGCAGAAGCAGTTGAGCGATCTGGAGATCAAGCGGGATCAAGAGCAGAATATACTGGACATCAAGCGGGATACCAACAATGCCGAGCTGAACACGGCGCTGACCAAGTTGGAGAGCGATCTTAAAATGGCCGAGATGGGCAAGGACGCTGAACTCAAGACCGCCATGGAGAGGGCGATCAATGATGATCGGTTTAACGCGGACGAGAAGATGAGCATCGTCAATACCATGTCAAACATCATTCGCGACACGGCGCAGCAAATTGCAACCATCGGAACTACTGACCGGACTCCTGAGCAGCAGGCGGCTGCCATCAGAGAGCTGGAAACAAACCGAGACGCCGCGCTCGCGATGTACACAGAAATATTAAGCGCGGAATACGATACGGACTGGAATATGGCCTTCGGTACTGATGCTGGGACTTTGACTGGGACTGGCGCGGCTACTGCGATTGGGTCAGTGACGACAGACATCGGAAATTATATTAGGGAAAACTACAGTCCTTTCACCACCTTGAGCAACAACGTGGTGCCGGATGGTAACGTGGACTCTCGGGGCTAACGATGAGCGGACTCCGATTAGGTGATGTCCCCGATATCAAGGCGATCTGGGAACTGGCCGTTGAGCTGCGGGACGATAGCTCTTATGCTGGGATCAAGGCCGACAAGGAAAAGTTCACGCGGCTGGTTGCCAACATGATGAACGACAAGACAAGTAGGGTCATAGTAGTGGTAGATGACAACGATCAACCGCAAGGGTTCCTGCTGGGGCTGGTCGAAGAGCTTTTCTGGAGCCGTAGCCGGTATGGTACGGATCTGGCGGTTTACGTGCGAAAGGGGTATCGTCACCTTGTTCCGCGAATGTTTAAAGAATTTATTAAGTGGGCCGAGTCAAAGCCCAGAGTTGTTCGGATTATGTTCGGCCTCAGCAGTGGGGTAGGATCGGAAGAACGTACCGGCAAAATGTATACTACGCTAGGCCTATCGAGTGTCGGTGGGATCTACATGAAAGAGGTGAAGGCATGTCAGGCTTAATCAAGGCAGTAAAAAAGGTATTCAAGAAGGTCGTGAAAAGCCCGATCTTCAAAGCAATAGCCACAGCTGCCCTCGTTTACTTCACGGTGGGTACAGCGACCGCGTACTTTGCAGCGCCCGAGTTGGGGCTAGGGGCGGCGGCTTCGTCGACGGCGTCGAGTATGTGGACCTCGACGACGAGCTTCTTTGCCAAGGATGCTGCCCTCACGTCCGAAGCAGCGCTGGCCTCTGGAACGGATCTGGCTGGCACTGCAGCGGTTAATGCCTCTCAAGCGGCGACAGCGGCGGAAGGGCTAGTGTCGGGTGGGGCAGTCGAACCCTTTGTGGGGACAGCCACGATGAGTGGCGGGGGATCAATCTCAGCATCGACAGCGCAGGTTGCTGCTGGACAATCCTCATTTGCAGGTGCGGGTGGCATTGCTGACGTTGCAGGCGCGGACGCATTGAGCCTAGCCTCGGGTACGCAAGCCGCTGGTGGATTTGCCCCCACAATAAATGGTGCCATGGGCGGTGCCGTGGATACAGCGATGACCACTGGTGCATCATTGAGTTCAGCGGCATCGGCACCGACTGGCATGATGGCATGGCTTAAAGACAACCCGATGGCCACGATGATGCTGGGGCAAGGTGTCTCGGGTATGGCTCAAGGGTACATGGCTGAAAAAGCCTCAGCGGAAGCCCAAAAGGCTGAAGACGAACGCTTGGCAAAACGAGGATTAATGGGGTACGACAATACAGGCAGGTACGCCGGGGTCGTTTCGTCACAGCGAAAGCCAACGGTTGAGGAAACTGTAGCCACCCCGGCCTCAGCGGCCCCCGCAGTTCAGTCACAACAGACCGGAGCGCCACCAACGCCCGCCACACCGGCACCGACAGCACCGGGGCAGAACAGCGTCCCAGTGGCGCGAGAGCAGCTGCCGCAGATGAATAAAGATGGCTTAATTGCCAGAGGTTAAACCCATGCAACCGAACCTACCCGACCAGACCACCAACCCCCGTGGCTTTGGTGGCACGCCAGATCCAGCTCCTGCAGAGAATGAGGACGGATCGGTCGACGCCACCGAGGCGGAGCAGATGCAGTACGACATGCTGACCGTTCGCGCCCGCAAGATGATATTCGGGAAGGGCAAGGAAAAGATCCTGACAATGCTGGGGTCCAGCGAGTCACCCTCCAAGGCGATTGGTCAAGCGGGTGCCATGATCATGAAGGCGTTGTGGCAGGCGGCGAAGAAGCAAGGCACGGAAATTGCATCAGACGTAATGATCGAGGCAGCCACCGAAGTTGCTGATGACCTAAACGAGCTGGGTAAAGCCAAGGGCATATTCAAGTATGACGATCAGAAATCCGAAGACGAAGAGATGGAGCAGGCCATCCTCTGGGGCATCAAGTTTTACGGTGACGGCATGGTTCAAAGCGGCGAGATCACGCCAGAGATACAGAAGGCCGCGCAAGAAGAGACCGCACGGGGGATCGAGTCTGAGGGCGGTCCCAAACGGAAGCCAATTGCCGAGGGCGTGAACAAGGCAATGGGGCCACAGTCGGGCATGCAGCCACAAGGCGGATTAGTTGGCGGGCAGATGCCTGCAGCGGGAGGAATGTAACTATGGGCGGCATAATCGCAGGTTTTCTCAACGGCGCTGGTCAAGGCGCTGCCATAGCGGGTCAAATGATGCTCGCTGACAAGTTGGCCAAGGAGCGTGAAGAGGCGAACTTCCTGCGCGACAGTGCGCTCAAGGTGAAGCTGCAAACGTCTAGCCAAGAGTACAACAGTAGCCAAGGGAAATTGGCTAGGGAGCATGCCGCAACGTTGGCCGAGACGAGAGAGTCAGGCGCGAATACCCGCAATCAGGCCACGATCACAAGCAGAGAAGGCGAGGGTGAAAAGAACCGCGCGAATGCCATTGAACTGGCGAATCTCAAACCCCCGAAGAATCCGCAGACAGTGACATACACTGACCCGAAGACTGGTCTGGAGCAACCCGCCGAGGTCGTGACTATGCCGAACGGGGAGCGCAGACTGGTAGACCTTACCACGGGCAAGCCTGTTAACATCGAAGACCCTAAAGTGGTGGAGAAGAACAAAGACAAGGGATTCTGGAGCTGGCTTTTTGGTGATGACGACACGCCCGCCCCCGATGTTTCACGTGAAACGTCTGTGGCCCCAGATACCCAGCAAAGCAAGCCGTTCAAAAATGGCGATGAAGCCTATGCGGCGATTATGAAAAACGAAGGGGCTGACAAAGCCAAGGCGGCAGCGGCGGTCCAAAAGAAGTTTCCTGACTGGAAGGCTCCAACCGGCGTCACTGTTGATATCAATCCGATTAAGGACGCGGGCGCTGGGGATGATCAGGCGGCTGATGCTTCACCAGCTGATGCTCCACCAGCGAAAGGTCAAGGTGTTGTGAAGAGCAAAATGCCTGAGAAAACTCTGCGCGAGAAGGCTGAAGAACGCGCGGTAAAAGTGAAGGCCCGTGCAGAGGCAAAACGTGCGGTAGAAGCTGCCCTTGTCGAGGCAGCTAAGGCTGGTGGCTTTAAAGAGAAGAAAGCATTGGCCGATTGGCGAAAAGAAAACGATTAAAAATGGCTGCCCAGTTCCCTTTTCAGCAGGAACCAGATCGTGATATCTACGACTTAGATAGCTATCACTCTGGCCCTACTTCTGTTTCACCCAAGGCTGAACCGGAAGAGCCAAAGAGAGATATCTACGATCTTGATTCATATCATTCCACTCCAGAAGTAGAACCCGAACCCGAAGAGCGCACCCTCTGGGATGAGACCAAGGAGTTCGTTGGCGACAGTGTTCTCGATTTAGGTAAGGGTGTCATTCAGCTGGGCGATTCATTTGTTGGCTTGGGGTCGCTACTTACCGGCGGCCTGCTGAACGAGGGAATGAAGGCGATAGGTTACCGGCCCGAAGAAGCACAGCAATTCCTGTCTGACATGCAGTCGGATGATCGCAAGCGTCAAGAGAAAGAACTTGAGGCGGCTAAAGGATGGAAAGATGTCGCCATGAAACTGATCACCGAGCCAGCGTTGCTGGGTGGCAAGGTCGTAGAGACTGCGCCAATGATGCTCGGCATTATGGGCGCGGCAAAGGCGTTCGCGGCCCGTGCATACACAGCGGCATACGGGGCTGCAATCAAAAGTGGCGCGGCACCAACAGCTGCCGCCAAGGTTGCGATTGAGGCATCCGTGAAGGCAGCGACCAAAGCAGCAGCAACTGCCGAGGGCGCGATGCAGTCTGGCAGCTCGTTTCAGCAGTTTATGAATGAAGGCATGGACCTTGGCACTGCTTATGTCGCCTCCATTGGCTCGGGTATCACGACCGGTATGACGGCATTCGCAAGTGGTGGCATTGGCAACAAGATCGGGCTGGGCGATGTCGAGGCAGGCAACGCGGCTGCCGGTAACTTCATCGCTCGGTTCTTCAAGGGAGGCCTACAGGAAGGCTTGCTCGAAGAGGCTCCCCAGTCTGCTATGGAGCAAATGTGGTCAAACTATGCACATGAGCGCCCGCTGACGGAAGGCGTCGAAGAGGCGGCTACCACAGGCGGCATGATCGGCGCTGTTGCTGGCGGTGGTTTCAGCATGGCTAATAGTGGTAAGTCTGACCCCACTAAACCCGATCAATCACCCGCCTTGTTCAACCCGACCCATAACATTAATGGCCAGCCGGTCCAGCAGGTAACCAAGCGCGGCCAGCTGGTCCCGAACACTTACGTCAATCAGGCGGGCGACATTGTCAGGACCCAGAGTGCAGAGTCGCTCACGGGCCAGCCTGTAGATATCTCTCTGGACGTCGACGCGGTTGCCGAGCAGATGAAGGCGGAGGTTGGCGCGGCCACCAATGCATACAACCTGCCGGAAACCATCGATATGCCGACTGGTCTCGTGGCCGGACAGATGGGTGATGCGAGCCAGCTATTTACGGACATGCAGGAGCCGAACCTCGGCGAAGAGATTCAGTACGATGCGGTCGATGATGGCACCATGGACTCTCAGGACGCCTCTCAGCTCTTTACTGATGTAATGGGCGAGGATATCTCCTATGCCGAGGATCGTGCCGTAGAGGCGGCCACAGCGGCTGAGAACCCCGTCAACGCGCTGCCCGAGCCGACCGAGGCGCAGAAGGCGGCAGGAAATTACAAGAAGGCGCACACGAAGGTGCAGGGATTTGACGTGTCCATCGAGAACCCGGTCGGGTCTGAACGCAAGGGCACCGACAAGGATGGCAATCCATGGTCCCGCACGATGACTGACGACTATGGGTACTTGAAGCGCACCATCGGCGCTGACTCTGATCCCAACGCAGCCCCTCACCAGATCGAGCAGGTCGATACGTTCGTCAAGCACGATGCCGATATCCCTGCTGACAACCCCGTTTACATCATCGATCAAGCCAAAGAGGACGGCAGCTTCGACGAGACTAAGGTAATGATGGGGTACAGCAGCGCTGAAGAGGCGTCAGAGCGATATAACGCGAATTACGCAGAAGGGTGGGCTGGTCTTAAAAACATCACTGAGGCCACACCAGAGCAGCTGAGGGCATGGTTGAAAGACCCGGCGGCTAACGACGAGTACGCTGAATACCTGAAGGGCACCCCGAAACGCCTGCAGCCAGCGGCCAGTGAGGCGCAGGAAAATGCCCAGTTCTTCGCTGATCGGGTCAAGGCGGTCAAGGATGCGGCGAGTCAGGTCGAGATGCCTGACAAGGTCAAGGATGCCGACACGATGGTGTCGCTGGTCCGAGACTACGCCAAGGCAACCGATGAGGCTGGCTGGGAGCTGGTCGACGCGCTGGACGATGCTTCGATCAAGGAAGTGATCGGCCCAGCCCGCCGCTGGGATGGCAGCGTCAAGGGCTACGGCCCGTTCTACGCTATCGAGAATGTTGGCCGGTGGGTCGAGACCCTCGGGCAGTCCAAGGCAATGCGCGATCAGGCCATCGCGGATGGGACGGCCCCCAATGACGTGGCTGTCAATATTGAAAACGTCGAAGACATCACCAAGGCTCCGTTCGACGCCAAGGACATGCTGGCGAGAAGGGAGGACAAGCAGCAATATGTCTACCATGCCACCCGCAAAAGCAAGGCAGACAAGATCAAGCAGGGCGGCCTTAAGCCCCTGCAGACCAGCAACTGGAAGAAGCAGGGCCAGAGTGACACCGAGCGCTACAATGAGGACGGCGGCGTGTTCGCCTTCGAGAGCGCCGAGGATGCCGCCAAGTGGGCATTCAAAATGAACTACGAATTCAAGGATGCGGTATCGATCATTAAAGCCAAGAGGGACGGCAGCTGGGAGGTCGACCCATCGGAAGATATCACCTTGCAGACAGGGAAAGGAAAGTCTCTCAAGCGCGTGGGCGCGGTGCCCGCAAGTGACATTGTCAGCTCTACGGATCTCGACTTCGAGACCAGCGCGGCTGATCGTGGCATGACGGGTGCCGAGTACATTAAAAAAGTCGCTGCTGAGTTAGAGGCGGATGCTCCAGCCCCGTTCAACCCAGACGACATGCTGGCGAGCAGAGGCCCCAAGACAGTGGGCCTCTCGCAGCGCAAGAAGAATGAATCGCCGAAGGTTAAGGCGTTCATGGATGAGTATAAGGAAAGCACTTTAGCTCATCCGCTGATGCCGCAGTCGCGCATTGTGATGAATCGCCAACTCAATACTGGCGATGATTTCGCCATGCTCGATGTCACGCCGACCACAGACGAGAACAACAATGACGGCCTGTACCTTGGTGCGATTCAGTCGAGCGCGACCGGTAAGGGCAACGGCAATGCTGGGATGAAGGCGCTGACGGATCTGGCTGACAAGCACGGCCTGCCGATCACGCTGGGTGCCAAGGCGTTTGGCACGACCGAAGGTATGATGACAACCCCGCAGCTGAAGAAGTGGTACCGCAAGTGGGGCTTTAGACCATCCGAAACCCGCGACCCTGACACCATGGTCCGGCCACCGAAGCGCCTACAGCCCCGCGACATGCTGGCCCGCCGCGAGGACTCTGACCCCTATGCCAAGATGCGAGGGGTGGAATACTCCTATCAGGTGCAGGTCGAGTCCACCGGGCAGGTCCACACAGTGACAGCTGACGCGGCTGAGACCATGATGGAGCTGGACGCTCGTGTTGCTGCACTTGAAGAACTGAGGGCTTGTATATGAAGACCGTAAAAGATCCGGCAGCCTTGAAGAAGATGGCCCTGAAAACTGGGGCCAAGGTCAGTGATTCTTCGGGCCAGCAGTTCAATACCAGTAAGACCAAGGCTGTGGCACCCAAGCGGATGGAGCCAGAAGTACCGCTTGAAGCCCCGACTCCGCCC
>Ga0316190_10004171_pt1 | contig 10500 bp, 10 predicted proteins | sample Eddworburrow2_MG_FD_204929 | JGI IMG/M metagenome (GOLD analysis project Ga0316190, IMG submission 204929) | Coastal sediment microbial communities from Maine, United States - Eddy worm burrow 2 | ecosystem: Environmental > Aquatic > Marine > Coastal > Sediment | place: USA: Maine | collected... | reverse complement strand
TTGGCTCATCTTCTCACGCATCGGTAGGTCTGGCCGGAATGACATCTCCATGGCTGTCTGTGCGGCTTCCTGCGGCATTTCAGACACAGCACCCACACCACTGGCTAGACCGATACGACGAGCGATGTTTCCACCAAGACCACGCCGTAGGAGACCCTGTAACTGAGCAGGCTGGAGAGCGTCGAGAGCAGCGTATGGGACACCCATAGCCAACGCCTTGATTGCGTCAGACTGTGTTGCGCCACCGGGTACGCTGTCAGCTTCTTTGAATAGTGAACCTGCGCCGAGGGGAGTGCCGACTGCCGTAGCGCCGACAACGCCTCTTGCGAACTGCTGGCCAGCTATAGCGGCCTCTCCAGCTGCAAGTCCTCGACCACCGCCAAGTACGCGGGGAAGAGCAGCACCGACTTTACTCAAGCCTGAAGGTGTCAGCCCTTTAGGCACGAACCTGCCGGCTACCATCATGGCACCCAGCTGTGGTATCTGCTTCAATGTTTGATAGGCGAGCCACGGAGCGACGGACGCGCCGCCCTGCTTCCATGGAGCGACCTCAAGATCAGGTCGTCCGCTGGCTTGTGCCTCTGCGTAGTTGCGATCTGCGATAGCCTTACCGGCATCGTCAATGGACTGGATGCCTGTAGCGCGACCGACAGCCTGTATGGCACTACCGCCAAGAGCCTGCAACTGGTCGATACCTGAGGATATGCCAGCAGAAACCAGCCCCTTTTGTTTAGGAGCTGCTGCCTTAAATCGTGGAAGCTTACTGAGAAATTCGGAACTCAGAGGTTGCAATCCACCGGGATTGGGGTCGTCGAGTGCCACTCAGTATTCTCCCATTATTGCGGTGGTAACAGATTAAGCGCATTTGGTGCAAAGATTTGCTTCATCTGGTTTTGAAACGATGCCAACGCAGTCTGCTTCTCTGCATCAGTTGCCTTCGGATTGTTTAGTACACCCTGAAGGGACTTCAATGCAATGTTTCTGAAATCGCCAATCGCAACATCTTTCGCGGAACGCGGTTTTTGAACCGGCTTCTTGAAATGCTTCATGATGATGCCAAGCTCTTGTGGGGTCATCGCAGCGATCAGCTGTGACATCTCATCCGCAGGAACTTTGTCATTTCCCTTGGCCCCAGTCTTGGAGTTTTTGCGACCGGGAGACACGATGCCAAACGGCTTCAGAGCCGAGGACAACTTCTTGTCAACCTCGAACTTTGCACCACCTTGACTTACAGGCTTGCCACTTGCGATCTGCAACGCTTGTGCTTCAGAGACTGTCGGCCTGTCTTCTATCGGTATATCACGAGGGTCTCTGGAGTGAAGACCTACTGCCGTACCAACCCCACGCGTGAACAACTCTGCACCAGCTCCGAGGGTGTGCCCAATAGTGCCAAGAACATCACCTTCTTTGAACTCATTCGCGATCCGGTCGCCTAGTTTGCTGGCGTGTTTTGCCAAGCCACTATTTGGAGCCGTCAGATCGTTGTAGATATTAGACGCTCCGAACACAGCGCCTATTGGACCTGCTCGCGATATTGCACCGAGTGCAGCCCTTCCAGCCAAGGGTGCAGCAGCTCTAGCTCCAGCCGCAATGCCTCTACCTGCGCTGCCTATGCCGCTTCCGATCTCGCCAAACGTGGGAGCGATAAATCTGAGCGCTGATGGCGCAGCAGCACGAGGCGCAGCTCCACCCGTGAGGGCAGCTGAGTTGAACTGTGGCAAAAACCTTGCCAGTGTGCCGGTTGGTCCGATAGGCATTTTGGAAGCTCCTGATTACTTGGGTGAGATCATGCCCTTGCCGCCGCCGAAAAGATTTTTCAGGTTTGGAAGTCTGACCTTTGGTGTCTTGGCTTGAACGAATTTTCTGGCACCTGTGTTTGTGCCCAGACCACGTGCAGTCTGACCATCACCACGGATGCCGATGAACCTGTTGCCTTTTGCTACGCCTGACATATTAGTGCTCCCATGAAAATCCAGCGCGACCGAAGCCCCACTGGTGCGGAACAAACATGCGCCGCATTGCTAGTTTTCTCGCGTCGGCAGTGTGCGTAGCGAATGATGCTGCGTATCTCTCAGCCAGTCTTTGGTTACCGGCGTCGTCGTCCGCAATTCTCAGCGCAAGATACGCTGCCCAGTCCAACATGTCCAGATGATGTTCTTCAGGAATTTCAGGTTCTGCACTCATGGCTCCTGTCGAGAAGTCAGTCAGCGGTAGGCGGACCACGCGCAGCTTGACGTTCACAGCGTTGTAGGTTGATGAGGGCTTCGGATAAAGCTTCAATGTCGGTGTGACAATCTGGGTGCCGTCCGCGCCAAAACCTTCGTCTGTGCTGAATGCTAGAGGCTTGCCGGACGAGTCAGCGAGATTGTTGACATCGAAGTAAAAAGGGTCTGGTGCCTGATAGGCACTCAATGCGTTGTGGCCGGTGCGGACCAAGTCTCCGTCTTCGCCAACCACTTTAGCAGATATCACCCCGATGACTTTCGCACTCAGGGCATACTCTTCTTGATCTGTGACCATCGCCACTTCGGTCTGGGCGGCTGTCGTTGCATCGCGGATGCACAGGCTATCGCGAGCGAAGCGCTTGTGGGCCTCATTGATATACCTAACCAAGGTAGCATCGGTCCACAAGCGATCTGATTGACCTGAAACAGCGTCGCTTCGATCATGTAACATATTCTCACGAAGCTCAGCGAGCAGTGTTGTCAGGTCCATGTTTTAGTCCTCTGAGGAGTATCTGAATGGGTACCGCATGCGATCCCGATATCCAGTAATCTGCCTCGTTTGTGGGTTTGTAACTGGCATTGATACAATAGCATGCTTGAGGATGTCAATCACGCCGAGAGGTACATCAGCTTCATACCCCGGTAATAGCTTGTATGACCGGCCATTCAGACCGATGAACAAACCAGTTGGTGGGATCAGCTCGCTCTCTTCGAGCACAATCTTCCTTGTCGTTGGCATCCCTACAGGCGCTTTCTTCACGATCTCAGCTTCTGCTGCGTCGCCTACGCTGCCGCCTTCGCCTTCGGGTTTCAATAGTACGGCCACGTCGGAAACATCCTCCATGTCCGTGTTGTTTGGTAATCCTGCTCCATTACTCATCGTCGTTAGTCTCCTGATTTGTCTGGTACTGCTGCTGCTTCGTCGAACGAGGACGAAAACTCGTCTTTGGGTAAAGCCTTGTCGAGGTTGACTTTCAGGAACTTCATCATCTTGGCGAAGTCTGAAAAAACATATTCTACATCTGGATCACGGTATGGAGGCACAGGTTCGTCGCCCATCTTCCCTGAACGCTTATCGTTTGCGGCCACGATCTTGGGGTCACGCATGGTGACTGTGTAGCCGTTGGAAGCGCGTTCAATTCTAACATTGCAACTCATTGTAGTCTCCTAAAGATTAGCGTTCGAAGTGCGGGGGAGAGTGCTGGCTTAGTTCACTCTCCCACCGCGTTCGAACTGTCCAGAGCAGATGGATCAGTCGAATTAGGCATCGACAACCAAGAAATCAAACGTAAGCGTGCCGTTGAAAGCTTCCGACGCGTGGTTGTTTTGGATTTCGATAGTCGCTGATCCAGCTCCTGCATTTACAGCTTCGACGATTGGAACACCTTGGGTGTTCGTCCCGTCACCAACACTTACGAAAAGCATGCTTGTGGCTGCAATCTTGGTGTTGGTCAGCGTGCATAGATAGGTTGCACCTGCGGCTGTCGTCAGGGCTTCGGTCGTGATTTTGCCTGACTTCTTCGACAGTGTAACCGCGTTAGCAGCGGCTGTCCCTGTCTTCGTGCCGGTGTCAACCGATAGTGAGTTGATTGCGCCGGCATACAATTCCGCAAGCATCGTGTTCATGCGAGCCCAGATGGAACCCGAATATTCGTTGCCTGAGGTGTCTAAAACTTGACGTGCCATTGAGATTTTCCCTCTATTTGAGATATGGAAGGGGCTGACCTAAGCCAGCCCCTCGCTTGGATTTTTTAGCCCCAAGCTGCCCAATGGATGCGGTCGCCATCGCCATAGGTGTCTGTGCCGATGGTGAATGCGCCTGCGTCAGCGTCAATCGTGATATCGCTGTCCGTGTCGAGAGTTGTCGTACCGGCAGTAACCGTCTTGACGGTTGAAGTAGCTGCCATGTCACCGAACTTCTCGTGCATGATCACAAGGTCTTCGTTGAAGACGCGAATGTGACGCGGGGTCCAGCCCAAAGTGATTACCTTGGAACCAGTTGCGGTGGGGTCGATTGTACCGGTCGCAAAGCGAACGATGCCTTCGCCATTATATTGTGCTTCTGCCATAATACTAAATCCTTGTTTTTGAGAATGGTGAAAACTGGCCCGTACCCTAAGGCAGAGGGGCCAGCCATATTAGTTACGCGGTTGCGGCAACCTCAAGGCGAGCCATGAAGGCTTCCTGAAGGATGACAGTACCGTTCCACAGCTTCCAACCAACCGTGCCGCGCTGACCCAAAGGATCACCGGACGAAGGTTTGGGGTTGACAACCATTGGCGTCATGGACGATTTGCCCTTCAGCGGAACAATGCCGTAGGCATCGCGACCGAAGTACAGGATCGGGTAGACATCGCAGGCGCTGTCAGCGGTGGTGTAACGAACACCATTCGTTGTAGCATCACCACCCGCATCCGCGAAAGGCACAGCAACAGTTGAGGACAGATAACGTACCTGCTCAACCGAGCCGATTTCGCCTTCGAACGGTGAAGTGTGAGGTCCGTAGTCCGCAACAGCCTTAAAGCCGGCCATTGAACGGATGTCGGTTTCACAATCGGGGTGGCAAACAGCCATGAACGCGGCTTCGACCGACTTGGTGTTGAAGTCCGCAGTGGACTGCACAACCGAGCTGATCTTGCGAGCATTCTGGCGGCTCAGGGAAGTAGTAACACCGCGCTGATCAGAAAGAGCAATCGGTGCGATGACTGTGCTTCGGCCAGCAACAGAGTTGGCGTAGAACACGTTCGTGCCGGCTTTCAGGATGTTGAACCGCAGAGTTTCTACGGTAACAGCGGCCTGTTCGCCAAGGATGTCGGTTGTCTGAGCGAGAACCGGATCGGTGTGGATGTCTTCGATAACATCAGTGATGGTGACAAAGTCGCCATACTGAGCCAGCGTTACGGTGTAATCTTGGTTTGACAAGACCGAACCCGTAGGCGTGACACCCTCAACCAGTGCAGTCGTAGCCAGAGGAATGTTGAAATCCCCTGAACCCGTACCAGCAGCACCAGTCGCGCCGGACAAGAAGTAACGGCGGAATTTGGCGGTTGCAGTGTTGTTCGTCGGCAGGACGTAGGTCTGGCCGAATTTTTCGAAGTGAAGATAAGGCATGGCCCGCTTCAGCATACGCACAACGGCGTAGGCGGCAACGGCTGGGGTGATATCACCATATGCTGTAACTGTCATAATGTTTGGCTCCTAGTTGGTTCACACTTTGTCAGCGAAGCTCGCGAACGCCCCATCGAAATCGTCGGGGTCTTGTCCACTAACCACGGTTGACCTTTTGGAACTGACCGGGGCCAACGAGGCAGCCGCTTTTTTAGTTGCCGTTGGCAGTCCAGTATCCGGTTTCTTGGCAGGAGCGGGTGCAGGGTCAGCCTTAGCAGCTGGGGTAACTACGCCCGTTTCCTGTTTATATCTATCAATGAGATCAGTGACCTCCTCGGTAGTCCCGTTGTCAATAACATGGTTGTATGCGGTTTGTAAATAGGCAGGTTGTTTGCCAACCCACTCAATTACTTTTTCGCGTACAACCGGGTAATCCTCGACCTTCTCGTTCAGGTCTTTCAGATGGATTTGATCCGCCAAGGCGTGCAGGGTCTCGAACTGGGGCATAATCGCCTCAGATATCTGCTCGAAGATATGGTTGGCGAGCAAGGTGTATTCGGCCCGGCGCTTCAGCTCTTCACCTTTAGACACCTCGCCCCACTCTTTGGCGTACTCCACAAGCTGTTGCTGCTCCTCAGCTGTGTAGATGCCTTCAAGCACATCGGGCTGCTCTACAGCCGCAGGAGCAGGCTGTTGTGGCTCTTCTGCTGGTTGGCGCTTCACAAGGTCTGCCAGCTTGTTCAGGATGTCCTGATCAGCAGCAGGGGTCTCAGCAGGGGCGTCAGCAGCAGGTGCCTCTTCAGCTGGAGGATCACCAGCAGGTGCCTCAGCAGCATCCGCAGCGGCTACTTCCTCTGGGGTGGGTAGACCTTCGTCTACTATGCCAGCAGCAGCGTCCGGCTTGGCAGCAGCTTCCTTCGCGTCCGGGTTATCGGTACGCAGCGGCATGTTGCCGGCCTCATCCTCGTTCTCGGTCCACTGAGCGAAAACATCGTCGAAGCCTTTAGGCTCTTCAGCCGGAGGATCATCAACCGGTGGGGTCACAATCGGTGCGGGCTCAACCGGTGGGGTCACAACTGCCGGGGTCTCTTCAACTATAGTCTGCTCTGTAGCCATTTTTACTGCTCCGTGTTTTGGTCTTCAAGCGACTGCCGCGTGAGTGACCGTATCATTTTATCGCAAGCCTTAAACTCGCCTTGTAGATGCTGGACATGCTCCAGTTCAGCAACCGTTAATTTCTGTTTGATCTCTTCGACCCTACAGCCCAGCGCCTCCAAGAGGATTGCGGTTGCGTCCCCGTAGGACTTCAGGGTCTTCTCCAGTTCGCTCAGCTTGTTTCTCGATAAGCTCTTCATTCTTCAGTTCCTCTGTTAAGCCAGCCTCAAGCAGCTTGAGAACACTCTGCACTGCTGTAGCATCTGCACCAACGATATTCTTCTGACCTTGTGCGATGTTCTTGAACGCGTCGGACAGAACCTTGCGGATGTTGGCTTCCGAAGTCTTCTCTTCCTGCTCTTGGATGCGCTGCATCTCTTGAGCATTGCCTGCTTTGGCGCGTCTGACTTCATCCTCAGGCAACATCATATCTTGCATGTCACGGACAGCAAACCGGCCTTCGACCATCTTGCGCTCATCCACGTAGATACGCTCTTCATCGGTCAGAGTTGCTGCCAACGCGTCAAGCTGCATCCCGCGAACTTCCTTGGCGATCAAGCTGGTAGCGCCGCGTGCGATCACATTGAAGTCACCGGCAGGCGCTTTGTCTGGGTTGAATTTGCGATTGAACTTCACAATCGACAAGATCACCGACTGGGTGAAAGTATCGAAATTACGGATAATGTCTTTGAAGGGTAGTGCAGCATCACCACGAAGCATGGACGCTCCAGCGGCAGTCCGCATTGGCTCACTCGGTCCTTGGGACATGTCCCCACCTGTGGCCGGCCCTACGAAGGTTTCTGCGTCAGCGAAGCTCATAAACAGCTCAATGACCTTCAACAGCTCATCCATATGAGAGTCGATCTGGACATTCCGTACAGCTGGGAATTGAGCGTCCACACCGGTGCCTTCACGGTACCAAGTCTTGTACGCGTGCGTGCCTGAGATGTCTTGGTCTGCCCGGAGTAGATCGGTATTGACCTCAAGGTTCGGCCCGGCAACCACACCAGCATTGTCCAACAGCATGCGAGTTGCCGCAGCGATGGCCATCTGGCTGTCACGCATTACGTTCGGAAGGCCGTTGCCTATCGGGCTGGTATCGTCTTCGTCGAACATGAAGATATGCGCTGTGCGGACATCTGAGCCCATCGCACGCCACGCGTTGATTTCAGCTTTGATTACGCTGCCCTCGACCATCCAGACCTCAGCCATGATGTCGTCAGACAGTTTATCATCTGCCACGTCGGCACCGACCTCACGCAGCTGCTGCCCACTCACGGGGCCGTGCCACACGATGACTTCATACCGGCCATTGCCGTCAGTCTTCTGCTCGTTGACATTCTGCTTGGTACCCATGGCACGCAGCTCAGTCTCGAACGACTGTGGCTTGTAGTTGCCGTTGGTGTACAGGTCGATGGCTTTCTTGATCTGCGCCCTGAAAAAGTCATCACGCTCGCCCAGAGCACGCAACTGAGAGCGTGTCATGATGACGCGAGTGAAGTAGCCGTCAGCATCAGCCATCAGGTTTTTGCTGGTCATGTCAGGATAGTAATCCCACACAGGCAGAAACTCGAACATGGGCTTGTAGGATATGCCTTCGATTGGGGTAGGCTGTTGGGTCTGCGGGTCGATCTGCCACTTCGTAGTCTTCTGCGACCTGACGAACGGACCACGGAGAACACCTAGACCGTACATGATGCCTGACGCCACAACCTTGCGGTTCAGCGCGATGTTGTCGAGTGTCTGATCACCGCCGATCTCTTGGAGCTGATCGTCAATAACTGTAGCCAGCTTCTTGGCTCGCTCATCGGCCAACGAGTTCACTGCCTCTTGGATTTCGTCGTCCGGCATATTGGACTGGATGCCAGCCTCTTCATTCTTCGCACGAAGCCGGTCGATGGCTTCTTGCACATCTTCTGGAGACATGTCTGCCGATGGGCTTGCCTTGATCGCCCAGTTCCGCTCGTTGCCGGGGAACATCAGGTTCATGATCCGTGCAAGCACGCTGACGCACTTGACACGCGTGATGCGTGGATAAGCCTTGGATCGTTTTGCCGAGAGTGCCCGCTCGATGTCAGGATCGTACAGACCCATATACTGGCGCAGGTTGCGCATCCACTTCTGCTCGACCTGCTGGCGGTCGCTCTTGTATCGAGAGAATAAACTGTTCAGGTTGGTGCCTAATGCCGCCAGTGTGACAGGATTGATCGTCCGCACAGGTTGATTGTCCTGATCAGGATTACCTTGAACCGGTGTGGTCGGCAGCTTGTTCTCTTCAGGCATCGTTCATCTACCTCTGATTGTACACAGGCACATCTATAGGCGTGCCCCGTGGTATCACGAATTTCTTGTTTCTCAACTCACGCTCTGCACCGCGATGGAAGTACCTGCATAAATAGCCAAATCCGTCGCCCGGATGGCTGTAGGGGTTCTTCTTATCTGGCTTCGCGTTCGTCACCGTACCATACTTTGTGTCCAAAATATACCGCCATCCACCCTTCAGGGCTCGTAGCAAAACAGGACATTTCTTAGCATCTACAGCTAATGCGGGCTTCCCGTCAACTAATCTCGTCGTAAAATACTCGATGGCCTCCAGCCGAATGGCCAGACGGTTGTTGCTCTCGATGCTGACTTCAAAGTAGCGCTTGAGTGTCTCAACGACCGATTTCTCGTCGGTTTGTGACCTATTCGCGGCTGCCGGATCGGGTGCCAGTATCAGTTTCGCACCGGGGAAATGCCTTGATATGTATGGCCTGATGCGCTCTGTGACGAGGCGTTCAGCACCAAACCCCTGCTGGATCAGCTCGCCTAATACGTTGAGCCGGCCTTGCAGGTCTACCTGCCCGAAGATGAGGGCTGAGCCCGTCAAACCCGGATCAATCCCGGCAATAAGCGGTAACTCTGGGTTGTATCGCAAACCGCTCTGGATGTGCAATCCCGTGGTGAATGTCGGCACAACCGGTCGCCCAGCAGCGGAGAAACCCCACTCAGCCTCAAGGAACTGTTTGATCCATGCCTCGGACTTGCCCTTGGCTTGGTTCGTATAATACCCGCGTCCACCCGGAAGGTTCTCGACATTCTCTGCCTCTGTAGAGAAGCCTGATGGCTGGAGATAATAGCGCACGTTGCGCCCGCGTCGAAGGTCTTGACCATTGCCGATGCGTGTCTCTCGCTCAGCTTTCCACTTGTCGTAATCAGAGCCGTCAACAGAAATCTTCTCTGTCTTGCTGTCGTCATGAAGATCGTCGAACCACCAGTTGTCTTCGGTGTCCGGGTTGGATGCGCCCCACATGCCCCAGTTCGTAGCGCCACCGGGGCACTCGACCTTGGACGGATAACGACCAAGACGCGCAGAGAGCGCGTTGATGATCTCTTGCGGTGTCTGGACAAACTCGTCGATGATACCGAACGTCACTTCCAACGATAGAACACGCGCCACATCGTCTGGAGTATCAAGCGCACGGAACAGAACCTCACACTCGACATCACCGAACCGAAGCATGAAGCTCTTGTCGGTTGCACGCCAGATGCCGGCCTGTCCATGCTTGAACCAATAGTTCCATGACACGATGGTCGTATCACGAAGCTGAGGTGCGGTATTACGAACAATCACACAGCGAGTGCGCCGGATACCATCCGGGCTCTTCTCCTGCATCTTCGCCATGTGTATCAGTTTGAAGAAGATGGCCGTCGTCTTACCGGAACCAACCGGCCCCACGATCCAGTCGTAGAACAACTCACCGGGCAAGTGGTCCTTGATGAACTCCTTGATTGTCGGTGGTGGATCATAGATGATCTTATTGTCAGCCACTACTTCTTCGGTCCCTTGTCCGCGATCTGCCTGTAGCCGCTCGCCCATAGCTGGGTAGCGATCTTCGCGCCCATATGCGTCACAGCATGCTCGTCGAGGTAATCTGCGACTAGATGAATTGTCTCATGTACAAGAGTTTCGAGATGTCTGCAACCTTTGAGTGTTATATCAACCTCAATCCGTGCGGGCTTCCCCTTCTTC
>Ga0316190_10004167_pt1 | contig 10503 bp, 9 predicted proteins | sample Eddworburrow2_MG_FD_204929 | JGI IMG/M metagenome (GOLD analysis project Ga0316190, IMG submission 204929) | Coastal sediment microbial communities from Maine, United States - Eddy worm burrow 2 | ecosystem: Environmental > Aquatic > Marine > Coastal > Sediment | place: USA: Maine | collected... | reverse complement strand
CGGAGAAGAACGAACTGAGTTTTTATCCCAGCCATTTTCATTTTTTGAATATTTTCAATGCGAGAGTCGGCAATGACATGCACTCCACCCTGAACCATTGCTTCAACAATGGAAGGTTCCCCCAGCACCGCTTTAGAGACCCCCATTAAGGAAATTCCTTTTTGCCCATAAAGTTCGGATAGCATTCGGGCGTTATCCTGTATTTGGGCTAGGGAGATTTCTATTCTTGGCATGGGTAATTTAATTTTTTCCTTCAAGCGGTACGCCACCTCGTTTCCAGTACAGGCACTAGGGCTATATCCTTTCGATCGGTTTTTCGATTCAGTTTCGGGAAATGCTTGGTCAGGGTTTGGACGAGTTTTCGGCATCCATGACTCAGCACATCTGTTGTCGGTAACTGAAACCGCTTTTCATAGTCCACCACGATTCCCAAGATTTCTTCGGCTGTCAGGTTTTCATGGCTTAATGCAATAGCCAATACTTTGGTCTTGGATATTGCCTCAATCAATTTGATTTCGCTTTCAACAGTTGGCATGGGCAAGTTGGGAAAGTCGCACCGGAATGTCCGTGCAGGTGGATGTTGAAGGATGATGCCATCGGGCATGCTTCCCTTCAAAATACCGAGTGAACTCATAAAAGCAGGATGGCTGACGGCGCTCTGTCCTTCAACTAAAATGATATCGGGGTTTTCGTTGGTAAACGCCTGCATGACGGAGTTTTCTATTTCACCGACCACAAACTGATTGATTAGAGCATCGGTTGATATGCCGTACTTGGCCCCCTGCATCAAGCTGGTTTGACCGGTTCCAACGAGTACCGACTTTATGCCGAGATTGTTAAGGGTCCTATTGAGTTCCACAGCGGTAGTCATTTTTCCGCAGGCACAATCGGTGCCCAATACTGCGATTACAGGAACATCCACTTTGGATATGCGGCCTGTAAAGACATGCAGATTTTTTAATAGCGGAGGTTTTCTGATGTCTTTAATTTGGATATTGCTCTGAGCAGCCATATGGATGAACTCGGGGTCTTCGGAGAAGAACTGATGAAGACCGTTAATGATATCCATCCCTTTTTTCATGGCCTCCAGGATTAAAAGCCTTTCTTCGACCGATATGTAAGTATCCAAGGGGGCCTTGCCGTATATGTAACATTCGGGAACTTCTGCAAGCTTGCTCAAGGCATCTTTTAAATTGGTAAAAATGGGAATGCCGCTCTTTTCTTCCCCTAATTCTTCTCCTGCATCCTTGCCCGCTAACGAACTATCAATAATCCCAACGACAGAATAGATTTCAGAGTGCCGAGCCAATGCAGAGGCGGTTTTCCCGTCCGCTAAGCCAAACTGATTTTCACAGTAGACCAGAGCAGTCTTTTTCCGGTTAAGGTTGTGGATTCTTAGCGCTTCCTTTTGCCGTTTGGCAAACGTAGTTTCATATTTAATCATTGTTGCCTTTCTTTGCTGAATTCGCATTCAACCTTCTCTATTCGAGGGTTGTGACGACGCGGACTCAAGTTTTTGGTAACGCTCTCGTACGGATTGAAATGGCATACCTTCAGTACGCACATAGCGTTCAGCCCGTATGAACCAGAAGGCCAATCCGCCCGTATTGTGGTTGGATTCCGACGGAAATTTTCCGGCCCGGACACCCAGCGATCCTTTACGACCCGCTTTCTGCCAACCACGGGATTGCATAATGATACGCACGACTACTCCAACCGCTTGCCGTAATCGTTTGCTTCTTTGAGTGTGTGTGTCTGCCAAAGATCGATCGATGGCTGGATGTGACTCCAACTCCCGGACGACACCAGCCAAAGGGGGTCTGTCGTGGTGAATCTCAGCCTCCTCCATCCGACGTTGCTTGTTGTCATCATTAAAAAAATCAAGAACTGCATCGAAAGGTTGTTCAGGGTCCTTTGCTACATCAGAAAAGGTTCGGCCCTGAAGATCTTCGAGGAACTTCTCGCGTGTAATAATTACGCTTGGCATTTATGGTCTCCGATTTATTGATGTTGCATCCCGATGGGCAGGCAAAATTTAAAACTACAAAATTTGAAGTTACAAATATTGTATCTCAATTGCCAGGAAAAGCAATAGCCCATCCCCGATATTCATACCCGATATTAAAAAGTGAAAAGAATAGAATGATAGAGAAGGTTAATCCTGGTAATTGATTCGCTATAATTTATCAATAAATACAATGGGTTACTGTAGAAAAGACGGAGTTTATTTTTTTGGACCAGCCGCTTGGTCCCTTGAGAATTAGGAAATTCCCTCCTTTTGCTGGATTTCCCCTTGTACAAATGGTGTTTACAATAACCCGCCTGAAGGTCGAGAAACCTCCATTTCACTGAATTTATAAGACCTTTCGCCCTCGGTGCGCATATAATGTGTGGATTGATGTCGACTAATATTTGTTCAGAGGACTATTCGATATGGGTAGCCAACCTTAAAAATGAAGGGAATAATCATGAAATCAGGGAAGAGTTTGAAGATATTATTAATGGTGATAATAGCGGTTTTTCTGGCAATCCCAAGTTTCGCGATGGCTGATGACGCAAAATCCTATCAATCTGTAGATGAAAATTCGCTGTATTCGCGTATGGGCGGGTATGACGTGATATCAAATGTCATTGACGATTTTCTGACTAAATCGTGGGCCGACCCAAGGATATCTCATTATTTTATTGGAATGGGGACCGATACGAGAAATCGACTGCGCCAGAAGAACAAAAATCTCATGTGTGCCAGTACGGGTGGGCCTTGTCGGATGATCAATCGACCTCTAGAAGTAGTGCATCATGGCCTGGGTCTTACCGACACAGACTTTTACATTATTGTGGACCATATTGGGGTCTCGTTGAAAAAGTTTAATGTTCGAAAAAAGGAGCGAGAAGAACTGCATGCCAAGCTTCTTTCATTAAAACCCAAAATTGTACTGACGGCTGAGGTTCCATTGCTTTCCCCCAAGCGAAAAGGATTGAAGGAAAAGGCGATTATGGAAAATAACATAGGGATTGCCAATTATAATATTGGTCGGCTGGAAGAGGCTCTAAATCATTTTCAAGCCGCGTCTAAAGAAGATTCCAATGTGGGTGAATATCATTTCAATGAGGCTATGACTTTGGATAAGTTGGGCAAGCATAAACTTGCCGCCAAACATTTCAAGGCCGCTAATAAGAACGCGCACAATAATAATAAAATCGTCAATTCAAAAATCCTTAAAGATCATATATCCAAATAATTAAGATTGGGTCTTTTGCTTTAAAGTTGGACCGCTCGGCGCGGGGCCAACTTGGCAGGAGGGGGGTGGCGAAGCGAACCGCTAACAGCGCATGCCAGGATTTTAAAAGTTACCTGCGGAGGTACTCCGCCCGCTCGGCACGGGGCCGGAGAAAACCGCTCGGCGCGGGGCCAATATTACCACCGGGTGTTGCCCGGTTCCTCCCTTTAGTGGATCCCCCCTTGTACAAATGGTGTCCTTCCAAGTACCGTATTGTCTGAAAAACGCAATTTTCCTTGAATTTATAAGACCTTTCGCCGCCAGCGTGCATCTAATGTTCGATTGATATCAACCGATAATTGGTTTATTATTCCCGATATTCTCGGAATTTTGATATAGAATGAGTCTTGAACCTGTACGGGTCCGACGTAAGTTCCTTAATTTTGGCTATTTAGGTGCTTGCCCGGTGGAGTGTTATAAATGTCTGTAACCGAAGAAAAATTTTCCGAAAAACTCGAAGCGGTCGCTAAAAGTCCGAAAAACCGCGGTGCTTATTACCAGGAAGAAGCCACCGAAAAGGGTATGGCTCTGGTCGAGGCCAAGTTCAAGGACATGAAACTCTATTGGCTGGTAGATACCGAAGAAGACCGTATCTACAGCGCCAAATTTTTTGCTTATGGCGGCAAGGTGTCTGTGGCCATTGGCGAGACCTTGTCTGGCATGGCTCAGAACCTCACGTTGGATGAGGCCTGTTCTTTGTTGGGGGCGGATATAGAGCGCGCGCTGAGGGATGATCCTGATCAACCCGCAGTACCGGAATCGAAAAAACTGGCGTTCGGCAACGTGCCGGAGCTGTTAAAACTGGTTAAAGAAAATTATCCCTCAGCCAAAGCAGTCGCCCTGGCGGCCGCGGGGGTCAATAAGGAAGCAGGTAAGCCTGCCGGTATTAAAGAACTCAACATGCAGGAACAGGCATGGATGGGGCTGAGCGAGAAAGAGCAGATTGAGCAAATCAATATCGTGCTGGACGCCAAAATCCGTCCGGCACTCATGAACGACGGCGGCAACGTGCAAGTGCAGGAGGTGATAGATGGTGAGAAGATTATCATCCAATACCAGGGTGCCTGTGGCAGTTGCGGGTCTTCCATGGGCGGCACTCTGTCGTTCATCGAGCAGACCCTCCGTACGGAGATTTACAAAGATCTTCAGGTGACGCCCAATATGGATACGACATTCTAATTCCTCTGAGGAATTAAGGAGTACTTATAATGACGGATGAAACGAACTCCAAGACTCTCAGTGTTGATGAAGCATTGGAGAGCACTGATTACAAATACGGGTTCACGACGGATATTGAGTCCGATACCCTGCCGAAGGGCCTGAACGAAGACGTGGTCCGTGCTATTTCCATGAAGAAAAAAGAGCCGCAGTTCATGCTCGATTTTCGACTCAAGGCGTATCGGAAATGGTTGACCATGAAGGAACCGGCCTGGCCGAACGTGCATTACCCGAAGATCGATTTTCAGGACATTTCCTACTATTCCGCGCCGAAACCCAAGAAAAAACTGGAGAGCCTCGACGAGGTCGATCCGGAACTGCTCCGCACTTTCGAGAAGCTGGGTATCCCGCTGGATGAACAGAAACACCTGTCCAATGTTGCGGTTGACGCGGTGTTCGACAGCGTCAGTGTCGCCACCACTCACAAGAAAAAATTGATGGAAGTGGGCATCATCTTCTGTCCTATTTCCGAAGCGTTGCAGGAATATCCCGAGCTGGTCGAGGAGTATCTGGGCACCGTCGTGCCGATTGGTGACAATTATTACGCCGCGCTCAATAGTGCCGTGTTCACCGACGGCTCGTTTGTTTATATTCCGCCGGACACCATTTCACCGATGGAGCTGTCCACTTACTTCCGAATCAATACAGAAGAGACCGGGCAGTTCGAGCGCACCCTGATCATATGCGCCGAGAACAGCCACGTGTCGTATCTCGAAGGCTGTACTGCACCGCAGTTCGATACCAACCAATTGCATGCGGCGGTGGTGGAGCTGGTAACGCTCGAAAACGCGGAAATCAAATACAGCACCGTACAGAACTGGTACGCCGGCGATCCGGAAACGGGCAAGGGCGGTATCTACAATTTCGTTACCAAGCGCGGCAAGTGTGCCGGCGACAATTCCAAAATTTCATGGACGCAGGTGGAAACCGGTTCCGCCATCACCTGGAAATATCCCAGCTGTATTCTGCAGGGCGATAACACCCAGGGCGAGTTTTACTCGGTGGCGCTGACCAACGGTCACATGCAGGCCGATACCGGCACCAAGATGATTCACATCGGTAAAAACACCAAATCCAGCATTATCTCCAAGGGGATTTCCGCCGACCACTCCAGCAACAGTTACCGCGGACAGGTCAAGGTAAGTAAGGGTGCGACCAATGCCCGCAACTACACGCAGTGCGACAGTATGCTGGTGGGCGATCAGTGCAGTGCGCATACGTTCCCCTATATCGAGACGGCCAACAGCTCCGTCCAACTGGAGCACGAAGCGTCGACTTCGAAGATCAGCGAGGAGCAGTTGTTCTACTTCGAGCAGAGGGGCATCTCAAGGGAGAACGCGATTACCGCCGTCATCAACGGATTCTGCAAGGAGGTTTTCAAACAACTTCCGATGGAGTTCGCGGTGGAAGCGCAGAAGCTGTTGACGCTCAAGCTCGAAAACAGCGTCGGATAGCCAGCTTGACGCTGGCCGGGTAAGGCCCGGCGCTAAATTAAAACCACCGATGATTATCTCTGGTGTCACCCTGAGCTTGTCGAAGGGTGGCTTTTTAAATAGATATTATCTAAATTCGAATCAAGGCTAAAAAACTATGTCATTACTCGAAATCAAAGATTTGCACGCGGGATTTGATACCACTGAAATCGTCAAGGGCGTAACATTGACGATCAACGCGGGTGAAGTTCACGCCATCATGGGGCCCAACGGTTCCGGCAAGAGTACCCTGTCGAAAGTGCTGGCGGGTCATCCTTCCTACGAAGTCACGCAGGGGAGTATCACCTACAACGGCCAAAATCTTTTGGAGATGGACGCGGAAGAGCGCGCGCTCGCGGGTGTTTTCCTGGGGTTTCAGTATCCGGTGGAAATCCCCGGCGTGAACAACGCCGAGTTTCTGCGGATGGCGTACAACGCCAAACTAGTGAAGCAGGGGAAGGACGAGGTCGATCCTCTGGACTTCGATGAAATTCTCGATGAGAAAATGAAAATGGTCGGGATGGATAAGAAATACAAAGACCGCTTTCTGAACGAGGGTTTCTCCGGCGGTGAGAAAAAGAAGAATGAAATTTTACAGATGGCCGTACTTGATCCCAAACTGACCATTCTGGATGAAACCGATTCCGGTCTGGATATTGACGCATTGAAGGAAGTGGCACAGGGGGTCAACAAACTCACTAGCGAGAATAACGCATTGATCATGATTACCCATTACCAGCGCCTGCTCAATTATATCGAGCCGCAGTTTGTACACGTATTCAGCGGTGGAAAAATCGTCAAGTCCGGCGGTAAGGAACTGGCTCACGAGTTGGAGGCGCAGGGTTACGACTGGGTCACCGCTCCGGCAAAATAAGAGAATATGATGTCCGAATCCGCAGTTAAAAAAACCGAAGCCCCGGAAACAGCGGTGCTTGAGCTCCATAAGAAATTTTTAGAAGGAGGGCAGGCCAAGGCCTCCCTGCGCGCCATCAATCAGGCGGGTATTGAACGCTTCAAGTTATTGAAGTTTCCTCACAAGAAACACGAGATGTATACGTTCGTCAATACGAACGAGTTGGCCGGTACTTCGTTTGAGTTGGCCACCGACAGTCCCGTAGACACCGCCTGGGTGCAAAGCCAGGTTTATCCCTCCTGTAAGAACAGCGTAGCGGTATTCGTCAATGGTGCGTTTCAGGAAAACCTGTCGGACCTATCTGGTCTTGGCGATACGTTCAAAATGCAATGCCTGTCCGAAGCCGATGACGAAGTTAAGCAGACTCTGCTGGATTGTCTCGAAGATGAAAATGATGTGTTTGCCGCGATTAACAGTGCGTTTGTGCATCATGGTGCGTTGATCGATATTCCGGCCAAGGCTGTATTTGAAAGCCCGGTACAACTTCTTTATATCTCAACCGGTTCCGCATCTACTCCGGCGACCTCCCACCCTCGTTTGGTCGTGCGGTTGGGAGAAACGGCGGAGCTCAAGATGATCGTCGCTTACGCAGGGACGCGGGAGAATTATTTCGTCAACGCGGTCAACGACTTCATCATCAAGGACGGCGCGGGTGTTAATTACACTCAGGTACAGAAAGATGATGCGGAGTCCTGGCATTGTTCAAAAACGCGGGTCCAATTGCATCGCGATGCACGTTTCTATGGTCGAAACGGTTCTTCCGGTAGCCGGTTGACGCGTCACCATTACGAAATGCGCCTGAAAGAGGAAGGTGCTGAATTGCACCTGAGTGGTGCCTCTGTATTGGCGAATCAGGATCAAGTGCATAACTTTATTCGGATTCATCACGAAGCGCCACATTGCAACAGCGATCAGTTGTTTAAAAACGTCATCGACGACAAGGGACGATCCAGTATCGACGGCACCGTCATCGTTAATAAGGGGGCGCAGTTGACCAACTCGGATCAGCTGATCAACAACCTCATGCTGTCGGATGAAGCGCATTCGGACAATAAGCCGAACCTGATGATTTTTGCGGATGACGTCAAATGCACTCACGGAACGACCGTCGGGCAGATCAACGAAGATCAGTTGTTTTATCTCAAGACCCGCGGATTATCCTCGGAGTTGGCCAAATCCCTGCTCACCACCAGTTTCGTGAGCAGTCTGATCCAGACGATTCCGTTTCCCGATGTGGTAGCGGATCTGAACGACATACTTTTAAAAAAATTGGAGGCGAAACATGCCTGAGTCCGATACCCTGACCACAGCCAAACCTCCGTTTGATGTGGATAAAATACGCGAAGAATTTCCCGTACTGTCGCAAACGGTACACGGTAAACCACTGGTGTATCTCGATAACGCCGCCACCACGCAGAAGCCGCGGCGCGTTATTGAGAGAGTTCGCCAGTTCGATTCGGAGGAATACGGCACCGTACGTCGAGGGGCATACAAATTAAGCGAACGTGCCACGATAATGTTTGAAGACGTTCGCCAAAAAGTTGCTCGGTTGTTCAACGCGGCGGACAAAAAGGAAATCATTTTTACCAGCGGCACCACCCAGGCGATCAATCTGGTGGCGTACAGTTTCGGAAAGGCCTTCGTAAAGGAAGGCGATGAGATTATCATCTCGAATATCGAGCATCACGCCAATACCGTACCCTGGCAGGTGTTGTGCGAGGATAAAGGCGCACACCTGAAAGTCATTCCAGTCAACGACCGTGGTGAACTCATCATGGAGGAGTATAAAAAACTTCTGTCGTCCAAAACGCGAATCGTGGCGGTCAATCACGTTTCCAACGCTCTTGGAACGGTGAATCCCATCAAGGAGATCACCCGGCTGGCGCATGAAGCGGGAGCCAAGGTGTTGATCGACGGAGCGCAAAGCACCCCGCATATGAAAATCGATGTGCAGGATATCGACTGCGACTTCTACACGTTCTCCGGACACAAGATGTACGCGCCCAGCGGTGTAGGTGGACTCTATGGAAAGTATGATGTGTTGAAAGAGATGCCGCCTTACGTTACCGGTGGCGATATGATTCGGCAGGTCACCATGAAGAAAACGTTGTATGCCGATCCCCCGGCCCGGTTCGAAGCAGGAACGCCGGCGATCACACAGGTGATGGGTCTCGGCGAAGCGGTCGATTATCTGCAGGAAATCGGCCTCGACAAAATTGCCGAGTACGAGCATTCGCTGTTGGAATACGGTACCCGGTTGTTATCCGAGATTGACGGGTTGGACATCATCGGTACTGCTGAAGACAAGGCAAGCATTCTGTCTTTTCATATCGACGTGATCCATCCGCATGATGTGGTGACTCTGTTGGATCAGGATGGCATTGCGGTTCGAGGTGGACATCACTGCGCGCAACCGACCATGCAGAGGTTTAATGTTCCCGCGACCAGCCGCGCTTCGGCTTCGTTTTACAATAAATATGAAGAACTGGATGCCTTGGCCGCCAGTATCCGCCGGGCCATCAAGCTGTTCTCCTGACACCCCGTATCATTTGGTTGGATATCCCTCCTGTACCTTTTATACTGATATTAGTAGGTAAGGGACTATATTACACATAGAGGAAATATTTGAATGTCATACGATAACGAGTTATATCAGCAGGTGATTTTGGATCACAACAAGAAGCCGCGAAACTTCCATGAAATGCCGGAAGCCACGCATTTTTGTCATGGATTCAATCCGTTGTGTGGCGATGACTATACGGTTTATCTGAAGATTAATGCCGACGACGTGATTGAAGAAGTCAGTTTCATGGGTTCGGGTTGTGCCATTTCCAAAGCCAGTTCGTCTCTGATGACCGGTTTTCTAAAAGGCAAGAAAGTCGACGAGTCCAAAATGATCTTCGAAGAGTTTCATAAAATGGTTCTGGGAGAAATGGACCCGGACCAGCAGGAGCATCACCTCGGAAAACTGGCACTATTTAAGGGTATCAGGGAGTTTCCCTCGCGGATCAAATGCGCAAGCTTGTCCTGGCATTCCATGATGGGAGCTCTGGAAAAGAACGAAGATATAACAACCGAATAAATTTGGTTGGCACAGCCCTCAGTTTAATGGCCTACGCGTCAGGTGAGGGCAGGGAGGCGGATTATGACGCCCACAGCTCAAACTGTACTGGATAAAAATACCCACCCCGGTGAACTGTTCATTCCCCTTGAAAAAGATTCGCTGATTTGTACCGCCTGTGGTCACCGTTGCCAACTGCGCCCCGGTCAGCGGGGAGTCTGCAAGGTCCGTTACAGCGACTCCGATGGCGTGTTGCAGGTCCCTTTCAACTACGCCGCTGGCATCCATAACGATCCCATAGAAAAGAAACCATTTTTTCATGCCCTGCCCGGAACTCAGGCGATGAGTTTCGGCATGTTGGGGTGCGATTTTCGTTGCGACTACTGCCAGAACTGGTTCACCTCCCAGACACTTCGCGATGATGCCTCAACATTTCAATTTGACACTATCACTGCGCAGGGTTTATGCAATCTCGCCGAACAGCACGGCTCCCGAACCATAGTGTCCACGTATAACGAACCATTGATCACCTCCGAATGGGCGGTCGAAGTGTTCCGG
>Ga0316190_10004163_pt1 | contig 10507 bp, 17 predicted proteins | sample Eddworburrow2_MG_FD_204929 | JGI IMG/M metagenome (GOLD analysis project Ga0316190, IMG submission 204929) | Coastal sediment microbial communities from Maine, United States - Eddy worm burrow 2 | ecosystem: Environmental > Aquatic > Marine > Coastal > Sediment | place: USA: Maine | collected... | reverse complement strand
TTTTTTACATTCTCTTTATTTCCAGAAGCAGTAATCCAAACAAATCCGCCGTAAATAAACATCAACAAAGCTATTCCACCCATTACTCCAAGAATCAAATTAGCTACATTCTCTACAAGCTCAACAAAGTGACCCACAGTACAAGGACCCACAATCACTCCATTTTCTACCCTCTCACACTCCCCTGGGACTATACTCGGCAAAGACACTTCTGCCTGAGAAACAGCTAAAGGCACAAACGTTAGTGATAATAAAATTAATATAAATATAAATTTCATAAGCAATTTATTATAACTACCTCCAAGTTCCATCGATTTGTTTTTCCGCTTGACTTATAGCATCTCTAAGAGTAGCCGAACCATTTAATACAGACGTAATCATATTATCAAAAATAGCTTCTGCTGCTGCATGGTCTTTTCCACGATACCAACTTTGAGCTGAAAGTAGCTGATCTGTAAAAATACCAAGATCTGGATCTTGTGCTTGCTCCCCAAGCAAAGCCCTCATTGCACTAGGTTTACCCGTAAGCTTTGAATACTTTTTAGCATTTTTCACCTCCGTTGTAGTAAACAGTACAAAATCCCAAGCCTCATCAGGGTAATCCGTAGCCCTAGCTACTGACAAATTCCAATAATTAGCCCAATTAACAGTTTCTCCAACCGCATCGGTGCCATCTACATTTATGTGCGGTATTGGCGCAACCCCAAAATCAAGCTTAGGACCTTGTGCTTTAAGTGTAGGTAACTGAAAAGCATACCCAAGCATCATACCCAGCCTCCCACTAATAAACAATTCTTGTTCACTAGGTAAATCCTCCGACCATGTATATACTTCCTTACTAGATAAACCAAAATCAGTATAAAATCTAAGAGCTTCTTGGCCTGGACGGAAACTTCGATCAGAAGAAAAGGAAGAACCTCCCGCAAAAGTAACCTTACCACTTCTGGTAAACTCAGTTCCATTTTGAGCCATCAAAAGAGATATTATATCAAAACTACGATTTATATTTAACGCTCCACCCAAGGCTATTCCAGACCGTTCCACCTCACCTTCTTCGTTATAACGAGTTATAGCCTGTGAAGCCTCTTTCACATCCTGCCAAGTACGTGGGATATTCTTTACTCCAGCCTGATCTAAAATATTCCTATTATAATATAAAACCAAAGTATCAACCCCCAAAGGCATACCATAAATCTTACTATCTCGAACGACATCATCCGCAATCACTTGTATATATCCAGTATCAAGTTGTTGTGGTCTTGGTGTCACTATCTCCTTAAAGCTATATATTTTCTCTTGTTTAAGACCAGGTTTTATTTGTACAGTAGGTACTTTAATTTTACTTGGCAACGGGCTTATCTTACTTTCATACCCACCAAACCAAGTATTATGTACCATAAAAATATCTGGTCCTCTACCTTCAGCCCATGCATTTATAAGCTCTCGTTCATATTCTTCAAAACGTAACTTACGATAATTAATACTTACATTAGGTCTAGATGATTGATAAGTATTAATGGTTGACCTAAAAACATCCTCCGGATCAAATACTCCCCAAAATTCTAATTCTACTGGTTCACCCATAGCATCTTTCAGAGACTTGTCACCACCCTTACACCCAAGACCTGTCGTCAAAGCCACCACAAATATTGCCAAGAGAATAATTAACTTACGTTGATGTGATATATTCATAAATAAATTATACCACAAACAAGTAAACAATATAAAAATAGCGTAAAAACGCTATTTTTATATTACAACAATCCTATATAAAGCGGAGAGGGTGGGATTCGAACCCACGGAACCCTTGCGGGCTCAATGGTTTTCAAGACCATCTCCTTCAACCACTCGGACACCTCTCCGTTCTATATACGATATATTAATTTAATTATAAAACTTAACCTTCTATAAACCACCTAAAGTAAGTATTAATCCCCATTAAAGCCAGTAAGAATATATTAATCTTTTTCAACACAAAAATCAAGAAGTTAATAAAATAGGTTAGTGCAACAAACTTAGGGACCCTCTGAAAAACAACCCATAAGGCAACAAAAGATGATGTTATAAAGGTCAAAAAAAATCACCATTTAGACGATTTCAATATATTTTGGACATACGACGCTGTTCGGTCTCTTTCACCAAAATATTATGCTCCCCAAGTGAGTCCAGAACCCACAGTTCGGGAGTTTCACAAGGGTTTTGAGGGTCTTTCCCAAAGGCAGAATAACAGGAACCAGTCGGGTTCTAAAACAAATAAATGAGAAAAATGAGACACTATAAAAGAAATAGATTGTATCTTTTTTTGCTTATAATATGTAATTTCTCATATTCCACTCACAAGTATATACTACCCTTATGATAATATATAGATTTTCAAAAAAGATATTATGGATATTGGGTAGCATACTTCTAATATGCGGACTTTTTTATTATGCATCAGGACGTATCACTACACAGCTAGTAAATACCTATACAACAAGAAAATCTCGCATTATTTATGACAGAAACGATGCCGTTATCGCTATTGAACCCAACCAAGAAGGAAATTACGCTCAATACACAAAAACAGTATCCCCCAGGTTTCTCCAACTATTATTACAAGCAGAAGATAAATACTTCTATACACATCCTGGAATTAACCCCTTTAGCATCATTCGTTCATTATCACGACGATTTTTCGGAGGTTCTCTTGCATCAAGTACCATTACTCAACAGCTGGTCAAAATACTTAACCATAACGAATTCAACAGAACTTCAAAAAATAAAATATTTGAAATGTTTTATGCAATAAGCCTTGAAGCACACCTTTCTAAAGAAGAAATATTAAATATGTATATCAATAGTATTTATTTAGGAAATAATGTTCAAGGCATAGAAATGGCAAGTAAATTATACTTTGAAAAATCCGCCCACGAACTAACAGAGCAAGAAATGATTCAACTAATTTCCATGCTCCCCAGTCCGTCAACTACTCATCCATTTGTAAACAACCATACAGAAGTCGCCCTCGCCGTTGCAGAAAGACTTGGTGTGGATGGAACAGATATTTCTCATAGTAGTATATCGGAGGAAAGATACTTGCAAAAAAAATTAATACTAAGATAACCACACATCACTACACAGAACTAAAAAAACTCACTTAATATTGCGAAGGATCACCTTATCACAGTGGGTGGTCCTGCTCATTTTATAGCGCACGGCGCACGAGAGACCGGCATGTCTCCTGACCGTATTTTTGAGTTTTCAGATAAAGATCAAGCGGGGCGCTTTTTACAAAGTCGTATGAAGCAAGGTTATCTTGTGTTGATAAAAGCTTCTCGCGGACTTCGCAAGGAAACTAATGGTACGTTCTTTGAGAAGATTGTGAAAGAAGTAATAGCAGATCCGCAATCAGCACACAGCGTACTGGTTCACTAGATATATTTTCACAATTTAAAAACACGTCGCATTAAATATGTGACGTGTTTTTAATGTGAGTATAAATTGTGGGTTAATATTCTGCACTGATGTGCGGGGTTCTTGTTAGGATTTTAGTTACTGGATATCGTACTAGATTAGCTACCGGTGTTTCTGTTGCTTCGAGATGAATTATAATCAGTTGCTTTTGTTGCTGGACTTGCTTTCTGCTGTGTGAGTATTTCTACAAGGCGGTAGGCATAACTGCTTGCGTCGGCTGGTACGTTTTCAAGTTTACGGCGCGCAACGGTTATTTCATAAGCAGTACCTTCTTCAAATTCAAATCCTTCAATGGTGTCATAAAAAAGCTCGTTGTTCACTACCATACATTTCATAGGTACTATACCAACGCAGTCTTTTTTGTATGGTTCTATTAAAAACGTGAGAATTTCTTCTGTTAATTCGTCTGTTATTTCTTCTACTACATCTTTAGTGGTAGGTTTGTTTTCGTCTGGACTAACAACACCTTCTGAACTATTATCTTTCTCAGTAACATAATCACTGTTTTCAATATTATAAATTCTAGGAATTCCCACAAAGGCTATTGTTGCAACAGCAACAATAACAAGGGATAAAATGATTTGACTAGTCTTTGTCATAAAATCATGCAATTAGTTATGCTTAATAATTAAAATACCAACAAAACCAGTATACCAGCAACAAAGCAATTTGTCTATAATACCTTTGTGCGAAGGGTACTAAGACATAAAGGGGTCTTGCAATTTAGCGACGCTTGAAGATATAGAAAAGCACTCGTTTGTATTAGCTCCCTAAAGGTATGTGGGTATTCCGTTTGAAGAGAAAATACTATTGTCCTCACTAAGAAAACTAAAACTAACTTAATATAGTCTGACTAATTACAAAATGTGTTAGGGGTTTTACCTTTTAGTTGAGTGTTAAACTTGAATGTAGGTAGAGTGACTTCTAGGGAAGAGATTCATCTGTGAAAATTTGAGCTAGTTCAGGTGAATAAAAAAATTCATACGCTACATCAGGTGCAACATAATATGCGCCGAGCTCACCCTCTATTTTATTTACACTAATAAGCCACTCGCTAGAGCCAAGCTTTTCAACAGAATCAGGGAAAGAGTTTGTTTCCATAGTTTTTTTGTACACAATAGAAGTAGGGGCAGGATCTTCATTTGAATCATAAACTTCTTTTACCTCAGCATTACAAACCACAGTAGTATACATTAAATCTCTAAAAGAGATCTCACAATCAATCAATACAATATGAGCTGAGAAGTCTGTACTAGCCATATTCGCCATTACCAATTCTTTTGGTGGAATCGGTTTACCACCTTCCAAAAGAGGTTCGTCAAAATAATTAAACTTAACAAAACCAGAAATTACTATCAAAAGAACAGCAATGCCACTACCAATCAGTGTGATTTTAATATTTTTTTTCATATAAGTAAGAGATTACAAAAAATGTTTTGAAGCTTTTTTGAAAGTGTCTATAGGTAGTAAGAAATTTGAGTTACCATTAAAAAACTTTAGATTCTAAATATTGTTTAAGTTCTTCAAACGGCTTGATTTGCATATATGTTTTTTGATCATCTTCCTTATTCAACGATGCTCTGGTTATATTGTATCCTTGTGGGATAAATAGTTTGTCCCACCCGTATCCATTATTTCCCGCGGGTTCTTTAGCGATTTCACCATCAAGACTACCTTCAAACAGTTCCAAATCATTGCCATCAAAATAACCAAATACGCAGCGAGCCGTTGCTTTTCGTGTTTGCCCGTCAAGTATTGCACACATAGTATTTAAAGGTACGTTCTCAACAAAGAATTTAATAAATGGTCCAGGAAGCCCTCCGAGTGCTTCAAATTCTAAAGCGACATCTTCTACAATAACAGGCTTTTTTATCTCTTTGTAAGCTTGTCGAACTTTATGTTCTACAATCTCTTTTAAATCGAGAGATTGGATTTCATCCAGATCAAGCTTAACATGATCAACTGGGTGACTAAAATATTTAGCAAAATAATCAGCCTTACTTTGATTTCCAGTTACAAAAGCAATATGTGTCATAAATCTTATGTCTAACGTATTACTAAGTCACCCTTCATTATATATAAATAGCTTTGTTTTTTCTAGTTATATTTTTTGAAGAGCATACTCAGGATAAATAGGGTTGTTCCAGAAAGTACGATCACAGGGCCTGTAGGGAGGTCAAAGATAGCAGAAATTATAAGACCAATACTCATGATAAGTTCTGCAAATACAAGTGCGTATATAACAAACTTTTTGAATGAGGGGGCAACAACTCGTGCTGATGCGGTTGGCAAGATTAATAATGCACTAACTAATACAACTCCTAAAATTTTAATACCTAACACCACAGCTAACGCTACATAGAATAATGGTTGTAATACATTGGTTTTAACGCCTGAAACATGTGCGAGTTCTTCGTTGAGAGATAACAATGTTAATTGTTTAAATGAAAAAATAATCAATCCGATAATAGCAATAGATAGTCCGCCAATAAGTCACAATTCACTTTGTTTAATTGCTAAAATGTTTCCAAACAAGAAACTAATGAGTTCTGGTTGGTACCCTGGTTGCAGGCTCATTAATAACACACCAAGTGCCATGCCTGAGGTAAACAAAATACCAATGGCAGTGTCTGAGGCTAGATCAAATCTCTTTTCAAAAAAAATATATAATCAGAGCAAATAATGCACTCAATACGAGGGCAGTAATGAGAGGTTGCCATGAAAACATAATACCAATAGCAATTCCTGCTAATGATGCATGTGCTATGCCATCTGCGAAAAAAGACATAAAGGGGTCTTGCAATTTAGCGACGCTTGAAGATATAGAAAAGCACTCGTTTGTATTAGCTCCCTAAAGGTATGTGGGTATTCCGTTTGAAGAGAAAATAGCAGGTTTAACGGTGACGTTAAAAGATCAAATGGAAAAAGAATCAGCAATGAATGAAGAAATCAAAAAACAGCTGAAAAAGGTAGGGTTTTAGATTTGCATAAAGATTGTTTGTTTCCAATACTAAAACCGTCTCCTACTCCGTCTACGTCAACCAACAACAACCCTTCGATAGTGTCACTAATATGTGTAAAGTTCCGTTTCTGTGTCCCGGGAGAATTTATAGAGAGTGACTCGCCCATACGACTTTTTTGCTTGAAAATTTCTATAACAGTACCCATGGCACCAGCGCGCTCTCCTTGACCATAAACATTATAAAAATATGTAATGGCAATTAAAAGCAAAAAAGCGTTCCGAATATTCGGAACGCTTTTATAGCGTGAAATACTCTATGTTTATTTAGAGCGCGTGTAACTTAGTAGGATAATGTGCACAACCTATTATCGAACATACTTGCGAGCAAAGCGTTTGAGAATTTCCATGGGAACAATCATGTTTTCACCTCGTGCAGATTCTTTAAGTGGTTCTGCTTCTTCTGGTGGGAAATATCCATTGTTCGTGTAAGCATCAACACGAAGACACAATCCATGAGCATCAAGCTCTGGATGAAATTGCGAAGCATATACATTTTTACCGATACGCAACATGTGATGAGGACATACTTTTGTACCCGCAAGAAGAACAGCATTAGGTGGGAGTTCTTGGCATGACTCTTTATGTCCGCCAAATGCTCTAAAGTCTTTTGGTAAGTCTTTAAGAAGTTCATCTTCTTGAGCAGCCTCTGTAAAGGTTACTTTAGTTGCTTCTGCTGTTTCTGCGTACTTTTCATAAGACTCAACACCACCTTGTTGCATAACTAAAGTGCCAAATCCGTAACATGCACCAAAATATGGTTTATCTTCTTGTACAATTCGGTCAAGTAATTTAAACAGCTCTGCGTCCTGATATTTTTGTATAGCTGATTTCTTTTCGTCTGGGTCGCTTACTTGCCAAGGCCCTCCACCTACGATCACCGCGCTATAGTCATCTAAATTTATTTGATCAGCGTTAAGTTCGCTTTTGTCCATGCGTACCCGAACAAAATTTTCTGGTGTTAATTCTGAATAACGTACAAATGCATTAAATTCATCGTTGGAAACTTCATCATTTTCACGAAGCTGTAATAATAAAACTGGTTTCATATATATGTAATTTAACTAAAAAACATGCTTTTCAGCATCTTTTAACCATAAGAAATACTCTGCCATACGTCAAGCTCTTGTTATCTGTCATATTAAATACATTCATATTGTTATGCAGATTAGTAAAGAATTATTTAATAAGACTGTGTCGCTCGAAAACCTTGCAAGGGCATGGAGAGAATTTCAAAGTGGCAAGGGCAAGGTTTTTGGGAAAGGTGGTACTGGTAAGAAGTAAACCTTGGAGTAAATAACGCGCTTGTCCTTTGCTTTTTTATAAATCAAACTTATGCTTAAAATATCCTTCTGTAAAGTCATTTTCAAAATCAAATACTTCATTCGCTTCTTTGTTCAGCTGTTCCACATAATCATAAAACTCTTGGTCTGTGTAAATACTCAAATCTAAATCCATACACACCTTTTCAATATCCTTTTGTGCTTGGTCTTTTTCTCCCTCAGTAGTAACTACTTTTTCTGCTTCAAAAAAGTAACTATGGTTTGGTACCTCCACTAACGCAAATTCAACACCATTATAATTATATACTTTACTATTTCGTTCACAGAGCACTCCCTTACCATACCCTAAAGCGTTATACACTTTAACAAGTGTATCAAAAGTGCCTTCTTCTGTGAGAATAGATAATTCTTCTCTCTGTTCATTACCGCCCCACGCACCAAGCTTTACAATAATTTCTGGTTTCTTGTTTGTAACCCGTAGCCGTATATCTTTATTTCGTCCTTCAATTCCTTGATCAGGAATCATAGTAGAATAGTCAATAAGAACTCTATTTTTATCTTGAACAAATTCTCCTTGTTCGGAGAATTTTTTAATGAGTGAATCGTATTGTTCTTTAGTAAGCGGACCACGTAATTCTATTTCAAAAGTTTGTTGCATATTATATTAGATTACCGAAACATACTTATATGTTCAATAGTAACGTAAAACAAAAAGAGTGTCACTTATTTGCATCAACTTCGTCCATCCCTTTGCACTCTTTGAAGATGCTAGCAAGTTTCATGCTCTATATACAGGGTGAAATAATTGCATTTTTAATGAAAACATGGGTTATATTTGAATATAATTTATTTTTAGATTTTGTTTATGATTAAGCACATAGTGAGTTTACAATCACCTGATTTTGAGAATATACGTGATGGTAAAAAAATAATAGAGGTTCGTCTATATGACGATAAGCGTAAAAAAATAGATATCAATGATATCATAACTTTTCAACTTGCTAGTGACGAAAGTCAAAGCATAGAGACGCTTGTTACTGGACTATTAAGGTATAACACGTTTGAGAATCTGGTATCAGATAGTCCAGCTGAATCTTTTGGGTTTGATAATAAAAAAAATTTACTCGAAGCTATATATTCCTTCTACTCTAAAGAACAAGAAGCAGAAAATGGAGTTCTAGGTATCAGAATTCAAAAGTAATAAAAAGATCCTTGCGTGTAAATCGCAAGACTCTTATGAGAAATACGGGAAATATCTCATATCCTTTTTTGCGCCAGTTCTATAAGTTGACGCATGATTTTCTTTTTACCTTGGTCATATTCCTCTAAAAAAGAAGAAATATCTTTCCAACCTCGTTCTGTCACTTCTTTTGTTGCTGTAAATTCATCAAGCGAAGCATCAGTGTCTAGGTAGAAAAACATTTGTTTTTCTTTTCCAGAGTCAATTTTTGCAAACAGTTGAGGATTCGATATTTCCGCTCTCGCTTCTTCATACAATTCCCTGTGTAAAGCACTAAGCACACTTTCGTCCTCAACATCAACATGCCCACCTGGTATATCAATGCCACGAATACGATTAACAATGGTTAGAATTTGACTACCTTTGATAACCAAAACGAACACGGCGCTTACTTGTTTCTTACTGAGAACCTCGTTAGGTTGTACTCCTACAACATTCCATTTTTTTTTGCTCATACTTTCGTTAGATATGTTAACTGATTGACCGTCAGAGGCTACATGAATCATCATTCCATCTTTTAGAACATTTGCTTCTACCTCTGAACAATGGATTACCATCTTGATTCTAGGATCCTCGAACACCACATATTACGGAACCGAATATCCTGTTTACGGCCTTTTTTAGTTCCGAGAGATCGAATTGTTTTTTCCTGTTGTTTAGTTAGCATATGTTAGTACTTTAACAGGTTTTACGTTGTTTTTAAAGCACAGCTATTTGACAACAATGTACTTGTCTCGTTTTTTTTATGGAAACGCAGAAAAAACGAAAGCTCTTTACTATTTCAACCGTTACTCATCACAAACAAAGGAAACACTGCAATGTTAATACACTTCTTGAATATCGCAAAACTTCTTACCCGAAGTTCCATCACCTTTCCAATTGTTGACTCTATGCCCGTTTGCATGGCGACGCGCCTAAGAAACTCCAAAAAATGCCCCTACGCCAGGCCTGATGGCGAAAATATCGTCTTTGGCGACACAGATCACAAGGGCATGAAAGTTACCATGCGAAACACAGGATTCCTGGCGCTCAAAATGTTCTTCGCGACGCAGTTTGCTATGTTCATCCCAATCACCTGGAAACGACTTTCTTTTTCCGCGGTTCGCAACGCCGTCGATGGCCATTTCGAAATTTGGAATGATAGCGGCCGGGCCAGGTTCCCAGCAGAACGAATGCAGCTTCTGCGCCTTTCGCTGGCAATTGCCAGCGCTCAGTTCTTGCCGATTCCCGAAAACACCGGAGCCGCCGCAACCGTAACTGCATAACAAACCAAACCGATCTGAACTCAAACAAACGTTGAAATAGTAAAGCGCCCTTTCCTCAAAAGCCTGCCTTAGCATTTTCGCGTGGCAGGCTTTTTTATTTGACAAGGTTATTAATTTAAATGCGCTCAAATAAAAATAATAACAATGAATATATAATTTGAGAGGTGATAGTGCAAACAAAGACTGTTTTTACTAGAAGGGGCGCTCAACTCTTCCAGCGGAGTTTGCTTGCTAAGCGAACAAA
>Ga0316190_10004161_pt1 | contig 10512 bp, 10 predicted proteins | sample Eddworburrow2_MG_FD_204929 | JGI IMG/M metagenome (GOLD analysis project Ga0316190, IMG submission 204929) | Coastal sediment microbial communities from Maine, United States - Eddy worm burrow 2 | ecosystem: Environmental > Aquatic > Marine > Coastal > Sediment | place: USA: Maine | collected... | reverse complement strand
AAGGCCTTAGCTGCTTTATTAGCTGAGACTTCAAGAATGAATAGGTCTATCAATCTACCTATCTGTCTATTAGTTAATTTAGAGTTTTTAATCAATCTGCTTGGTATAGCTACAGCATAAATTATTCGTGCTGTTCTGTACAAGCTCCAAAATAAAAATAAAAATAAAAACCCAACCTAACGGATGAGGTCTTTATTTTATGTGTCCAGGGAGAGGGATTCGAACCCCCGAAGGCGAAGCCATCTGGTTTACAGCCAGATCTCGTTGACCGCTTGAGTATCCCTGGAAATAAAAATAAATCTAATTATCTTAAATAAGATAACATAACAATTCATCTAAGTCAATTGCATTTATGGTCAAAAATTGCTAACTTATAAGGAGTTAATATAATATTTCCCCATGAATGATAAACAAAAATTTGAACTCATTACGCGCTATTTAGAAGAAACCATCACCGAAGATGATCTAAAGAAGCTAATCGAATCAGGTGAACCCATGAAGCACTATATTGGTCTTGAAATTTCAGGTCAAGTACATATTGGCTCAGGTCTTGTCACTATGATCAAATACAAAGACTTCATTGAATCTGGTATGGACGCTAAAATCTTTCTAGCTGACTGGCACGCATGGATCAACGACAAGCTAGGTGGTAATATGCAAGTCATACAAGGAATTGGTGTAAGATATTTCAAAGAAGCATTTAGAGCAGCCATGAAATGTGTGGGTGGTAATCCCAATGACGTTAACTTTTTGATTGGATCAGACCTTTATAATAAAAATAATGCCTACTGGGAAACATTATTACATGTTTCAAAAAATACAACCTTAAGCCGTATCCAACGTAGTATTTCTATACTTGGTCGCAAAGAAGGTGAATCAGTTGATTTCTCCCAACTTATCTATCCTGCGATGCAAGTTGCTGATGTTTTTGTACAAGGACTTAATATAGTGCATGCTGGCATGGACCAACGCAAAGCCCATGTGGTCATGCGAGATGTAGCTGATAAAATTCCAGACTTTACTAATCTAGCTAAAGGACAAAAACCAATAGCTCTTCACCAACACCTAGTATTAGGTCTCGGTAAGCCATCTAAGGAAACCCTAGAGGAGGAAGTAAATGAAGATGCTTGGGCTGATATGAAGATGAGTAAATCTAAGCCAGATACAGCTGTTTTTCTGACTGACGCCCCAGAAGACATTGAGCGTAAGATCAAAAATGCTTACTGTCCAGAAGGTGACATAAAAGTAAATCCTATTCTAGATTGGGCCAAACATATTATCTGGCCTATCCACGGTAGTCTAAGTATTGAACGTGAAGAAAAACATGGTGGAAACAAAGACTATAGTAAGTACGAAGACTTAGAAAAAGACTTTGCGAACAAGTCCTTACACCCTATGGATCTAAAGGGTGCTCTCTCTAAATCACTCATAGGTATTTTGGCTCCAGCTCGTGAACATTTCGCCGATGAGAAAATAGCTGAAATTTTGAAAGAAATGCAATCTTTAACTACTACAAGATAATATTAAACTAAAATAGTAAATTTAAAATAAGACCCTAGGGTCTTATTTTAAATCAATAACTCTAAAACACTTAGCTAAAATATTCCCATTTTACCCTTAATCTCTTTTAGATTTTTATTTGCAACTTCTCGAGCTTTTTCAGATCCCTCAGTAAGTACCTTCGCTACAAAATCTAAATTATTTTCTAGTTCTACCCGACGCTCCTGAATTGGCTTAAGAAAATCTATAATATGATCTGCTAATACTGCTTTTAACTCAACGTACTGCAAAGTACCTTTTTCCTCGTGTTTTTTCATATGATCCACTGTCTCTTTAGGAGCTAATAACTCGAGTAAAGTAAATAAATTCTTCACCCCAGGGCTCACACTATCTTTCTGCTCACCACCCACGCCTGTTACCGCAGACATAACTTTCTTCCTAATATTAGTCTCACTATCTGATAAAGCGATATAATTCTTAGTCCCTAACGACTTAGACATTTTTTTTGAAGGATCATTAAGTGACATAATCCTCAAAGACTCCCCAAGAGTTAAATGTTTTGGCTCCCTTAAAGTCTTACCAAATTGATTATTAAACTTCTTTACAATATCACGAGTAAGCTCAATATGTTGTGTCTGATCATCTCCCACTGGCACTACATCAGTTCCGTATATCAAAATATCAGCAGCCATTAGAATTGGATAATTAAGTATTCCCCCTTTAGGGTCACCAAACCTCTCCTTAAACTCCTTATACTGAATCATTCTCTGCAACTCACCCACCGAAGTTACTGTATTTAGTAGCCACATTAGTTCTGAGTGTGCAGGCACATGAGACTGAATAAACAAGGTACTTTTTTTAGGATCAATTCCACCAGCCAAATAATCAATCGCAACATTTCTTACGTTAGTAGGTAAATCCTTTGGTTTGTATGGCTTGGTAATAGCATGTAAATCAACTACACATAAAAAACAATCGTACTTATCTTGGTACTTTACAGTTGGCTTTATAGCACCCAAAAAATTTCCTACATGAAGATTACCTGTGGGTTGAATTCCAGTAAATAATCGAGGTTTTTTATCCGTCATATTCAAAATATTATTTATCAATACAATTTAATTTACCCTGTAAAACCTGCATTTACCATATAAATTCCAATAACCATATTTATAAGACCCAATAGAGCGTATGACTGCTTATGACGCATAATCTTAAGCATCTTATTGATAAGATCATGAGGCATGAAAAGTAAGAAAACACCTTTTAATAAAGCTATCCAACCAAACACAGTCACAACAACTACCCAAACCTCACCCTTCCACACATTATGCAAGAGGACCAAAACTAAACCAATTATTAAATTTACAAAACCACCAAAATAAGTAGCCGAATGAATCTTAATATACTCATCAATAACCTCATGCAAAGCCTTCGCCCTAAACATTACAAAAAGACTAGTAATAATCATAAAAATTCCTATAAACTTAGCTAGAAACAAGGATATATCCATAATTTATTTTTTATTAGATTAATACAACTTTAACCTGACCTTTTATTATTAGCTTAATAATAACATCTATGATTTTTTTTGTCAGTTTTTTAAAAAACCAAAAAGAACCCCTTCGAATCGTGGAGTTCTTTTATTGAGGGTAAAAAATTTAACATAAAATTAACAAACTGAGCATTTACTTACTACTTTTTCTCTGTATTAATTTACATATTTTTACTTAGAAGTTTTTGTTAGTTTAGCTTAATACAAAACAATTATTCATTACTTTATTTTTGGTTTTAATCTACTACTAACTTGTATATACCGCTACCCATACTAGGTTTCATCCATACTAGTATTTATAGTAAGAGTAGCTTTAAAATATTAATTTACACTTCAATTACCACTGGCAAAATCATAGGTCTACGCTGAGTTTTTTGTAGGATAAACTTACCAATTTCAGTACGTAACTGGTTCTTAATAAAGTAGTCTTGTGCAGGAGTCCTGGGGTCATAATTATCCATAACTACCTTACGTGCTTTATGTCTAAGAGCCTCTACCATTTCTCGGTTCTCTTTTAAGTGAACAAACCCACGCGAAATAATATCTGGATTCTGAACTAACTTACCAGTCTTAGCTCTTACTGTAGCTATGACAACAACCATACCGTCAGCAGAAAGCATCTGTCGATCTTTAATAACAACATGACTCACATCACCCACTCCAAGACCATCAACTATAACATAGTCTGTATTCATTTTTTCTTTAGTAACCTTTAACCCTTTACTATCAAATTCTACAACCCGCCCATTATCAATAACAAAAACATCTTCTGGTCTCCAACCCTCACTAACCACAAGCTTTTCACATTCTTTAAGAATATAATAATTAGCAAATACCGGCATAACATACTTAGGGCTAACCTGTTTAAGTAACAACCTAATATCATCACGCTTAGCATGTCCTCCACCATGAATAGCATCTACAATTTCCTTATGAATTACATTAGCACCTTGGCGATACAAAACATCCTTAAGTCTTTGAACAACACGCTCATTACCTGGAATAACTGAAGATGAAAAGACAACTGTATCTTCTGGCTCAATCTCAATATATCTATGTTCGTGATTAGCAATACGCATCAAGACAGAACGCTCGTCAGCTTGTGAACCAGTTGCTACAATACAGATCTTATTAGGTGGATAATTACTAACTTGTTTAATATCTATAAAAGCAGGAGACTTAGCTTTTATATAGCCAAACTGCTTACCAATCTCAATAGAGGTTTTCATTGAGTAGCCATCCACAGCAATCTTACGACCATATTTTTCAGCTAATTCTATGATTTGCCCAACTCGCTCAAGCATGGATGAAAAAGTTCCAAAAATTATACGTCCTGGAGCATTTTTAATTGCCTCACCAGTGGCTTCATAAGCTCTACTCTCAGAAACCTGATATCCATCACGAGTTGCTCCAAGTGATTCAAATGCCAGAACTGATGGTTTTTTCTTTGTGTTCCATTTTTTAAGATGTGAAAAGTCAGACGGGTCACCCCCTACTGGCTCTAAGTCATAACGCCAATCACCCATATGAATAAAATTAATATCTGATGTTTGTATTACAACTCCAAAAGCTTCACGTACACTATGGGCCACAGTAAAAAAATTTATTTTAAATGCACCAAGTGATATATCTTCACCTTCTTTCTTTATAGTAATAGTTCTAAGTGGAGGATTATTAGGAAACTCATCGTGACGTTTTTTTACCAGAGCCAAAGTCATATCAGATCCTACCAAAGTTGGATTACCAAGTTTTGGCATCACATACGGCAACGCACCAATATGATCCATATGACCATGACTAAGTACAATGGCACGTATGTTTTTTTCCTTACCCTTAAGTGACTCAATATTTGGAATAATATAATCTACTCCCGGCATATCTTCTTCTGGAAACATATATCCCATATCAAGAATAATGATATCGTCACCGTACTCAAAAACAGTACTATTACGTCCAACTTCATCATTACCACCCAAAGGCCATACTCTAAGTACTCCCTTTTTACCAGGAATAACTTTCACTATCTTTTCCGTTGTTTTTCTTGAATCAAAACTTTTTCTACCACCTCTAGGTACCCTCTGACCAAACCCCGAGGATCTAGGTTGGGCAGGTCTGGTCTGTCTAGGTTTAATTTGATCTTGTTCAGACCTAGGTTGAGTAGGTCTAGTTTGAGTGGATCTGGTTTGAGTAGCCCTATGTTCACCTCGATTCGTACTCTCACGATAAGCATCACCACCTTTTTGTGTTGTAGAACGACTCTCACTCCTTCTGTTTGTTATATGAGAACTATTTGTACTCCTGTGAGAACTACCCGTAGATCTATTTGTATTAAGCGAAGAGTTTGGTCTTCTTGTATCTTGATGACCACCTGTGGTTATTCGCCCAACTGGTTTGGTGGTAGATCTATTTATAGTTGGTCTACTTGGTGTAGTTGACCTACTAGTATTACCACTCATAGAATTACTACTTATCTGTTGTTTCCTTATAGGAGTAGTACTAAGAGTATTGCGTTTAGCAACGGACTCCCTAGAAATAGGAGATGTCTTAGGTTTTTCTGTCATATAAAATAAATGTTATAAATCAGTAGTTAAACGTTATTTAGCTTTTTCTATAATAACGAACTTAAATAAAATAAGTAATATAAAAAATACTTTCTATAAAGTAGCTTTTAAAATTCCTGCTATATGGTTAGAAGATAAACATCATGGGTTTTGCCCCAAATATATAGGGACCCAATAAAAAATAGAAAATTGGGATGTGGGCGCTGAGGGACTCGAACCCCCGACCCTCTCGGTGTAAACGAGATGCTCTAGCCAACTGAGCTAAGCGCCCTTTTTAAAAAATAACTATAAATTTAGTAAAATTAGAAACAATTATATATCACACTTTATAAATACTTTTATCTAAATTTTTTACTTAACCTAAAATTAGGTTAAATTTTAAGTCAAAAAAATAAATAATTTAAATGTGCCGAAGAGAGGATTTGAACCTCCATGGGGTTTTACCCCTACTACGTCCTGAAAGTAGCGTGTATACCAATTTCACCACCTCGGCTTATCTGACAAAAATATAACACACTAACAAAGACCCCAAAATTAGAGTTCTCAAGCTTCTATTTTTACTAGCTTAAAACTTAACTATAATTAAAAAGAAGAGAAACGTATAAATGTATGCTACACTAAATAAATCATTATGTCAAGGATAACGGGATTTCAAAGTTTATTAAACCAATTAAACTAAATTCATCTCTTCTAAAAGACTCTAACATCTTAGCTTTTTTGTTTGGCTTAGCTTCAAAAAACTTGTTTGATAGCTTGTAGGTTTCTCGTTAAAATACTTAACTTCTTCCTATATTATACCATTCCTTGGGTGTTTTTCAGAGGGTCCTTAAGATGTTTTAAGAAAATACCTTTACCTCGCTGCCTATATCTAGGGTTACGATATAAGAATCAATATCTACAAATACTCAATTATAGTCACTATACTATATTCTAAAAATAAACTTTTTATGTTAGAAAATTTTATGGTATTATAACTTATAAATAAGATAATAAATATATATGGCTAAAGACAACACCCCATCTGAATCAAACTTAGTTCCCAGTTGGCTAGCAATACCTATTATTATTGTGATAGCCTTAATAGTATGGTTAATTATAGTTTCTCTTAACGAACAACCCAACAATAAAATAGAAGTAAATAACCCACAAATAGTAATAGACGAAGGTGATCCAATATACTCATATGTTGGTATTATTACGCTAATAAAAGGGTCAACCTTACAAATTCAAGTACCAACATTAAAAGAAAAAGGAATAATTTATGTAAATACCGATAATCACACCTCTATTACCCGTCTATCTCTACCAAAATCATCTCCACACGGACAAAAGCTTAAAACCGAAAGAGAAATAATAACCTTTAACAACCTACAAGTAGGTGATAACATAACAGTTTCCTCTAATAACAATATAAATAATAAACACTCCTTTGTTGCAGATAGAATAGAAATTAGAATGGCCCAATAAACTCACAATCATTTATTTAAAGCTCATAAAGATATCAAAAATAACCTCGACATCTAGTCGAGGTTATTTTTTACTTAAAAACAAATAAACAATCAGCGATAAGTAAGCCAAGCAGGCTTAGTGACTTCTATTCTACGCTCTACCCCAAGATACTCGCCTATGGTCGAAATATTAATACCAACTGGTAACCCCTCTATTCCTTGAGGAGTTAATGTAAAACTACCCTCACCGCCAGAGGTGTTTGTAAGACGAACTCTAGTGCTATTACCACTCAATCCACTTAGTACAAGTTGTGATCCAGGTAAACTTTTTGTTTGAACCCCATTAGCCACAACAGTAACTTCAGTTTGAGATAAAATATCACCTGTTAAATCTACTCCAACAGGATAATTAGCCCCAACAATATCAAAGTCAAATTGAAAAGAATTATTATCCGCAACAAGAATATGTAAAGGATTAGTAGCACTAACAGAATCAGAACTATCTGTACAAACCGGCTTAGGATCCAATGCATTACACCTAGCTGGAATAGTAAGGGCTACTTCTATGTTTCGATCCCAAGTAGCACCGTTAATAGCAAAATTTTGGTTTTGCAAATCAGGTAAACTCACACCTTGTCCATTTTTGATAATTTCGTAAAGAGCTACTTCGGCCGCACTATCAGCAACTAAAAATGCGATTTCAGATGCTTCTATTAAAATATTATCCTGAGCAACTCGACGAGTAATATTAGAAACTGATACCACTATACCAAGTAACGAAACAATAATTATGACACTTAAGATAAGAGAGATACCTCTTTGGTCTTTACTAATCTCTTTAAATTTATATTTTATATTCATGAATTTATTAATAAGCACCACCACGCTGAGGTATTGTTTGTTCTACTTTAGAGCTTGTTTGAAAAGCCCCCTTACTAGCACTTATATCAAAAACAACAGTAACCCTAGGTTGTGTGACAGGTGCTTGACCAGGAACAAAAGGATTAATTATAGGCTCAATAAAAAAATCTACATCAGTTACATTAACTAAAGAACTAGAGATTGAAATAGCAGGGGATTGATCAATACTCAATTCAAAACTTGGTGGATTAGTACCAAGAGAAAATACATACGAAATATTTGAAGCATCTCGTAATGCTAAAATATCTACAGGATTAACAATACTGTCCGTGTAAAAGTCATAATCTACTTGCGAAGACCTAATTTTCTTAGCTAAAGCTTCCATAATAAGTTGGGACTCTCGATCTACTCTAGTCTGAATAAGAGCTCTTTGCTGACCACGCAAACCAAAAGTAAAAATACCAAATGAAATAACCATCAGTATCATAAAAAGACCTGCAGATACAACAAGCTCCATAACAGTAAAACCTCGACAATTAAGTTTATTTTTATATTTTATAAACATATTAAAACATTAACGCCAATCAGTCAGTTCTACAACTACTGAATATTGTCTACTACGTTTTCCATTAGTCCACTCAACAGTAGAGGTAACACGCTTATGACAAGGATTAGAGGTAACACATGAAACACCTCCACTTGCAACTGAAACATCTTTTACACTAATCAAACGACTAAACCTAGTAGTAGAACCCGAACTATGTACATATCTACCATCAGTACTTAAATTAAGTGTACAATTAGTACAATCCACTATATCTGGACTTTGAGGGTTGACTCCTAAGGCTACTTTATTTAAACCAAAATTAGTGTCACTATCAACAAGATAACTTCCATCTACCAAAGAATTAAAACCAAAAGAACTAGAATCACGAACAGCACGAACAATTTCAGCTCCCTCTCTAGCCAAATTAACAACCACAATAATATCTTTATTCAAACTTGTAACTGCTAAGGTTGAATTAAGTAGGGTAATTATAGTGATACCACCGACTGCCACCACACCAATAGCAATAACAGTCTCAAGAAGAGTAAATCCTTTTTCCTTTATTCTCCGAATAAACATAATTAAAATATAATATCAACCAGACCACTAACTCGCTCTAATTCAACCGTAGCTCGTGTATCATGTCCTGGTTGAATAAAACGAACAACAGCCTTACTTTCATCTTGAACACCATTTATATATATATCTGCATTTGGTGGACTAAAAACAATATCAAGTGGAGTTTCTGGATCCAAAAAATCTATACCTACGTCATTGCTGACTTTAAAAGTAATAACTGGCTCATCAAAACCTTGGGTAAAAATATGGTCTGGATTTACCGAAGGACTCGTATCTGCAAAAAATGAATAAGTACAACTACCAGCAGTACATGTTTCTAAATGAACACCCCAACCCCCAGACGGACGCACACCATTACGAGTCTGTCCCGTAAGAGCCCACAACTGAGACCTCCTAAGAATAGAAGCAAACTCCTCCGCTTCAGAAGTAAGAGTAGATGTTCCACGAAACGAATCAAATTTAAACACAACAGTAGCTGTTAGTGCCGTAATGATTCCCAAAGCCACAATAAGCTCAACAAGAGTAAACCCTGACTCAAAATGTTTTTTATCTTGTACTTCCATGTTAATCAAAACTTATAAAATTAAACTTTGGTACCAACCAACAATAAACTTACCATATAATATGGTTATAAAAGTACCGAAACTCAAAAAAGTACCAAAAGCTATTTGACTACTCCACTTTTTCTTAGCTTTTAATACAATAAGTACAGAAATTAAGGCACCTAAAACATATGAAATAAAAAGAGCCACAAGAATACCAGGCCACCCAACCATAAAACCCATAATAAGCCCCATACGAATATCTCCTCCACCAATCCAACGACCACGAGAAATTATAAATTGAGTTAAGAAAAAGCCACCAGCAATTACTCCTGCAACCAAATGCCACAAAAATACTTCAACCCCTAATATACCCCAAGTAAAGAACAAGGCTATAATCATGGCTGGAACAGTAACACGATCTAATATAAGCTGCCACTTTAAATCATAAACAAATATAATAACAAGAAAAACTATATATACCCAATCACGAAATACAAGTACATAAAACTCTGACCCAACCGTTTGATGAATAAGGTATGACAGAACAAACCCCAAAGCAACCACCATTTCAACCAAAGGATATTGCCAACTAATCAACCTATAACAACTTCTACATTTACATCGCTGAATAATAAAACTAATAACAGGCAAAAGTTCAAACCAACGCAAAGTCTTCAAACAAGATGGACAACGAGATCTTTCGTTAACTATATTACCACCAACCTTAAGTCTATAAATTATAGAATTCAAAAAACTTCCTATAATCAAACCAAATATTGTAATAAAAAATACAATCATCATCACAAAAATAACGTAATATTCTGTCTTAAATTAAAAAAATATAATTGGAGCTTGTACAGAACAGCATGAATAATTTATGCTGTAGCTATACCAAGCAGATTGATTAAAAACTCTAAAT
>Ga0316190_10004160_pt1 | contig 10513 bp, 9 predicted proteins | sample Eddworburrow2_MG_FD_204929 | JGI IMG/M metagenome (GOLD analysis project Ga0316190, IMG submission 204929) | Coastal sediment microbial communities from Maine, United States - Eddy worm burrow 2 | ecosystem: Environmental > Aquatic > Marine > Coastal > Sediment | place: USA: Maine | collected... | reverse complement strand
ATGATCACCGCCCCCCTGCTGACCCAGGGGGTGAAGGTGGAGCTGCCCCAGGCGGATGCGGAGCCGTTGCCGGCGGAGGCGGACAATCCGGTGGTGGTGTCGGTGAATTCCCAGGGGGACTTCTTTATCGACATCGGCGAGGGCAAGAACAATCCGGTGGATGCAGAGACCCTGGTGGTACGTATCCAGGCCCTGCTCAGGTACAAACCCAAGACACCCATCATGGTCAAGGGTGACCGTAATGTGGATTATGGCCGGATCATGGAGGCCATGGTGCTGATCCAGGCGGGCGGTGCGCCCAGTGTGGGGTTGATCACAGAATCGCCGGAGAACAGGCCTTAACATGTTTCAGATTGTGAAGCGCAATCCGCTGGCAGCGGTAATGGCGGTGTTGATGCATGTGGCCATCATTGCCTTTATGGTGGTGGGTGTAGACTGGCTGGAAAAACCCAAGCCGATCAAGTCGACGGTAGAGGTGGTGCAGGCCAAGGTGATTGATCAGGCCAAGGTCGATGCCGAGGTAGCCAAGCTCAAGGAGGCCGAGAAAAAGAAGGAGTCTGAGGTCGAGGCCAAACGCCGCAAGGAAGAGAAACGCCTGGCGGAGTTGAAGAAAAAACAGGAGCAAGAGAAGAAGCGGCTGACGGATCTGGAGAAGAAACGCAAGGCGGAAGAGAATAAACGTAAAACAGAGACCAAGAAGAAGGCCGAGGCAGAGAAAAAACGTAAGGCAGCAGCCAAGAAAAAGGCCGAGGCTGAAAAGAAACGCAAGGCCGAACTGGAGAAAAAGCGTAAGGCGGAGGCCAAGAAAAAGGCTGCGGCCGAGAAAAAACGTAAGGCCGAATTAGAAAAGAAGCGCAAGGCGGAAGCGGAACGAAAGCGTAAAGCCGAGGCGGAGAAGAAGCGTCAGGCAGCGGAACAGAAGGCAAGAGAGGATGCCCTGGCGGCCCAACTGGAAGGGGAGCGGCTTGCCAGTGAGCGGGATCGTTACATAGTGATGATTACGGATAAACTTGAGCGTAATTGGCTGCGTCCCACCACAGTGAATGAGTGCCTGAAGGCCATGATGCGGGTGCGGTTGATTCCCGGTGGTGGTGTGGCCGCGGTCAATATCACCCGGGGCAGCGGCAATGGTGCCTTTGACCGGTCAGCGGAGCAGGCGATCTACAAGGCGGACCCCCTGCCTGTTCCCACGGGTGCCGGCTTTGAGGCGTTCCGTGATTTTAATATTGAGTTCAAACCTGATTGTAACTAGGAATAATGAAAAAATTACTGATTCTTGCAGCCCTTTTGCTCTGGCACGGTAGCCTGAGTGCAGGCCTTACCATTGAGATCACAGAGGGCGCCGAGGGGGCACTGCCCATCGCGGTCGTACCCTTTGGCTGGCAGGGTCCGGGCCAACCCCCTGCCGAGAACATCGGAGAGATTGTGGATGCGGATCTGAAGCGCAGTGGTCGTTTCAAGACCCTGCCTCCGAAGGATATGCTGGCCCGTCCCCACTCGGGGGCAGATGTGGATTTCCGTGATTGGAAGGTGCTGGGCATGGAGAGCCTGGTGGTGGGGCAGCTTCGCCCCAATGGCACCGGCGGTTATCTGGTGCGCTTCCAGCTGTTTGATGTGTTCAAGGGAGAGCAGCTGGCGGGTTACAGCATCCCGACCACGGCGCGGGATCTGCGTGCCACCGCCCATCACATCAGCGATCTGATCTATGAAAAACTCACCGGCCAACGGGGTGCCTTCGCCACCCGGGTGGCCTATGTGACCTCCATGGCGGCTGCCGAGGGGGAGTATAAGATTGCTCTGCAGGTGGCGGATGCGGATGGCCATCATCCCCAGACCATCGTCACCTCAACGGAGCCCCTGATGTCTCCGGCCTGGTCGCCGGATGGTCGTAAGCTGGCCTATGTCTCCTTTGAAAAGGGCCGACCCTCCATCTGGGTGCAGGAGGTCTTTACCGGACGCCGCCAGAAGGTGGCCTCCTACAAGGGTATCAATGGTGCACCGGCCTGGTCGCCGGATGGGCGTAAGCTGGCCCTGACCCTGTCCAAGGATGGGAATCCGGACATCTTCGTGCTGGATCTGTCCAAGCGTACGGTGCGGCCCCTGACCCGACACTATGCCATTGATACAGAGCCCGCCTGGTCACCGGATGGACGCCATATCGTGTTTACCTCCGACCGGGGCGGTAAGCCACAGATCTATCGTGTGTCGGCCAATGGCGGCAAGGCACAGCGCGTGACCTTTGAAGGTGACTACAATGCTCGCGCCTCCTACTCGCCGGATGGCAAGTCTCTGACGATGGTCACCCGGGTCAGTGGCGCCTACCGTATCGGGGTGCTTGAACTGGATGGTGGGCGGCTGCAGGTGTTGAGCACGGGGCGACTGGATGAGTCACCGAGTTTCGCCCCGAACGGCAGCATGGTAATTTACGCTACCAAGAAGGGGCAGCAGGGAGAATTGGCTGCCGTATCCGTGGATGGGCGGGTACGTCAACGATTGGCGCTGCAGGCAGGTGATGTGCGTGAGCCCGCTTGGGCACCCTATACGAAATAAAACTTTAATACAGCAGGCTGGATGCTTTCTAGATAATGAATGCACCCGACATTCAATTTAAAATGAGGAAACAATGATAATGAAACTTTCAATGCTCAGATTTATTCCGCTGGCAGTTGCTGCCCTGGTGTTTGCTGGCTGTACCTCACCCCAGATGAAATCCGAGGGGGAGGCCGCCCCGGTGGTTGAGACGGGCGCTGCGGGCCAGCAGGGTGCAGGTGAGGCGGGTGAAGGTGCGCAGACCGCGGGTATGACCGAGGGTTCCGGCTGGACGGGCAGTCCTCTGGAAGATCCCCAAAGCCCACTCTATAACAAGGTCATCTATTTTGATTTTGATCGCAGTGAGATTCGTGCCGAGTATCGGGATGTGGTGATTGCCCATGGCCAATACCTGGCTTCCAACATGACTGCCATGATTACGGTCGAGGGTCACTGTGATGAGCGTGGTTCCCGTGAATACAACATCGGCCTGGGTGAGCGTCGCGCAAATACGGTCAAACAGCTGCTGATTGCCCAGGGTGCCTCCACGGATCAGATCACGGTGGTCAGCTATGGTGAAGAGCGGCCGGCAGTCATGGGCTCAGACGAGAATGCCTGGTCCCAGAACCGTAGGGCCGTGTTGGCCTACTGATTGGGAGCTGCAAGACGATGAGACTGCTGCTGAGAGTTTTGCCCCTGGCCTTGCTGGCCATGCCTGCAATGGCGGCCACGCCGGCGCCGGTTGCCAACCCGCAGTCCCAGGTCAGGGCTCAGCCCAGGCCTTTGACGGCGGAGGAGCGTATCGAGCTTCTGGAGCGGCGGGTGCAGGTGCTGAATGATGTGCTGTTTCGCCTGGATCGTTTGCAGCAGGAGGTCCAGCAACTGCGGGGTGATGTGGAACTGCAGTCCAACAGCATGGAGGGGCTGAAAAAACGTCAGCGTGACCTCTATCTGGATGTGGATCGCCGCCTGGGCCAGATGTCTGCCTCTCCGCCAGCCACGCCAATGGCAGGGCAGCAGCCTGGGATGGCAACAGGTGGGACCCCTCCTGCGGCCCCGGCCACGGGCGTTGCTCAGCCTGGGGCTGCACCTCAGCAGCCTGCAGCACCGGCTACCGCATCACAACAACCGATTGTGCCCTTTAGCTCACCCTCAGCAGTTACACCAATGGCGGCGGATCCGGCCTTGGAGCAGGGTGTCTATCAGCAGGCCTTCGATCTGTTGATGCAGCGGCGCTATGACGAGGCCAAGCAGGGATTTCAGCAGTTTCTTGCTCAGTATCCCAGTGGTCGCCTGACCGCCAATGCCCAATACTGGTTGGCAGAGGCCAGCTATGTCACCCGGGATTTTCCGACCGCCCTGGTGGAATTCGCAAAGGTAATCGAGGGATTCCCCACCAGTGCCAAGGTGTCTGATGCCCTGCTGAAGACGGGGTATATCTACTATGAGCAGAAGGAGTGGGTACGGGCCAGGGAGACCCTGCAAGGTCTTGTGGATAACTATCCGGCTTCCACGGTGGCGCGTCTCGCGCAAAAGCGCCTTGAGAGAATGCGTGCGGAAGGGCATTAGCTGAAGCTTTCAAATCTACAGAGATGAATGAAGAAACCCGGCCTAGGCCGGGTTTCTTTTTTGGCTTATTGTAGTACTCCACCAAGGTTATATTGATGGACACTGACAGGCCAACCCTTCGGGCGCTCCTGTGGTGCCCCGCTACCGCGTTGCAGTGCTTGGCAAGGACTAGGGCCATTGCCTACGCACTGCGCCTTGTAGCGAAACACCACAGGAACGCTGAGTCCGTCAATATAACCTTGGTGGAGTACTAGTGTGCCCTAATGCTGCCGTGGATGATTTCCGATGATCCTGAGTGGTAGCCGGTATTGGGCCCATCAATGATCTCGATATAGAACTTGTCCTCTGTGGATGCATCCTGGCCTTCAGCGGAATCGATAATGCGTACCCGGCAGGTATTTTGTGTCAGCGTGCCCTGTTGCCCCAAGGCGTTCACACCGCAGGGTGCTATGAATTCCATGCCGCTGCCGCCAAGGTTGTCATCCAGCAGCATTACCTGATCCACGCTCCCCTTGATCTTGATCTTCAGGGGCTCCTGTCCGCTGACGGCATCGGCCTGGCCACCGCCATTGTATTCCAGGTGTACGTCGATGCCGGTTGCCAGTGGGGTGATGTTGAAGCCGAATCTTCCACTGTTTGATGTGTCGCTGGACTGGTCCTCCAGCTCACCGCCCCCCGTGAACTTGCCTATTTCCGTGGTGGGTGCCGCCTGGCCTTCACCGGGACTGGCCGGAGTGTAGGCTGTGAAAAGTGAGGGGAGTGTGGGGAAATAGCTCTGGCTATCAGTTGGCGTATCAGATTCAATATGGCCATCGGTTTTGTCCTCTTCGGTGAATGCAAAAGCACCGGTGCTCTGTTTGTTAGCGGCTTTGGCAGGCGCCGCTTTACCCTTGTTTCCGTTCTGCTGTTCCTTCTTCACTTTCTTTGGCTTATCCGTGCTGTCTATGGATGTGCTCGATGCCAGATCATCCTCTTCCTCTATGTCATTGTTTGTGTGGGCCTTAATGTTGCCGTTGGCAAGATCGGAGGTGCCTGAGTCATAGCCCACATTGGCCCCGTCAATGATGCTGAGATGGAACTGATCCACAACGCCGTTTTTCTTGTTCTGACCTGGGGAGCCGTAGTCGATGACGCGCACCTGGCAGCTGTTCAGCCTGCGGTCATTCCCTTTGTCCTGGGTGCGCACCGTGCAGGGGGCCATGAATTCAACGCCTATGCCACCCTCATCATCTTCAATGGCCACGTATTGATCGATACTGCCGTTGATCTTGATTTGTTTGGGGAGGTTGAGATCACTGGTGTTGTCTATGCCCTTTTTGTCCTTGCCTTTACCTTTGCCTGCGTTGCCCTGAGATTTATGGTTGTATTGAAGGTGGGCGATAATGCCATTTGCTGTGGATTGGATATTGAATCCAAAATTGCCATTACCATCGGCATCACCCACTAGGGTGCCACCCCCCGTCATTTTAACGAAAGGTGTGGCAGGTGGTGGGGGGGTAAGATCGCAGGCATCACCCACGCCGTCACCATCCACATCGGTCTGTTCCGGATTGGCGACTGTTGCACAGTTGTCATCCGCGTCTGGTACGCCATCGCCATCCACATCCACCACCTTGGAGACAAAGCTGGCGGCCTTGATGAAGACATTTGAATCCCAGGCAAAGTCGCCGCCATCCGCGATGGCAAGCTTGATGTGGTGGCTGCGTCCCGGGACGACGTCGGCCTGGGCGCTGAATACCACGGTGAAGCCGTCCATGCCTGTATTAATTTGTCCCCCGCCGTCGTACAGGCTGTTATTGATGTAGTACTGGGGGTTACTCATGTTCTGGCCAAAGGGATTGCCGCCATTGACATTATTGATGGAGACGGTGATGTCAGTGCCGGGGATCTTTGCGATATTCACCCCGTCGAGAAAGAAGCCAAAGACATCGTTGAATACCGAGTTGACCCACTCGTTGTATTCCTCTGAGCTGAAGACATATTCGAACGTAATGAGGTCGCCGTCGGGCACAAAATCAAATTCCAGCACCGTGGCATCGAAGGTGGAGTAGCCTGGGATCAGGGCGCTGAGATCGTCATCACCTGGGATATAGTTACCGTGGGTTGAGTACTCACTGTCATTGGGGCCCTCCACATGGGCGATGTCGCCGTTGGAGAGGATGATGCCACTGTCGAAGCCGATGATATCCTGGCCGCCTGAGAATACGCCGGCCGATACGTTTGAGCCCTTGAATTGCAGGTTGCTGACGGTGATCCCGGTGCCGAGTAGCTTTTGCACCAGGATATTGGCTGAATTGGTGGCGCCGGTGGTGATCTCCCCATGGGCAATGGGAATAAAAAGCAGCGTCAGCAGCGCTATGGCTGCAAGCTTTTTGTGTTTTTTTTGGTTGCCCATGTAAACCGCCTTTCGGTAACCGTCCGACCCACCTGCCGGTGGGCACTGGTTTTGCGTCCCCGTGTTGCCACGGGTTTGCCGCTTCGATGGCCGAGAGTCCGTTCCTTAATATCTGGTCAATACGATAATAAACCCCTCAATATCGCTTACATAAACTGACAAAATACTGGTGACCTTCATCACATATTAGTCAATCGGGGGTTCCATGTTGTGAGGGGGGTCACAGTATGGGTGGACCGGGTCCACAAACCGCCTGATTAGGAGGGGGCTTCCTGTTTTGGTGGTGAAAAGAGGTATTTTGCAAAATCCGCCTACCAGCCTTGGATCGGCCTGGGATGCGGTATACTTTCACCCCTTTACTTTCAATTGATGTCTGTCTGGTGCCATTTCCCGCTATGACGTTGCGGATTTCTGAGATTTTCTGTTCCCTGCAGGGGGAATCCCGTTCCATGGGGTTTCCCACCGCCTTTGTGCGCCTGACCGGCTGTCCGGCCCGTTGTGGCTATTGCGATACGGCCTATGCCTTTTCCGGGGGCGAGGCGACGGAGATCCCGGCAATCCTTGAGCAGGTGGCGGGTTTCGGTGTCCACCATGTCACCGTGACCGGTGGTGAACCCCTGGCGCAGAAAGGGTGCCTGACGCTGCTGGCGGCCTTGTGTGATGCCGGTTATGAGGTATCCCTGGAGACCGGGGGTATGCTGGATGTTTCCCAGGTGGATCCCCGGGTGATCAGGGTAGTGGACCTGAAGACGCCGGCCTCCGGCGAGTGTGAGAACAATCTCTACAGCAATATCGATTGTCTTGGGCCGAAGGACCAGATCAAATTCGTTATCTGTGATGAGGCGGATTACCGGTGGGCCGCAAGCCAGCTGGCTGAGCGGGGGCTTGCCTCCCGGTGTGAGGTGCTGTTCTCGCCCTGTCATGGCAGCCAGGATCCAACAGCACTGGCTGAGTGGATACTGCGTGATCGTTTGCCGGTAAGATTTCAGTTGCAGCTGCATAAAATACTCTGGGGTGAGGAAAGGGCAAGATGAGTGAGAGACCAAGAGCGGTGGTGCTGATTTCTGGCGGACTCGATTCCGCCACCACCCTGGCTATTGCCAAGGACCAGGGCTATGACTGTTATGCCATGAGTGTGGATTATGGCCAGCGACACCGGGTGGAACTGAAATCGGCTCACTGGGTTGCCGAGTCTTTTGCAGTGGCCGAGCACAAGGTTGTACGCTTGGGAATGAGTGGCATCGGTGGTTCAGCCCTGACCGATAGCGGCATCCCGGTGCCGGAAACCCAGGGTGAAGGCATACCTTCCACCTATGTGCCTGCGCGCAATACCATCTTTCTGTCCATTGCCCTGGGTTGGGCCGAGGTGCTGGGTGCCCGGGATCTTTTTATCGGGGTTACCGCGGTGGACTACTCCGGCTATCCTGATTGCCGGCCGGAATATATTGAGGCCTACGAAACACTCGCCAATCTGGGCACCAAGGCCGGGGTGGAGGGTGGTCGCTTCCATATCCATACCCCGCTGATTGATCTCAGCAAGGCCGATATCATCCGGGAGGGGATGCGCCTGGGGGTGGACTATGGCCTGACCGTCTCCTGCTACCAGGCAGACAGTGAAGGCCGGGCCTGCGGGGTATGTGACTCCTGCCGCTTCCGGGCCCAGGGTTTTCGGGAGGCGGGGCTGTCTGACCCGACCCGCTACCGTGATCGCTGCCCGGCCGGGGACTGAGCCCGTAATCTTTCTGCTTTTTTGCGCTTTTGGCTTTTATGCAGCTGCCGGGTGCGGTATGATTGCGCGCTTTCAAATACCGGGCCGTTAGCTCAGTCGGTAGAGCAGTGGATTTTTAATCCATTGGTCATAGGTTCAAATCCTATACGGCCCACCATAAATTAAGGGCTTGGCGAGAAATCGCCAAGCCCTTTTTCTTTTGGGCGGCTAATCATTCTCCCCCGTGGTGCACAATCGATGCCTGGAGCTAGTCTCTGAATACCTGGCCAATGTCACTGGCAATGGCCGGGTCGATTTCGCCACAGTCACCATATCTGTTGATTATGGCCATGGCATTATCATGGGTCATGGCGGGGCGGTAGGGTCGTTCTTCGGTTAAGGCCTGGTAGATGTCCAGGCAGCTGAGGAGGCGGGCATTGAAGTCCAATCTCCCGGCATCATGGCCAAATGGATAGCCAACCCCATTCAGGGTTTCATGATGATTGGCGGCCCACTCGGTAATCTCTTCAAAGCCGGTGATACGTTGCAGGCAGGAGCGGGTGTAATAGGTATGGGCTTGTACCCTGCGCCGCTCTTCAGCGGTCAGTTCTCCTGGCTTATCCAGGATGCTGTTGGGGATAGCCAGTTTGCCGATGTCGTGCAGGTTTGCGGCAATCCGTAATTTGGTTGTCTCTGTGGCTGACTTTTCATAATAGGCCGCCATTTGCGTTATTTTTTCCTCAAGGCCCTTTGTGTGGAGCAATGTAAATCGGGATTTGCAGTCGATAATGCGGCTGAATGGCTGAGAGATATTGAGTACATCCTGCCATGGCATATCCAGCTTCATTGTGGGCAGGTGCCGATCCAGGGCGCGATCGATAAAACCATCTTGCAGGTCAAGCCAAAAGCTTGCGTGCTGGCTGATGTCAGTGAAGGCATCGACCAGGGTTGGGTCAAAGAGGGAGCTTTCCTGTTGACGGAGGAATTTTAAGACTGTTTCCTGGTTGGCAGGATTTGGCTGTCCAACGTTGAATAGAAGGTCTGCATGGTCTGCCAGGGTGATGATTCTGGCCATGAGCGGTATCCCATCGCGTGACAGTCCGAGGGTCCCTGATCCGTCATGATATTCATGGTGATAGCGGATGATATTTTGCGATGCTGCCTGGAACGGGAAATCTCGTATATTCTGTTCGCCGAGATGGCAATGGGCTGCGGTTTTCTCCAGTTGATAGAGACGCCCCTCTTTGCCGGATTTCGTGTTGGCGGTGAGGGATTCCTCACTGAGTCCGTTATCGTGAAGGATGGCGCAGGCGGCAGTATCAAACAGCTCGTCTTTAGAAAATCCCATCACCTCCCCCATCCGCAGAGAGATATAGGCGACGCGCTTGCCGTGATTTGAGGTGACCCCCAATAATTCCATCTCGACACAGTCGAGCGCAAAGGAGACCCCTAGGAGAAATTCATTCAGGTCCAGCTTGATTCTTGTTGCATCCATGGCAACCCGCTTCTTAATTAGTAGTTTTTAAAGGGGCTGTCCATGTCCGGGCGTAACAAGTAAAGGGGATCCATGCCCTGTAATGGTTATAAGCATAGGTCAAAAAGGCGCGTTGGGACTGGGAATCCTAGAGTTTTCTGATGATCAAATCCGGTTTGTGTCATTTGGTTAGACAGAATGTGGTTGCTATTTACCTAGGGTTTTTGCATTGAGTGTTGCGGAAGGGTGTAGAATATTGCCCTTTATTTCGGGGCCTGTCTGCTGGAAAACAGGCTTGTGAATAAGCTGGGCTCGAAGCCGGTTGTGACACGCTGTTGTATCCGCCGTAGCTCAGCGCTTAGCATAAATATGTATCTGGCCGATGATCGGCCTTTATCTAGTGTTAACCAGAATTTGAGATCCGTAATGACAAAATGGCTGATATCGCTAATCCTGCTGATGCCCCTTGTTGCCGTTGGGGCTGAGCCGCCGCAGCTTTGGGGCTATGGTGTAAAGACCTGTGATGCCTACCTGAACAGCTACAGGGGCTGGGAAGAGGGTGCAGAGGAGCAGATTGCCGAGTATCTTCATTATCAGGATTGGCTGGCGGGTTTTGTTTCAGGCCTTTCCATGGCGGCTAGAAAGGATGTGTTGCGAGGGGTCAGCCTGCCGGGTGCCATGCGGCGCATCCGCTACCAGTGTGAAGAGTATCGGGATAATGATTTTTTTAATTCCACCCTGGCATTCATCAAAATGCTGAGTGAACTGGAACGGCTGCCCGATGAGATTATGGAAGAAGAGCGTCACTCCCTGAACCTTTAGCCTTAACGCTATCGCC
>Ga0316190_10004159_pt1 | contig 10514 bp, 10 predicted proteins | sample Eddworburrow2_MG_FD_204929 | JGI IMG/M metagenome (GOLD analysis project Ga0316190, IMG submission 204929) | Coastal sediment microbial communities from Maine, United States - Eddy worm burrow 2 | ecosystem: Environmental > Aquatic > Marine > Coastal > Sediment | place: USA: Maine | collected... | reverse complement strand
TGTCGACGATCAAGACGCCGGTCTTCGTGCCTTGGGCCAGCCACTGCAGAAGTTCCGATAGCTCGAGAGTACGGAGATTACCGGTGATACTCATGTCTTGTCTCGCTGGCTGCCGAAGTCGGTGGCTCTGACGACCGACCCTACTGCCTCCACCTTTGTACCTGCAGCTATTGTAAGTCCAATGGGGGGGTGTTGCGATGTGGCGTGTCTCACACAATGGGCCGGCCATTGCAGCTCGAGCAGAACGGTCTTGCCGTCTCACCAGCCTTCAGAGAGTATAGAATCAGGAGCCCACTGCAATGAGCGATCAAGACGACAGAAGGCGTTACCCACGCTTCCCGACCGATGAGGTGGAAGGTAGCTTCTCCTATGCGGTCAAGGCGACCGTCGACAATCTGAGCCTGGGCGGGTTTGCCGTCCGCACCAGCGCTCAGCTCCAAGTCGGAAGGAAATACAACTTCCGCCTCGGTGAAGGGACTGACTCGGTCCAGCTGGAGGGAGAGGTGAAGTGGTGCCGGCTGGCTGGGACGGAGAAGCTGGAATCTGGTGATGTGGTCCCCGTCTACTCCGCCGGGATCGCTTTCGATGACATTCTGACGACGACGGCGGAAGAGCTCCATCTGTTCATGGAGAAGAATGTCATCCTCGATCTCAAGCAGAGGATATTCGGCCGACTCAAGGTCGAGAGCGCGAGCGAGATCGCCCTCGAAACCGAGTCCAAGTTTCTGGTCAAACAGCTCAGCGCCTCGGGCATGCTGATCATCACCGAGCTGCCTCCGAAGCCGGAGTCCATTGTCGAACTGGAATTACAGCTCAATGATCATTCCTTCGAATGCGCGGGAAGGGTCGTCTACGCGGCGGAAGTGGATCTGGTGGAAGAAGAGCTGCGCTACCGGGTAGGCGTCGAGTTTCTGCGGCCAAGAAAAGAGCAGCTCCAGATTCTGGAGAACTTCATACGTAACGAGCTCGAGCGGGAGGAGTGACAGCCTCCCTGGCCGGTGTTGCCCGGAGCCCGAGCGACGCGGGCCCAGTGCCCGCGGTGCAAGGAGACGACCATGAAAATCCTCAAGAGTTTCGTAGCCGGTCGATGGCATGAGGCAACGGCCGACCTTGTACCTCTGATCAATCCTTCGACGGAAGAGACCATCGCGCAGGCCTCTAGCACCGGGGTCGATTTTGCGGCGGTCCTACTGCATGCCAGGCAGCAAGGCGCCCCCGCGCTCAGGGAATTGAGCTTCGTGCAACGAGGTGCTCTGCTGAAAGCCATGTCGAAGGTTCTGCGGCAGAACAGGGACGAGCTGCTGGATCTGTCGAGGTTGAACAACGGCACTACGCCGAGCGATGGCTCCTTCGACATCGACGGCGGTGGCGCCACCCTGGCCTACTACGCTGGCCTGGCCCGAGGGTTCGAGGACGGGGGACTGATGACCGATGGGGGCGATGTGCCACTGAATCGAAGTGGCGGCTTCTGGGGTCGTCATGTCTGGGTCCCGAGGCGTGGCGTCGCCGTTCATATCAACGCCTTCAATTTCCCCGTCTGGGGCTTCGCGGAGAAGGCGGCCGCGGCCCTTCTGGCAGGGGTGCCGGTCATCACCAAGCCTGCGACTTCGACGGCCCTCGTGGCTCAGAGGTGTGTCGAGATCATCATCGATGCCGGCGTCCTGCCCGATGGCGCTCTGCAGCTCATCTGTGGTTCGACGGGAGATCTCCTGGAGCAATTGGAACCCCAGGATGTGGTCGCCTTCACGGGCTCGGCGGCGACGGCCATCAAACTGCGGCAGGGTGAGCGGCTACTAGCCGCGAATTGTCGTTTCAATGTCGAGGCGGACAGCCTCAACGCCGCAGTTCTGGGGCCAGACATCGAACCGAACAGTCGGGTCTTCGAGATGTTTCTCGAGGATGTCACGCGTGAGATGACCCAGAAGGCGGGGCAGAAGTGTACCGCCGTGCGTCGAATACTAGTTCCCCAGCGAAACCTCGAGGAGGTCCGGGAAGCTCTAGCCGACAGACTTTCATCAGTGGTGACCGGGAACCCTTCTGAGGAGGCCGTTCGCATGGGACCGCTGGCTTCGGCGCAGCAACTGGAGGACGCCCTGGAAGGCGTCGTCGAACTCCATCGCGATGCTCGGATGGTCGTCGGCAACGGTCAGCGAGTCGATGGCGTTGGGAGTCCTGCCGGCAAGGGCTTTTTTCTGCAGCCGACACTGTTCGAAGCCTCCGATCCCGGTGGGGAAGGGGCGTTTCACCACCGAGAGGTCTTTGCACCCGTCGCCACTCTCCTGACCTATGACGGGAGCGCTACTGTGGCTGCGAATCTCATGTCCCTGGCGGGGGGCACTCTCGTAACCTCCCTCTACAGCGATGACCAAGAATGGCTGGCTGAGTTTCTCGAAGCTGGAGCCAGCGATACGGGGCGCATCTACATCGGGTCCGAGTCGACGGTCGGCGAAGGCCCTGGGTCGGGTGCCGCCATGCCCCAGACCTTGCATGGCGGGCCGGGTCGGGCTGGTGGCGGTGAGGAGTTGGGCAGCCTGATTGGAGCTCAGCTCTACATGCAGCGCGTGGCGCTTCAGGGTGATCAGGCTCTGCTCGGTCGCTTGACAGAAGGGCGGCAGCTGGAAAAGTAGCCGGCAGCCCATGTCGGGGCTTAGGTGCTTAGGGGCTCAAGAGGGTTTCGGTGCGCTCTGCGGTTCATTCCTCAACTCACTCAATCGTCGAGAAAAGGCGCGAAACGACTCGTCCGGGTCGTAGAACTTCTGGAAGGCTTCGACTTCCGACACCAGGGGCATGATTCCCTTGGCCCTTGTCCACTCGATAAACGGCACCAGAAAGGGGGCGGCCCGCTCGAGCTCGAGCAAGAGGAGGCGGGCCGTAGCTCCTCCATGGTGCAAGAAGCCTGAAGTCTCATAGTCACGGACAGTCAGTTCCAGGTCGTAGTCGACCCGGCGGAACTCGACCGCCACCTCGTCATGGCTGAGCTGGAACACTGCGTATTGGGCTCTGCGATCTCTGTTGAAGGGCAGTCCGACTGCGCCGACGTTGACCACCAGGCCGGTCGGCAAGCGACACTCGAGCGGTCGATGGGTATGGCCGCAGACCAGGACGGGTTCGGTAACCTCGGAAAAGTGGGCCTCCACCTGCTGCTGGGAGGTCCATGGGCCGATTCCCTCACCATTAGATCGGGGAGTTCCGTGAACCACCCGAAGCTCGGGTGCTAGATTGCTCCGCAGGGTCAGTGGTAAGCCGGCGATGAAGGTGGCTGCCGCTTCGTCGAGCTCGGCGGCCATCCAGCGGGCGGCCGACCATTCGGGGGCGGCCAGCCAGCGGCTCTTGACCTTTCTGTGTCGGAAGGCGAGCAGGTAGTCCTCGTGATTGCCTCGCACGCTGCGCCAACGCTGTTCGGCAATTCTCCTCACGACTTCCTTGCCGCAGGGTCCACGCCCAACCAGGTCGCCGGCGACCAGGACCTCGTCGGGCCGCTGGTGAGCGACATCCTCGATTACGGCCTCGAGAGCCGGAACATTGCCGTGAACGTCGGCGAGTACAGCGATGCGCTTCATTCTTCCCTGGGCTTGGTCAGTTCGGCCTTCAAGAGCTGACGATCCACGATGGCCAGGACCAACTCGGCTCGGCAGACCCGGCGCTCGCCGACAAAGGCTTCGCCCTCCAATCGAGCGGCGCTTTGGCGTAGCTTTGTGAGCTTGACGCGGTATTCGAGCTGGTCGCCGGGCACGACGGGAGCCACGAATCGTGCGCTCTCGATCTGGAATGCCAACAGGTCCTTGTCGGCATGCCCCTCGAGGTTGTAGCGCACCATGACCGTGCCGGCTTGTGCCAGCCCCTCGCCGACAAGAACGCCGGGCATCAGGGGAAGACCGACAAAATGGGCCTCGAGAAACGGCGTCGAGTCCGGGATCTGATAGACCGCTCCGACCTCTGTGGTCTCGAGCCGATTCACCCGGTCGACAAAGAGGAAAGCCTCTCCATAGGGCAGGATCTGGAGGAGGGCCTGACGGTCGAGGTGGCCATCGGGATGGCGCAGGCGGTCGATGGCGACAGATGACTCAACCATCGAAGCGGCGGATTACCATCGAGGCATTGGTTCCACCAAAGCCGAAGTTGTTCGACAGAACCGTGGTGAGGGCCTGATGACGAGTCTCTGTCACAACAGGCAGCCCCTCGACGGCAGGGTCGGGGGTTTCGATATTGACGGATGGAGCGATGAAGCCCTTCTCCATCATGCCTATGCAGAAGATCAATTCGAGGGCGCCAGCCGCTCCGATCCCATGTCCTGTCATGGACTTGGTGGAGGAGAACGGCGGTACACGGTCACCGAAGGTCGCCTGGATCGCCTTGACCTCGGCTATGTCGCCTTGGATGGTAGAAGTGCCGTGGGTGTTCACATAGTCGATCACATCGGGCTCGATCCCGGCATCGCTCATCGCCGCTCGCATACAGGCTCCGGCCTGAGCGCCCTCAGGCTCCGGCAGCACGAGATCGAAGCCATCAGAATTGGCGGCGTAGCCGATGACCTCGGCGCGAACTCGAGCGCCTCGCGCCAACGCCTGCTCCAGATCCTCGAGGACCACGATGCCTCCACCGCCGCTGATGACGAAGCCGTCTCGTTTGGCGTCGAAGGGCCGCGAGGCCTTGGTTGGCGTGTCGTTGTAGTGCGTCGACAGTGCCAGGCGCAGTCCTTGAAATGCGGCCGCTACCAGCTCGGCGGTGTCCTCGCCGCCGCCAGTGATAGCGCGGTCCAGTACGCCGGCGCGGATCAATTCGTAGGCGTGACCTATGTTGTGGGCGCTCGTGGCGCAAGCGGAGCTCAGAGAGTAGCTCCTGCCCTTGATCTTGAACAGGTTGGCCACCGTCGCGCTCGAGGAGCTGGCCATGCAGCGCAGGACCGTGTAGGGATCGGCGCGCCGGATGCGCCCGGCATAGTACAAGTCGGCCGCCCTCTTCACGGAGTCGACGCTGCCCACTCCGGAGCCGACGATGCATCCAGTCTTGTCGCTGTTGAGCTCAGTCTGCTCCAAACCCGCATCGTCGACCGCGTCCCGAGCCGCCAGAGAGCAGTAAAGGGCGGCGTCGGACATGGCAGGTGTGAGCTTCTTCGACAGCTTCGCCGCCTCTTTCTTTTCGGCGATATTGTCGATCATTCCCGCCACCAGGCTTTTGAGACCCTTGCCCTCCCATTCCGGCACGGCCCGAATCCCGCTTCTGCCTTCGCGCAGAGATTCCAGCACGGGCTCGTAGTCGTGCCCCAGACAGGACACCAGTCCTACTCCGGTGATGGCAACTCGACGCGGCATGGGTCAGGCGAGCTGCTCTAGCTTCTGGGTCACCATGGCCAAGACGTCGCCCACGGTGTCGAGGGATTCGATCTCTTCGTCTTCTATCGTGACGCCGAACTCATCCTCGAGATCCATGACCAGGGTGACGGCCTGGAGGGAGCTCAGGTCCAGGTCCTTTCGAAGAGTGGTCTGATCCGTCACCTTGGCAGCGTCGATCTCTTCGTCGGAAGCCGCGATCAGGTGTTGGATTATCCTGTCTCTGGTCGAGTCGGTAGCGCTCATCCTTGCTCTCCTGTGGTTCTTCTTCGCTCGGAATCATAGCTCATCGGAATGGATCTGCCGCGCTGTCGGAGTCTGGGCTGATCGTCGAGATTCAGCAGCGGCAGACGCGTCCAGGTGCAATAATGGGAAGTTGCTGTCATCCCGGTGCCAAAGGGAGCACCGGATGGATGAGGAGAGCGCCCATGGTGACCTTGACCGAAAGCCCTTCAACTGCAGTCATCGACACGGAGCCAGCCCAGTTGCCCGAGGAAGAGATGGGCTCCATCAGCAGGGACATGCTCCGTCAGTTGGCGGCACTCGTGCCACTCGCTGGCGATGAGGGACCTCCGCTGCAGGTCCTCGCGCCCGGCACCGGGACCCGGCTGGCCAGCTATCCTCACGGCACGCCGGCCGCTGTCAGGAAGGCGGTTCGAAGGGCCCGTCGTGCTCAGGCGGAATGGGTCGAGACCGACCTGGCCGAGCGTGGATCCATCTTGATGCGCTATCACGATCTGATCCTGACCCACCGGGAGGAGATCCTGGATCTGATCCAGCTGGAAACCGGCAAAGCTCGCATGAGTGCTTTCGAGGAAGTGGCCGACGTCGCCATGGTGTCCCGGTACTACGCTCTGAATGCGCAGCGACACCTTGGCCCTCACCAGCGGAAGGGCGCTCTGCCGGGCCTGACCTCCACGTGGGAGCACCATCGCCCCAAGGGTGTCGTGGGGTTCATCTCTCCCTGGAACTACCCTCTGAGCATGGCGATCACGGACGCACTGCCGGCCCTCATGGCGGGCAATGGTGCGGTCTTGAAACCCGATCAGCAAACTCCTTTCACGGCGCTGTGGGCCTTGCAGCTCCTCCAGAAAGCGGGATTGCCCTACGACCTTTTTCAGATCGTCACAGGAAAGGGCTCGGAACTGGGCAGTCCTTTGATCGAGCAGGTCGACTACGTCGCTTTCACGGGGAGCACGAAGACGGGTCGCATCGTGGCCCGACAGGCCGCCGAGCGGCTCATCGGCTGTTGCCTCGAGTTGGGTGGCAAGAATCCGATGATCGTGCTGGCCGATGCCAACCTGGAGAGCGCGGTAGAGGGTGCCATCCGCGGTTGCTTCACAAACGCCGGTCAGCTCTGTATCTCGATCGAGCGTCTCTACGTCGATGAGTCCTTGTACGAGCGATTCACTCAACGCCTGGCAGCCAGGGTCTCTCGGTTGACCCTCGGTTCGCAGCTCGATTTCGAGGCCGACATGGGCTCACTGGTGTCGCAAGCCCAGCTGGAGAAGGTGGAGAGCCATGTGTTGGATGCGGTCTCCAAGGGCGCCAAGATCCTCGCTGGCGGTCGCCCCCGACCCGACATCGGTCCCTATTACTTCGAGCCAACAGTGCTCTGCGGTGTTACCGACGAAATGGAGATTTTTGGCGAGGAGACTTTTGGTCCAGTGGTTTCGGTCAGCTCCTTTGAAGCTGTCGAAGAGGCGATTCGGCGTGCCAACGAAAGTCGGTACGGGCTCAACGCTTCGATCTGGACGAGAAACTCCGAGTTGGGGCGGCAGGTGGCAGACCGCATCGAGGTAGGCACGGTGAACGTCAACGAGGCCTATGCCGCGACCTGGGGTTCGATCGATGCCCCAATGGGAGGGTTCAAGGAGTCGGGATTGGGTCGACGGCATGGTGCCGACGGGATTCTCAAGTACACGGAAGCCCAGACCATCTCGGTGCAAAGAGGCATGCCCATCGCGCCGCCGTCCGGGGTCGGCGAAAAGGACTACAGCGAGCTGATGAGTGGCGCCTTGCGATTGCTGCGGTGGATTCCGGGCCTGCGCTGAGGACTGCCGGGAGGGTGCAATGGCGAAGATCTTCTTGACGGGCTTTCCGGGGTTCCTCGGATCTGAGCTGCTGGCCAGAATTCTCTCCGCGGCCACGGATGAAACTGCCATCTGCCTGGTGCAGGAGAAGTTCTCAGGTGACGCCGAGCGGAAGGTTGCAGCCCTGGTGTCGGAGTACCCTCACCTCGAGAACCGAATTGAGCTGCTGATCGGTGACATCACGAAGCCGAATCTGGGGCTCGCCAAGGCGAAGAAGCTCCATAAGTCCGTCACCGAGATCTTCCACTTGGCGGCCGTCTACGATCTGAGCGTGGACCGCAGCGTCGGGATGATGGTCAATGTGGACGGCACTCGTCACATGTTGGATTTCGCCACGGATTGCGTTGGCCTCGAGAGGTTCCAGTACGTCAGCACCTGCTACGTCAGCGGTCGGTACGCCGGCATCTTTCGAGAGCGCGACCTGGTCAAGGGGCAGAAGTTCAACAACTACTACGAAGAAACCAAGTATCTGGCGGAAGTCGAGGTTCAGAAGCGGATGTTGGCAGGGCTGCCAGCAACGATCTATCGGCCGGCGATCGTGGTCGGGGATAGCCGGACCGGAGCCACTCAGAAGTACGACGGTCCCTACTACGTCATGCGCTGGCTTCTCCGCCAGCCTTGGGTCGCTGTGCTGCCTGTGGTGGGTGATCCGACAACCGTGCGGGTCAACCTGGTGCCGAGTAATTTCGTTGTGGATGCCATCGCAGAGCTGAGCGGCCAGGAGAATTCACTGGGTAAGGTCTATCAGCTCGCTGACCCGAATCCGCTGACCGTGGACGAGCTGATCCGTGAGCTGGGTCGCGCCACGGGCCGAATGGTGATCCGCGTGCCGGCCCTGTGGGAAGCATCGAAGATGGCTATCGACCATCTGCCTGGGGTCTATCGAATAATGCAGATCCCGTCATCTGCCATCGACTACTTCGTGCATCCCACTCACTACACCTGTGACAATACTGTCGAGGATCTGGCCGGAACCGGCATCGAGCTGCCCAGCTTTTTGGGGTACCTCGATCGCCTGGTCCAGTTCGTCAAGGAGCATCCGGAGATCGGCTCCGCAGCGATGGTTTAGGCCGAGAGGCTTGGCACTCCGCCCCGGGATTGTGGATCGCGAAACTGCTCAGAGGCGAGGAAGGCGTCGTGGCAGGACCCCAATCGGCGTGGAAGGACATCGAATGAACGAAGAAGCAACGCTCATCGAAGTGCGGGACATCTGGTTCGGCTATGAGCGCAAGCCGGTTCTCGAGGCTGTCTCTCTAGAGATTTTGGCCGGCGATTTTCTGGCCATCATCGGACCCAATGGTGGGGGCAAGACAACCCTGGTCAAGGTCATCCTCGGGCTCTTGCGCCCCTGGTCAGGCTCGGTGAAGTTGAATCTGTCGGGCCGCCGTGGGGCCATCGGTTATGTGCCTCAGTTCACCGATTTCGATGACAGTTTCCCTCTCAAGGTCTTCGATGTCGTGCGAATGGGCCGACTCGGGGCGCGAGGTCCGCGGCGCTTCTACTCGAAGGACGACGACGAACAGGTCGAGCGTGGATTGGAGCGCCTGGGTCTCGGCGCCGTTGCTGGTGCCTACATAGGGGACCTCTCGGGAGGCCAGTTGCAGCGTACCCTGATCGCGCGGGCACTTGTCGGGCAACCCGAGATCCTCTTCTTGGACGAACCGCTGGGTTCCATCGATCCGGAATCCCGCATCGCCGTGATCGACGCCTTGCGAGAGATGCATGGACGGATCCCGGTCGTCGTGATCACGCATGACATCACGCCCTACGCTGGAATGGTGGAGCAGATTGCCTGCGTGAATCGAGAGCTCTTCTACCATCCCGGCTCCGAGCTCACCGAGGAGATGTTGGAGCAGGTGTACGGGTGCCCGGTCGAGTTGGTGGCCCACGGCGTGCCACACAGGGTGCTGGGTGAGCACCATCACTAGCGTCATGTCGACCCTGATCGAGCTCTGGTCCTACGACTTCATACGCCAGGCCGTCTATGCGGCCCTGCTGGCCAGCGTCCTTTGTGGAGTCATCGGCACCTTCGTCGTCGTCAAGCGTCTGGTCTTCATCAGCGGCGGAGTCAGTCACGCCGCGTTTGGAGGCCTGGGTGTCTGTTACTACCTCGGGGTCGAACCCCTGATCGGAGCCGCAGTCGTGGCCATCGTGTCGGCATTGCTGGTGGCAGTCGGCGGTCGCCGGTGGATTCGATCTCAGGATGCCGTCATCGGGATCCTCTGGAGCGTCGGGATGGCGATCGGCGTCGTCTTCGTCGCCCTGAGTCCCGGCTACGCTCCCAATCTCATGACTTATCTGTTTGGCAACATCCTGACCGTCGGGCAAGAGGAAGTGTTGGTCACGCTGTTCTTCACCATCCTGGTACTCGGCTTCGTGCTGCTGTTCTTCAAGGAGTTCGTGGCGGTCTCTTTCGATGAGGAGTTTGCAAGAGTGCAGGGGGTACCGGTGGGGATCTTCATGGCCGTCCTCATGGTGATGGTGGCGTTGGCCGTAGTCCTGCTGATTCAATTGGTCGGAATCATCCTGGTCATCGCTCTGCTGACGATTCCGCCGGTCATCAGCCTCAAGTTGACGCGCAGCTTCCTTTTCGTGATCCTTTTGTCGACGCTCATCGGCGCTGTCATGACGTTGGGTGGCCTGGCCCTGTCTTACGTCTTCGACCTGCCTTCCGGACCGACCATGGTCATCCTCGGGGCACTTCTGATGCTCCCGGCCTATCTCTGGCAACGCCTGATCAGCGGCGACTCTGCCAAGCTGCGCGGCGTCGGCCCGACCAAGGATCGAAGCCCTGCACAGACGGAATCCCGAGGCTGAACCGATGCACCTCAAGACGTTTCTAACAATCGGTTTCCTGATTCTCTCGACCGTCGGTTGTGGGGGCACACTTTCCTCAGAGGATGGAGAGGCTCGGATGGCAGAAGAGGAATTGGTGTTGCGAGTCACCACTTTCAACATCGAGGACCTGAGGACATCGGAGCTGCTGGACCGGGAATCGCCGCGACCTGCCAGTGCGGCTGCCATCCTCCAGCAGATTCGGCCGGACATTGTACTGATCAACGAGATCGCCTATGACCAGCCTGGGGCACCG
>Ga0316190_10004158_pt1 | contig 10514 bp, 9 predicted proteins | sample Eddworburrow2_MG_FD_204929 | JGI IMG/M metagenome (GOLD analysis project Ga0316190, IMG submission 204929) | Coastal sediment microbial communities from Maine, United States - Eddy worm burrow 2 | ecosystem: Environmental > Aquatic > Marine > Coastal > Sediment | place: USA: Maine | collected... | reverse complement strand
GAGATTATGACGGCACTGCCGGCCCGGTTGTGCATAGGCCGATACCTCGTAGCGACGATAGCCGGCGGCGTCCAGCAGGGATCGCCCCGCTGTTTGTATCTCCCAGAGAGTATCGTCATCTGGCCGTTGTGGCGGTTGCCGGAAGAACCGGGTGTTGGGCTCGATGGTGAGCTCATAAAAGGAGATGTGTGCCGGTTGCAGGTCCACGGCAGCGTGCAGGTCCAGCAGTGCCTGCGCGGTGCTCTGTGACGGCAGGCCGAACATAAGGTCGAGGTTGATATTCTCAAATCCTGCACGGCGCGCCGATTCGACAGCAGCACGTGCCTCGCTGCCGTCATGAAGGCGACCGATCGCCGCCAGCAAATCGTCCTGAAAGCTTTGTATACCCATTGAAAGCCGGTTGATGCCGGCTTCCCTGAAGCCGGAGAAGCGTGCCTGGTCGACTGTGCCCGGGTTCGCTTCAAGGGTAATCTCGGCGCCGGGTTTCAGTGGGATACGCGCGCGGATTTCGCTGAGCAGTGTTTCGATGCCGCGGGCTGAAAACAGGCTGGGTGTGCCGCCGCCAATGAACAGCGATTCGACAGTGCGTCCCCAGACGGCTGGCAGGTCCTGCTCCAGGTCCGCAATCAGTGCTGTGATGTAATGGTCTTCGGGGAGTTCTTCGCGGACCTCGTGCGAGTTGAAATCACAGTAGGGGCATTTGCTCACGCACCACGGGATGTGTATGTAAAGCGACAGTGGCGGGGTGACGTTGAAGTTAAACATGTACTGTAAATGCAGGACATTCCGGGTGGCTTCGCAAGGACTTATTGTTCCCGGTAGCGTTGCAGCGCGGTGACCAGTTGTCGCAGTGCCTGGCCGCGATGACTGAGGGCATTTTTGACATCGGCCGGTAGTTCGGCCGACGAACAGTCATGGGTAGCGACGTAGAATACCGGGTCATAACCAAAGCCGTTGTCGCCGCACGCCGCGAACAGGATGCGGCCTTCCCAGGTGCCCTGGCAGATCACGGGCGTCGGGTCATGGGCATGTTCCATGAACACCATCAGGCATTGAAAGCGGGCGCTGCGCTGTGCTTCGGGCAGGCCATCGAGTTCGGCTAGCAGTTTTTCCAGATTCTGCCGGTCACTGGCGTTGTCACCGGCAAAGCGTGCCGAGTAAATGCCGGGTGCGCCGTTGAGGGCATCGACTTCTATGCCTGAGTCATCTGCGATCGCCGGCAGGCCGGTGTGTTGTGCGGCATTGCGCGCCTTGAGGATGGCGTTTTCGACAAAGGTCAGGCCGGTCTCTTCGGCATCGACGACGCCGAATTCGCTCTGTGGCTGCACATGCAGCTCAAGCGTGGAGAGCAGCTGATTAATCTCGCGAACCTTCCCCGGGTTGCTGCTGGCAAGGACAATTTCTTTCACGGCCGTGTTACTCCTGCGCCAGCGCTGCCTGCTGGCTGGCAAGCAGTTCCGTGATACCTTTCTTCGCCAGTGCCAGCATGCTGTTTAACTCATCCTGGCTGAACGGGTGACCCTCGGCGGTACCCTGAACCTCGATGAAATCACCGGCATCACTCATCACCACGTTCATGTCGGTTTCCGCATTACAGTCTTCCGGGTAATCCAGGTCCAGTACCGCTGTACTTTCATAGATGCCGACGGACACCGAGGCGACGCGCCCGATAAGCGGGTTTTTGTCAATGACCTTGTTATCCAGCAGTGTCTGGATGGCATCGGCCAGTGCGACATAACCACCGGTAATGCTGGCCGTGCGCGTACCGCCGTCGGCCTGGATCACATCGCAGTCAATGGTGATGGAACGTTCGCCGAGCAGCTTCATGTCCATGACGGCCCGCAGCGAACGACCGATGAGGCGCTGGATCTCCATGGTGCGGCCACCCTGCTTGCCACGTGCCGCTTCACGTCCCATGCGGCTGGTGGTGGATCTCGGCAGCATGCCGTACTCAGCCGTCACCCAGCCTTCGCCCTTGCCGCGGAGAAATCCCGGTACCCGTTCCTCGAGGGTGGCATTGCATAAAACGCGGGTATCACCGAATTCCACGAGCACGGAACCCTCGGCATGTTTGGTGTAATTGCGGGTGATGCGGACGTGCCGCATTTCGTCCGGGGCGCGATGGCTTGGGCGCATAAGGAGGTCCTTGCTGATCAAAAGAGGCGCGGATTATAGCGTGATAGTGGTGCCCGCGCCTGTCTGGGTTATTTCAATGTGACGCCTGCTATAAGTGTCTGTTATGTGCAGCTGCGCTTGACGGGTGTTCCGGGGCGGGCTGCTGTGCCTTGTGGTAATCGAGCCATGTCTGTTAATGCCTGTCCTTAAGGCTTACCATGTCGGCCTTTACTCTGGACGAATGAATCGCGGGTGACAGCATGATACGCAGCATGACGGCCTTTGCACGACAGGAGCTGGATACCGGCTCGGGAGAGCTGGCCTGGGAAATCCGCTCGCTGAACCACCGTTACCTGGAACTGGGAGTGCGCTTGCCGGAGGAGCTCCGTGCCATGGAAGCGGCGGTACGTGAACGGGTGGGTGCGCGACTCGGGCGCGGCAAGGTGGAATGTTCCTGCCGCTACCGGCCGGCAGCAAGCGGGGCCGTGCCGGTTGATATCGACGAGGATAATTTGTCGCGTTTGCTGGCTGCCTGCGACACCGTGGCGGCCAGACTGCCGGCGTCAGTGCCCCTCAACCCGGTTGAACTGTTGCGCTGGCCCGGTGTGTTGCGTGAAGAGTCTGTTGACACGGCACCGCTGGTGAAACATGCACTGGCACTGCTGGACCGCACCCTGGATGAATTGATGCAGTTCAGGGAGCGCGAGGGTGAGCAGATCAGGCAGCTGTTGGTGCAGCGCTGTGATGCCATGAGTGAACTGGTGCAGCAGACGCGCAGCAATCTGCCGCAGATACAGGCGGCCTTGCGGGAAAAGCTGGAAGCACGACTGGCCGACCTGGAGACGGCGGCCGACCCCGGGCGTCTGGAGCAGGAGTTGGTCATACAAATCCAGAAAAGTGATGTGGATGAGGAAATGGAGCGGCTACAGGGTCATGTTGACGAGGTGCGCCGGGTGCTGGCGGGCGATAAACCGGTTGGGCGGCGCCTGGATTTCCTTATGCAGGAGCTGAACCGCGAGGCCAACACGCTGGGATCGAAGTCGGTTGCGGCAGTCACGACCAATATCTCGGTCGAGCTCAAGGTCCTGGTCGAGCAGATGCGCGAGCAGGTACAAAACACCGAATAACCGGCAGGCATCGGGAAGCAGCTATGAGCAAGGCAGATACGGACACGGGTACGCTGTATATTATTTCCGCACCATCGGGTGCCGGTAAATCGAGCCTGCTGCGAGCACTGCTGGAAATCCTGGGCGGCAGCCTTGCCTTGTCCGTATCACACACCACGCGCAGTCCGCGCCCCGGTGAGGTAAATGGCAAGGATTACCATTTTATAGACGTCGCCACCTTCAGAAAGATGGTGGACAGCAATGCGTTTTTTGAGCATGCCCAGGTGTTTGATAATTACTACGGCACATCGAAGCAGGGCGTGACTGCGCAGCTGCAGGCCGGAGTGGATGTCATCCTCGAGATCGACTGGCAGGGTGCTCGGTTGATACGCGAACTGATGCCGGCTGCCGTCAGTATATTTATTCTGCCGCCCTCCCGCGAGGCACTGCAGCAGCGTTTGCAGGACCGCGGTCAGGATGACGCGGCAGTCGTCGCACGTCGCATGCGCGATGCAGTAAGCGAGATGTCGCATTATCACGAGTTTGATTACCTTGTAATTAACGATGTTTTTAAGGCGGCACTGGACGAGCTGGCAGCGATCCTGTTGAGCCATCGCCTGCGCCTGCCGGCACAGCAGCAGCGGCATGCCGGGTTGCTGGCCGCACTGCTGGCGTCCGGGTAGTGATTCGGGTACACTGCCACGCCCCGTTAGTCAGTATTTGCAGGTTTTCCGGAGAGTTACATGGCACGCGTTACTGTAGAAGATTGTCTCGACAAGGTTGATAACCGCTTCCAGCTGGTGCTGGTCGCGACCAAGCGCGCCCGCCAGCTCGCTAACGGCGTGCAGCCCCTGGTGCCATGGGAAAATGATAAACCGACCATCGTCGCACTGCGCGAGATTGCCGATGGTCTGGTAGGCCCCAGCATCCTGGAGGAGACGGTTCATTCCGTGTTTGAGGATGATGAGGAAGAGGTTGTGAGCGCCGCAGCCGAGGAAACCGCATCCCCTGAAGTCACAGTACCAGACGCTGCCGAAGCTCCTGAAGCCGCAGCGGCAGACGCTGCCGAAGCTCCTGAAGCCGCAGCGGCAGGCGATGCCGAAGCTCCTGAAGCCGCAGCACCAGACGCGGAAGCTGATACCCCGCCCGCAGCAGAAAGCTGATCCCGGGATAACACCTGCCTGCCATATATGGCAGCGGCCATTCGGTCGCAAATATCCTGAAAACGCCTGTGCCACGATCGCGTGAAGATCGTGCTGCGCGCCCGTGTGGCGCGCCCGAATATTTTCGGGACTCCCGGGCCGTCATTGATTTATTATCAAAGTCGGATAAACCGCAGTCAGTACAGGCAGACACCGCATAATATAAGGTTTTATGGTCAGTAAACCGGATCTACAGGCAGAAGATGAATCGCGATTTCTGATCAGCGATCTGTGCGGGATGCTGGAGTCCTACCTGGACCAGGAGCAGGTGCAGGAGGTCTATCGCGCCTACCTGTTTGGTGCTGAGGCGCATGAAGGACAGCACCGCTTGTCCGGTGAACCCTACATTTACCATCCTATTGCCGCGGCGCGCATTCTTGCGGAGCTGCACCTCGATCACAAGTCGATTATTGCCGCCATTCTGCATGATGTGATCGAGGATACGCCGATCGCCAAGGAGCAAATTGAAAGCGCCTTCGGTGCCGATGTGGCTGAACTGGTGGACGGGGTCAGCAAGCTGACGCAGATAGAATTCGAGAGCCAGGCAGAAGCCCAGGCGGAGAATTTCCGCAAGATGATTCTTGCCATGGTGCGTGACATCCGCGTCATACTGGTGAAGCTCGCGGACCGCCTGCACAACATGCGTACGCTGGGTGTGATGCGGCCCGACAAACGCCGGCGCATTGCCCGTGAAACCCTGGATATCTACGCACCGATTGCCAATCGTCTCGGTATCAATGCGTTGCGCGTGGAACTGGAAGACCTGGGCTTTGCCGCGCTCTACCCGCTGCGCTACAAGGTGCTGGAAAAGGCGGTGCTTGCGGCGCGCGGCCACCGCAAGGAAGTGCTCAACAAGATCGATGCGGCGATCAAGCGTCGCGTCGTGCAGGAGAACCTGCCTGCGCGAATACTCAGCCGCGAGAAGCATCTCTACAGTCTGTACCGCAAGATCCGCGACAAGACCCTGTCTTTTGAAGAGATCTACGACGTCTATGCGTTTCGAATCATCGTCGAGGACGTCGATGCCTGTTACCGGGCGCTCGGTATCATGCACAACCTGTACAAGCCGGTACCGGGCAAGTTCAAGGACTATATTGCCATTCCCAAGGCCAACGGTTACCAGTCACTGCACAGTATTCTGTTTGGTCCCTATGGTGTACCGATCGAGGTGCAGATTCGCACCGAGGACATGAACAAGGTTGCCGAATCGGGAGTGGCGGCGCACTGGGTATACAAGTCCAGCGAAGAAAATATTGACCAGATGCATGCCGGTGCACGCGAGTGGATGCGTGAGTTGCTGGAGATGCAGACCCGCGCCGGCAACTCGCTGGAGTTTCTCGAGAACGTCAAGATCGACCTGTTCCCGGATGCGGTTTACGTGTTCACCCCGGCGGGCGAGATCATGAAGTTGCCCTACGGGTCGACAGTGATCGATTTTGCCTACGCCGTGCACACCGATGTGGGTAATACCTGTATCGATGCGAAGGTTAACCGCCAGGTGGTGCCGCTGCGTACCGTGCTGCATAACGGCCAGACGGTCGAGATCGTGACCGCAGCGGGCGCCTGCCCGAGTCCCGCGTGGCTGAGCTTTGCGGTGTCTGCCAAGGCGCGCTCCAATATCCGTCATTACCAGAAAAACCTGAAACGGGAAGAGGCCATAGAACTGGGGCGCCGCATGCTGGATCGCGCGCTGGGCGTTTTTGAAGTTACCGCGAAGGACATATCAGAGAAGCGACTGCGGGTGTTATTGAAAGACTATCACCTGAAAACAACCGACGACTTGCTGGTAGAGATGGGTATGGGAAGACGTTCCTCGGTGCTGGTGGCACGTGCACTCGTGCCGGCGGAAGATGCCGGTTCAAAAGACGACGATATGGCCATGCGACCACTGGTGATCAAGGGCACCGAAGGCATGGTGACGCGCTTTTCGAAGTGCTGTCGTCCAATACCGGGTGACCCGGTCATCGGTGTTATCACCGGCGGGCGTGGTCTGATGATCCATGCCCAGAATTGCAGAAACATTGCCGACAGCAAGTACCCGCCGGAGAACTACCTTGATGTGCAGTGGGAACCGGCTATTGACGAAGAGTTTCCCGTTGAAGTCAGCGTGGTTGTCGAGGATCGCAGGGGCGTACTGGCAACGGTTGCCACTGTCATCGGTGACTCGGATTCCAATATCGAAAACGTCGGCATCGAGGAGCGTGACGGTCTGACCAACAATTTGCGTTTCACGATAACGGTACACAATCGTCGCCACCTGGCACGCGTCATGCGGCGGGTGCACAATATTCCCTCTGTCATCAAGATTACACGGACCAGGGGCTGAATGCGCCAGGTACCGGATTATTCCAAACATCCTAAAGGAATCACTATGACCCGTAAAACCATTCAGACTGACAGCGCACCACAGGCCATCGGAACCTACTCACAGGCCGTTCGTACCGGCAACACCGTCTACCTTTCAGGGCAGATCCCGTTGCTACCTGATACCATGGAAATGGTCAGCGGCGATATGGAGGCTCAGGTCCGGCGCGTGTTTGATAATCTTGCCGCAGTTGCGGAAGCGGCCGGCGGGTCACTGGCCGATGTCGTCAAGTTGAACGTGTTTCTTCTCGATCTCGGGCACTTTGCACAGGTGAATGAAATCATGGCCGAGTATTTTCGCGAACCCTACCCGGCACGCGCGGCTGTCGGTGTTGCCGCGTTGCCCAGGGGTGCGCAGGTGGAAATGGATGCGGTCATGGAGCTGGGCAGCGGTTAGCAGCCAGCCGGATTACGCCACACCATCGCTGGCAGACGCGTGCTGATTCCGTCCGCGGGTGAAAACAAGCCTGAATCCTTGAGTCAAACCTCCGACAATCTTGAGACGCTCCCGGTCACCGTGCTCAGGGGCGTGGGCCCGCGCGTTGCGCAGCGTTTGCAGCGACTGAATATACGCACACTTCAGGATGTGCTGTTTCACCTGCCGGCACGCTATGAGGATCGTACCCGGATTACGCCCATGGGGGCGGTGCAGTCCGGTCAGCAGGTAGTGGTACAGGGTGAAGTCGACCTCGCGGAAGTCCGCTTCGGGCGTCGACGCAGCCTGCTGGTGCGCATCAGTGACGGCAGTGGCGCCCTGACGCTGCGTTTTTTCCATTTCAATGCCAGCCAGCAGGCCGGTTTTCAGCGCGGCACGCCTATCCGCTGTTACGGGGAGGCGCGTGGCAGTGCCGGTTCACTGGAATTGATCCATCCCGAGTACACCTTGCTGTCGGCCAATACGCCGGCCGTCATGGAGGCGCATCTCACCCCCGTGTACCCGGCGACCGAGGGGGTCCATCAGCTCACCTTGCGCGCCTTGACTGAGCAGGCACTGGACTACCTGGGTGGGCAGGACCGTGACAGCGCGCTGGTTGACTGGTTGCCGGCCGCGCTGGTGCGCTCATTCAAGCTGACGTCTCTTACGGCGGCGTTACGCTATGTGCATCGTCCTCCTCCGAACGCGCCGCTTGAGTTGCTGGCGGCCGGCAGGCACCCGGCCCAGCAACGGCTTGCTTTCGAAGAGTTGCTGGCGCATCACCTCAGCCTGAGGCGTGTGCGCCAGCGTACGCAGCAGCTGGCGGCACCGGCCTTTAGCGGCAGCCAGGCACTGCTCGATCGCTATACCCGCAGCTTGCCGTTCACGCTGACCGCGGCACAACAGCGGGTGGTCAGCGAAATTCAACGGGATCTTTCCCGCCAGCACCCGATGGCACGCCTGGTACAGGGCGATGTCGGTTCCGGCAAGACGGTGGTGGCGGCATGTGCGGCGTTAATAGCAGTGCAGGCCGGCTACCAGGTTGCCTTGATGGCACCCACTGAATTGCTCGCTGAACAGCACTACCGCAGTTTCTGTGAGTGGCTGTCAGCACTGGATATCCGTGTTGCCTGGCATGCCGGCAAATCGAAAGGCAAGACACGCACTGCTGCACTGCAGGCCATCAGTGGTGGCGAGGCGGCGGTGGCGGTCGGCACGCACGCCCTGTTTCAGGACGAGGTGGTGTTTTTCCGGCTGGGACTGGTGATTATCGATGAGCAGCATCGCTTCGGTGTGCATCAGCGACTGGCGCTTCGTGACAAGGGCAGGGTGGGCGAGCAGCGCCCGCACCAGCTGGTGATGACGGCAACACCGATACCGCGCACGCTGGCGATGACCGTGTATGCCGACCTGGATACCTCGGTGATTGACGAGTTACCGCCCGGGCGCCAGCCGGTGAAAACGGTGGCGGTCAGTCAGGAGCGCCGCGAGGAAGTGATCCAGTCGGTGCACAAGGCCTGTGCTGCCGGACAGCAGGCCTACTGGGTGTGTACCCTGATTGAAGAATCCGATGTGCTGCAATGCCAGGCAGCCGAGAAAACCGCCGCTTTACTGGCCGAGTGCCTGCCGGAGCTGCGCATCGGACTGGTGCACGGGCGCCTCGCCGCGGCGCAAAAGGAAGCGCTGATGGCGGCCTTCAAGGCCGCATCGCTGGACCTGCTGGTTGCGACGACGGTCATAGAAGTCGGCGTTGATGTGCCGAACGCCTCGCTGATGATTATCGAGAATCCCGAGCGGTTGGGACTGGCGCAACTGCACCAGTTACGTGGGCGCGTGGGACGTGGCGCCCGGCAGAGCAGTTGTGTGTTGCTATACCAGCCGCCGCTCTCGGAGACGGCGCGCGAACGCCTGGCCGTGTTGCGGGCCAGCAATGACGGCTTTGAGATCGCCCGCCGTGACATGGAACTGCGCGGTCCCGGGGAGGTGCTGGGTACCCGCCAGACCGGTGAAATGCAATTTCACATTGCCGACCTGTTGCGTGATGAGTCACTACTGGTTTCCGTGGAGGCCGCTGCCGCCCAGCTGCTGACGCTGGCGCCCGACAATGTGGCACCGTTGATCCGTCGCTGGCTGGGGCAGGCCGTGGATTACGGCGAGGTCTAGCACGCGTGCCACGGAATTCTGCAATCATCCGTAGCAGCGGACCGCGTCCGCGATACCTGCCCGGCACCTGAAATCGCACTTGCGAAGCGCTCCTGCGGAAACCGGTGCACAATCATGCGATAATCCCGCCCCCATCGAACCCTGGTATTGGTCTGCCTTGAAAACAGTTGCTCCGAACAACCGCGCAGGCCGCTGGAAACCCAGCCGCTATTTTCTGCGTAGCAGTATTCCGCAGGATCTGTCCGGCTGGCTGCTGGACACGGCTTCACTGACCTTACGGCTGCAGCGTCTCTGCCCGGGAAAATTCCAGGTGCGGGTACTGTCACAGGCGTGGGGAACCCCCCGCATTGATGAAGCTCGGGTGCTGGAAATAAAGCCGGGTCACGTGGCGATTATCCGCCAGGTACAGCTGCTCTGTGACGGCCAGCCCTGGGTTTATGCGCGCACCGTCATTCCGGTAACATCACTGCGTGGTAAATTGCAGCGTCTTGCACACCTCGGTACGCGTCCGCTGGGTGGCATGTTGTTTGCCGACCCGGGCATGCAACGCGGTGGTGTCGAGTTGGCGCGGATCAGCAGGGGGCAGTCCCTTTATCGGGCCGCGACCTGCCATCAGCGTCAGCGCCCCGCAGCGATCTGGGGACGGCGTTCGGTATTCAGGCTCTGCGGCAGGCCGCTGCTGGTGAGTGAAGTTTTTCTGCCGGGTTTTCCTGCCGGCAGTCCGCCGGCGCCGTGCTGGAGAAGCTCCGGCATGAAGCTGTGACGGGCAGCAACGGACACAGGGATTAAGAAGCGTAAATCAAGCACTATGTCATCATCGATAACCACACGCCTGGCTGATTACGCCCGCCTGATGCGGCTCGACAAGCCGATCGGCATCTTTTTGTTGCTGTGGCCGACGCTCTGGGCACTGATGATTGCCGGTGAAGGACATCCGGATCAAAAGGTCCTGTTGATCTTCGTGCTCGGTGTTGTGCTGATGCGTTCAGCCGGTTGCGTCATCAATGATTACGCCGATCGTGACATTGATCGCCATGTCTCGCGTACCCAGAACCGGCCACTGACCAGCGGGCGTGTTACAACCAGGGAAGCAAAATTCCTGTTCCTGGGGCTCTGCATGCTGGCCTTCGTGCTGGTACTGCAACTCAA
>Ga0316190_10004157_pt1 | contig 10517 bp, 11 predicted proteins | sample Eddworburrow2_MG_FD_204929 | JGI IMG/M metagenome (GOLD analysis project Ga0316190, IMG submission 204929) | Coastal sediment microbial communities from Maine, United States - Eddy worm burrow 2 | ecosystem: Environmental > Aquatic > Marine > Coastal > Sediment | place: USA: Maine | collected... | reverse complement strand
GCTACGGATGTCCGCCTCTGGTTCATTTCACCGGCGGTCTCGCCGACACGGTCGTCGATCTCGACGAGCGGCCCGCGGAGGCAACCGGGTTTGGATTCCGCACCTTCGCTCCGGAAGAGGCCGTCAAGACGGTACGGCGGGCCATGCGAGTCCACCGAACGTCGCGGAAGGAATGGAAAGCGCTGCAACGAAGAGGCATGACGAGCGATCTCTCCTGGGCGCGCGCCGCCCTCGGCTACATCACCATCTATGAAACGATCTTGGGCGCCCGCCGGCACCCAGGCAAGACCACCTGAGCCGGGGTTGTGGGGCGATTTGGGCCGAGCGACCTATCAAGAGTGCGAGAATCGCCGCCGATAATGGTCCAGAGCGAGAGAGGAGTCCCAATGCTTCGTTTGCTCCGCAAGATGCACAAGCTGCAGAACGGTGCAAGCCTGGTCGAGTACGGGCTGCTCGTGCTGCTCATCGCCCTGGTCGCCATCCTGGCGGTCACCTTCGCTGGAAATCAGACTTCGAGCCTGTACAGCGATATCGCCAGCGCCGTCAACCGGTAACCACCCCAGGATTCGCTCGTTTCGAGCGCTCCGCGTGTTTCCGGCTGTCCGCCGTCGGATACGGTCTTGTTCGATCGAACGGTGCCCGACCGGTCTGCCACCCGACCCTGTCCACGATTCTGATGACTGCGAGACGGATACCTAACGGGTCATCGTGATTTTGCCACCTATACAAAACACCCTTTCGAGTCCAGCATGATTAACAGGCAACGAAAGGGAGCCGAGCCATGGCAGAGAGCGTCTATAAAGTCATCGAACTGGTGGGGACCAGCCCCGAATCCTGGGAGAAAGCAGCCGCCGCGGCCGTGGAAGTTGCCGCCAAATCACTCCAGGATCTCCGCATCGCCGAAATCGCCCATCTCGATATGCATATCGGCGAGCACGGCGAAGTCGTCGCCTACCGGGCCAAGGTGAAGATCTCCTTCAAGTATCGCAGCGACGACTGAGAGACCGATAGGTCAGCTCAAGAATCGGTGGAGTATCTCATAGACCACCGGCAGGTTGTCGGCGGCAACGCTTTCGGCGGCCAGGTGCGCCTGGGCAGTTTCACCCGGGCCGTAGTTCACGGCCGGAATGCCGTATTGAGCCAGGCGGGCCACGTCGGTCCAGGCCTGTTTTGGTGTGCGTGCCGCTCCCGACAGAGTGGCCAACCGCTCGAAATGCACATTGTCATGCGGAACGGGTCCGGCCGGCGCCCGGTCGACGATTTCGATCTGATCGGCGGCCGCCGCGACCTCTCTCAATTTGGCCTCCGCCTCTTCGAGAGTTTTGTCGGGGGCAAACCGGTAATTGAGGTTGAGGTCGAAACCGGCCGGGATGATATTGCGGGCGATCCCGCCTGAGGCGGTCGTGACCGAGAAGACTTCCTTGAACTCCAGGCCGTCGATGATGATGCTCTCCGGTACCCGGCCATGCATTTCGTTCAGCCATGATCCGGCCTTGGTTATGGCATTCTCTCCCAGCCACGGACGGGCGCTGTGCGCCGACTGACCTTCGAATCGAACGGTTGCGTTGATGGTGCCGATGCAACCGACCTGCAACTCGAGGTCGGTCGGTTCGAGAACTATCGCGAAATCGGCGTCGGCCAGCCACGGTGCTCGCTGCAACACCGGTTCGAGCCCGTTTTCGTCGACCGGACCCTCTTCCCGATCGTAGAACAACCCGACCACGTCGTAGGGACCCAAGCGAACCGACGGGTCCTCCAAGAGGTGCAGCATGACGGCCAATCCGGACTTCATGTCGGATGAGCCGAGCCCGATCACCCGGCCCGCTTCAATCCGGGCCGGCCCCTGCCCTTGGGAGGGAACCGTATCGATGTGTCCAACAAGAACGATCAGGGGCCGCTGCGACCGTTTCCCAACGATCAAGCTGTTGCCCATACGCTCAACGCCATCGATTCCCCAGGTAGCCATGAGGCGCTCCGAGAGAACCGTGCAAAGCCGTCCCTCGTCACCGATCTCCGACGGTACATCGATGAGATCAACAAGGGTGGTTGTGAGGTCGTTCATATGGTCACCTCAAATGTGCGCAAGGCTTCGTTCAATGACGTTCGATCGTTGGTCGAGCCGGAGCGCTGCCCGATGATGTATGCGCATTGCAGTTGAACCGTTCCGGCCGGGAATGATCGTGGTCGGGTGCCGGGAACTACAACGGAACGGGCGGGAACCCGACCTCGGTAGTCAACCGGGTCCTTCCCGGTGACGTCGATGATCGGCGTTGTTGCCGTGATCGTCGTGTTGGCGCCCAGCACTGCTCCCTCCTCCACAATGGCACCCTCCGTGATGATGCTGCGGCTCCCGATAAAGGCATCATCCTCAATGATGACCGGCCGGGCGTTCGGCGGTTCGAGCACGCCACCAATACCGACCCCACCCGACAGATGAACGTTGCGGCCCACCTGGGCACACGAGCCGACGGTCGCCCACGTGTCAACCATCGTTCCGGCTCCTACGTAGGCGCCGATATTGATGTAGCCGGGCATAACGACAACTCCCGGTTCGCAATACGCACCGTAGCGAACGGTCCCGGGCGGAACAACGCGAATCCCCGACTCGTGCAATCCCGTCTTGGTTGGGATCTTGTCATGGTATTCGAATTCGCCTGCCGTCATCGTGTGAAGCTCGGTAATTCGGAAATAGAGAAGGATGGCCTCTTTTACCCACTCGTTCACTTCCCAGGTACCGGCTCGCTTCTCGGCCACCCTGATGTGCCCGCCGTCCAGCAGGGCCATGGTGCGGGTGACTGCTTCGGCCGCCTCGCTGAGCAAGGCGAGGTCGGCATAGGCGGCCTCGATCACATCTCGGTCAGACACGCTTTCAGAACCTCCGTGGCTTGCCGGGTCTCGTCGAGGGTAGGAATGAGCGCAAGCCTGAGAAAGCCCTCACCACCCGATCCAAAAGCTCTCCCCGGCGACACAACGATCCCACGGGTCAAAAGACGCTCTGCCACTGCGACATCATCGCCGACCCGGACCCAGATGTAGATACCGGCTTGCGAGGCGACTACTTCGTGTCCCGTATCCTCGAAAGCAGTCCGAAGGATCGCTCGCTTGCCGGCGAAGATGGCCCGCCGCTCCGCCGCGTGCTGGTCGTCGTCCCAGGCGGTGATGGCCGCCTTCTGAATGAATTCCGGTGAGGCGGTCCCTGTTGAGGTCCGCAGATCTTTGAGGATCGATATGCCTGCCGGGTCGCCGACAATGGCAGCCGCCCGATAGCCCGTCATCCCCGACCGTTTGGAGAGACTGAGATAGGAGAGCGCCCCCGGGGACCCTGGACCGGCTACCTGCAGGATCGAAGGCGGAGGTTCTCCCTCATAGATGTCCACATAACATTCATCAGAGCAGAACCATGCGCCGGCGGACCTTGCACGAAGGTACAGGTCTTCGAGACCGCTTCGGTCGATGACGGCTCCGGTCGGATTGTGCGGATAGTTGGCCCACACCACGGCCGTGCGGCCCCACACCGCATCAGGGACTTGGGCGGGCCGCAGGACAAAATCTCCTTCGAGAGTCACCGGGAAACCCTCCGCTCCCGCCAGAAGAGCTCCTCGCTCGTAAATCGGGTACCCGGGGGTTGCCCACACCACAGCCGATCCGACTGCCCGATCCACGAAAGCCAGCGGGGTGGAGAAGATGGCTTCCTTGGAACCGGCGGTCGGCAGCACCTGCGTATCCGGGTCGACGTCGACACCAAACCGGCGTTGTACGTATGCCGCGACCGACCGGCGGAGTTCAGGCAACCCGGAGGTAGTCGGGTATTGCGAGACCGTCGGGATAGAACGACGCAGTTCCTCCGGAACGAAAGCCGGGGTGGGCTCGCGCGGATCGCCGATCGAGAAGTCCAGCAGCGGCTCACCGGTGGCCCGCATGGCGCGGGCGCGTTCCTGGAGGGCGGCAATGGGGTAGGCACCCAGCTGGGTGAGTATCGGGTTGGTCCGCATCCCCGCAACGCTAGTACCCCGGGGACCATCGGGCGGCATCCCCCTACAATCCCGGCCGTGAGTAGGTATCGCGCCGTTTATGTTGGGCTGGGTCTAGCGCTCATCGTCGTGGTGGCGCTCGGCATTGTATTCGGCTCCCCGGACCGGCCCGGCGTCGGGCGGCCGGCGCAGATCGAGGCCGTCATCCCCGAGCCGGGTGAAACCGTGGTCCGCCAGACGCGCATCGAGGTTGATCTGATCGGTGGCTACGCCCTGGATATGTTCGTCGATGGCTTCCTGATCCCGGAGGAGGAGTTGTTCATCGTCGAAGGCACCGGCGTGTATTCGTGGCAACCGGAGGCCGACGGAGTGATTGCGGAGCTGTCGCCCGGTCAGCACGAGGTTCTGATCCGATGGCGAACCCTGAGCGGCTTGCCTGACGTTGGTGAGTATTCCTGGACGTTCCGGGTCTACTAATGCCGTTCTGGCGTGAATTCCCAGCGCCCGGCGATGGAAACTCCCGCAAGAACCGATTCAGACGCCTTCATCGACGTCGAAGGGACACTCACCCGTTTCCGGACCGGACCCTACGTACGTGTCGAAGAAGGCCTGCAATAGCTCCTCATCAACCGCAGGAAGCCGCATCATGGTCTTCCACGCGGTGGCGATGACCGGCGCGTCCATACCGGACCGGGGGGCAACGATGATCCGATCCTCGAAGCTGCGGCCCAGCTCCTCGATTCGTTCAATATCGACGGCTTCAAGTGACGGCGCATATTGGAAGACGATCACGCCTATGGCGAGGTCGTGGAGCTGATACACATCAGGTACCGGCTGGCGGAAGACGCCACAGGCAGCAGCCTTGGGAGCATGGGCGCCACTCGTCGGCGGGTCGGAGTTGTATTGGGGAGGCTCAATTTCGCCGGCCAGAATCTGGCGCACTGCCGACTCGGATAGATGAACGTCCACTTCCTGTTCAGGAAAGGTTTCCACCTCGAGGACGACACCCGGATCATCGGTCGCTCCCGCGGAGCATGCCGCGGCCAGGAGCAAGATCAGCCCGGCACTAGCGTTTCGCCATCTCATCCCAGTCCCACTGCTTCCGGCCCCTGTTCCAGGAGCCGTAGGAAGGCTGTCTCGTCTATCACGGGAACCCCGAGTTCCTCGGCCTTGCCGAGCTTAGACCCGGCAGCAACACCTGCTACAACCAGGGAGGTCTTCCGCGACACGGACGAGGTCACCTTTCCTCCCCGATCCTCAACGGCAGCTTTGGCTTCCTCTCTGCCGAGCGAGGACAGCGTGCCGGTGATCACAATGGCGAGGCCCTCGAGTGATGCGGACACGACGGGGGTCTGCTCGTCTGCGAGCTGCACGCCGCCGGAACGGAGGCGATCGATCAACGTCAGATTCTCCGGATCAGTCGCCCATTCGCGCACGGAGGCCGCGATGGTCGGCCCGATTCCCTCGATGGCCGCCAGATCTTCTTCACTCGTAGCCAGCAATCGGTCCATGGTGCCCGACTTTCGGCTCAGGAGCCGGGCGACGGTACCGCCAACGTGGCGGATTCCGAGCGCTACCAGCAAACGGTGGAGCGGACGGTGCCTGGCTTCTTCGATGGCCGCCAGCAGATTGGCGACCGATACCTCACCCCACCCCTCAAACCCGAGCAGATCGTCTGCTCCGAGAAAGAAGATGTCGGCCGGATCTGAGATGAGTTTCGCCCGCAGCAGCAAATCGATGGTCTTGTAACCCATGCCCTCGATGTCCATGCCGCCGCGCGAAGCGAAGTGCGCCAGCCATTCTCTGAGCCGACTGGGGCACTCCAATCCCCCGGTGCATCGGGCCACCTTGCCGTCCCCTAGACGAACGATTGGATGACCGCAGAAGGGACACGTCGAGGGCATATCCCAGACCTGCTCTGTGCCGGTCCGCAAGCTGGGCACGGGTCCCACCACCTCGGGAATGACATCGCCTGCCCGACGAACGACCACGGTATCACCGATGCGAATGTCTTTGCGATGGATCTCGTCCTCGTTGTGAAGCGTTGCCATGCCGACATTTGCGCCGCCGACAAAGACGGGTTCGAGCACCGCGAACGGCGTTGCGGCTCCGGTCCGACCGATATTGATCTCAATGGACCGCAAGGTCGTGGTCTGCTCCTCAGGGGGGAACTTGTAGGCAACAGCCCAGCGGGGTGCTTTGGCGGTATATCCAAGCAATCTCTGATCGGACAGGCTGTCCAGTTTGACGACCACACCGTCGGTTTGATAGCTATGCGTGTGCCGTTCGGACTCCGCCCGGGTGACGTAGCCATTCACCCCGGCCAGGTCCGGCACAGCTTCCGAGGCCGGGTTGACCCTCAATCCGAGTTCGCGCAGATATTCGAGCGTCTCCCAATGCCGGCGGAAGGCGGGACCGCCTTCGACCTCGCCGAGCTGATAGACCCATATCGACAAGGACCGCGAACCGGTCACCGCCGGGTCTTTCTGCCTGACCGATCCGGCCGCTGCATTGCGGGGATTGGTGAATAGTCGGTCGCCCAGGGCAGCTTGGCGTTCGTTGAGGTCTTCAAAAGCGGGGAGCGGCATGTAGACCTCCCCGCGCACCTCCATGAAGTCCGGCGGCTCGCCAAGCAGGTGAAGCGGAATCGCATCGATGGCCCGCACGTTGGGCGTGATGTCCTCGCCGGAAAGCCCGTCGCCGCGAGTCGCTCCTCGGACAAGGCGACCGCGTTCGTAGGTCAGCGAAACGGCCAGGCCATCGATCTTCAGCTCGCATACATAGCCACGGCGGTCAGCCTCGAGCTGGCGGGCCATCCGCATCTCCCAAGCCTCCAGCTCATCGAATGACTCCACATTGTCGAGCGAGAACATGCGCCGGCGATGCTGCACCGGTGCGAATAGGTCGGAGGAAGGCGCGCCGACTCGCTGCGTGGGGGAATCGGGTGTTACGAGATCGGGGTGCTCCGCCTCCAGTCTCTCCAGCTCTCGAAACAACCGGTCGTACTCTGCATCGGAGACTTCCGGGGCGTCGAGCACGTGATAGCGGTGGCTGTGATGCCTGATTTGGCTACGCAGCTCGTGGATCCGGGCGGCAACGTCTCTAGCCATGCGAAGCCAACTCCCCTGCTAGTTGGACCACGGTCTGCGCCACGGTCTCGGCTTGACCTTCCGACAGCCCGGCCAAACCGCAGGCGGGGGAATACATAGCGCCTTCCAGCAAGCCGGCCATCTTCGCTCCCGACATCACCAACCGTCCCACGACTCGTTGGAGGCGCACCTCGAGGTCAGAAGGAACCGGTTGGGTTTGAGTTGGAGCGACGCCCCAGATGAACCCAGTTCCCTCCCACGTAGCAGCCGCAATTGCTTCGACATGTTCGAGGAAGGCCGCACCGAGAGCATTGACATCCCACGAAATCAACGAGGGAGCGGCAGAGGCGACCACCGACCAGTCCGTGTCGGCGCAGCAATGAATGCCTGCCCGAACCGGAGCCGCCGTGAGGACTTCACGGAGAACACGCCTTGCATCTTCCCCCGTGATGGGAAACCCGGGTACCAGGAGCCCAGACAGCCCTGGCTCATCGAAGATGAGGGTGATGTCAGTTTCCGGCAGGTGAGCCGCCAGGGAAGCGATGTGATCGTCGACCCGAGCGATCAGGCCGGTCGCCACGCAGTCGAGGAGTCCCTCGCCGGGATGACCGGCGGCGAGTAGGCCGAGCGCCAGGGTCACCGGCCCGGTCGCCTGGGTCTTCACGGCCGGGACGTGGTCGCCGAGCATCCCCACCAGGGCGTCGGCTCCTCCGAACGCTTCAGCCCTCTGCCCAACGGGCTCGCCGTAGCCGAGGCCGATATTGGTGTCGACCGCCCCGCATCCGCATAAGCCATCACCCCACTGGACCAGCATGCGCTCCTCGGGATGACGATTCGGGAGTTGGGGGAGATATGGAACGGTGGTGGTGGCCAGCACAAACGAGGCCGCCTGCGCGGGATCGGTATGGGGAAGACTTCCCACCCCTGTCACCAGCGGGCCGGTAGTCACTGGGCGGCGCTCAGGATCGTGCCACCGCCCAACAATTCCTCGCCGCGATAGATGACGCCTGCCTGGCCGGGAGCAACCGAGGCCTGGGGTTCCTCGAACAGAAGCGTGCAGGTTGGACCATCAGGATCGAGCAAGGCAGGCACAGAGGGACAGTTGTAGCGAATCTTGACCTCCACCCGTCCGGGCCGGGGCGGCGGGCCCGCTACCCAGGAAACACGGCCGAGGTGAGCCCCGGACGCCAACAAGTCTTCCCGCTTCCCCAGCACGACCGTGGCAGAAGTGGAGTCGATCGAGGTCACGTAGCGTGCCTCGCCAAGGGAAACCCCAAGGCCTTTCCGCTGACCGACGGTGAATCGGGCTACGCCGTCGTGGCTGCCGAGACGCACGCCGTCCCGATCGACGATTATCCCGCTCCGTCTGGCCTCATCCGTCTGTGAGTCGAGGAACGACCGGTAATCGCCGACCCCAACGAAACATATGTCCTGGCTCTCCTTTTTGGTCGCGGTCCGCAGGCCGAGCTGCTCCGCAATCGAACGGGTCTCCGCTTTAGTCATGTCACCGATCGGGAACCGGACACGGGCGAGTTCGGTCTGACCCAACATGTACAGCACGTAGGACTGATCCTTGTGCGGATCGATGCCCCTCAGCAGTTTCCAACCGGTCGCTTCCTGGCGGACTCGCGCATAGTGACCGGTCACCAGCAGGTCGCATCCGAGATCGGCGGCCTGATCGAGCAACCGGCTGAACTTGACGGTCCGGTTGCATTCGACGCAGGGATTGGGCGTTCGCCCCGAAAGGTACGAATCGATGAAAGGATCGACGACCCCAGTCCGGAAGTCGTCGGTGTAGTCGAACACGTAGTACGGAATCTCGAGTTGGGCGGCGACCCGTCGAGCATCCTCCGCGTCGCTCACCGTGCAGCAGCCGGCGGTAGGCGCCTCACCATCTGGTCCCTGCCAGAGCTTCAAAGTGGCACCGATCACGTCGTGCCCGGCTTCGACCATCAGCGCCGCCGCTACCGAGGAGTCGACTCCCCCGCTCATAGCCACAAGCGTCTTCATCGAAGATCCTCGAGGGTCGTCTCAATGAGAGCGGCAGCCATCTCGCCATCAGCAACCCGGGTCGGCCACCCGAACGAAAACCTGAGACACTGACGAGCATCATCGGCGGAGATACCCATGGCCGTCAGGACATGGGACACCGTGGCCGCTCCACTCTGACAGGCCGAAGCCGCCGAGGCAGCAACGCCCGCCTGGTCGAGTCGGACAAGAGCCGTCTCGTTGCGGATCCCGGGAAATCGGACGTGCGTGTGCTGGACGAGGCGAGCATCGACAGGTGCGTTGAACTCGAGATCAGGAAAGGCTTTCCGGAGGCGGGTCTCGAATCCTTCCCGGGCCGCCCCCACCGTCTCGACAAACCGCCTGCGGTCTTCCACCGTTGCCTGTGCGGCCGCAGCCATCCCGACCGCGCCCATCACATTGTGCGTGCCGGAGCGACGGCCCAGTTCCTGGCCTCCCCCGTGGAGTACCGGCTCCAACTGCACTCCTTCTCGGACGTAGAGCAGCCCAACACCTTTCGGGCCGCCGAATTTGTGGGCGGCCAGAGACATCATGTCAACCCGCAAGAGATCAACGGTTACTTCCTCGGAGATGAACGCCTGTACGGCGTCGGTATGCACGGCGACGGACGGATTGGCGGCTCGAGCGGCATCGGCCAGTTTCGCAATGGGCTCGATCACACCTGTCTCGTTGTTGGCGGTCATCACCGAAACCACGACGGTTCGCTCGTCGACCGCTTCGCTGATCGCGGCAGGGTCGACCAGACCCCACCGATCGACGCCGACCACTCTCACCGGGCACCCCAGACGTGACACAAACCGGGCGCTCTCGAGGACCGCCTCGTGTTCGACGGCCGAGGTGACTACCCCACCCCGCTCGCCGCCTGCCAGGGCCGCCCCGGCGATTGCCAGGTTGTCTGCCTCGGTTCCGCCCCCCGTGAACACGATCTCCAGCGGGTGAGCACCGAGCAGGTGAGCTATCTGTTCCCGCGCTTCCTCGAGGGCGTTCTTGGCCCGCCGCGCCTCACTATGTGAACCGGAAGAATTGGCGAAGCCGTCCCGGGCATACGGCTCCATCGCTTCCCACACTCCAGGTCGCATAGGAGTGGTCGCGGCGTGATCGAGATACATCATGGTTGGCACATTGTGTCACGCGAGGAGAGCTACGAGCGGGGAGGCGTCGCTTGGATACGGGTATCCTCCTCTGGCATGTCAACCGTAAAAGTGTCTGTGGTCATCGACGTCCCCCTCGAAGACGTGTGGCAGGCGGCAGCCCATCTCCAAACCCACGCCGAATGGATGGCCGACGCCGAGTCGATCACGTTTCTCACGGCCAGGCGCCGTGGACTCGGAACTCGCATGGAAGTGGCCACCCGGGTGGGGCCATTTCGAACCAAGGACATCATGGAGGTTACGGAGTGGGAGGATCGCAAGCGCATCGGGGTCCGACA